>Ga0316624_10001162_pt1 | contig 10131 bp, 8 predicted proteins | sample OWC_Aug_N3_C1_D5_FD_207657 | JGI IMG/M metagenome (GOLD analysis project Ga0316624, IMG submission 207657) | Wetland soil microbial communities from Old Woman Creek delta, Ohio, United States - OWC_Aug_N3_C1_D5_A | ecosystem: Environmental > Terrestrial > Soil > Wetlands | place: USA: Ohio...
GCCGCCTGCGCGGCGCGGCGCGACTGCGCCACCGCCACGCAAGGCCGTGCGGTACGCGCGGCACTCTCGATCAGTTCCGGGTGGCTCACGCCCGCGATGAGTGCCGAGCCAGCCACGCCCGCACCCTCGGCAGCGCCCAGCAGACCCGCCAGCGCGCGCCCGAGGCGCGATTCCCCGGCGAGGCCGGCGTCCGAGGGTCGCGCCGTATGCGCGCCGGCACGATCGCGCGCCAGGACGTCGTCGCGTCGGTCCAGCTGGGCGAGCAGCCCCGCCACGAAGCTCGCGGCATCCGCCGCGGCGGCGATGCGGTAATGCACCCACTGCCCGTGGCGCTCGCGCTCGATGAGTCCGGCCTCCGAGAGGATCTTCAGGTGCCGGGAGACGCGCGGCTCGCTTTGCCGCAGGGCCTGCGCCAGATCCGAGACGCTGAGCGCGCCCTGCGCGCACAGCGCGAGGAGCCGCAGGCGGCTCGGCTCACCACAGGCGCGCAGCCACCGGATCATCCTGTCGGGCGCGATTGACTCCATTCAATTATTGTATATATCTTTAATTTAAGCTTCCACCTGTTCTCAATGACGTGAGATCTGCAATGTGATCTTGCTTATTGTATCGTCAGAGAGACAAAAGCAGGTCAGTGACGTGCCGGTGACGTCTCAGGCCCGGGGCCCTCGGCAAAGAGGGCCTCGATGTCGATGGAATCGAATTCGTAGGGACGCTGGCAGAACTCGCAGGTCACCGTGACGGACCCGTGTTCCTTGAGCACGTCACGGATCTCCCCCGCACCCAGGGCCTTGAGGACGCCGGTGACGCGGCCGAGGCTGCAGCGGCATTCGAAGCGGACGGGCGAGCCGCGAAAGAGCCGCAGATCCTGGTCCGCGAAGGCGCGCGCCAGCACGGCTTCCACCGGACCGCCGAGCAGTTCCCGTGCGCTGAGGCGTTCGATACCCCGGGCGGCCTCTTCCCAGGCCGCCAGCGATCCCTCCTCGGGTTCCCTGCCCTCCCCGGGCAGCTTCTGCACCAGCATGCCGGCCGCGCGGGCGTCGGCGGCGGCGAGGATGACGCGGGTCGGCAGCTGCTCCGAGGACGCGAAGTACACTTCCAGGGACTGCGCCAGGGAATCCCCGGCGAGCGGCACCACCCCCTGGTAGCGCTGGCTGCGCTCGTCGGCCTCCACGGTCACGGTGAGGCGGCCGTCGCCGCCCACGAGCTCGCGGAACGGCGGGCCGCACGGCGCGCCCGCCTCGAGGGCACTGACCGCGGCGGCGTCCCAGCGCGCGACGGCGCGCAGCTTAAAGTCGTGCGTGCACTGAGCCACCAGCAGCCTTACGGCCCCGCTGCCCTGCAGCTGGAAGGTGAGCGTGCCCTTGAACTTCAGCGTCGCTGCCAGGAGCACCGCGGCCGCGACCGCCTCGCCGAGGAGCGCGTTGACCGGCGCCGGATAGCTCGTGTGCGCGCGCAGCGCGCGCCACGCGTCCTCCAGCTGCACCCAGTGTCCGCGCAGCGGGCGCTGCTCGAAGATGAAGCGCCGCACGTGGTCGCCCGCACGGTGGGTTTCGTTCTGCATGGGTGAGGAAAGTGGGGCCGGCCGCGACAGACTCAACCGCAGGTCGGCCCGCGCGTCCCCAGGCTGTGGATCAGCCGCGCAGCTTGCTCTTCAGGAGCTCGTTCAGCTGCGCCGGATTGGCCTTGCCGCCGGTGGCCTTCATGACCTGGCCGACGAAGAAGCCAAACAGCTTGTCCTTGCCGGAACGGTACTCGCCGAGCTGCCCGGGATTCTTCGCCAGCACCTCATCGATGACGCGCTCGATCGCCGACGTATCGGTGATCTGCCGCAGTCCCTTGCCCTCGATCACCGCATCCGCACTCGCCCCTTCCGCCCACATCGCCTCGAAGACCTCCTTGGCGATCTTGCCCGAGATCGTCTGGTCGCTGATGCGGCTCAGGAGCCCCGCCAGGCGCGCCGCGGGGAGCTTGCCGGAAGCGATGTCGAGGTTGTCCTTGTTCAGCGCCGCAGCCAGCTCGCCCATCACCCAGTTGGCGGCCAGCTTCGGCTCCCTGGGCACCTCGTGCACCACGTCCTCGTAGTAGGCGGCCAGCTCGCGGCTCGCGGTGAGGACGCCGGCATCGTAGGCGGACAGGCCGTACTGCGAGGCAAAGCGCGCCGCCTTCTGGTCGGGAAGTTCCGGCAGCGTCGCGCGCACCGCCTCGATGAACGCCGCATCCAGCTCGAGCGGCAGGAGGTCCGGGTCGGGGAAGTAGCGGTAGTCGTTCGCCTCCTCCTTGGAGCGCAGCGAACGCGTCTCGCCCTTGTCCGGATCGTACAGGCGCGTCTCCTGCACGACCTTGCCGCCGGACTCGAGAATCTCGATCTGGCGCGCCACCTCGTAGATGATGGCGCGCTCGACGAAGCGGAAGGAGTTGAGGTTCTTGATCTCCGCGCGCGTGCCGAACTTCTCCGCGCCCACCTTGCGCACCGAGACGTTGGCGTCGCAGCGGAACGAGCCCTCCTGCATGTTGCCGTCGCAGATCTCCAGGTACCGCACCAGCGTGTGCACCTTCTTCATGTACGCCACCGCCTCCTTGGCGGAGCGCATGTGCGGCTCGGAGACGATCTCCACCAGCGGCGTCCCGGCGCGGTTCAGGTCGATGCCCGTGACACCCGGCACTCCCTCGTGCAGCGACTTGCCCGCGTCCTCCTCCAGGTGCGCGCGGGTCACCCCGATGCGCTTGGCCGAGCCGTCCTCGAGCACGATGTCGATCGCGCCGTCAGCCACGATCGGCAGTTCGTACTGGCTGATCTGGTAGCCCTTGGGCAGGTCCGGGTAGAAGTAGTTCTTGCGCGCGAACACCGAGTGCGGCGCGATGCGGGCATTGAGCGCAAGTCCAAGCTTGACCGCCATGCGCACGGCTTCTGCATTCAGCACCGGCAGCACGCCCGGGTAACCGAGGTCGACGAGGTTCGCCTGAGAATTCGCCGGCGCGCCGTAACGGGTCGCGGACCCGGAGAAGATCTTCGACTGCGTGGCGAGCTGGGCGTGGATTTCCAGCCCGATGACGGTCTCCCAGCCGCTCATGCGTAGCCCTGCGGCACGCGCGTATGCCAGTCAGTGGCGCGCTGGAAGGCGTGCGCCGCGCAGAGCACGCGCGCCTCGCTGAAGTGCGGGCCGACGACCTGCAGGCCCACCGGCAGGTCGTGCACGAACCCGCAGGGCACCGACACGGCCGGCAGCCCCGCGAGGTTTGCGCCGATGGTGTAGATGTCGTTCAGGTACATCGTGATCGGATCGGCGGTCTTGGCACCGATGGCGAACGCCGGCGTCGGGGTGGTCGGCCCGATGAGCACGTCCACGCTCTGGAACGCGCGGATGAACTCCGCGTTGATCAGCGCCCGCACCCGCTGGGCCTTGAGGTAGTACGCGTCGTAGTAGCCGGCCGAGAGCACGTAAGTGCCGGTCATGATGCGCCGCTTGACCTCCGCGCCGAAGCCCTCGCCGCGGGAGCGACGGTACATGTCCTGCAGGTCCTTCGGGTTCTCGCAGCGGTGCCCGAAGCGCACCCCGTCAAAGCGCGCGAGGTTCGAGGAACACTCCGCCGGGGCCACCACGTAGTAAACGGGCACCGACAGCGGCAGGTTCGGCAGGCTCACCTCGGTGAGCTTCGCCCCCAGGCTCTCATAGATGCGCAGGGCCTCGCGGATGCGCGCCTCGGTGTCCGCATCGAGCCCCTTGTCGAAGAACTCCTTGAGAAGCCCGACCTTCAGGCCCGCGAGCGGCTGCGCAAGCTCGGCGACGTAGTCGGGCACGGGCGCATCGACGCTCGTGGAGTCGTTGGCGTCGAAGCCGGCCATCTCGCGCAGCATGAGGGCTGCGTCCGCGGCGCTCGCGGTGAGCACACCCCCCTGATCGAGGCTCGAGGCGAAGGCGATCATGCCGTAGCGCGAGACGCGCCCGTAGGTGGGCTTGAAGCCGGTGATGCCGCAGAGCGCGGCGGGCTGGCGGATCGAGCCGCCGGTGTCGGTGGCCGTGGCGCCCGGCACCAGGCGCGCGGCGACCGCCGCCGCCGAGCCGCCCGAGGAGCCGCCCGGCACGAGCGCCGGGTTCCAGGGATTGCGCACCGGCCCGTAGAAGCTGGTCTCGTTGGAGGAGCCCATCGCGAACTCGTCCATGTTCGTCTTGCCGAGCATGACCGCCCCGGCAGCCTTGAGCTTGGCGACCACGGTGGCATCGTACGGGGAGACGAAGTTGTCGAGCATGCGCGAGCCGCAGGTCGTGCGCACGCCCCGGGTGCAGAAGATGTCCTTGTGGGCGATCGGCACCCCCGTGAGCGCCCCGCCGCCGCCGGCGGCGAGCGCACGGTCCGCCGCCTGCGCGTCCTTGAGCGCCTGCTCGCGCGTCACGGAGATGAAGGCGTTGAGCGTCCCCTGGTGCCGGTCGATGCGTTCCAGGTAGGCGCGCACCAGCTCGACGCTCGAGAAGCGCCGCGCGCGCAGCCCCGCGGCCAGCTCGGTCAGCGAGTTGCGGTGAAAGTCGCGCACCCGGGCCTCACTCGATGACCTTGGGCACGAGGTACAGGCCCGCCGCCACCTGCGCTGCGTTCGCCTGGTACTCCTCGTGGTGGTCGGTTTCGGTCACGACATCAGGCCGCAGGCGCTGCGAGAGCCCCGGCAGCGGGTGCGCCATCGGCGCGACGCTCGCGGTGTCCGCCGCGTCCAGGGCGCCGATGAAATTGAGGATGCTCGAGAGGCTCTGCTGGTATACCGGTACCTCGGATGCGCTGAGATCCAGGCGCGCCAGGGCGGCGATGCTTGCGAGCTGCTCGCGGGTCAGGATCATAGGAGGTTCGCGATATGCGCGGTGAACTGAGAAAACCAGCCCAAAATCATACATGTTGCCTTGCTGAATGTCCTGTCGGTTGCTAGATTACGCGCCACTTTCTGGGGTCTCCCGCCGCACTACTTTCCGGTCGCTTCATGCTCAAACGCCTGCGCGGATATTTCTCCAGCGATCTGTCGATCGACCTGGGCACTGCGAACACGCTGATCTACGTGCGCGACAAGGGCATCGTGCTCAACGAGCCTTCGGTGGTCGCCGTGCAGGACGAGCCCAGCCGCGGTGGCAAGGTGATCGTGGCGGTCGGCACGGAGGCCAAGGGCATGCTCGGGCGCACCCCGGGGCACATCACCGCGGTGCGGCCCATGAAGGACGGCGTGATCGCCGACTTCACCTACACCGAGAAGATGCTGCAGTTCTTCATTAACAAGGTGCACGGCAATCGCATGCTCAAGCCCTCACCCAGGGTGCTGGTGTGCGTGCCCTTCGGCTCGACCCAGGTGGAGCGCCGCGCGATCCGCGAGTCCGCGGAAGGGGCCGGCGCCCGCAACGTCGCGATCGTGAGCGAGCCGATGGCCGCGGCGGTCGGCGCGGGGCTGCCGGTGCACGAGGCGCGCGGCTCCATGGTGCTCGACATCGGCGGCGGCACGTCCGAGGTCGCCGTGCTGTCGCTAAATGGCGTCGTGTACGCGAACTCCGCGCGCATCGGCGGCGATCGCTTCGACGAGGCGATCATGAACTACGTGCGCCGCAACTACGGCATCCTGATCGGCGAGGCCACCGCCGAGCGCATCAAGATCGAGATCGGCTCGGCCTACCCCGGTCAGCAGGTGCGGGAACTATCGGTGAAGGGCCGCAACCTCTCCGAGGGCGTGCCGCGCAGCTTCACGCTGAATAGCAACGAGATCCTCGAGGCACTGCAGGAGCCGCTGCAGAGCATCGTGAGCGCCGTCAAGCAGGCGCTCGAACAGACCCCGCCCGAGCTTGGCGCCGACGTCGCCGAGCGCGGCATCGTCCTGACCGGCGGCGGCGCGCTGCTGCGGGACATCGACAAGCTGCTCACCGAGGAGACCGGGCTGCCCGTGGTGGTTGCGGACGACCCGCTCACCTGCGTCGCGCGCGGTGGCGGCCGTATCCTCGAGCTGATGGACGAACTGGGCCCGGGACACTTCGGGCTTGAATAGCGCGGGGAGCGCGTAGCACTGAGTGGCCGCGTTCGGGACAGGAGCCAGCAGACCGCTGCAGGGGCGGGGCGGCTCGGGCTTTCGTTTCACCTTTTATGCCGTGCTCGCCGTCGTGGTCATGTACTTCGACCAGCGCGGGCACTATCTGGAGCGGATCCGCTACGTGCTGCAGGGCGCGGCCTACCCCATTCAGCTCGCGGTGAGTTCCCCACCGGCTGCCTGGCGCTGGCTGAGGGAGAGCTTCGAGAGCCGCGAGGCGCTGCGGGCTGAGAACGAGCGGCTGCGGCGCGAGCAGCGCGACCTGCAGCTGCGTTCGATGCGCTACGAGGACCTCGCGCGCGAGAACGGCGAGCTGCGTGGCCTGCGCGACGCGCTGCCGCCGGTGGCCGATCGCTGGCTCGCCGCCGAGATCGTCACCGTGCAGGTCAACGGCCTGCGCCAGCGGCTGCTGCTGAACCGCGGCGCCTCCAACGGCGTCTTCAAGGGCCAGGCGGTGCTGGACGACAAGGGGCTCATCGGCCAGACGACCCATGTCGGCCCCTGGAGCGCGGAGGTCATCCTCATCACGGATCCGGAGCACGCGGTTCCCGTGCGCATCGAGCGCACCGGCCTGCGCACGATCGCGGTCGGCGCCGGCGACACCACCTCGCTCGCGCTGCCCTACCTTCCCGGCAACGCCGACATCAAGGCCGGCGACCTGCTCGTCACCTCGGGCCTCGGCGGGGTGTTCCCGGAAGGCTACCCCGTCGCGCGCGTCACCGACGTGCGGCGCGACGCCGTGCAGCCGCTCGCGCAGATCCGGGCCGCGCCGCTGGCGCATATCGACACCGACTCGGAGGTGATGCTGGTGTGGTTCCGGGCCGACCACCCGGCGGCACCGACGACGCCGGTCCCCTCGGGCACCAGGCCCGACGCCCCGGTGGAGCTCAAAAGCGGCAACGCCGCCATGCAGCCGCAGGCCGCGCCGCGCAAGCTGCCGTCCGCGCCCGAGCCGCAGCCCGGCCCCGGGCAACCACCCGCGGCCGCCCCGGCGGCCGCGCCCGCGAAGGCACAGCCGTGAACACCGATTCGCGCGGCCGCCTGCTGCTGAGCGCCCTCGTGGCACTCATCCTCACCGTGCTGCCGCTGCCGGCCTGGGCGGACCCGGTGCGGCCGCAGTTCCTCGTGCTCATGGTGCTCTTCTGGTCGGTGAACGCCCCACGCACCGGCGGCGTCGCCCTGGGCTTCTTCTGCGGGCTCATGCTCGATGTGTTTCAGGGGCCGGTGCTCGGGGAGCACGCCCTGGCGCTGTCGCTGGCCGCCTATATCTTCGTGCGCGAGCACCAGCGCATCCGCTCCAAGCCCGCCTTCCAGCAGGCACTGATCGTGTTCGCCGCCCTCGTGGTGTACGAGATCGTGCTGTTCGCCATCGACGGCTGGACCGGGCACCCCATCACGAGCCCCCTGCGCTGGATCCACACCGTGACGGGCGCCCTGATCTGGCCGCCGGCAGCGGCTATGCTCGCCTACGGCGCGGGCCGGCGCGCGTGAAGGGCACTATTTCGCGCCGGCCGACTCTGACGGATTGACCTATGCCGGCCGTGCGAATCAAGGATCAATGGCGCGAGCAGCGCCTCTTCGATCAGCGCTCGCTGGTCTGCGCCGTGCTCATGGGACTCGCCACGCTGGGCCTCATCGTGCGCCTGTTCGTGCTGCAGGTCTCAAGACACGAATACTACTCGGACCTCTCCCAGGGCAATCGCGTGCGCACCGAGCCGATCCCGGCCGCGCGCGGCCTGATTCTGGACCGCGCCGGGGAGGTGATCGCGGGCAACCAGCCGGCGTACCAGCTCGAGCTCGTGCCCGAGGAGGTACCGGACCTCGACCAGACGCTCGCAAGTCTGGTCCAGCTCGGGCTGATCCGCGCCGAGGACGTCAATGAGCTGGAGCGCACCGTCGACTCGAGCCGCGGCTTTGACAGCGTGCCGATCCGCTTGCGCATGTCGGACGAGGACGTCGCGCGCTTCGCGGTGCGGCGCTTCGAGTTCCCGGGCCTGGACATCAAGACGCGCCAGACGCGCTGGTACCCGAACGGCAACCTGGCCGTGCATGCCTTAGGGTACGTGGGGGCCATCAGCGAGCAGGACTTGAAGCGCATCGACCGCGCCACCTACGCCGGCACGTCCCTCATCGGCAAGCTCGGCGTGGAGAGCGCCTACGAGCAGAAGCTGCACGGCACGAACGGCTTCCGCGAGGTGCTGGTCAACGCCCAAGGACGCTCGGTCGAGCGCCAGGGCGCGTTCGTGCCCAACCTGAAGACCAAGCCGCCGACCGCCGGCGATGACCTGGTGTTGTCGATCGATCTTAAGATCCAGCGGGTCGCGGAAGCCGCGCTCGCCGGGCATCGCGGCGCCGTGGTGGCGCTCGATCCGAACAACGGCGACGTGCTCGCGCTCGTGAGCCTGCCCGGCTTTGACCCGACGCTCTTCGGACGCGGCATCACGGCGAGCGAGTACGGGACGCTGCAGAATGACATCGACCGGCCGCTGTTCAACCGGGCGCTGCGCGGCACCTACCCGCCCGGCTCCACGATCAAGCCGGGCATCGCACTCGCCGGGCTCACCTACCACGTGGTGGACCCGGCGACGCGCAAGTACTGCGCCGGCTCCTTCCACCTGCCGGGCAGCTCGCGCATGTTCCGCGAGTACCACAACGAGAAGCACGGCTACGTCGACCTGGATGACGCCATCGCGCACTCCTGCGACGTCTACTTCTACGGCCTCGCCGATGCCCTGGGCGTCGACCGCATCGCCACCTTCCTCGCCCCGTTCGGCTTTGGCAGCACCACCGGCATCGACATCAGCGGCGAGAAGCCCGGGCTCCTGCCCTCCAAGGAATGGAAGGCCAAGGCCTTCTCCCGGCCCGCCGACCAGGTCTGGTTCCCCGGCGAGACGGTGAACTTCGGCATCGGCCAGGGCTACCTCACGGTGACGCCGCTGCAGCTGGCGCACTACGCGAGCATCATCGCCATGCGCGGCAAGATCTGGCGCCCGCGCCTGGTGGCCGCGTACCGCGATCCGCACACCGGGCAGATGGTCAAGGTGCCGGCCCAGTCGGAGGGCGAGGTCCAGGGGGTTTCTGCGGAAGACTGGCAGCGCGTCGTGCACGGCATGATCGGGGTGACCCAGCGCGGCACCGCCGCGGCGATCGGCCTGCATGCGCCCTACACCTTCGCCGGCAAGACCGGCACCGCGCAGGTGTTCACCGTGGCGCAGAACGAGCGCTACAACGCGAGCGCCATCAACGAGCGCCTGCGCGATCATTCCTGGTTCATCGCCTTTGCCCCCGCGGAGGAGCCGCGCATCGCGGTCGCGGTGCTGCAGGAGAACGGCGGCGCCGGCGCGAGCGCCGCGGCGCCGATCGCGCGCAAGGTACTCGACGCCTATCTCCTCAACGCCGACGGCAAGGTGAAGCCCGCCTCATGATCTACGAGGAGGTCAATTCCGGTTCGCGCACGCGCCGCACCCTCACCGGGGCTGCGCGCGTGCTGTTCGAGCTGAAGATCGACGGGCCGCTGGTCGTGGGCCTGGCCCTGATCGCCGCCTACGGGCTCGTGGTGCTCTACAGCGCCTCCGGCCAGAGCATGCCGACGATCCTGCGCACCGGGGCGCGCCTGGTGCTGGGCACGCTCGCGATGCTGCTCCTGGCGCAGATCAACCCGAACTTCCTGCGCCGCTCGACGCCCTGGCTGTACGCGGGCGGCTGCGTCCTGCTCTTGGTGGTCGCCGCCATCGGCCACATCGGCATGGGCGCGCAGCGCTGGCTGGACCTTGGGATCTTCCGCTTCCAGCCCTCCGAGCTCATGAAGCTCGCCGTCCCCATGATGTGCGCCTGGTACCTGCACGAGCGTCCGCTGCCCCCGGGCTTCGGCTCGCTCGCGGTCTTGAGCGCCCTGATCCTCGTGCCGGTGGGCCTGGTCGTCGTGCAGCCGGACCTGGGCACCGCGGCGCTGATCGCCATCGCCGGCGCGCTCGTGATCATCCTCGCGGGCCTGCGGCTGCGGGTCATTGCCGCACTCCTGACGCTCGGCGCCGTCGGCGCCTGGTTCGGCTGGAGCTTCATGCACGACTACCAAAGAA
>Ga0316624_10001163_pt1 | contig 10121 bp, 10 predicted proteins | sample OWC_Aug_N3_C1_D5_FD_207657 | JGI IMG/M metagenome (GOLD analysis project Ga0316624, IMG submission 207657) | Wetland soil microbial communities from Old Woman Creek delta, Ohio, United States - OWC_Aug_N3_C1_D5_A | ecosystem: Environmental > Terrestrial > Soil > Wetlands | place: USA: Ohio...
TTCTTCGGCATCCTCTTTATCACCGAGGTCGCGCTGATCCTCGGCTTCGGCGTCGATTACCGCTTCGTCGAGGCGTCCTATATCGGGCCGACCTGGCATGTCGGCAATGTCGACTTCGCGCTGCGCACCCTCGTGCCTTTCGTCATCTCGCTCGTGATGGTGGGCGGCTTGCAGCTTTTCATGACCAAAACCTATATCGGCCGGGCGATCCTCGCCGTCTCGCAAGACAGCATCGCGCTGCGCCTGATGTCGGTCCGGCCGTACCGCGTGAAGCTGATTGCCTTCGGCATTTCGATCGCGACCGCTTCGCTCGCCGGCGCGTTTCTCATCATCATTCAGCCAGTCGAGCCTTCGATCGGCCGCGACTATATTGGCCGCGTCTTTGCGATCGTCGTCCTGGGCGGCATGGGCAGCTTCCCCGGCATGGTGTTGGCGGCGATCCTCCTCGGTGTCGCCGAAAGCCTGACCGCCACCTTTTACGGACCGTCCTGGTCGCCGGCGGTCGCCTTCGGCCTGCTGCTGCTGACCTTGGCTTTCCGGCCCGCGGGCATTTTGGGGCGTAGAGCGTGAAGCATCTTCATTTTTGGCTTGCGGTCGGGCTTTGCGTCATCCTCGTCTTCGCGGCGTCGCGCCTCGTCACCAATGATTATTTCTTCTTCGCCGGCTATGTCGTGCTGCAATACATCGTGCTGGCGACGGCCTGGAACATCCTCGGCGGCTATACCGGCTATATCAACTTCGGCACCTCCGGCTTCTTCGCGATCGGCGCCTATTCGTCGGTGGTCTTGCACAAGCTCTGGGGACCGCCGATCCCGGTGCTGATCCTCGTGGGCGGCGTGCTCGCCGGCGCGGTCGGCCTCGGCATGGGCGGTCTGACCCTGCGCCTGAAGGGCGTGTTCTTCGCGATTGGAACCTTGGCGCTGGCGATCGTGGTGCAGACCTTCATCACCAATTGGGATTTCGTCGGCGGCTCGCGGGGGGTCTACATCATCCGGCCGGCAAGCGTGCCGCTGCTCGGCACCTATATCCATTACCTCTTCTTCGTCATGCTCGTGCTGTCCGGGTTCGCGCTCGCGGTCGCGCGCACGATCGAGCGCTCGACCTTGGGCTACGGGCTTGCCGCCATCCGCGACGACGAGCAGGCGGCCGAGGCCGCGGGCGTGCCGACCCTGAAGCTGAAGCTGATCTCGACGACGATTTCGGGTGCGCTGATGGGCATGGCCGGCGCGCCTCTGCCCTATTACGTGACCTATCTTGACCCGACCTCGGGCTTCAATCTCGCCTATGCCGTCAATGCGATCGCCATGCCCTTGATCGGCGGCACGACCAGCTGGGTCGGCCCGCTCTTGGGCGCGGTCTTCCTCGGGACGATCCAGCAAGCAGCCACGGTGACGATCTCCTCGTCGCTCAATCTTCTCTTCGTCGGCGTGCTGCTCGTTCTCTTCGTGGTCATCGCGCCGCATGGTTTCATCGGCTGGTTCCGGCCGCGGCGTCGGCGCGAGGTGGCGTGATGGCCGACGCGCTTCTCACCGTGCAAGGCCTCGGCAAGCGCTTCGGCGGCTTCATCGCCTTGGACGGCATCGAGCTCGAAGTACGCGCGGGCGAGCGCGTCGGCCTCATCGGCCCCAACGGCTCGGGCAAGAGCACCTTGGTCAATTGCCTCTCCGGCATTATGCGCAACGAGGATGGAACGGTGCGCTTCGACGGCGCCACGCTCGACGGATTGCCGGCGCATCGCCGCACGCGGTTGGGGCTGGCGCGCAGCTTCCAGCTGCCCAAACCCTTCGGCAGCCTTTCCGTCGCCGAGAATCTGCGCATCCCCTTGCTCTATACCGTCGACGGGCGCAACGGCGTTCATCTCGGCGAGCGCGACATCGCCGCGCGCTGCGACGAGCTGTTGGCGATGGTGGCGCTCGACGGCAAGGCGCGGGCGCGGCCACGCGATCTGACCCAGATCGAGATGCGGAAATTGGAACTGGCGCGCGCGATGGCGGCGGCGCCGAAGCTTCTCATCGCCGACGAGGCGATGGCCGGCCTCTCCCATTCCGAGGTCGACGACATCATCGCACTGCTCTTCAAGCTGAATGAGAGCGGGATCGCGGTCATTCTGATCGAGCACATCATGCGCGCGGTGATGAGCTTTTCCGAGCGCCTGGTGGTGTTGGTCGCGGGACGCAAGATCGCCGACGGCCTGCCGCAAGACGTGGTGCGCAACCCCGAGGTCGAGAGGGCCTATCTTGGCGAGTAGCCTGTCGCTCGACGGCGTCCACGCGGCCTATGGCGCGGTGCGCGTGCTCGAGGATGTGTCAATCGCGGTCGAGGCGGGCCAGACGGTGGCGCTCCTCGGCACCAACGGCAACGGCAAGAGCACGCTCATGAAATGCATCATGGGTTTGCTGCGGCCGACCAAAGGCACGATCACCGCCGAGATCGACGGCAAGGCGCATGATCTGACGCAGATGAGCACCGAGGAGATCGTCGAGCTGGGCATCGCCATGGTGCCCGAAGGGCGGCGGCTTTTTCCCAAGCTCACGGTCGAGGAGAATCTTCATCTCGGCGCCTTCCGCCGGGTCGCACGCCAATCGCTTCAGCGCAATCTCGCGCATAGTTTCGAGGCGTTTCCGGTGCTGCAGGAACGGCGCCGGCAATTGGCCGGGAGCTTGAGCGGCGGCGAGCAGCAGATGCTGGCGCTGGCGCGCGCGCTGATGTCGGCGCCGCGCATTCTTCTGGTCGACGAGCCTTCGGTCGGTCTGGCGCCCTTGCTGGTGCGCCGCGTCATCGACAAGATCAAGGAGCTGCAGCGCGACTATCAGCTCACCGTGCTCATGGCCGAACAGAATTTCACCCAAGCCATCCGCATCGCCGATAGCGGCTATGTCATCGTCCATGGCAAGATCGCATTCGCCGGCAAATCGGCCGAAGAGCTCAACAACAACGACCTGATCCGGAAATTCTATCTGGGGCTCTAGCCGAAGGCCCTTCACCGCCCGCTTTGATCACGATTCGGTGCGAGCGGCCCTTGGAAGATTGCTTCGCCGCGCCGGCGATGACACCATTGCCGATACAAAAGAATCCTGCGCGGAGGAACCTTCATGAAAAAGCTCCTTTTTGCTGCGGCGGCGACCATGCTGCTCGCGGTCTCGGGCCATGCCCAGCAGCAGACGGCGCAACAGAGCGAGATGAGCTTCTTTGTCACGAGCGGGATCGGGCGCAGCGCCGATCTTGGCGGGCTCTCGGGCGCGGACCAGCTGTGCCAAAGCCTCGCGCAGGCGGTGGGCGCCGGCGCGAAGACGTGGCACGCCTATCTTTCGACGCAAGGACCCAGCGCGGTGAATGCACGCGATCGGATCGGCCAGGGGCCGTGGAGGAATTCGAAAGGCGTGGTGGTCGCCAGCAATCTTTCCGAACTGCACGGTAACAACAACCTGACGAAGCAAACCGCGCTGACCGAGAAAGGCGCCATCGTCAGCGGCGTCGGCGATGATCCCGTCACGCATGACATTCTCACCGGCTCGCAGCAGGACGGAACCGCATTCGGCGGCAACGAGGACCGCACCTGTGGCAACTGGACGAAGAGCGGCACCGACGGATCGGCGATGCTGGGTCATTCCGATCGCACGGGTCTGCGCGACGATCCGCCGTCACATTCATGGAACGCGTCGCATCCCTCGCGCGGCTGCTCCGTTGATGGCTTGCGCAGCACCGGCGGCGCCGGCCGGCTCTACTGCTTTGCGCTGCAATAGCACGACGCGCCCGCTCCGCGCGCCGCGGGCGCTTCGCTGTTCCGGGCTTGACTGGCGCCGCCGCCCGTCCCACTTAGGGGAAGGTCGTCTGTCATTCGCGTTCGTTTCGTTCTAAGTCACTGAACGGTATCTGAAAAAAGAAAAATTGCGAAACGAAGCGAGCGTTAGGGTGCCGCGCGGCGAGAGACGCAAGATGTTGGGGTGCCGCGTCTATTTCTTCAGAAATCCCTCGATCGTCGCGACCGTGCCCTCGTCCCGGTGTTTCTCGAAATCCTCGGCGATCTGCGCATAGAGCTTGGCCGCGCCCTCGAGCATCTGGCTCGCGCCCGGATCGGCGGCGAGGAACTTCGCGATCTCTTCCATCTCTGCGACCCAGCGATAGGCCTTGGGGTACATGCGCGGCATCTGCCGCGCGGAATAGCCCAAAAGCTCGGGCAGGCTGTCGGCGAGCGCGTCCTTGACGACGGGCGCGACGCCGTTGCGCATGGCGCCCAGCATCATCGCCGCGCCGATCGCCTGCGAGCCTTTGGTCAGGCACGCATAGCCCATCTTGACCGCCGAGGCCTCGCCGATCCCGCCATCGACCAGCCGCATGTCGAGGCCGAAATCCTTGAGCTCCAAGCTGCGCCGCGCGCCTTCGCCCGAGGCGTAGAGCCGCGGGCTCGCCGTGCCCTCCTTGGGCGGCGGCGGGCCCAAGATGCCGACATCGGCAAAGACGCAGCCGGTCGGCGCGATCACCGCGGCGATGTCGCGCACGGTCGCGGGCGCGACCGCGTTGCAATCGACGAAGACCGGTTTTTTCGCGAGCGCCGTCAGCGCCGGCGCCAGACGTTGGGCCAGTCCCTTGGCTTGGCCCGGCGGCATCACCGAGAGGACAAAATCCGTGTTCTCGACGAGTTTCGCGTCGTCCTCGACAGCGATGAGGCCGGCGGCCTGGGCGCGCGCGATCGTTGCCGCGCTGCGTCCTTTGAGGGCGGTGCGCACGGTCGCGCCGCGCAGGCGCAAACGCTGGCCGATGGCGGCGCCCATCTCGCCGGCGGCTATCACCACGATCGTTGATGCCATCGCGAACCTCGCCTTTGCTGTTTGCCAAAGCCTAGCAGTCGCATCCCGGACGCGCCATATTCTATCCACCCGAGAGAGGAGACCTGCGATGTGGTCGCTCATGTCCCGCAAGAAGCTTGAACTGCCCAGCCGCGACGCGGCGCTGCCCGGGCGGGCGCAGAAGATGCGCGTGCCGGAGCGCCATTTCGTCAACGGCAACCGGCTCGAGCCGCCTTTCCCGGACGGGCTCGAGACTGCGGTCTTCGCGATGGGCTGCTTCTGGGGCGCCGAGCGCTGCTTCTGGCAATTGCCGGGCGTCTATACCACCGCAGTCGGCTATGCGGGCGGCTATACGCCCAATCCGACTTATGAAGAGGTCTGCTCCGGCCGCACCGGCCATACCGAAGTCGTGCTCGTGGTCTACGATCCGAAGAAGGTGAGCTTCGACAGCCTGCTCAAGACTTTCTGGGAAAGCCACGATCCGACCCAGGGCATGCGCCAAGGCAACGACGTCGGCACGCAATACCGCTCGGCGATCTATTGCTCGACCCCGGCGCAAAAGAAAGCCGCCGAGGCGTCGCGTCTGGCTTACGAGCCGGCCTTGAAGGCCAAAGGCTATAGCGCGATCACGACCGAGATCGCCGATGCGCCGCCCTTCTATTATGCTGAGGACTATCACCAGCAATATCTGGCGAAGAACCCCGGCGGCTATTGCGGGCTTGGCGGGACGGGCGTGACTTGCCCGGGGAGCTGAGGCGTTACGCGATCACCTTCTCGGCGCGGAGCTTTTCGATCGCGGCGGCGTCATAGCCGAGGCCTTTCAGAACCTCGTCCGTGTGCTGGCCGTGCTCGGGCGTCGGCGTGCGGATCGAGGACGGCGTACGGCAGAGGATCATCGCCTGGTTCAAGAGCTCCTGATGGCCCAATTTCGGGTGCTCGATCGGCACCGCCATCTTCAGATGCTTGACCTGCGGATCGGCGAAGACTTCGTCCATCTTGTAGATGGGGCCGCAGGGCACGCCGGCCGCATTCAAGACCTCGACCCATTCGGCCGAGCTGCGCGTGGCACAAATCTCGTCGATGATCGCGTTGAGCTTGTCGCGATTTTGCCGCCGTGCCTTGGGCGTTGCGAATTCTGGGTCGGTCGCGAGCTCGGGCGCGCCCATGGCATTGCACATGCGGCCATAGATCTCGTTGACCGCCGCCGAGATGTTGATGTGCCCGTCCTTGGTGCGATAGACGTTGGTCGGGATGTTGGTCGGGTGATTGTTGCCCGCCTGGCCCGGCACTTCCTTGGCGATGAGCCAGCGCGCGGCCTGGAAATCGAGCATCGCGATCTGGGCCGCCAGCAACGAAGATTGCACCCACTGGCCTTCGCCGGATTCCTCGCGCTCCAGAAGCGCGATCAGAATCCCTTGCGCGGCGAAGATGCCGGCGCAGAGATCGGCGATCGGAATGCCGGCGCGCACCGGCCCTTGGCCCGGAATGCCGGTGATCGACATCAGCCCGCCCATGCCTTGCGCGATCTGGTCGAAGCCGGGCCGGTCGCGATAGGGTCCGTCCTGGCCGAAGCCGGAAATGCTGGCGTAGACGAGGCGCTGGTTGACGGGTTTGAGGCTCTCGTAATCGATGCCGAGGCGGAATTTGACGTCGGGCCGGTAATTTTCGACGAGTACATCGGCGCCGGCGACGAGCTGTTTGAGGATCGCGACGCCGGCCGCCTGTTTCAGGTCGAGCGTGATGCTGCGCTTGTTGCGATGAAGGTTCTGGAAATCCGGCCCGTTGCGCTCGGCCGTGAAGCCGTCGGCGCCGGGCGTTTCGACCTTGATACAATCCGCGCCCCAATCGGCAAGCTGGCGCACGCAAGTCGGGCCAGCGCGCACGCGCGTCAGATCGATGACCTTGAAGCGGGAGAGCGGAAGCTTGCTCATGCGCCATGCTCCGTCTTGGGTATCGTCAGGCAAAGGAGATTGGCGGCCAGCACCGAGGCCGCGAGGAAGTAGAACACCGAAATGAGACCGAAGCGGTCGGCGAGAAGGCCGCCGATGATCGGCGCCGAAGCCGACATCACCGCCTGCACGGTGAACATCGCGCTGGTCATCGAGGCGACGAGCGCGGGCGGCGAGCGGTCCATTTGCCAGGATTGGATCACCGGCCGCGTCGCGTACATGAAAAATCCCAGGATCGAGACGCAGACGACATAGATCATCGGATCGCGCACGAAGGTGAGCGCAATCACGACGACCGTCGTGCTTCCCATCCCAGCGAGCACGATCGGGCGACGTCCGATGCGGTCGGAGAGGATGCCGGCAAAGGGCGTTGCGACCATCCCGCCGAGCTGCAACGCCATCATGGCGAGGCCCATCGCGAACGGGCTCAAGCCCAGATCATGCGAAAGATAGAGCGGCAGGAAGGCGAGCAAGCCGGTCTGGGTCAAGGTGCGGCAGCCCGCCATGAGAAAGAAGCTCCACTGCGCGGGCGAACGCAGCAACAGCGCAAGGCCGGACCAATATTCCTTGGCGCCGGGACGGCGCGGCGTGCCGGCGTCGCGATCGCCGCGGCCCAAAAAAAGCCCCAGCGCGATGGCGCAGACGACGCAGGCGAAGGCGTTGATCTCCGCGGTGTGCTGCCAGGAGAGGCTCAGCAGCATCCAGCCCGCCGCCACGGGACCGGCGGCGTCGCCGAGATTGGCGAAGAGCGAATGGACCGACATCGAATAGCCGCGATTCTTGGGCAGCCGGATCGAAAGCCAGGAAATCGCGGCCGGATGCCACATCACATTGGCGACGCCGAGGAGGCCGAGGCAAAGGCACAGCGCCGCGAAACCGGTGACGAGGCCGAGTGCCGCGAGCGACACGGTGCAGAGCAGCAGGGAGACGATCTGGATCGCGATTCGGCGCCCGGTCAAATCGACCAGTATCCCGCTCGGCAGATTGGCGATGATCGAGCCGATGAAGAGCGAGGTCACCAGGAACCCGGTTTCGGTGTAGTTCAAGCCGAGACCTCGGCTGAGCGAAGGTAAAAGCAGATAAAATGTCGCAACCACCCAATGCGTCGAGCCATGGGCGAGGCTGACGAGCATGATCGGCAGCTGCGTCTTCAGCGAGCGGAGCGGAAGGTCGACGGCTTGCGCCGCAGTGTCGGCACTCATGAAAGCGAGCATAGACGAGAGCGGCGCCACACCCAAGCGTGGCTCGTTCGCGCGATCATTCGCGGCGTCGGCGCCTTCATCGCGCCATTCCTGCTGCAGCGCACGCGGGTGCTCGGGGAAGACCGGCCGCGACGAACGGCAAAGCGGGTGTTAAGATAACCGAAAAATGATCGCGGCAAACCGTATCGGGGGGATTAACCTTTTCCTGTCACGGTTGTATCTATCCGGCTCGGCGAGTCCCGGACCCAATCGGCGCTCGCCACCGGCTGTGGTTCGTTTTAGGGTTTAGAACGTCCGGCGTGGGAGAGACGCGGTTTAATGGACTTTCATCAGTTCATTCTCGAGCACGGCACGCTGTCGTATCTGGTGACGTTCGCGTGGACCTTCTTCGAGGGCGAAACCTTCGTCATCTTCGCCGGCTTCGCCGCGGCCCAGGGCTTGCTTGCCTGGCCGCTGCTGTTGATCGCCGCCTGGCTCGGAAGTTTCGCGGGCGATCAGACCTATTTCTGGATCGGCCGTCATTTCGGTGTTCGGCTTTTGGCGCGCCAGCCGCTGTGGCGCGAACGCGTCGACCGGGCGCTGGCTTGGCTCGATCGCTACGACGCGGGCTTCATCCTGACCTTCCGCTTCATCTATGGCGTGCGCAATTTCTCGTCCTTTGCGCTGGGCGTCAGCCACGTTCATTGGCGCCGCTTCATGGTCCTCAATTTCATCGCGGCCGGTTTGTGGGCGGCCCTCTTCGTCAGTGCCGGCTATGTCTGCGGCCATACACTCGGGCGCATGCTCGGCGAGATCGCGCAGCGTTTCAGCCAATCGCTGCTGATCATCTTCGCCCTTGTTCTCATCATCGGCCATTTCGTTCATCGCCTGCACCGGCGGCGGCGGCGCAAGTTGGCGCCGGTCGTGCCCCCTTCGGCTTGACCCCCTTCGGCTTGAATCGAGGCTCATGACCAGATCCGGAATCGCGGCGCTCATCCTGTTGGGTGCCGTCGCCACCGCCAGTGCCGCACCTCATTGCTACAAGGCCAGCGAGATCGAGGCCGATCAGGCGGTGCGCTATCAGGCGAAATTGATGGTGCTGAGCGATTCCTGCCGCAGCAATTCCTATAGCGAGTTCCTTCATCGCAACGCCGAAGTCATCAGGACGTATCAGCATCAGCTGATCGACTATTTCCGCCGCATCAACGGGCATCGCCCCGAAGACGCCTTCGACCGGTTCCTCACGCGCATCGCCAATCAGATCTCGCTCGCGACGGGGCAGGTACCGCTCGATACGCTGTGCGGCAAGTCAGCCGATTTCCTGGCCCAGGCGGTCAATTTCGGCAAAGAGGAATTCCGTCACTTCGTGGCGCGCCAAGCCGCCGAGGAGCACAAATCCTATCGCAGTTGCGCGGAGTGAGCGCGGCGCGGCAAAGTCGGCGAGTCCCGCGTTCTTAAAGAGGCGCGGCGCGCCAGCGCTCGGCGCGCAAGGCGGAGGATGTCAGCCGGCGCGCCAGATTCTCGGGCGTGAGGCTGCGCAGGCCGAAGGCGTAATGCGGCGTGATGCTGGCCGCGACGAGAGCGAGCTTCGCAACATCGGCTGCCACGAGCGCCGAGCCGAGATAACGGACCGTATCCAATTTCGTGACCATCATGCGCCGCGTGCCGAGCTGGGCCGCGGCCGCGGCGAGGGCCGCGGCTTCGTCGCATCCTGCATCGGCGGGCAGCACCAGCATCCCTTCCGCGCCCGCGGCGCCGATGTGGCCGGCGATGCGTTTGGCGCAAGCCGCGTCGCCCGGCGTGGCGCTGCCGCCATCGATGATCACCATGCGCCCCTCGGCGGTGGCGACGGTCGAGCGCAGCGAGGCCGCGTCCGATGCGACCGCCATGGGCAGGCCGAGCACCTCGAGATATTCCTCGAGCGGGGTCGGCTCGGCGGTGCCGCGCGCATCGGTTGCCACGACCAGAACCTGGCGCTCGTCGAAGCGCGCCGCGATCTTGGCGGCAAGCGTGCTGACGCCCGCGCCGGGCAGGCCGTAAAGCAGGATCGGCGCCTGCAGCGCGTCTTCGACCGGCAGAAAATTGAAATGCGCGGCAAGCGCGATGGCGAGGCGGTCAACCGGACGCGGCGCATGCGCGGGCGCCATCGCGAATCCCACAAGCCGTTCCACGAGGCTCGCCGGCAGCGCGTGGCTGCGGAACAC
>Ga0316624_10001164_pt1 | contig 10114 bp, 6 predicted proteins | sample OWC_Aug_N3_C1_D5_FD_207657 | JGI IMG/M metagenome (GOLD analysis project Ga0316624, IMG submission 207657) | Wetland soil microbial communities from Old Woman Creek delta, Ohio, United States - OWC_Aug_N3_C1_D5_A | ecosystem: Environmental > Terrestrial > Soil > Wetlands | place: USA: Ohio...
AACGACTTCTTCGCTTCTCGGGCGGGCGATGCCGGTTTGTCGATGGAGGCGTTGACACCCAGGATGGCCTCTTCGAGCAGGCGTGCTTCATGCTGTTCGTTGAGCAGCCAATCAATCGACGCATCGAAATCGGCCAGTGTCTCCGCAAGGCGCGGGTCGCGGTAGGAGTAGAAGCGGAACGCACCGCTGTCGCTGTCGAAGCTGGCTCCGCCCCCATAGGCGCCGCCCTGTTCACGGATAGCGCGGTGCAGATAGTTGTTGCGCAGGAAACCGGCGAGCACGGTGAGGGCGGCAGAGTCGGGATGTTCTGCGGCGACGGCCGGGTAGGCCCTGGCGCAGAAGTTGACCTGCGTGCTGGTGCTCCACCCTTGCAAGCGTGGTGCCGATGGCGAGGGCAACCGTAGTGGCGAGATCGTCCCGGGCAGTGCAATTCTGTTCCAACGTTCAGTCAACGCGGCTTCCATCGCGACGCGATGCTCCTCTTCACCGATCACCAGCAGCTGGCGCGGCGCGCTGAGCAGACGATCACGCAGCCGTTGCAGGCGCGATGCGAAGGCCTCCAGATGGGTTTTGTCATCGAGTCCATCGTCGAGGGCTTTGAGCGATTTGATACCTGCCAGGCCGTGCCAGCGATGCTGCAGTGCCGCCGAGGGCGAGAGCGGAGCAGAGGCCGCACTCATGGCAAGACTGTGGCCGGCCTGAGTGACGCTCTGCTCGCGGCGCATGCGCTCCTGGCTCACCAGTTCATGCAGACGATCCAGCTCATCGAAACGGGCACCTTCCAGCGTCTCCACCATCAGGTTGGCCAGAGCATCCTGATTGCGCGCCAGTGCCTTCCCCGAGATGACGAACACACCGCGATGCTTCTGCAGGTCGTCCACGGCGCCCCGCACCGTGACATGGGCGCCGATGCCGCCGGTTACTGCCGACTGCAGCAGCTGGGTATCGAGATAGCTGCGGCCGGCGCTGCCTACTTCGGTCATCACATCGCCGAGCATGGGGATGAGATCGCGCAGCTCATCTTCGATCGCCGGCAGATCGATGACGATCTGCTGGTAGACCAGGCCATTGGTGCCGCGCGCGAACCAGGTGGCGGGGGTGGTGCCGATGGCTGTGCGTGTGCCTTCGGGGATCGGCAGATCCTTGGGGATGTCGCTGCGCTCCACCTTGGGCAGCAGCTCCGGGTTGTCTTTCTTCTGCTGGCGCATCGCCAGCAACCTGGCCTGTTCGATGATGCGCTGTTTCTCCGCGTCACTCATCCCCGCCTTCATGGCGGCAAGACGTTCAGCCTCGGCCTGGGCGCGTGCGGCGCTCAGCGTGGTGTCGGGTTTCATGGTCAGGCGCACACGATGAGGATTGGCTAGCAGCTGACGCACCAGCGACGGAATGAAGTCGGGATCTTTGATTTTGCCGTGCAGACGGTTGAGGATCGGATCGATATCGAGGGTCGCCACCGGATCGGCGCCATGCAGGGCAGGGCTCAGTGCCTGCACCATCAATTGCAGGCCGTAGGGGAAACCGTCACCGCTGATCTCGCGCTGTGAAAGCTCCAGTTGATGCAGCACGGCCTCGACCATCGCCGGGTCGACGCCATTCTTCGCGATATCTTCGAGCACGTCGATGATCAATTTTTCCACCGCTTCGGCATGCTCGGGATCGCTCCCTTCCACGCCCGCGGCAAAGAACATTTCGCGGTTGGAGTCCTGCAGGCCGCACAGAGGGGAGGGGGCCGTGCCGAGTTCGGTGGTTTCGAGCGCATGACGCAACGGCGAGGCGCCGTTGTCGAGCAGCACGCCGGAGAGCAGATGGCCGGTGAGCACCTCTTCCGGATCGATGCTGCGGCCTAAAAGCCAGCCCACCACGACGTGGCTCTTGCCGGCGGTCTCTTTCTCGCCATCGAGCGCGTAGGTCGTCTCCACCTTCACGGGGGCGCTGTAGCGCTGCTCGTCCGCCACACTGATGTCCGGCTCGATGCGCTGGAACTCCTTCAGGGCATGCTGCTCGAAATAGATCTGATGTTCATGGGCCGGCAGATTGCCGAAGGTCATGAACATCGCATTGGAAGGATGGTAGTGGTGCGCGTGGAACGCCTTGAGCTGGTCATAACTCAGGTCGGGGATCTTTTCCGGATCACCACCGCTGTTGTAGTGGTAGGTGATGGTGGGGAAGAGATACTCGGTCAGATATTGATAGAGCGCCGAGGCGGGCGAGCTCATCGCACCTTTCATTTCGTTGAACACCACCCCCTTGAAGACCAGCGGAGTGCCGGGATTTTCCGGCTCCTCGAACTCGACGCGGTGGCCCTCCTGGGAAAAATCGAGGGGGTCGAGGGTCGGGAAGAAGACCGCATCGAGATAGACCTGCATCAGGTTGTAGAAGTCTTTCTTGTTGCGGCTGGCGAACGGGTAGGCGGTCCAGTCACTGGAGGTGAAGGCATTCATGAAGGTGTTGAGCGAACGGCGCGTCATCATGAAAAAGGGGTCGCGCACCGGAAAACGCTTGCTGCCGCACAGGGTGGTGTGTTCGAGGATGTGGGCAACGCCGGTGCTGTCCATCGGCACGGTACGGAACGCCACCAGGAAGGCGTTTTGATCGTCGTCGCTGGCCAGGTGGATGTGGGGCGCGCCGGTCACCTTGTGGCGAAACTCCTGCAGCTCCAGATTCAGGGCATGAATAGGCGCGCTGCGCACCCATTCGAAGGCGGCGTGGCTCTGGGGTTTCGTCTGGGAGTGGTTCATCCTCGATCCTTTAGGGTTATTGAACGGTTTTGAGGTGGGGATAAGGCACCTAGTATACAAGTAATGACTGATGACAGCTTCTGCAGAAGTGGGTTCCCTTCAAAGGAGAAGGCTCTCGCTGATGGCCAACGCTCAATCTATCCAGCCATTTGAAACACCCCTTACAATGGGCCCCATGGAACTGATCGATACCCACTGTCATCTCGACGTCGAGGAGTTTGCCGCCGATCGCCTGGAGGTTCTGGGCCGTGCGCGGCGGGCCGGCGTGACCGGGCAGGTGATCCCGGCGATCCACGCTGCTGGATGGCCCGCCCTTATGGGCCTCTGCCAGGAAGAGGCGGGGCTCTACCCGGCGCTCGGCATGCATCCCATCTATCTGGCGCAGCACCGCCCGGAGCATGTCGTCGAACTGCGCGGCTTGATTGAACGCGAGCGCCCGGTGGCCATCGGCGAAATTGGTCTGGACTACTTCGTTGAAGCACTCGACCGCGACCGCCAACAGCAGCTGTTCGAAGCCCAGCTCAAGGTGGCGCGTGATTATCAGCTGCCGGTGCTGCTCCACGTGCGCAAGGCGCACGACCAGGTGCTGGCGGCACTGCGGCGCATCCGCGTCCCCGGCGGTATCGCCCACGCCTTCAATGGCAGCATGCAACAGGCGCAGCAGTACATCGACCTGGGCTTCAAGCTCGGCTTCGGCGGTACCCTCACCTATGACCGCGCCCTCAACATACGCCGTCTTGCCACCGATCTACCGCTGCAGGCGATTGTCCTCGAAACCGACGCACCCGACATTCCCCTTGCCTCACGGCGTGGTGAACGCAACAGCCCGGAATATCTGCCCGAGGTGGCAGAGACGTTGGCGCAATTGCGCAGTGTCAGTGTTGAAGAGATCGCACAAGCGACCACGGCCAATGCCAGCGCATTGCTGTCATTGCGTGAGTGGAACGGCAGGCACCCATTTCCCCGAGGAACATCATGACCACACTCTCACCTCTGACCGAACGCACCCACATCCTGCTCGGTGACGAAGGGCTTGCACGCCTCGCAAACGCGCATGTTTTCGTTGCCGGTCTCGGTGGTGTCGGTTCCTACTGCGCCGAGGCCTTGGCGCGCGCCGGTGTGGGTCGGCTTACATTGCTCGATCACGATGTGGTGGCCGGATCCAACCTCAACCGTCAACTGCCTGCGTTGATTTCCACGGTGGGTCGCAAGAAGATCGAAGTGATGGCCGAACGCATCCGCGATATCAATCCCGCCTGCGAACTGACGCTGCATGAGTTCTTCATGCACGCCGATGATGTGCCTGCGATGCTCGCACCGCATTTCGATTTTGTGGTTGATTGCATCGATTCGCTCAACAGCAAGGTGACGCTGGTGGAGAGTGCCTGGCGCATGAAGATGAATGTGGCATCGAGCATGGGGGCGGGGGGCAAGCTCGACCCGACGCGTATTCACGTCACCGATCTGATGAAGACCGAGGTGTGTCACCTGGCGCGTTTCATGCGCCACCGGCTGCGCAAGCGCGGCGTCGGCAAAGGGATCCTCGCTGTCTGGTCCGATGAACCACCGCGCAAGCCGCTTCCCCCCGAACCCACCGACGAAGGCCGTCCGCGTGCTGTCAACGGTACGATCAGCTACATGCCCTCCCTCTTCGGCCTCACGCTGGCGGGGGCCGTGATCAACCGGCTGCTGGCAGAGAAGCAATAAGGGTGGTTGCGAGTAAGGTGGAGCCCCGTATGCGCCACCTCTGAATCTGGTGAGTGTATTTTGAAAAAACATTCCCACACGGAAGCATGGGAATGTTTACATGCAAAAATTACCTGAGTGGCTCCCCGCCAGGCGCATAAATGCCCGCCTGCTCGATGATGTCCAGCGCCAGAAGATAACTCTTCCTCAGGCCGTTATTGAGAAGGCGCAGGCCGTGGTTATAGGGCAGTGTTCCACTCTTTTCGATGACATGCTGGCCCTCGATGGAGGTGGCGAACTTGACGAAGTCACGCAGCTCCGGAGTCGCCTCATAATTTTTAGCCGCGACGAGGAACAGCAGGCGGTAGTATTTGTAATTCCCTTTCTTGAGATTTTCCGGGTTTGGTACGGCGTCATCCACCGACAGCATTTTGAGATTGCGCAGGCGGCTGCTGCTGATGCCGCTCACGCCCAGCCCGTTGGGATCCTTTTCGATGGCCTGTTCGATCTTCCCTGAGGAGGCTAAAGAGGTGGCGCGCGACGTGAAATCTTGATCGGGGTTATCGAAGACCAACTGGCGCATGGTCCGTTCCACCCCCGAGATCTTGCCCTCACGCGCATAGAGGTTGATGGGGGCGTCATTGGGGGAACCCAATTCTCGCCAGTTGGTAATCTTGCCGGTGTAAACGTCACGCAACTGCTGTTCGGTAATCTTGGTGACGGGATTACTGGGATGGGCAATGACCACCAAAGCATCCCACCCCAGGGGAATCATCTCCACGGATTTCTCCGCACTGTCCACACTGTACGTACCATCGCTGTTGCGGTTGATCAGTGGAAGGCGGCAACTCCCGCCCAGATGTGCCTTGCCGGTGGCCACGTCACGGATACCGCGGGTGGCGCCACCACCATCGATATTGATGTGGATACCGGTCTTTTTCTCGTAGGCGGCAGCGAGATCCTGCATGAAGGCTGCTTTTGACACACCGCAACCCACCCAGTTGATCTCCTTGAGCGGAGCGGCCCCGGCGGTGATAGAGAAGAGCAGTGCTATGAAGAGTGCCAGCTGAGCAGTACGTTTTTCTTTGAATTGCATGAAAGACTCCAGGGTTTGTGTGCCGGTGGCACATGGCATCCTTGCGTCTTCATCTCCATCACAACATTCCGTTCATCTTGATTCTGGTATGTGACGGTTCAATCCATTGCATATTGCTTGTTGCCTCCTTATTCAAGGAGGCATCACCGTGTTTAAAGCATTATTGCGAACCGCCGTGTAATTCCTATGGGATCAACAGGCAGAGCATCGATGTGCTACCTGCCGGTAGGGTGGCCGCGCAATAACGGGGGAGGATAGGGAGATTTATTACAAAATCTCTGAACTGTGTCATAAATCACAATAGATATCTGATTTTCGACACTACAAATTTTGGCGGTGAATAGATCTGGCAGTGCGTGATGTACAAAAATTAGCCGATGAAGGCGAAATCCGCCTTAGCATTTTCGGCACGGATAATTGATTCATGGAGTGCAAGGAGATCATCCCCCGGTTGCAGGCCAATCTCTTGCCGCAGGCGTTTTTCGTATTCCTGAAACAGATTGATGGCCTGGCGCCGCTGCCCGTGTGTATCGAGATATTTCATGAATTCGCCCATCAACGATTCATTGTCCCATTCGATGGCGAGCAATTGTGCATAGGCTTGAATGACCTGATGATCCTGTTGTGCAGCGCGGTAGCCATTCACGAGATTCCGGCCCAGCGTGATCGCCATTGAATGAAACTCCTGACGGCGCAGCTTCAGCCATCCATTGAACTCATCACCGTGTGGCACATGAACCCCTTCACAGAAGGGACCAGGATAGATGCTCTGGAGTGTGGGCACCGCCTCAATGGTGTGAGAGGCGGTACTGGCGTTCTTCAGGCGTTCTATGTCGATGGTGCAGCTCTCTTGGCCGATGAATTCGAGTGACTTTCTGGATGTGGCAATAAGACCGTCGAAACTCTCCCCGAGCTGGCGCTTGAGCGCGGCCATGGCCTGACGCAGGTTTTGGCGCGCATGGTGTTCGCTGCGGTCTGGCCAGAGCATTGCCGACAAATCGGCGCGATTGACCGTTCGGGCTTCAGTAACGAGATAGGCAAGGAGCAGTTTGGGTTTCTGGTAAGGGAAGCTCAGGGTTTTTCCTGCCGCCTGTATGCAGGAAACTCCCAACAGGTTGATCTTGATGGCGGGGAAATTCCTTTTCATGTTGGCTCCTGTAGTCCGTTTATCAGTGAAACCGCAAGTAGAGTGGCTCTGCTTCCAAGGGGCTAAGATGCACAACCCCGGTAGAATATTCCATTAGAATCGTTCTAAGGCGTAATATTCGGACCGGCAGAGTGAAGCAGCCTGCCAGATAAATGATAGTGAATGCTTACATCAGGCTCCAGCTGCCCAGGGGTGAGCAATGTCCAAAACATAACCCCCCAAAATCGGTCGCAGGCCTGCTCATCGGGTTGCTGACCCTGCGCCCATCATCGATTTTCCTGTACATTAAGGCGCCCAAAATGGGGAGTGTGGTCAATGGAAAAAGCGATGCGTCTTCACTGGTTTCAACATGTGCCCTTCGAGGGGCTGGGCTCTATCGAGGCGTGGGCATTGCAACGCGGTTTCGAGGTGAGCGTTACCCGTTTTTACGCAGGGGATCAGCTGCCGAAACTGGAGGGGATCGATTGGCTGGTGGTGATGGGCGGGCCGATGAGCATCCATGACGAGGCCGACTACCCCTGGCTGAAGGCGGAGAAGATGTATGTCCGCCAGGCCATCGAGGCGGGCAAGCGGGTGGTCGGTATCTGCCTCGGTGCCCAGCTGATCGCCGATCTTCTCGGCGGGGCTGTCACGCGCAACGCCCACAAGGAGATCGGCTGGTTTCCGATGGAGCTCTCTCCGGAGGCAAAGCGCGCAGGCCTCGGAGCAGTATTGCCGTGGAGCTTCGATGCCTTCCACTGGCATGGTGAAACCTTCTCTATTCCTCCGGGCGCCATGCCCCTCGGTCACAGCGAGGCATGCCCCAACCAGGGCTTTCTATTTGACAAGCGTGTGCTCGGGCTGCAATTCCATCTGGAGATGACCGATGCCGGTGCCCACGACCTGATTTTGCACGGTGCAGATGAGCTGGTAGAAGCCCCCTATATCCAGAACAGCGAAACCATGCTGGTCGAGCCCAAGCGGTTCAGCGCAGCGAATCGCCTGCTGGCGCAACTGCTCGATCACCTGGCCGCCTAATCATGAAGCGTGCTGCCTGGAGCTGGGCGTTCTATGACTTTGCCAATTCCGCCTTCGCCACCACGGTGATGGCGGGATTTTTTCCCCTCTTTTTCAAGCAATATTGGTCGACGGATGTCAGTGCCACAGAAAGCACCTTCCGCTTCGGCTACGCCAGTTCTCTTGGCAGCCTGGCCATCATGGTATTGGCGCCTGTACTCGGTGCGATTGCCGATCGCTGTGGCATGCGCAAGCGTTTTCTTCTCGGCTTTACCTTTCTCGGCGTCCTTGCCACGGCAGCACTTGCGCAGATAGCGGAGGGTCAGTGGCTGTTGGCACTGTTCGTTTTCTTTCTCGGTTCTGTCGGGTTTGCCGGCGGCACCAGCTTTTATGACTCATTGATTGTATTTGTCGCGCCCCGCGAGAAACTCGATAGTGTCTCTGCGCTGGGCTATGCACTCGGTTATCTCGGCGGAGGGCTGCTGTTCGCGCTCAATGTCTGGATGACACTCAAGCCCGCCACGTTTGGGCTCACCGGCGCAGCCGAAGCTGTAAAGCTGTCGTTCCTGATGGTGGCGGTATGGTGGGCCCTCTTCACCCTGCCGCTCGTGATGTGGGTCAAGGAGCCGGGGAGCAATGGCGAAAGCATGACTGCGGCCGTGCGCGGCGGCATGCGTCAGCTCTATCAAACATTCTGCGAAATTCGCAGTGAGAAGGCGATATTTCTCTTTCTGCTCGCCTACTGGTGTTATATCGACGGCGTCGACACCATCGTGCGCATGGCGGTCGATTACGGCCTCTCCATCGGTTTTCAATCGAGCGATCTCATCACAGCACTGCTCATCACCCAGTTCGTCGGCTTTCCCGCAGCGATTATGTTTGGCCGCATCGGCGAAAAGCATGGCGCCAAGCGCGGCATCTACATTGCCATCGTTGTTTACAGCCTCGTCACACTCGGGGCATCGATGATGACCAAACCGCAACAGTTTTACATTCTCGCGGTGGTGATCGGCCTGGTGCAGGGTGGCATCCAGTCGCTGAGCCGCTCCTACTTCGCAACGCTCATTCCTGCGGACAAGTCCGGCGAGTTTTTTGGTTTCTACAACATGTGGGGTAAGTTCGCCGCCGTGCTCGGTCCGGTGATGGTGGGGTACACCGCACGTGTCACCGGCAGCCCCGGGTTGTCGTTGCTGACACTGGTGATTCTGTTTGCCGCGGGCGGCTTGCTGTTGAGCCGCGTCAGGCAGTGATGACCATGCACTATGCCGAATGGCGTAGAACAGGCACAATAAGTCACAGAACTCGATTATTTCAGCCGTCGCTGATTTCGTAACACGCTAACCGATTTTCAGAACATCCATGGGGGGCAAGATGGGGATCTTCCGCACGAAGAGCGTTACCGATGAAGCTTGTGAGACCGGCCTGCGCCGCTGCCTGAGCGCCTTCGATCTCACCTTTCTCGGCATCGGCGCCATCATCGGCACGGGGATCTTCGTACTGACGGGCATCGCGGCAGCAACACAGGCGGGTCCCGCCGTCGTCCTCTCCTTCATCGCTGCAGGCATCGCCTGTGGTTTCGCTGCACTGGCCTACGCTGAACTCGCCTCCGCGGTAGGGGGCTGTGGCAGCGCCTATGGTTACAGTTACGTAGCATTCGGCGAGATCATCGCCTGGATTATTGGGTGGGACCTGATCCTCGAATATGGCGTTGCGGTCGCTGCAGTAGCGAACGGCTGGGCGGGTTATCTCAACAATGCCCTTAATGCCATCGGTCTGCCGTTGCCTGAGTTGCTGACCAAAGCACCGAAGCTCGGTGGCATCATCAACCTCCCTGCCTCTCTTATCATCCTGGTGCTGATGGTGCTGCTCGCCGTCGGAGTACGCCAGAGCACGAAGGTGAACACGGCGATGGTGTTCGTCAAACTGCTGACCATTGTGGTCTTCGTTACTGTAGCTCTGTTTCATGTCAACACCGCCAATTGGGAACCTTTCATGCCATTCGGCTGGAGCGGCACAAGCCCGGAGGGTAAACCCGTGGGCATCATGGCCGGTGCAGCGATGGTCTTCTTTGCTTATGTGGGTTTCGATGCTGTCTCCACCGCTGTCGAGGAAGCACGCAATCCGCAACGCGATGTGCCAATCGGCATCGTTGCATCGCTCGTATTCTGCACGCTGATCTATATTGTGGTTTCAGGTCTGCTCACTGGCATCGTTCCCTACACCCAACTCAACGTCTCTTCACCCGTGGCTCACTCGCTGGAATTGATCGGCATCGATTGGGCATCGGGGCTGGTGGCGACGGGAGTCATTGCGGGACTCACCACAGTGATGCTCGTGCTCTACTACGGTCTTACCCGCGTATTTTTCGCCATGTCGCGTGATGGCCTGTTGCCGGCATTCTTCGGCTCAGTGAATGCCAAGACCCAGACGCCTGTACGTGTCATCGTTTTT
>Ga0316624_10001165_pt1 | contig 10108 bp, 4 predicted proteins | sample OWC_Aug_N3_C1_D5_FD_207657 | JGI IMG/M metagenome (GOLD analysis project Ga0316624, IMG submission 207657) | Wetland soil microbial communities from Old Woman Creek delta, Ohio, United States - OWC_Aug_N3_C1_D5_A | ecosystem: Environmental > Terrestrial > Soil > Wetlands | place: USA: Ohio...
CTTGACAAAAATAATAATGGGGATGACACATCCTGCGGGGATTGATTGGTTTCCGATATTGCCATCGATACACTCTGACAGGTATCTTGACCCTTGGCATAACCACCTCAAGCGCTCGTTGCGAGCGATTTGTTTCCCGTTGGTGCTCTCTTTGGCGGCCTGTACGACTATGGATGAACACGGAAAAACCACCCCGACCTCACCATTACCCTCCACCCATTCCGCTCCACCGGTTGTTGAAATCGAGCCCTCGCAGAAACCAACGGAACTCCGTTTTGCGGTGGCTGGAGATATCATGGTTCATGAATCCCAGTTGCATTCCGCCTATAACGATGCCCACGATGCCTACGATTTTACGCCGGTGTTCAACCCGGTGCGTGAGATGTTCACCCATGCGGATGTCACGATAGCGAATCTCGAAACGACCCTTCCTGGCAAAGAGTACTCCGGCTATCCGGCCTTTGGTGCACCCGACAGCCTTATCGACGCCATCAAGGCGGCGGGCATAAATATTCTCACTACCGCTAATAATCACTGTATCGACAAGGGAAAGGCGGCCCTGATCCGTACATTGCGAGTACTCGATGAGAAGGGGGTGCCCCATTTGGGAACGTATGCCTCCGAGGAGGAGTACGCAAAACAGCGCATCTTTATGCTCGAGCAGAATGGCATCTCTGTTGCCATGTTGAATTACACCTATGGCACCAACGAGATCCCCACACCGAAAGGGACAGTGATCAATCGCATCGTTAAGAAACAGATCCATGATGACATCGCAATGGCCCGGGCGGGCAAGGCCGATGCCGTTATCATTTTATTTCATTTCGGTGAGGAGTACCTGAATAAGCCAGACCACTTTCAACGGGAGATGGTTGCCTATGCGCTGGCGAGTGGCGCCGATATTGTACTCGGTGGCCATCCTCACCATATTCAGCCCTATGAATCCTTCCATGAAAAGGATGCGACGGGAGTCGATAAGCCGAAACTGGTAGCGTACTCCCTCGGCAATTTTGTTTCGGCTCAACGCCAGCGTTATACAGATGGCGGCATGGTGCTCTATTTCACTCTCACCAAGAGACCGTCTGCATCAGGTAATGCCACCATCGAAATTAATGATGTGCATCATAAACTCGTCTGGGTACATCTCGCCCATCATGAAAATCGACGGGATTTTCATATCCTGCCTATTGAGCCTTATCTCGCATCGCGTGGCGACATAGAACTCACACCTGCCGCACTCAAAGAGATGAAGCGTTTCAAGAGTGACGCCGACGAAGTCCTTGGTCTAAGGGAAACCGGAATCCAGGCCAGCCTCAAATAACCACCTCAGAAGAGGTTCCCCCAATTGTCGCCTTATTATGCTTCCGGCGGCTTGGGACGGATTGCGTTGCATGAGTTGCCAGGTGTATCCTTCCGGCATCCGGCCACAGAGTCGGTTCAGGGAATTACAATAATTTCAGGGGATAATAATGCGCAGGCGCTCATGGATTGCCGCAGCAATCTTTTTATTGCTGACCACTCTTCTTATCTATAAGTACACTTCGGGTTCGGGTGAGGAGCCCAGTGACAGTTCCCCACAAGCCTCGCTTTGGAGCGAGTACGTCAGCCTTCATACCCCTGCAGTCGTTTCACGTGACAGTACGATCCGTATCCGCTTCGTCAATGATGTTGTCGACAGCGACAAGGTGGGCAAACCCGCAGGCGATGTCTTTTCCATCAGTCCCGCAGTGGACGGAGAGCTGGTCTATAGCGACGCGCGCGAAATCGTTCTGCGTCCAAAAGGATTTCTCAAGTCCGATCAAAAATATCGCGTCAAGGTCAAAACGGCGAAATTGAAGGGGTTCCCGCGCAATCTCTCCACCTACATCTTCGACTTCCAGGTCAAAAAACAGGCGTTCGAGGTCAACCTGAAAGGGCTCGACATCGATCCTGACAATGACAAGCAGTACGCACTCAGTGGCGATGTAATTACCTCCGATGTCGTGGCGCCCGGCGCTGTCGAAAAAGTCATCGAAGCCAAACATGAAAGCGATGCCCTCCAGATCAAGTGGACTCACGAGGATCAACGCACTCACCACTTCTCGATTCGCGGCATCGTCAAAAAAGACAAGCCCACTCAGTTGATCCTGAAATGGAATGGCGATCCCATCGAAGTGGATAGTGATGGCAAGCGGGAGATCGATATTCCGGCGGCGGGGGTCTTCACTGTCACCGGTGCCCAGGCCGTGCAGGGGGATGGCAGCCAATCGGTCGTAATCAATTTTTCCGAACGGCTCGGCACCACCCAGAATCTGAATGGCCTGATCGGCCTCAGCCAGGATAAATTCACCTACCGCATCGAAGGCAGTTCCCTCAAGCTTTTCCCGGAACGCGGTCTGATCGGCACTGTCACAGTGACCATCGAGAAGGGGGTCAGGGGGGCCGCCGGCGGCCAGTTGTCCGAGCGGGTCGTGCGTGAGGTGGCTTTCACCAGCCAGCCGCCGCAGGTGCGTTTTGCCGGTGCCGGTGTGATCCTTCCGGAGAATGAAACGCTGACGATCCCCATCGAGGCGATCAACGTCAATTCGGTACAGGTGACGGCATTCCAGGTTTTCGAGAACAATATCGGCCAGTTCCTGCAGAACAACACGCTGGATGGCACCGAAGAGCTGACCCGCGTCGGGCGCTACCTGTGGCGCAAGACCATTCCGTTGACCTCGCCCGAGGCGGACAAGTGGAACCGTTACAATCTTGATGTGGGTGAGCTGCTGCGCAGCCATCCTGGCAGCCTGTTCCGTCTTACGCTCTCCATCAACCGCAGCAACTCTACCTACGCCTGTGATGATGCCTCACGCCGGGTACCCTCGGTGAAAGAGGATCCGTACGTCAACCACAACGACCTCACCACTAACGAACACAGTGGGTGGGATTACGCCGAGGATTACTACGGCAACGAAAACGATGACAACTCCCAGTGGTCTGAGCGCAATGACCCCTGCAAGGATGCCTACTATCACATTGGCTCCAACGTGAGCCAGTCGCGTAATTTCATCGCCTCCAATATCGGCCTTATTGCCAAGCGCGGCAGTGATAACACGCTGCGTGTCGTCACCACGGATCTGCGTACTGCCGCACCGCTCAGCGATGTGACGATCCACGTCATGAATTTCCAGAATCAGGAGATTGGGCGGGTCAGCAGCAATGGTTCCGGGTTCGCCACCTATCAGCTCAAGGACACCCCGTTCTATCTGATGGCAGAAAAAGGGCGCCAGCGAGGCTATTTGCGCATCAACGACAGCTCGGCGCTGCCCGTTTCGCACTTCGATGTAGGGGGGGAAACGCTCGCCAAGGGTATCAAGGGTTTTATCTACGGTGAACGCGGGCGTCTGGCGTCCCGGCGACCCGATCTATCTGACCTTCGTGTTGCAGGATCGTCAACAGGTCATCCCCGAGGGCCACCCGGTGACCATGGAGCTTTACAATCCGCGCGGCCAGTTGGTACAGACGGTCACCAATACCAAACCGGTGGGGGGGTTCTATGCCTTCCAGATGAAGACCAGTGACGATGCCCCCACGGGGAGCTGGACCGCCAAGGCTTTGCTGGGAGGGGCCACCTTCACCAAGAACCTGAAGATCGAGACGGTGATGCCGAATCGCCTCAAGGTCGAACTCAAATTCGACAAGCAGGAATTGTTGGCCTCCGATGGTGATGTCAGCGGCAAACTCTTTGCCCAGTGGCTGCACGGCGCCAAGGCCTCAGGACTGAATGCAGATGTCTCGGTGCGGTTGACGCGCAAACCGACACACTTCACCCGCTTCAGCGATCATATCTTCGATGATCCGACACGCGAGTTCAGTGCCGAGGAGCAGAAACTTTTTGAGGGGAAACTCGATAAAGATGGCTATGCCGATCTGAGCGGCGAGATTCAGGTGGAGAAGGATAATGCGCCTGGGATGCTATCGGCCAACTTCACCACACGCGTCTTCGAGAACGGCGGGGCGTTCAGCACCGCATCCGATACGATTCCCTTCCATCCCTTCGATCACTACGTGGGGATCAAGCTCCCCAAAGGGGATGCCACACGCAACATGCTGCTCACCGACAAAGATCATGCGGTGAGTGTGGCGAGCCTCGATGCAAAGGGCAATCCGGTCGCGCTCAAAGAGGTGCAGCTCACCCTCTACAAAATTGACTGGAAATGGTGGTGGGACAAATCAGGTGAGTCGCTGGCCAACTTCGCCAGCAGCTCCTATAACAACAAGATCCAGGAAGGGACCATATCCACCAACAAGGATGGCAAGGGCGTTTGGCACTTCCAGGTGAAATATCCCGACTGGGGGCGCTATCTGGTGCGCGCCTGTGATACCGAAGGAGGCCATTGCACCGGTCAGGTGGTCTATATCGACTGGCCCGGATGGGCGGGCCGTGCCCAGGAAAGCAGCGGAGTCGGCGCCAACATGTTGACCGTCTTTGCCGACAAGAATGAGTATAGCGTGGGTGAGACCGCCACCATTCAGCTGCCTGATGCAACGCGTGGGCGTGCACTGGTGAGCATCGAAAATGGCGCCACCGTTCTCGAAGAGCACTGGCTCGATCTGGGCAAGGGGAACACGCGTATTACCGTGCCGGTGACCGCATCGATGAGTCCCAATGTGTACGTGAGTGTCACGGTGATACAGCCCCATAAGGATCGCGATAATGATCGCCCGATGCGCCTCTACGGCATAGTGCCCATCAATGTCACCGACCCTGCAACTCACCTTGCGCCGAAGATCACCGCTGCCGATGAGTGGCGGCCCAATTCCACGGTGAATGTCGAGGTGGGCGAGGCTAAGGGGCATGCCATGACCTATACCCTGGCCGTCGTCGATGAAGGGTTGCTGGGGCTGACCAACTTCAAGGCGCCCGATCTGCACGATCACTTCTTCAAGAAGGAGGCCCTGGGCGTCAATACATGGGACATGTACGACTATGTGGCCGGGGCCTACAGCGGAGAGCTGGAGCGCATGCTCTCGCTCGGCGGCAGTGACGAGGCCAGTGAAGACAATCGCAAAAACGAGCGCAAGCGTTTCCCACCGGTGGTGCGCTTCATGGGACCGTTCAGGCTCAAGGCGGGTGAAACGGCCAAACATACCATTGATATTCCGCAATATATCGGCGCGGTGCGTGTGATGGTGGTGGCCGGCGACGAGGGCGCCTATGGCATGGCAGAGAAGAGTGTGCTGGTACGCGATCCTCTGAGCATGCTGGTGACCATGCCACGAGTGCTGACTCCCGATGAGGAGCTGGATGTGCCTGTATCGCTCTTCGCCACGGATGCAAAGATCAAGAATGCCACGTTGAATGTGGATGCCGATGACCACTTCACCGTGGTGAACGGCGCGGCCAAGGTGTCATTCCAGGAGCCGGGTGAAATGATCGGTTTCCTCAAGCTCAAGGTGAAACCGAAACTGGGCAAGGCGCATCTCAAGTTCACCGCCGAAGGTGGAGGACATCGCACAGCATCGGAGATCTATATCGATGTGGTCAGTCCCAATCCGAAATCGACCAAGTTGTGGAATATCGTGCTGGATCCGGACAAGGCGTGGAGTGAACAGATCGTTCCTCATGGCCTGGAGGGGACCAACCGTGTCACCCTGGAGATGTCGTCGCTGATGCCGCTCAACCTGGATGGCCGGCTGCGGTACCTGATTCAATATCCCCACGGTTGTATCGAGCAGACCACCTCGTCGGTCTTCCCGCAGGTGGCATTGCCATCGCTAATGAAGCTCGAACCAGAGATGCGCAAGCAGATCGACCACAATATCCAGGCCGGCATTGAACGGTTGCGCAGCTTCCAGAATGCCGATGGCGGTTTCTCCTACTGGCCGGGTGATGGTCACAGCAACGATTGGGGCACCACCTACGCGGGCCATTTCCTGGTGGAAGCGGGCAAGCAGGGTTATGCCGTACCCCCGGAGATGATCAGCAATATGCTCACCTATCAGCAGCAGCGTGCGCGCAACTGGACCAGCGGCACCGGTGAGCAATCCCAGCTCGACCAGGCCTATCGTCTCTACGTGCTGGCGCTGGCGGGCAAGCCGGAAACCGGCGCCATGAATCGCCTGCGCGAATCGGGCCGCCTCGATTCCGCCCCGCGTTGGCAGCTGGCCGCAGCCTATCAGCTGGCCGGCATGCCGGATGCTGCCAACGAGCTGGTGCAGAACGACAACTTCGCCATCGCCACGTACACCGGCGAAGGGCCGACCTTTGGTTCTGCACTGCGCGATCGCGCCATCGTGCTCAACAGCCTGGTGCTGACCGGCCGCAGCAGCAAGGCGAAGGAGTTTGCCGACACCATCGCCAAGGAGCTCGCCTCCGACAGGTGGTACAGCACGCAATCGGTCGCCTATGGCCTCATTGCCATCGCACGTTTTGCAGGCGGTGCTGTGGGCAGCGAACCGTTCGCCTTCAGCTATGCCGTCGGTGGTGGTAATGCCAACTCCGTGACAGCTGAAGCAAACATGGTGCGGCAGGAGCTGAGCAAGTTTCCTGACAAGGGCAGCCGTGTCGAGGTGAAGAACAGTTCGAACCGCAGGATCTACGGCACGCTCATCGTAGAAGGGGTGGCTCGTGCCGGAACGGAGAAAGAGCAGAGCAATGGCCTGCGTCTTGAGGCCAACTATTCCGATATGGACGGCAACCCGGTAAAGGTGGACAAGCTGCAACAGGGACGAGACATCGTGGTAACCATCAAGGTCACCAACACCAGTGGCCGTGAGCTGACCAATATTGCACTGACCCATATCGTGCCGTCAGGATGGGAGATCCACAATTCACGCATGGCGAGTGGATCGACGGATCCCGTGGCGGCAATCGATTATCAGGATATCCGCGATGATCGGATCTTTACCTACTTCGGTCTGAAAGCAGGCGAGAGCAAGACCTTCAAGGTGCAGTTCAACGCCGCCTATCGCGGACGCTTCTACCAGCCGGGACTCGCTGTGGAAGCCATGTACGATGCGACGGTGAATGCCAGCACCCTGGGGCAGTGGGTCGAAGTGACCAACAAGGCAGACTAAAGCAAAAAGTGACCTTGTACGCCGACATTGTGCTTCTCACCTTTGGGGTGCTAGTTTCCTTCAGGGGGGCGCGAACCCTGCAACGGAATACGTTTACTGCATGGTAAACGCCATTTCGTACAGGGTGCGCGCCCTGTCTCGCCGGGCGTTCGCTATTGTTGTAAGGGGAGCCAGACGCCTCTTCTGCACCCGGCGCCGACGCATCACCTTTCTGTTGTTGATCACAGCATGCGTGTTGTTCTGGAAAAGCCTGCCGGCTCCGCTCTTCGACGAACCGCTCTCGCGCCTTTTGCTGGATCGTCATGGCAATCTGCTCGGCGCACGCATTGCCAGTGATCACCAATGGCGCTTTCCGGACTCGACATCCGTCCCTGAAAAATTCCGCAAGGCGATCATGATCTATGAAGATCGCCGCTTCGATTACCATTTGGGGGTAGACCCACTGGCATTGGCCCGTGCCATCCGCCTCAATTTCAGCCATCACCGTGTAGTGAGCGGTGCGAGCACCCTTACCATGCAGGTGATCCGTCTGGCACGCGGTAACCCACTGCGCACCTATGGAGAGAAGCTGATCGAGATGGCGCTGGCCGTGCGGCTGGAGCTGGGGTACAGCAAGAAAGAGATCCTGGCGCTCTACGCCAGCCACGCACCGTTTGGCGGAAACGTGGTGGGACTCGAGGCCGCCTCCTGGCGCTACTTTGGCCGCGAGCCTTCCCAGCTCTCCTGGGCAGAGACCTGCACGCTTGCGGTGTTGCCCAACAGCCCTGCACTGATTCATCCCGGGCGCAACCGTATTGCCTTGAAAGAGAAGCGCGACGGCTTGCTACGCCGGCTTCATGAGGAGGGCGTGATCGATGCCATGGCACTGCAATTGGCGCTCAACGAGCCGCTGCCTAGTGCACCCAAACCCATGCCGCGTCTTGCGCCCCATCTGCTTGAAACACTCAACAGTGACTACCCGCAGCAGAATCGTTTTGTATCGACACTCGATCGGGCAATACAACAACGCCTGACCGATATCGTGCAGCGCCATGGTGAACGGTTGAACCGTGAACTTATCGGCAACGCCGCCGCCATCATCATCGACAACCGCACTTTCGAGGTGATCGGTTATGCAGGCAACAGTGATGACACCATGGAGGACGATTCCGGCCATGCCATCGATCTGATCCGTCGGCCGCGCAGCACCGGGAGCATTCTCAAACCGCTGCTATTCGCCGCGATGGTGCAAGAGGGTTCGATACTGCCCACCACCTTGATCCCCGATCTTCCCACCCAGTACGGCAGCTACATGCCTGAAAACTACGATCACAGTTTTCGGGGCGCCGTGCCTGCACGCGAGGCATTGGCCCACTCGCTCAATATCCCGGCGGTACGCATGCTGAAGCGCTACGGCGTCGAACGCTTCTATGCCTATCTTCAACAAATGGGCATGACCACGCTCACCCGGGTGCCCAATGACTACGGCTTGACATTGATCCTCGGCGGTGCGGAGGGAACGTTGTGGGATCTCTCTGGCATGTATGCCAACCTTGCCCATGTAGCGACCGATCAAGGCAGCTCCCGATCCCATTACCGGCAACTGCAGCTACTGATCGATCACCCCCCTACAGACGGAAAGGAGACCGAACTCTCGGCGGCTGCCGCCTGGCTCACCCTGGACGCGATGGTGGAAGTGGCACGTCCAGGTGAGGAGGGGTATTGGCGCAGCTTCAACAGCTCGCAGAAGGTGGCGTGGAAGACGGGCACCAGTTATGGATTGCGCGATGCGTGGGCCATCGGCATCACACCACGCTACACCGTCGGTGTCTGGGCCGGTAACGCAAGTGGAGAAGGGCGGCCGGGTCTCACCGGGGTAATGGCCGCTGCGCCACTACTGTTCGACATATTCAGCACGCTGGAGCCTTCTACTTGGTTTGAGCGGCCCACACAACAGATGAAGCAGGTGAATGTCTGCAAGGACGACGGCTATCTATCGAACGGCAGTTGCGACAGCGAGGTGGAGTGGATACCACGTGACAGCCATTTTGAACAGACCACTCCCTACCATCTGCGCATCCATCTCGATCGCAGTGAGCGGTGGCGTGTGGATAGCCGCTGCGAACCGGTCGACAGGATGGTTCACCGCGACTGGTTCATCCTCCCGCCCGGTCAGGCCTTCTATTATCGCAAATCGCATCCCGGCTACCGGACGATGCCCGCCTGGCGCAGTGATTGTTACAGCAATGCCGTTTCAGCAGGCGAGCTGAATCCCATCGCACTGCTTTATCCCGGTGAGAATGCACGCATCTACATTCCCACCGAACTGGGTGGCCACCAGGAGCGGGTCATCTTCCAGGCTGCTCACCGCGATGCTGGCGCTATCCTCTACTGGCACCTCGACGATGACTACCTCGGAGCCACTCAAACCTTCCACCAAATGGCATTACTGCCGGCGCCAGGAATGCATACACTCACACTGGTCGACGAGAACGGACAGCGGCTGGAGAGACGGTTTGAGGTGATGGGCAAAGGGCAGTGAAACGTTTCCGGCCTGCAAGGCCGTAACACGGAGTCCACACTAATCCCCAAGGCGATTCCTGACACCCCCGTCGCGACTTTCTGTCCATGCAGGTGGCTAATTCTCCTGCACCCCCAAAAAGTGCGACAAAGCAGAAATCAACTCTTGGCCGTCTTCTCCATTTTCGCATCGTACTGGCCGCGGCGTGCCGACCCATTCAATCTTGCGCGATGCAGAAAAACAGTTTGTGCTGCCTGTACATTTTCTGCCTTGCCGCGCCAGGCCTCCATGACCGGTTGCTGCAGGGCGCGGGCGTAGGAGAAGGAGAGCTCCCAGGGCGCGTTGGGAAACAATACATTCATGGCGTTGAGGCGGGCGGTCGCTTCTTCCGGGGTTTGGCCTCCCGAGAGAAAGTTGATGCTGGGTACGGCAGCCGGCACTGTGCGGCGCAGGATTTTTACCGTCTCGCGCGCGACCTCTTCGTGATCGATTTTCTGATTGCTCTCTTTGCCGGGTAACACCATGCTCGGTTTGAGGAGCATGTACTCCAATTTGACGCCGTGGCGA
>Ga0316624_10001166_pt1 | contig 10103 bp, 8 predicted proteins | sample OWC_Aug_N3_C1_D5_FD_207657 | JGI IMG/M metagenome (GOLD analysis project Ga0316624, IMG submission 207657) | Wetland soil microbial communities from Old Woman Creek delta, Ohio, United States - OWC_Aug_N3_C1_D5_A | ecosystem: Environmental > Terrestrial > Soil > Wetlands | place: USA: Ohio...
AGTTAGGGCGACCCAATTCCGATACCCCCGCCCGATCTCATGTGTTTTTTTATTCAATTCATTTCTGAGACGCTTCACTAGTAGATCTGATCTGGAAACGTATTCACCTTTAAATCCTTTCCCAGCATCTTATACATGTTCGGATTTTCCCACTCTTCGTCCAGCGCATCTACCAGAACGCCGTCATAGATGGCCCAACTTCTCCCCCGGACTGTTCTCTCCAATCCCTTTCTGCGAAACGGGGTTGAACCATCCAGACGTTCATAGAGCAGCCCCCCGGGTTGAAATTCCTTGTGAATCCTTTCCATCACCTTGCCACCCTTGAAATAGATGAATCCATGTCTCTCCCAGAGGACGGCATTGTGGTAAAACAGGGCTCCCAAGGAGACGGCCTTAAGCCCGATGGAGGCGGCAAAGGCTTCGATACAGCTGAGGGATTCCCCGAGATTCCTCAACCCGCGTCTGACCATCCCGGGTGCGAGGCCGGCCTCCATCGCCCTCACTTCCTCCGGTACGTTTCTTGATCGTGAGCCGAATAGGGTTTCCCCGCCCGATTCATCGACATCCACATTAAACCTTTCGGAAAAGGGGTCGTTGATGGTCAGGAAATCGATATGAACACTCTTCATAAAGGGATCTAAAGAAACCTGTAACGAGAAAATGCAGTCTCTGTCCGAGGCCCTGTGTTTCACTTCAACACAGGCAAGATTTTCATCAGGAGGGAAGATACCCTTGACGATTCTTTCTCCAGACGCATTCGTTAAAGTCTTAGGGTCAATTTGGAAGGTTTGAAAAATGGTGGGCGGGATGAGATGAAGGTAAAGGGAGTCTCTATCCAGCCTAGGGAGATTATTCAGGACCTCGAGAGAGAATACCATGAGGGGAGCTCAGCCCTAAAAAAGAATGCCTGCCACCTCATTATGTAGAGGGGCAGGCATTCTGTCAACAGATATTTGCAATCTCCCTTGCTACAGTCTTTCGTCGACAAGCTGCTTCACCACGCTCGGGTCTGCCAGGGTGGAGGTATCGCCCAATTCTTCAATCTTGTCTTCGGCGATTTTTCTTAAGATCCTCCTCATAATCTTGCCGCTCCTTGTCTTAGGAAGGGCATCCGCGAATTGAAGCTTGTCGGGTGAAGCGATCGGGCCGATGACCGTTCTTACGTGGGCCACCAGATCCTTCTTGAGCTTATCGTTTTTTTCTATACCGGCCTTCAGCGTCACGAAGGCATAAATCCCTTGACCTTTGATTTCGTGAGGAAATCCGATCACCGCTGCTTCTGCCACGGAGGAATGGGCGACCAGGGCGCTTTCCACCTCGGCCGTTCCGATGCGATGACCCGAGACATTGATCACATCATCGATCCGTCCCATAAGCCAAAAATATCCATCCCCATCTTTCCTCGCTCCGTCACCGGTGAAATAGACGCCCGGGAACATCGCGAAATAGGTATCCTTAAACCTCTTATTGCCTGAATCGTTCCAGAAGCCTCTCAGCATGCCAGGCCATGGTCTGGTAATGACAAGGGATCCCCCTTCGTCCACCCCGCATTCACTTGCATTCTCCCTCAGGACTTTCGGGACGACGCCGAAAAACGGGATCGTGGCCGATCCCGGCTTCAGTGGAGTGACGGGGAGAGGAGTGATCAGGTAGCCCCCCGTTTCGGTCTGCCACCAGGTATCCATAATCGGGCACTTCTCCTTCCCAACATTTTTGTAGTACCATATCCAGGCCTCCGGATTGATCGGCTCACCCACGGACCCGAGAATCCTGAGGCTCGAGAGATCCCTCTTCTCCACCCACTTTTCTCCCTCTCTCATCAACGCCCTGATCGCCGTAGGGGCCGTATAGAATTTGCTCACCCGGAACCTCTCCACGATCTCCCAGAAACGGTCAGGATTGGGAAAGGTAGGAACCCCTTCAAACATCAGGCTGGTACCGCCGATTGCAAGGGGGCCATAAACCACGTAGCTATGGCCGGTCACCCAGCCGATATCCGCCGTACAGAAGAATACGTCGTCTTCTTTGATGTCGAAAACATACTTGAGTGTCTCGGCGACGAAAAGAAGGTATCCTGCCGTGGTATGAATCACCCCTTTGGGTTTCCCGGTGCTCCCACTCGTGTAAAGAATGAAAAGGATATCTTCCGCATCGACCTCTACGGGATCACACTTGGGTGTGATATCTGGCTTCGCCATCTCCTCGTGCCACCAGACGTCCCTCTCTTTGTCGAAAGGTATCTCGATTCCCATTCGCTTGACGACGATCACTCTCTTGATGGACGGGCATTCCTTTAAGGCTTGGTCCGCGCCCACCTTGCTCCCTACGGTCTTTCCGCTTCGGTAGTAGCCGTCCGCCGTGACCAGGAGCTTCGCCTCGCAATCGATGATCCGATCCCTCAGGGCTTCGGCACTGAAGCCTCCGAAGACGACACTGTGAATGGCTCCTATTCGTGAACATGCAAGCATCGCAATGGCGAGCTCGGGAATCATCGGCAGGTAGATGGAGACCCGATCTCCTCGTTTCACCCCGTGCTTTTTCAGGACATTGGCAAACTTGCAAACCTGATAATGGAGCTGCTGGTAGGTAAAAACCCTGTTCTCCTCAAGGGGTTCCCCCTGCCAGATCAGGGCTGCTTTGTTCGCTTTTCCTGCCTTGATATGTCTGTCGAGGCAGTTGTAGGAGACATTGAGCTTTCCGCCGACAAACCACTTGAGTGCGGGTTTGTTGAAATCCCACTCCCAAACCTTCTCCCATTTCTTGAACCAATCGAGATGTCCCGCCATCTCATTCCAGAACTCCTCGGGCTTGTCGACCGATTTCTGATACAATTTTTTGTAATCCTCCATGCTTAAATAAGCCTGTTTTTTGATCTCCTCGGAAGGCTCAAAGACCCGACTCTCCTCCATCATCGAAACAATATTGCCTTTCTCTGTCATGTACAAAACCTCCTCTCTGTTTATTTACTAGAATAAAGTTTGTTAATATGTTCACAAAGTATATATGAAGTAAATCTTTTTTTCAAGTAAAGATTATATTTTTTCCGGATTGTAAGATGCTATTGCAAGAAGCAAGTATTACGGGACATATTTTATAACTACATGATTATATTAATATTATTTTATATTCTCTAAAATTAAATCTAGAGATGTGCAAAGTCTATGTATTGAAATCTATTGGTTAAAATGTTATAGAACGAATTACTCTCCTAATTCATTATACTTTTTTTCAAAATAATTAAATTTGTTGTAAAAACGCCATGTTATGATGGATCTGAAAAGATAGAGGATCTAGTTAAGAACATTTGAGGCTGGTGGTCTTTTATACAAAATTTCTCTTGACAAAAAAAAATCAATTTTGTAGTTTGTTGCGGGGAAGAAACTTTTCACGAGTGGGGCATTACAAACAAACGTTCAAACCCAATATGGAAGGCCGCCAGTCTTATCTGTATTCGGACCTTTAGAAGCATTAAGGAAAGGGTTAGGAGGAGCCATGCTGATCGAGTACCTCTCCATCCTCATCTATATTGCTATTGCAGTCGCATTCGCGATATTCGTCGTAGTCGCTTCCTATCTCTTAGGTCAGAGGAAGCCGGGGCCTATCAAAGAGTCACCCTATGAGTGTGGGATGACTACCGTAGGGCCGACATTCAGAAGGATGCCTATCAAGTACTATATTATCGCCATGCTCTTTCTCCTGTTTGATATCGAGGTGGTCTTCCTCTATCCCTGGGCCGTGATCTTCAAGGAGATGAAGATATTTGCATTCGTCTCGATGGCCGTCTTCATCGGAATCCTCATCATCGCTTATATCTATATCTGGAAAAAAGGAGCGTTGGAATGGGAATAGAAACGTACCTTGAGAAAACCCCTTTTATGCCCGCCCTGGATTGGCTTGTCAATTGGGGGCGCAAGTATTCTATCTGGCCCGTCACCTTTGGCTTGGCCTGATGCGCCCTGGAGATGATGGTTGCCAGTATGGCGACCTGGGATATCGCACGTTTTGGTTCAGAGGTCTTTAGGCCATCTCCCCGGCAATCTGACCTGATGATCGTTGCAGGAACAGTGACTAAGAAAATGGCTCCCATGATAAGGCGCATCTATGAACAGATGCCAGAACCCAAGTGGGTGATTGCTTACGGAGCCTGCGCCTGCTCGGGTGGGTACTTCAGAAGTTATAGCGTGGTTCAAGGGGTTGATCAAATCATTCCAGTGGATTTTTACGTCCCTGGTTGTCCCCCCAAACCCGAAGCTTTACTTGCAGCGCTGGTCAAGCTCCAAAAGAAGATTGAAACGGAGTCGCTCGTCAACCGCAAAGATGTTCGTAGCGACCCGGATGAAATGAAAGGATAAGAGAGGCATGACGGAGACCCACCTTGCAGTGAAAAAACTGAAAGAGAAATTTCCGAAAGTCATTCTAGAGGTCGCAAGTTTTCGGGGTGAGACCACCGTCACGGTGTCCAAAGGGGAGATCTTCGAGGTCTGTAAGTTTCTCCATTCGGATCCGGACCTCCAGTACCACCTCCTTACCGACCTTTGCGGCATGGACTTTTATCCGGAGACTCCTCGTTTCGGAATCGTCTATCATCTCTGTTCGCTCAAGAGCAACCAGAGGCTTCGACTCAAAGCGAGAGTCGGGGAGACCGAATCGATTCAAAGCGTAGAATCCGTCTGGAAGGTTGCCAATTGGTACGAGCGGGAAGCCTATGACCTGTTTGGAATTCAATTTGAAAATCATCCTGACTTGAGAAGGATTCTGCTCTGGGATGGTTATGAAGGTTATCCTTTAAGGAAGGATTATCCAGCCGAAGGGCCAGATTTTGACAAGCCCTTTGTTCCCGAGGTTTGAAATGGCAGAGACGCGGTTTATGACCATCAATATGGGTCCTCAACACCCCGCAACCCACGGGGTGTTGAGGATCGTGTTGGAATTGGATGGAGAGGTGATCGTCAAAGCAACCCCCCATATCGGGCACCTCCATCGGGGTATAGAGAAACTTGCCGAGACGAAAACCTATCATCAATCAATTCCGTTCACCGACCGTTTGGACTATACCAATGCCATGGGCAATAACCTGGCCTATGTCTTGGCCGTAGAGAAGCTCCTAGACCTCCAAGTTCCAGAACGGGCCCAGTACTTGAGGGTCATCATGGCTGAGCTCCAGAGGATTGCCGCCCATCTCATCTGGTTGGGGACCCACGTGCTGGACATCGGGGCGATCACCCCCATCTTTTATACCTTTCGAGAAAGGGAGGATATTTTAAGGATCTTTGAGGAAGTGGCGGGCGGGAGGCTGACGCCGACCTACTTGCGGATTGGGGGGGTTTCCAAAGATCTGCCGGAAGGGATGGAAGAGAAGATCAAGGCGTTCATCCGGGCCTTTCCGGATCGCATCAAGGAGTATGAGACCCTCCTTACGAAGAATATTATCTGGTTGAAGCGGACCAAGGAGGTTGGGATCATTTCAAAAGAGGATGCGATCAGCTGGGGGGTCACTGGGCCGACACTCCGGGGTTGCGGTGTGAAATATGATGTCAGAAAAGCGTTTCCCTATTCAAGCTATGAAAAGTTCGATTTCGATATTCCCATCGGTTCAGTCGGGGACGTGTATGACCGGTATATCGTCCGCTTGAGGGAGATGGAATGGTCCAATTCCATTGTTCAACAGGCGATGGATCGGCTGCCGAAAGGGCCGACGATCGCAAACGATCCTCGGATCACCCTGCCACCGAAGGACGATGTCACGCGTGACATGGCTTCGTTGATACGGCAGTTCAAGATTGTCTCCGAGGGCTTCCGACCTCCCGCAGGTGAAGTCTTTGCAAGTGTGGAGGCCTCCAAGGGTGAATTGGGGTTTTACATTGTGAGTGACGGGTCGAACCGCCCGTTCCGATTCAGGATTCGAACGCCTTCGTTTGCTAATTTGAGCGCCCTTCCGAGAATGATCGAAGGAGGACTGATTGCGGATGTCATTTCGGCAATCGGCAGCATCGATATCGTCCTGGGTGAAATCGATCGATAAGAGACAAACCCCAAATGTCAAAATCCAAATGTCAACTGTCAAGGGAATGTCAAAATCTAAACGTTTTGAAATTTGGATTTGATTTGTCATTTGAGCTTTGACATTTGAAATTCTGTTTTAACAAAGAGGTTAAGATGACGGACATTCTTTTCAGTAGCTGGGGTGGTGTCGTTACCGATAACCGGGGCAAAACCGAGAACGATCGAAAACCTGCTGCCAATCTCAACCTTCCGCTAGAATTTGAAAAAGAGAAAAAGATCAAAGCCTTCTTTGGGTGGGATGGGATTGCCATCAGAGACCCTGAAGTCAACGTGGTCGATTTGACCCGAGCCTACCTGGAAGCCGTCCAGAAGGAATCTTGCGGAAAGTGTACTCCCTGCAGGGTGGGGACTCGGGTCATGGCAACGATTGTAGACCGAATCGCTGATGGCCAAGGCAAGGCTGAGGACTTGGATCACCTAAAATACTTGGGGGAGATGATCCTGAAAAGCTCCAAATGCAATCTGGGGCAGACGGGCCCCAAACCCGTCTTGGACGCCATCCATCATTTTGAGGACCAATTCTCCGGTGCGATCCAGTTGAAGAAGAAGATTCCCCGCGAAGAGTATAAAGTAAAGGTGACGGCCCCTTGCATCAGTGCATGCCCTTCCCATCTTCCCATCTACACTTACATTGAGTTGATCAAGGAGGGAAGATTCCTGGAATCCCTTTCAGCGATCCGCGAGGCAACGTGTCTGCCAGGGATTCTCGGAAGGGTCTGCGTCCGCCCCTGTGAAGATAATTGCCGAAGGGCCAATGTGGATGAATGTATCTCTATCAAATGGCTGAAACGGTTTGTGGCGGACTACGAGATAGACAAGAGGAAGGAACCTTCGCTGGCAAGAGGTCCGACCAGGGCGGAGAAAGTGGCAGTCATTGGTGCTGGTCCTGCCGGCGTCTCCTGTGCCTACTACCTTGCCCTCAAAGGGTATCCAGTGACCATCTTCGAAAGGCTGGGTGAACCGGGCGGAATGGCGGCCATGGGGATCCCGGATTACCGGCTTCCCAGAAACGTGGTCGGATACGAAGCGGAGATGGTGAAGCGTCTGGGTGTTGAGATACGGTACAACACTCAAGTGGGAAAGGATATCTTACTTTCCCAGATGTTCGAACAAGGTTACAAGGCCATCTTTATCGGCGTGGGAGCCCAGACCAATACACCCATGGGCGTCGAAGGAGAAGATAAAGGATATAAGGGATTTATCCCGGGTGTCTATTATCTTTTGGAGATCAACCTTGGAAGAGACCCTTACCCCGAAGGGAAAAGGGTGGTGGTGGTGGGTGGTGGAAATGTGGCCATCGACTGCGTTCGATCCTCTTTCCGTATCGGCAAGCCCGACGTGAACCTGGTTTATCGAAGGACGAAGAAAGAGATGCCCGCCGATCGTGTCGAGATCCACGATGCAGAAGAAGAGGGTGTGAAGTTTCACTACCTTTGCAATCCGGTCCGGATTATCGAGAAGGAAGGAAGGGTGGTAGGGGTGGAATGCATACGGATGGAATTGGGGGAACCTGACGAGTCCGGGAGACGACGACCCGTCCCCGTCAAGGGCTCGGAATTCCTTATTGAGACCGATATCCTCATCCCGGCCATCGGCCAGGCGATCGATCTTTCCTTCCTCGAGGAGAAGGACGGGGTGAAGACCACCAAACGATCTACCCTTAGTATTAAGGAAGGAACGTTTGAGACGAGTCGCGAAGGCATCTTTTCCGCCGGTGATTGTGTGACCGGGCCGGATGTGCTGGTCCGTGCCGCAGGCCACGGGAAGAGGGCGGCCGATAAGATCGATCTCTTTCTTCGGGGAAGGGAAGTGAAGGAATCGGAGGAAGAGCGGCTGGAAGCGATGGTGGAGAAGATCAAGGTTTACAGCAGGGATGAAAGGATCGGGATATCCGGCGGTCAAAAGAGGGCGATGTTGAATTTGCTTCCGCCTGATTCGAGAAAATGGGTCTTCGATGAGGTGGAAGAAGGGTTTTCGATTCCCGAAGCCCAGAAGGAAGCGGAACGCTGCTTGAGATGCGTCAGGATTGGGCTCTTCGCAATGTAAAGGAATTTTGAATTCGAAGCACGAAATTCCTGCCTTCGCGCAGGCAGGCGAAATTCGAGACAAACTCGGATTACCAAAGCGCTCCATTCAAAACGTTTTATTTCTAGAAATTTGAAATTTGGATTTGTTTTGGGTTGCGATATTCGGATTTCGAATTTTTAAGCTGGAGGCTGATATAAAGCATGCTAAAACTTACGATTGATGGGAAAGAACTCACAGCAGAACCAGAACAAACCATCCTGGAGGTTGCTAAGGCGAATGGGATTTATATTCCTACGCTATGTTACCATGCCCGCTTGAGTCTTCTCAAATCCTGTCGCATCTGTCTGGTGGACGTGGAGGGTGGGGATATGCCTATGGCCTCCTGTGCCACGCCCGTCGTCGATGGGATGGTGGTTCGGACCCGAAGCGATCGCGTTGAGAAAATGAGGCTTGCGGCACTGAAGTTCTTGCTGGTGAATCACCCGTTGGATTGTCCCGTGTGCGATGCAGGGGGAGAATGTCAGCTTCAGAACCGCACTTACGAATTTGGAATCGAAAAGAATGATTTTCCTCCCGAGAAGCGGGAAATCCCATTCACTCCGTACGGGACTCCCCTGATTCGGCAATGGGTTGACCGATGTGTCATGTGTCTTCGGTGTATTCAAGCCTGTGTCGATATCCCGGGAGCCGATGTGCTCGAAGTGGCAGAGCATGGTTTTTCTTCGTATGTCAAGGCAGTCCGAAAGGAGAATTGCATTTCCTGCGGGGAATGCCTCCACCTATGTCCGGTGGGTGCGTTGACAGAAAATCTGAGCTGGATCAAGGGAAGGACGTGGCAGCTGCGCAGAGTCCAGACCACCTGCACGTTCTGCGGATGCGGGTGTCAGCTGGAGTTAAATACCCTTGCCGATCAGAAGGTGGTCAAAGTCACCACCCAAGGGGAGGCGGGGGTTAACCGCGGCAGCCTCTGCGTCAAGGGAAGGTTCGGTTACGATTTCATCCACCATCCGGACAGGATCCAAAAGCCCCTGGTCAAAAAGTCCGGAGTTTTTGTTGAGGCCTCCTGGGAGGAGGCCCTTGAACTCGTTTCCGGAAAGCTTCAAGAGGTCAAGGAAAAATACGGGAGTCAAAGCATCGGAGGAATTTCTTCTTCCCGGGGGACCAACGAAGAGAACTATCTCTTCCAGAAATGGATGAGGGCTTGCATCGGAACGAACCATATCGATAACGGCGCCCGATTGTCAAGCGGGTCTTCCTTCAAAGGAATGATGGCATCAATAGGATGGGGGGCCATGACCCATCCCATGGAGAATGTGGCTCAGGCTGACCTTATCCTCCTCGTGGGGGGGGATGTGTACGACGACAACCTCATCTTCAGCAATAAGATGAGGGAGGCGATGCGCAAGAACAATGCGAAGGTGATCGTTGCCGATCCTCGAAAGACCCAGTGGGAGAAGTGGGCAAATCTCTGGTTGAGGCCTCTCCCCGGGACCGATGTTGCCTGGATAAACGGCCTGGCACGCCTTTTAATCGAGAAGGGAGCGTATTCAAAGGAGTTTATCGGATCGAAGACGGAAGGTTTTGAAGCGATGAGATCCTCTCTTGAGAGGTTTGCCGTAGACTCGGTTCGGAAGATGACCGGGGTTGCTTCGGGCGACCTGGAGGCGGCTGCCAATCTTTATATGGCCGCGAAGAAGAGGGCGATTGTCTTTGGTTCAGGTTTGACACAACATGCAAACGGGATCGAGGCGGTAAAGGCACTCTGTAATCTGGCTTTATTAACCGGGGAAACGGAGGAAGACGGTGGCGGAGTCTATCCGATGCTTGCCCAGGCCAATGCACAGGGCGCATGGGATATGGGAAGTCTATCCGAATTTCTTCCCGGCTACCAGAGGGTCGAAGATGAGGGGGCGCGGAAGAGGTTCGAGGAACTCTGGGGCAGGGAGATTCCAACAGAACCAGGTTCGACGTTCATGAAGATATTTGATGAGGTTTCGGAAGGAAAAATCAAG
>Ga0316624_10001167_pt1 | contig 10096 bp, 7 predicted proteins | sample OWC_Aug_N3_C1_D5_FD_207657 | JGI IMG/M metagenome (GOLD analysis project Ga0316624, IMG submission 207657) | Wetland soil microbial communities from Old Woman Creek delta, Ohio, United States - OWC_Aug_N3_C1_D5_A | ecosystem: Environmental > Terrestrial > Soil > Wetlands | place: USA: Ohio...
CGCTTGGCGGCTATCTGACCGAGTTCTACAACTGGCGCTGGGTCTTCTACATCAATCTGCCATTCGGCTTATTGGCATGGTTTGGTCTTGCAAAGTATGTGCATGAAACGCCTATTGATCGTTCACGGCGTTTCGACTTGCTGGGGTTCGCCCTGTTGAGTCTTGCGATAGGGTCGTTGCAAATGATGCTCGACCGTGGCGAGTCACTCGACTGGTTCAGTAACAGCGAGGTGATAGTGGAAACCCTGGTGGCGGGATTTGCGCTCTATCTCTTCATCGCGCACATCTTTACCCACGAGCATCCCTTCATCGAACCGGGACTGTTCAGGGATCGCAACTTCAGCGTCGGCCTGTTGATGATCTTCATCATCGGCATCATCCTGCTCGCCACGATGGCGCTGCTTCCCCCCTTCATGCAGAACCTGATGGGCTATCCGGTGATTGACGTCGGCTATCTGCTGGCACCGCGCGGCGTCGGAACGATGGCGGCCATGATCACGGTAGGCAAGCTGTCGGGGAAGGTCGATCCCCGCTACAAGATTTTCCTGGGGCTGGTGATCACCGCCGTCTCCATGTACGAGATGACGCACTTCACTACGGGTGTCAGCTCGTGGGATATCATTCGTACCGGCATCACGCAGGGGGTAGGGCTGGGGTTCGTTTTCGTCCCGCTCTCCACCATCGCCTTCTCAACGCTGGCGCCTCGCTATCGCAATGAAGGTACTGCGCTGTTCAGCCTGATCCGCAATATCGGCAGCAGCATCGGCATCTCGATCGTCATCACCTACCTGGCACAGCGTACCCAGGCGAATCACGCCGTGTTTGCCGATTACATCAATCCTTTCAACCTGGCACTGGGCCAGGCGAGCGAGAACCACGCGCTGAATATGGTCACCCCTCAGGGGCTGGCCGGGATAGACGGGATGGTCAGCCGCGAGGCCGCCACGCTCGCCTATTTGCAGGATTTCCGGCTGATGATGTGGATCACGCTGGCGGCAGTTCCCATGCTGTTCCTGCTGAAGGGCGCCGCGAAGAAGAAACCCTCTATTGAAGAGAGTATCGTTATGGAGTGATGAAGCCTGTATGAAGTCTTCAGTGGAGCCATCGCCTGTTGAAGATGGATGGCTGAAATAAAAAAACCCGGCGCGAAGCCGGGTTTTTTGTGGGGAGCCAAGGGTTACTTGATCTTGGCTTCCTTGTAGACCACATGCTTGCGCACGACGGGATCGAACTTTTTGATCTCCATCTTTTCGGGCATGGTGCGCTTGTTCTTGGTGGTGGTGTAGAAGTGACCGGTATCGGCGCTGGATACCAGACGAATCTTTTCGCGTCCGCCTTTTGCCATGATCTACTCCTTAAACCTTTTCGCCACGGGCGCGCATTTCGGCCAGCACGGCGTCGATGCCACGCTTGTCGATGGTGCGCATGGCAGCGCTGGTGAGGCGCAGGCGCACGAAGCGGTTTTCGCTCTCGACCCAGAAGCGGTGGGTGTGGAGGTTGGGCAGGAAACGGCGACGCGTCTTGTTGTTCGCGTGCGAGACGGTGTTCCCGGTAGTCGGGCGCTTACCCGTAACCTGGCATACTCTTGACATGATACTGGCTCCGAAAAATGAATCCGTTTCACCCCGGCTCGGGGGAGAGCCGCGTTTTATACCAGAATCGTCCGGGGGGAGCAAGTCGGACCGGCCGATCCTGCCCATTAGATTAGACCTTCTTCGGCCAGCGAGCGCGTCTCCCCATCACCGATGATGAGATGGTCGAGCAGGCGGATGTCGACCAGCGCCAGGGCGCGCTTGAGCTGGTCGGTGATCTGCTGGTCGGCGCGGCTCGGTTCGGCGACCCCGGAGGGGTGGTTGTGGGCGACGATGAGCGCGGCCGCGTTGTGAGACAGGGCGCGGCTCACCACCTCGCGCGGGTGGACGCTGGCGCCGTCGATGGTGCCGTGGAACAGTTCTTCGTAGCTGATGACCCGGTTGCGGTTGTCGAGGAAGAGCGCGGCGAAGACCTCACTGCGCTTTTCGCGCAGGCGACTGGCGAGAAAGCGCCGGGTGTGGTCGGGCGAGGTGAGGGCATCGCCGCGCTGCAGGGTGGAGAGCAGGTGGCGCCGGCTCAGCTCCAGGGCCGCCTGGAGTTGGGCGTACTTGGCAGTGCCCAGCCCCTTGGCAGTGCAGAAGGTGGTATGGTCCGCCTCCAGCAGTTTGCGCAGGCTGCCGAAGTGGCCGAGCAGGCAGCGCGCCAGGTCGACGGCGCTCTGCCCGGGCAGGCCGGTGCGCAGGAAAATCGCCAGCAGTTCGGCGTCGGAGAGGGCCTGTGGCCCCTTGTCGAGCAGTTTTTCCCGCGGCCGCTCGTCGGCCGGCCAGTCACGAATCGTCATCGTCCCACCTCCTTGTGGAATAAGGAGTGGTGACTATAGTGTGTACTCGCTCATGCCCGCAACAGGCTGTGCAGGTAGAATCCCGCTTTCTGTTAAACTTGCCTAATGAATACTCTCGCTCACAAACAGATTCTGCTCGGCGTCACCGGGGGAATTGCTGCCTACAAAAGCGCCGAGCTGGTGCGTGAGCTGCGCCGTGCCGGTGCCGACGTGCGGGTGGTGATGACCGGGGCAGCGACTGAATTTATCACACCGATGACCCTGCAGGCGCTTTCCGGCAATCCGGTGCGCCAGGCCCTGTTCGACCCGGCCCACGAGGCCGCGATGGGTCATATCGAGCTGGCGCGCTGGGCCGATACGGTGGTGGTCGCCCCTGCCAGTGCCGATTTCATCGCACGGCTGGCTGCCGGCATGGCCGATGACCTCCTGGCCACGCTCTGTCTCGCCACCACCGCACCCATCGTCCTGGCCCCGGCCATGAACCACCGCATGTGGCAGGCGGCGGCGACCCAGGAGAATGTCAAGCGGCTCGAAGGGCGTGGTGTGCGCATGGTGGGGCCGGCCGTCGGTGAACAGGCCTGTGGCGAGAGCGGGCCCGGCCGCATGGTCGATCCGGTCATTATCGTGGCGACGCTCTTTCCCTCTCCCAAAGGGCCTCTTGCCGGGGTGCGGGTGACGGTGACCGCCGGGCCGACCCGTGAGGCGATCGATCCGGTGCGCTTCATCAGCAACCGCAGTTCAGGGAAGATGGGGTTTGCCGTGGCCGCGGCAGCGGCCGAGGCTGGGGCAAAGGTACGGCTGGTGGCAGGACCGGTGGCATTGCCGACCCCGCCGGGCGTCGAGCGCATCGATGTGGAGAGCGCAGCGCAGATGCTCTCCGCCGCGCTGGCCGACCCAGGGGAGATCTTCATCGCCGCTGCCGCGGTAGCCGATTACCGTCCGGCACAGGTCGCAGAGGAAAAGATCAAGAAGAACAAAGACTCGCTTACGCTCGAATTGAACCGCAATGAGGACATCGTAGCGACAGTGGCGGCGTTGCCCACGCGCCCTTTCACCGTCGGTTTCGCCGCCGAGACCGAAAAACTGGAAGAGCACGCCCGCGACAAACTGGTCCGCAAGGGGCTGGACCTAGTCGCCGCCAACTGGGTGGGCGCAAAAGCGCAAGGCGCCGGAATCGACAGCGAGGAGAATGCGCTCGAACTGTTCTGGCCGGGGGGGCAGCGTTCTCTCGAGCGCAGCAACAAGGAGCGCGTTGCTGCCCAGCTCATCGACGTGATTGCTGACCTGTATGCAGGGAATAAACAAACGTAGTTGAACCAATAATTAGCGGGCAGCTGAAGGTGGGAATGTTTGCTATCTCAGTTTGCTGAGTTACGCCGAAGCAGATTTTTTTTTTAAACCCTCGATCATAGGTTGGTTCTTATGCCTAATTTTATCGAAGGGTCCCTCTCCCCCAGGGAGAGGGAGCTAAACCTGTTAAGAACTTACCTATGAACCCTCGATAGCAAAACAATTCCTGTCGCGCTTTGCGCATCACCTGTGAATCCCTTTATCCCCATCACCCGCTACGGTCTTTACCTCCCCCAATAGCGGGTTTTCCCCTACGTGCGCAGCGGGGTGTTGACGCCTAGCGTTTCCCTATACGGTGCCCGCTTACCGTTTTGGGCAATGACATGGTTCGAGCAAGCAGATTGCTGATGGTTGTGCTCCTGAACGCCATACAGGGACTCGCGGCGCACGCGGACATCTATTCCTTCAAGGATGCCAGCGGGATAACCCATCTGACGAACGTTCCCACCGACACGCGTTATACGTTGGCGCTGCGAGAAAGCCGTCCGCCGGAGAACAAGGTGAATGTTTCCCTGCCAGGCTCGCATGCCGCGCTGCAGCGCCGCTATAGGCCATTAGTGGAGAAGGCGGCACGTGAACACCATGTCGACCCGGCCCTGCTGAACGCCGTGATTGCAGTGGAGTCAGCATTCAACCCGCGTGCCGTTTCCAATAAGGGCGCGGTCGGACTGATGCAGATCATGCCGGGCATCGCGCGCCGTTATGGTGTAACCGACCGCTACGACCCCGAGGAAAATGTGCGCGCAGGTGCGGGTTATCTGCGCGATCTGATGCAGCTCTACGATGGCGATATACCCTTGGCCCTGGCGGCCTACAATGCCGGCGAGGATGCCGTTGCACGAAACGGCAACCGCATCCCCCCCAATCGGGAGACACCCTCCTATGTGATGCGGGTCATGGCGCTTTATCGGAGCTACCAGCCCGATGGGCACCGGGTTGTCCATATCGCTGAATAACGATGCGCCGGATGATGTCTGCGCAGTGATGCGTGCCTGACATCTGCCGTTTTCGCTTCTCTCGGTGAAATACCGTAACCCCCGAAAACAAGATACGTTGTAGACCCCACATACATCTCCGCCTCCCGTCATTAGATTTATTCCAAGTCTTATTGGTAACGATTCGCAATACCAAGGATTACATCTCTGAGGAACTTGAGATGTTGCCGTTCAGCGACGAACTCTGTTGTGTCGTAGTGGAGTGTGAAAAGGCGTGTGATCCTGGCTGGTAAACAAGCCAGAAAAGCGGTCGAGCGCATCCGTTTTCAGGAAAAGCGCATGGCCGTCTGCGATGCCACATCTCTCCGATCGCTCCAAGCCTCTCTGGTCTCACCCGTGCGCACGTGAACGCTTACGGGAAGGAGGTAATGCCATGTCCACCTTGTTCCGACCAATGCAAGTTCTCCCTGCCCTGGCCCTGTGCCTGTTGGCGACGGAGGCAAGCGCGGTGAGTTTCCGGGTGCAGTGCCCCGATCAAACGACGCTGCATCCACTGGTAAATTCGAGCGGGCAGAGCGGTCAGCCCGACAGTACCCTGCCTAACCCGGCGATCAAGTGCCAGCAGATCTCCGGTGGTGATGGCTTTGCCACCATGGCGGACGGCAACCAGATCTACCTGTTCGCATTTGGCCCGCTGTCGGGCCTGGCAGATATCGTGAGAGGTTTACCGGGTACGGAGCCGGCCAGCGTGTTCAACACCGTCGCCGATCCCAACAACAACCCCTTCACCGTCGGTGCACCGATTCCCGCGACGGCGTTCAATGGAGCGGTCGGGCTGACCCCAGACCCGGAATCGAATCCGCCAGGACAACTCGATGGCCACGTCGATCCCCGGCCGATCATGGATGTCGGTGTAATGAACGGCAGCATGCCCGCGCCGACCTTTGCGATCGATGAGGATGACGAGTTCTTCCTCACCTTGACCAATGTCGGGATGATTATGCGCCCCGACCTGTTCGAGCAGCATACCGTGCACTATCACGGCTATCCGAATGCGTCCTCTTTCTACGATGGCGTGCCGGATGCCTCCGTCGCCATCAACATCGGCGGCAGCTTCACCTACTACTACCTGGCGCCCGATGCCGGTACCTACATGTGGCACTGCCACATCACTCCCCCCGAGCACCTGCAGATGGGCATGGTGGGCCAGGTCTACGTGCGGCCTCGCCAGAACCGCGTGCCTGCCGGGGGTGATCTTTACACCGCGCTGCAAGCGCAAGAGACCGACCCGCGCACCCGTTGCAACGTTGCAGATGACATCCTCTGCTCCAATCCATTGCCGGCGGCGGGCGATACCGGTGTCATGCACGTGAACAACAAGAGCGGCACCCCAACGCTCTACACCTACAACGACGGCGACGGTTCGACCGCGTACGACGTGGAGTATCCGCTGCAGATCCACGGCTTCGATCCCAACTTCCACTTCGTCGGCATGACCTTCAATCCTGAACCGTTTTCGGACATGAAGGACAAGTACTTCCTGCTGAATGGCCGCAGCTACCCGGACACCATCAACGATGCAGCAATCCACACGCAGGCATCGGATGGGACAGAGCACTACTCGCAACCGCTGCGTACGCACATCTACATCCCCGCCGGCGGCAAGGCGCTGTTGCGCTTCTCCGACCTGGATGCGCAGGAGGAGCAGACCATCGCCTCGTTGGGCATCCCCATGCACGTGGTCGGCATGAACGCCAAACTGTTGCGTGACCAGGCCGGCAACAACATGGATTACTTCACCAACTCCATCACCCTGGGAGGCGGTGAATCATACGACGTGCTCCTGGATGCCTCGGACACGACGAAATATCACCCCGGGCAGATTTTCTATCTCTACTCCCCCAACCTCGATCACCTGTCGAACGACAACGAAAACTTCGGCGGCCTCATGACCGAGGTTGAGATCTGTACCTCCGTGGATCCGGCCACGAAAACCTGCACTATTTAGGAGAGCAGCCATGACGCATAACAACCGAAAAGATCTGATCGGGCGGCTCCTGAAAATTGCAGCCGTGGCAGCGTTCGCTTTCGCGGCCGCCACGGCACGCGCAGCTGCACCCGGTATCTCAGGGCCGACCTTCGACCTCAGTGCCGCAGCGGCCTATATCAGTCAGCCCGATGGCGCGAGCATCTACTCCTGGGGGTACGGCTGCAACACGCCACCCGCGGGATTCCTGCCTTCAAACATCAGCGGGGCCAACTGCCAGTCGATGCAAATCCCCGGACCGACGCTGATCGTTCATGAGGGCGATACGGTCACCGTAACACTGCATAACAATCTGCCGGCCGCCGCGGGCAACACCTCGATTATCTTTCCGGGGTTTGCGGTGACCCCCAGTGGCGGCACCCCCGGCGTACTCGCCCAGGAGGCCCCCACGGGCGGAGCGGTGACCTATACGTTTATCGCCAACAAGCCTGGCACACACTCTTACTACAGCGGCACCCAGGGTGACCTGCAGGTGGAGATGGGCTTGTACGGGGCGCTGGTCGTGTTGCCCACGACGGTGCCCGCCGGATGCCGCGCTGTGACAGGAACACTGCCCGATGGCCAGCCAGACTTCCGTCTCGCCGCCTCGGCCTACGACCATAGTCAGACCTGCTACGACCGTGAATACCTGCTTCAGCTTTCCGAGATAGATCCCACCATCCATCAGCAGGCGCAGGCACAGGCGGCGCTGCCATGTACGAACCCTGCCGGCTGCATGATGATTCAGACGGAGCCTTACCACCCGGCCTATTTCACCATCAACGGCCGTTCCTTCCCGGACGACCTGGACCCCAATTACGCCGCCCAGTATCTGCATCAGCCCTATAACGGCAATCCCCACGTCCATCCGGGTGAGCGCGCGCTAATCCGCATAGTGGGAGCCGGGCGCTGGCAGCATCCCTTCCATGAGCATGCCAACCATCTGCGCATGCTGGGACGTGATGGCAACATCCTGTTAAGTCCGACTGATGCGACCAAATTGGGCGGGCGTGTCCTGTTCACCACCACCTCGACCCCGGGCCAGGCGATGGATGCGATCTTCTACTGGACAGGGCGCGGGCTGAACTGGGACGCCTACGCGCATACCGCGACAGGTCCCGGCAGTGTCTACAACATTCTTGATACCACGAGCCCGCTGTATGCCAAGTACAACGGCAAGCCGGTGGTATGTACCCCGGATGCCGACGGCTACTACACAGTCAACAGCAATCCACCCGCACCCCCCGATGCCCCGAACTATTACGAGTGGTGTCAGGACCACCTCAAGCCGCTGGAATCGAAACCGTTTGGCGCCGTCGGGACGGGCGGTCCTGTCACCTTGCCCGACTCGAACATCCTGACCAACGGTCCGTTCTACGGCGGCAGTCCTTATCTCGGGCCGGATGCCACCACCCGCGCCACCAGTGCCACCGGCACCACGCCGCCAGCGGGAACGGTCGCGAACGCACCCACATCAGAAGCCGGGTACGCGTTCATGTGGCATTCGCACGACGAGCGCGAGATCACGACGAACAACATCTTCCCCGGCGGCATGATGACCATGTTGCTCGTTGATCCCCAGGTCTTCGTCATCAACGAAGCAAATTAAAAAGGCGAAGGAGAACTGCAATGCGAGCCAACACACTTAAGCTGGTGCAGACCACAGCGCGCGCCGCGCTCACTCTTCTTTTCCTGTCGGCAGGTGCCGCACAGGCAGGGGTCGCACTGACCGCGAAGCCTGCCATGGCGACGCTGCCCGACGGCCAGAGCGTGCCGATGTGGGGACTCTTTTGCGCCTCACCCACGGCGACCGCCCCCAACGGGGCGCCCTGTACCACCGAGACCGGAGCCGCACAGAATGGCACGACGTGGCAACCGCCGTTAATCACAGTGCAGTCCGGCGCGCAGCTCGACATCGCGCTGACCAACAACCTCAAGGTTCCGACCTCGCTGGTGATCGTCGGGCAACTGGGCGGTGGATTGGGCGATGCCCCCACCCGTGTTCCCAGTCCTGCCCATCCGCCCCGTGGCGTCACCTGGCCGATCAGCGGTGGAACCACAGGACCGCAGTTCACACCGCCGGTTCAGGCGGATCGTGTCCGTTCGTTTGGTACCGAAGTGGCTCCCGGTGCCACCACCACCCTGTCGTGGGTGGGCCTCAAGCCCGGCACCTATCTGCTCGAAACCGGCAGCCATCCCTCCATCCAGGGGCCGATGGGACTCTATGGTGTCGTGGTCGTCACCGATACCACGGTGACACCGGCCCAGGCGTACCCCAGCATCGCCTATGACAAGGACGTGCCGGTATTGCTGAGCGAGATCGACCCGCTGCAGAACGCCGCCGTGGACGCGGCCGTCAACAATACGAGCTTCAATGAAAACCTCGTATGGAGCGGCGCCAAGGGGGCCTGCGGCGATGTCACACAGCCGATCTCGGCCCACTGGTGCTACCCGCCCGCCGTCAACTACAGCCCACGCTACTTCCTGGTGAACGGTCAGCCGTTCGATCGTACCAATCCGGCCGCCTCGGCGATGGCGATTCCCGGGCCATCGAGCAGCGGCAACGTGCTGCTGCGCTTCGTCAACGCCGGCCTGCGCATGCATGTGCCGTCGGTGGTGGGACTCGACATGCAGCTCGTCGCCGAAGACGGCAATGTGCTTCCCCAAGAGGGGATAGCTCTTTCCAAGGGGCTGCCTCCCAAGCCGCGGGTGCAGGATGAGCTGTTCCTTGCCGCCGGCAAGACCTATGACGTGGTCGTGACACCACCGGTCACCAGCGGTGCGTTCAATCCCACCGTCTACCCGATGTTTGATCGCTCCTTGAGCCTGTCGACCAACAACCAGCGTGATGGCGGCATGCAGGGTTACCTGCAGGTGAACGGTGGTGTGTTGCCTACGGCCACTACCGCCGCTGCCAACCCGGACACCTACTATCTGGTCGCCGGCAACAACATCACGGTGACGGATCCTGCCAAGGGCGTCATCGCCAATGACTCCGGGGTGTTCAGCGTGCAGCTGCTGACCGCCCCGGCAAACGGCACGCTGACCCTGAATCCGGACGGCACCTTCAGCTATGTGCCCAACGCCGGTGCTACTTCCGACAGCTTCACCTATCAGGCGAACGGTAACCCGGCGATCAAGGCGACCGTCACCCTGGCCGCCTGTACCGGAACCTGCCTGGGTGCAGCGCCCACAGCCAATGCCGACAGTTACACCAGTAACATCGCCTCGCTGCTGCAGATCAGTCAGCCCGGAGTCCTGGCCAACGACGCCGATCCCTCCGGCCATCCGCTCACCGCAGCGTTGGTGGGGACCGCGACGGGCGGCACCGTCACGCTCAATGCCGACGGCTCGTTCACGGTCACACCGGCGACCCCGCCGACGGGGACCAATACCGCTACGGTCACCTTC
>Ga0316624_10001168_pt1 | contig 10094 bp, 15 predicted proteins | sample OWC_Aug_N3_C1_D5_FD_207657 | JGI IMG/M metagenome (GOLD analysis project Ga0316624, IMG submission 207657) | Wetland soil microbial communities from Old Woman Creek delta, Ohio, United States - OWC_Aug_N3_C1_D5_A | ecosystem: Environmental > Terrestrial > Soil > Wetlands | place: USA: Ohio...
AAGCGCCTCTCTCTACGAGTACTGTGCTGATACCAGAGTCGGCGAGCTCGACTGCAGCTGTCATTCCGGCCACACCGCCACCAATGACAAGGACTGGGTCTGACATCGTCAGGGTCACCTCTCAGCCCTTGAGATGGTCAAGGATTGAATCTGCAGCAACCCTGTTCATGCCTAGCCCCATTGCGTCTCTGCTCATCCCCATAGCAAGACCGAGGATTTGCGGATAGAGAAGGACTGGCAGGTCGTATGTTTCGTTGTATGACTGTTTGAGTCCCAGCTGCTGAAGATCGAGCTGGTTGCCACAGGCCGGGCACACCACTGTCGCAAACTGCGCTCCTGCCTCCTTCATCGACTTGATCTTGTCACGTGCAAGTCTGATGGCAAGTGGTTCATTGACAGGCAGTACTGTGGCGCCACAACACTGTTTCCATAGAGGATAGTCTACGACTTTCGCCCCTGTGACTTCAACCATCTGCTGAAGTATCTCTGGCTTGAACTCTGTGACATCAACAGGCCGAAGCAGATGGCAGCCAAAATGGATGGAGATACCAACACCGTCCAGTGGTTTCGTTATCTTCTTTCTGATCTCATCTATTCCCACGTCTGTATACATCGCTTCGACTATGTGTCTGACCCGCACTCTGCCTGTCAGCTGAAGTCCGTCCTTCTTCAGACTGGCATTGATTCGCTCCATGTCTTCCTTGTGGTGTTTCAGGTGATATAGCACGTCCTTCAGGGACCCAAAACATCCATTGCAGGGGGTCACGATGTCATGATGGTTCTGCTCCGCAATGGCCAGAGTCCTGGCATTGACCAGAAGCCACCCATAGTAGTCTATTGCCCTCAGGTTCGGACTACCACAGCATGCCACACCTTCCATGTAGTTGAGCTCCATCCCTAGGGCCTCGGCCACTTTCAGCATCGCAGCCTCATAGTTTGGGTAGTTTGCAGGTACGCTGCACCCCATGTACAGGTTATAGGTCGGCATTCTCACTTGCCGCCTCCTGCGATTCTTCCAGCCCGAGTGTCCTTCAGAGCCGTCCGCACATAATCGACGGATAGTCCTGGGACTGATGCCTGAAGTCCGAGGTCTTCCCGCTCCCAGTCTGCAGTCACAACGTAGAGCTGTCCCTTCTCAATCAGCTCCTTGGCAAGCAGAGCTACCTTCTCAGGTATCTTCCCGCCCTCGGCTGCCAGATTCTTGCAGTCGAAGAATATGTCTGTCACACGGACCTTCTGGGGGCATCTCTCCTGACACTGGAAGCAAGTCAGGCATTCCCATATCTCCCGAGATGACAGCACCTCGTTCCTCATACCTAGCAGAATCATCCTCACCAGCTGATGTGGCTTGTAGTCCCATTGGTTGGCAATCGGACAAGCTGCTGTGCATGTGGAACACGCAAAGCATGCGGTCAGTTCGTCACCATCTGGCATACTGCGTATCTCATCGCGAAACTTCGGGTCAAGCCTAGACATGTCAATAGGCTCTATCAGAGTCTGTGGGATGGCCGTCTTCTCATCGCTTTCAACCATTGAGTCTTACCACCGCAGGCCGTCTGGTCGCTAGTACAGCCGAGTTCGGAATTCTAGCCCATATTAAAACCTTGCAGAACGAACGAGCTCAATGGAAACGAGAGTGGAAGACAATAAAGCCTACTCTTCGGGCAGAGCCCTTCGGTAGATCACGAGACTGATTGCCGACGCGCCGACTGTGACAGAGCAGACGTACACCACCAAGTTTACTCCGCTCAGACTAGAGACCGGTATGACAAAGGCAAGAAGCGCCAAGAAGATGCTCACTGCCAAGGCAATGATAGGAATCCACTGCAGTCTCGGCGACATGAGCGTGACCATCCCGGATGGCCTCTTATTGTTTTCGCAGAGCATCAATCACAGTCCGTACCTTCATCTCGACATTGTCATAGCCCCTTGTCGCGGAAGTCTCGAACTCGTGAAGACTCTGTATCAGATGGGCGGTGACTCTCTCCGGACTACCGTGAAGGTTTCTTAGCATGGACCCGCCATCGTCAGACAGCAGTCGGATTGTTCCGGTGAGGAGGGCAGTAATCCGTGTGCACTCTCTGACCAACTGTGCTCTGTCACGTCTGATATCATCGAGAATCTCTGTGAGCCGACCGATTTCCAGATCGCTGCTCATCTCATTTCCGCTTCTCCAAGTTGTCCACGACCACTCTCATGACAGTCCCGTCCCTGAGCCAAGACCTAGCGTTGTCTGCAGGTATCACTGCGACATCTTCTGCCTTGAAGGGTCCGTACGTTGCCTCATCAATTCCGACAAAGGCCATCTCAACCGGACGTACGAAACGCACCGTGACATACTCAACTTGGCTCTCAGCTGTCCCGCTTGATTCATCGGAAGCCACTACGGCATCAGGTCTTCTCTTGCCTGCCAGAATCTCATCCATGAACTCCGAGTAACCCTCGACCGCTCTCGATACTCTGTTATAGAACTCCTCCTCAGGTAACGTCATGTTGCCAACAGGACGCTTGAACGACAGCGCTGCCGAGAGCATCTTGTTTCTTCTTAGTTTCAAGAGATCAGTAAGCATATACTCGACGTTCTGAATCTTGCGGGCAAGAAGCTCCGCCCTCAGACTGTCCTCCGCTGACGTGTTCGCATGCTGGACACGCAGTTCCTGAAGCAAGGAAACCATCTTGCCGAGCCGCGAATCTTCAAGGCTCTGAAGTTCGTCCATTTCGACTTCTGTGCTCCAAGCTCTGTGTATTTCGTTATAGTCTATCTCAGTCAACGGTCGCAACCCCCTTGCACAGCAAGAACATAGCTGCAGATGACGGTAGGGTCAGAGGCTCATCATTGTAGGGTCCGTACGTCTGATCCCCAATTCTGAATCTCGGCACGTCAAGAGGAAGCGGAGGAACTAGGACCTTTATCTCTCCTTCGAAGGCAGTGGCATCGAGAAACGGATCAAAATCAGCGATGGCGTCTCGACTCAGCTTCGTGGCAATGAACCCTGTTTTCCCGTTCAGACTGCCAATCAGGCGTATCACGCGATGAATATCATGAGTCACAGGCATATCTATCGCCGGTCCGGTGCCATCAATGGCCTTTGCCGCGATCTCCTGCCAGGACTTGGGTCCAATCCCCTTCACAGCAGTGCTCAGGATTGGCGGGTTCCTACTGAGTCCCTCGATTGCCTCCTTTCTTCTCTCCTTGAGCGGTTCCACCCATTTCTCCTTTCCAGTGTAGTCGTCGATATTTCTGATGAACTCAATTAATGCATCTGCAATCCTTCCACCCCATCCTGGTACCCTTCTACTGGGCAGCGCAACAAAATCGGCACGTGCCACGACCATCTTCTCACTGGCGATGCCCATTCCGAGCACGAACTGCACAATCTCGACTCTTGCATTGGAATCGAGCCGCATGACGGAGGGATTGTTTACACGAACATGATATCCTCTGTGACCGCTGTAGTTCAACTGTATGTGGCTCACATCGATACCGAAGTCATCAACCAGAAACTCGTCGTACAGCTTGACTGCATGCGCCTTGGCGTCCCTGAGACACTCGTCACACAGCCATTTCATGACGAAGAGTGAGGTCCCACCACACTCAGGGCATTTCTCAGGAGGGGCGCCGACACCCTTTCCTGAGCAACCAGGCTTCCTGCAGACCCAGGCATCATGTTTCTTTGCGCATGGGGAGTTGAGATGGTCTGCATCGATATCAAAGACCAGTTCAGCATACTGCCATCCTTTCTCTTCCATTCTCGTAGCTACAGGCACTTGATAGAATGCCGCAGAGTGATACACGGCCTGCGGGGGCACATCAGCCAGAGCGCGCAGGAGTTCCTCACGCGAACCAAAGCCGAGATGACGGGACCAGTTGTTCCACTGAGGACTACGAGTGCCACATTTTGGGCATTTTGGGGAGCGAATCAGTTCTGAACCTCGCTCACCACATCCAATCTCCTTCTTCTCCACCATCACGTGCTTCGAAAGCACCAAGCGAGTTTCGGTCTTTCTCTTGCTGCAGTACCAGTTCTGCTGGAATGTTTCCATCCCGAACTCGCGCATCCCGACCTTCTCAGGGATATCGACTTTCTCTTGGCTCGATCGGTAGTATCCTTGGAACGCAAGCTGGACGAACTTCTGGGTTCTCCAGAGTTTCCGCGTTCTGTCTTCCAACACCTGACGCCTCCACATCCAGTTCCCTGAGTTCTCAGCAACTGTGCCTCACGACTTGCCTGACACCTCTCGCCGGGTCCACAGTCTTGCGGCAGTTACACGGAAACTCGTGCATTCGTCCTGCGAAACGGAATTGGCCCGTCTGTTCAGACGAACCTATCGCCTCTCGACTCTGGGTGCAAGTATGAAGCTCACTCTGCTGCCTTCCGCCACGTCAAAGTCGAGCATGATTGGCTTGTTCGTGCTAAACTGCAGTATCAGAGTATCTCCCGACATGGCCTTCGAGATCTCCGACAGGTAGTTCAGGGCGTACATGGATGTCGCCTTGTTCTTGGCCTTCAGGTCGAACAGGGTGGCCTCTTCTCCGACTTTCAAAGACACTTCCGCCTCACCCGTGTCGCCCTCGCCGATGAACGTCAGGGTGTCCTTGTCCGCAACGATCTTCACATGACTCGAAACGACGCCAACATCCTTGACTGCCTGCTTGAAACCATCTGCATACAACTCTGCACGGATGTCAAAATCCGGACTCGGTTTCTTTGGTGGAGATTCAGGTGGAGTGAGCATCTGGAGCTTGAACAGACGGTCTGCCTGCCCAATCATTCTGATATGAAAACGCTGTTCAACGACGCTGAACTCCAGCTTGTCCTCTCCAGCCATCCGCTTGCTCACCTTCGTGAGTTCGTCTACTCCGAGGCATATCTGCTGCTCTTTGTCACAGTTGTACTCCTGAAATATCGCTGCTGGCAGAGAGAGGTCTATCATTGCTGCTCTTGACGAGTCCATTTGCCTCAAGGTCAGTCCGGTGCTTGTTGCCACGAACTGGGCCTCTGTGAGCAGCGTGGCTAGAGCATCCACAATCTGTTTCCATGTCTTTGTACTATCCAAGGTCGCCTTGAACACATCGCAGCCTCCAGCATTACTTGGCTATTGCTTGCAGGACACTCTGCTCTAGTTTTAGTGCCTCCTTAAACTCTTTTATGTCCAGAGCGTTGATGTTCTGCGCAAGAGAAACGTCAAGTCTTAGGTCAGTTCCTCCTTTGTTCTTCCTCTCGGTGACTTCTCCTATCAAGATGTACTTCTGTCCGACCTGCAAGACCCCCTCGACCGTGGTTTCAATTGTGGCAGCCTTCCCCAACTCGTCCATTATGTCTTGAACGGTTGCCACGCCCTCCTTAGCATCAACAACTATACACATTATTCTGACCGGTCCGCTGACTGACTTGGACAACTCTCTGATTCTCATCAGTCTTGCCGGCTGCTTGCGTCGAAATGCGGTCTGCTCGCTCAAGTCTGAACACCGCCCTTGAATCTGCAGGTAAGCAGAGCTCTCATCTCCCAAGTCACTCACATGACTATATAGTTCTCTATAAGTCTGCCTACCTACCGCCGTAGTAACGCCATGTATGCTTGCATTTTGTGCATCTGTAGAACTCAGTTGCCCCCTCATCACCGCGCCTAGTCTGGAGAGTCCAGTAGTAGGCCTCATTGTTACCGCACTTCTCGCACGTCGCCCTAGTGGTTGGCATGGGCATGGCGTCATCTTCCACAAGCACGATCTTGTCGCGGGGAGTCTTCTTCAGCTCTCGTGTGACCGTCGGCTGGCCCTTGATCTGTTTCGTAGTGCCACATCCCCGACACTGCCAGACGCGTGACCCGTCCTCTTTGGTCACCGGGTCCATCATCGCGCCACACTTACTACAGAACTCCATGTATTGCACTCCGTGGTCTGACAGGTGGCCCGCCATCTTCAATTAAGGCTTACTGACCAGCACGTTTGTAGTCACTGCCCCGATTCTCTCTTGCTCAGTGGTAAGGCGGCAATCAGATCATTGAGTAGCCGCCTGAATGCCTCCGATGCAATATTGTTCTCTTGCCTTCTGCCGGTCTTTGAATCAATCAGAAGGTGTTGTTTCAGAATGCCGACCACCGACTCAATCGATGTTCCTCCTTTGAGCCAGACATAAGCAAGAATCGCCTCGTATGCATCTCCAGCTTGACCCGTGTCTGTTCGTCTTCCTATCTCGCCATACACCGGGCTGGAACGAATGGCTCTGGCCAACACGTCATCTCGCACCTTCTCTCCGACGAAGTGCCCCAGTACGGATGACTTCGCGATGGAGTAGCACAGATTCACTAGACTATCGCCAATCTGAGCAAGTCCTGTGTCACTCATTACCTCTCTGACAGACTCATGCTCGATGAGAGTGTCCAACATAAACACTCACCACGCACGACTGCAATGGACCAGTCTAGGTAGTTGTCTGGTCTGAGGCGACCTGTTCGAACTTCTTTCTGAACTCCTCAGTCCGAGCAAGCATCTTCTCCAATGCCTCTCTCAGAACCACATTGGCCTGGCGCTTCTTGGTCTTCAGAGTGAATACGGGACTTGCGAGAAGAGGGTGATCTATGCTGTAGCCTGCAAAGTCAACAGCTGGCTCTTCCAGAAGCGTCTTGCGAAGAAGGTTGCAGAAAGAGTGTCCTTCACCAACAATCTCAATCTTAATCTCGTACCTGCCGCTCTCAATCACTTTTGGCTGCATCATTTAGCGCCTCCTGTCTGTAGGTCTTCTGGGTCCTGAACTTCTTCGGCTCCGTCCGTCAGTTGGTCTTCTGCCTGTTCCGCCTGTTCCTCTAGGCGCACGTCCTTCGCTACGTTCACTCGAGCGTCCTCCGTATCGCCTCTCTCTGCCCCCTCTGTCCCCATACGATCGCTCACCGTATGGTCTTCCCTTCGGTGCAAGGTCTGGTCTGGTTTCGATGCCGAACCTAGAACCGTAATCACTCGCAACCTCTCTTGTCTCCCTATTCTCACACTTGAGGCAGACAAGATTGTTGTGAGTTGTCAGCGTGAGATCATTACCACACTTTCTGCACTTCGAGTATATGACTCCCAGTTCTGGCCCCACAAGGCTCAGTTCTACTGGCATCGTGTGCGTATTGAGAGCAACTGCTCGAACGATATCGCCAACACCAATGACATCGTGCATGGACTTTACGTATCTCCGGGTGACGTTGCTGATATGCACCTCACTTATCATCGGAGTGCCTATGTCGACATCATTTCGCTTCACAACTGCAACCTCGGCTCTCTGCTCGAAGACATTGGAGACCTCACCGACCAGCACATCGCCTTGGACCGGCAGTGCAAGCTTCATCGTCCCATCACCGCTGAGCACACTTATGCTTCTGGCTTTCAGGTCCATCGACACTGTTCCAAGCGCGGCTGCATAGACTATTCCGCCTCTCTCGTATGTACCGAAGCTTGGTGATAGTTCCTCAATCACACAGAGGCGGTCTCCGGGGACAACGAGGTCACCGCTCTTCACGTCCGCCATTCAGTTCACCCCTCGTGCATATGCGATATAGGTCCACATTGATGAAGTGTATCTCCTTATGATGAAACTTGTATAGTCGCTTCATTGGAAACTGGAAGGTTTCGACTTGAGTCAGGCTTCCTCCTAGCTGTTGGATAGTATCCTTTAGGAAGGCCCTGTTCTTCTCACCTGCGAGATGGATGCTGTACGTGACTCTTGCCATCGACAGAGCTTTCCTGAGGAACTTGAGGTCGGCACCACGCTTCTTAATCCCGAATGGGGGATTGGTGAAGATTGTGTCGATCCCACTGCGCATCTCCAGTGAGGATACGTCCCCGAGGATCCAGTCTGTCTTGCCTTCTACGCTGAGCGTGCACGCGTTCTTGTGAGAGACCTTTAAGGCTTTGGATTGTACGTCAACACCCAGCACGTACCGGGCCCCCAGAATGGCTGCTCCCAATCCAAAGACCCCATCCCCACAGCCAAGATCGCAGACCAGCTTTCCCGCGATATCACCATGTTCCATCTCTGCTGCGAAGAGAATGGCGGCTGCGATTGACGGCGATGTCGGGTATTGCTCCAAGCTGACATCGAGCTCACTAATCCGTTCTATTTGCTCGAGTGTCATCTCCAGTTCCTTCAGTTTCAGTTTCAGCACCCGCCGATTCTCTGTAGTAGCGGCAGCAGTTTCCTCTTGGTAATACCTACTCTTATCTCCTCCACATGCTCCATACGCTCCAGTGGAAATCCACTTCCGTCCACCAAGATTTCTCATGGAGAATGAAGCAGTTGGAGAAGCCTCTCGACAAGCTCTTTGACAAGTTCATCCAAGGTCAAGGAGTATTCAGCAACAGGAACGCGTTGAGACCCACATTCGTACCCGATACTCTGCCATACCGGGACGAACAGATGAGCCGGATAGCATCAATACTGGGGCCCATCCTCAGAGGCGCACCACCCTCCAATATCCTCTGCTATGGCAAGACTGGTACCGGAAAGACAGTCGTTGCAAGATATGTGCTCAACATGCTTGTCGAGAAGGCAACCGCGAGTGGGATCAAACCTCCCATAGCCGCCTACGTAAACTGCCGAATTGTCGGGACAAACTATCGTGTGCTGAAACGTCTCTGTGATCAGATTGATGCAACAATGCCTGATGGCACGGAAGTACCATTCACCGGTCTTCCAACAGACGAGATTCGTGACCTACTGAAGAACAAGCTGGACGAGGACGCCAACGTACTAACAGTGGTCCTAGATGAGGTCGACAGTCTTCTCAAACGTGATGTGAGCCAAGGCAATGACATACTCTACGGGCTCACGAGGATGAGCGGTGAGCTAGACAACAGCAGGATCTCAATTATCGGGATAAGCAACGATCTCAAGTTCAAAGAGATGCTTGATCCGCGCGTTCTTAGCAGTCTTGGCGAGGAGGAGGTGATATTTCCTCCCTACAATGCGGTCGAACTGAAAGGTATTCTTGAACAGAGAGTCAAGATGGCGTTCAACACAGAGGCGATATCCGATGAGGGCGTCATCAATCTAGTGGGCGCCCTTGCTGCCCAAGAACATGGGGATGCGCGTCGTGCACTTGACCTGCTGAGGACCAGCGGAGAGCTAGCCGAGCGAAAAGGGGATGACCAAGTCACTCAGGAGCATGTCCGCGAGGCTCAGAAGGTCCTTGAGCGCGACAGTGTCACTGAGGCCATCAAGACACTTCCAATGCAATCGAAGGCTGTTCTTCTGTCTGTCTATGCACTTGTCAGCAAGGGTCAGCGCGACATAGCCACGGGGGAGTGCTTCAATGTGTATACTGAGGTTGCCAAAGCTCTGTCGATTGATACGTTGACGCAGCGACGCGTGTCCGACCTGATATCAGAACTTGACATGCTTGGCCTGATCAATACGTCTGTCATCTCAAAGGGCAGGTACGGTCGTACCAAGAAGATACGTCTCGCAGTCACTAAGAGTCAGATTGGAAGCATCATGGATGAAGATGCACGCCTCAGCAAGATTGCCAAGACACTACTGGTCTAGACGGCGGCGTTTCTACTCATAGACCATAGATTGGGAAGACCAGCTCCTTGAGCGTGTCAATCGCCTCATTGATGGCTCTCCTGATGTTTGGCTCGTGCTCACAGCTCAGCTTCTGCGGTCTGTCAATCCAGCTCTCCTCGTCTACTCTGAGACCCTTCTTCTGACACATCTCAAGCCACTCGTGGGGGAGAACCGGCGGCAATGACACCCCTGCCAAGTCAGCCAGAACCATAGTCCAGATCTTCGCGGCTGCTACGGTATTGTACCCACCGCCACCTATCACAACAAGCCCACTCCTCTTCTGATACACGAGCTGTCTCACGGCCCTCGACAGACGCTGGTATGTATCCAGAGTGAGCATCAGGTCCGCCAAGGGGTCATCCACGTGTGCATCCGCACCGACTTCCCAGACGACAAGGTCTGGTCTGTAGACGCGCCAGATTGGCATCACGACTTCGTCGAAGGCACGCCAGAACTCACAATCGTCAGTCAGTGGAGGCAGTGGGATGTTGATCGCGTACCCCTTGCCATCTCCCAGTCCAATCTCGTCTGCTCTTCCCGAGCCCGGAA
>Ga0316624_10001170_pt1 | contig 10088 bp, 8 predicted proteins | sample OWC_Aug_N3_C1_D5_FD_207657 | JGI IMG/M metagenome (GOLD analysis project Ga0316624, IMG submission 207657) | Wetland soil microbial communities from Old Woman Creek delta, Ohio, United States - OWC_Aug_N3_C1_D5_A | ecosystem: Environmental > Terrestrial > Soil > Wetlands | place: USA: Ohio...
ATCGGTTTCTATCATCTTGGGCGCCACATATTTGAACCCCACGCCGGTCTCATAGATAGGGACGTTATAGAGCGCGCCGAGCTTGTTCAACATGGATGTGCTGCTGAGTGTTTTGACAATGGGGCCTCGCTCGCCGCGCACTTCCAGGTAGTACAGCGCCAGCAGGGCATAGACCTGGAGCTGATTCAAGAAACGCCCATGCTCGTCGCCAATGCCCATGCGGTCGGCGTCGCCGTCGGTGATGAGCAGCACGTCGGCGCCGCGCGCCACAGTCTCGCGCAAGCCGACGTCCACGTTGGGCGGTATCGGCTCCGGGCGCTTCATTTCCGGGAACGCCGGGTTGCGCACCTGGTGGATTTCCTCCACGCGGGTGCGGCCGTTGGCCAGGAGCTGCGGAAACCACCCCGCCCCGTTGCCCCACATCGGCTCCACCAGCACCTTGAAGCCGGCGTCTTTGATGGGTTGAAGGTCGACGAGCGTCTTCAAGTTGGCGATGTAGTCGGGCGCGGCGTCAAACATCTCGATGAGCCCCTGTGACTGCGCCTCGGCAAAGGGCAGGCGACTCACGCTCTCCGACCCGGGGATCTGCGCCTCAATCAGCTTCAGGTCGTCTGGGGCAATCGCGCCGCCGTGAGAGTCGCGCACCTTGAATCCGTTATCAGTCGGCGGATTGTGCGAGGCTGTAATATTAATGGCCCCCACCGCGCGGCGGGCCTTGACGGCGTAAGAGATGACGGGGGTGGGCGTGTTGCGGTGCGTCAGCCAAACCTTGAACCCGTTGCCCGCCAGCACCTCGGCCGCGGCGGCGGCAAAATGCTCCGAGCCAAAGCGCTGGTCGTATCCGATGACGACGGACTGCCCGCCCCATCCCTTGCCGCGCAGATAGCCTGCAAACCCCTGGGCGCAGCGCCGCACGTTGGCAAAGGTGTAGTCCTCGGCCGTCACGCCGCGCCACCCATCAGTGCCAAATTGAATCTTGACCTCATCTAACATGAAAAACCCTCTTACCTTCTGCAAGGCTCCGCGGCCATACGTGCGAGCGGCCGCCGGGTCGCCCCTGCCGGCGGCGCCATGCCCGGCGCTGCCGCAGAGGTCTCTATCCCCTCGTATCGAGCGCGCCCGCCGCTAGACTTCTCGGCCGCTGGCGAGCGCATCCATATCCGCATCCACCATCATCTCGGTGAGCTGCTTAAACGTCATGCTCGGCTGCCAGCCCAACACCTGCTTGGCCTTGGACGCATCGCCTACCAGCATATCCACTTCGGCCGGGCGGATAAGCTTAGGGTCTTGTATGACATAATCCTGATAATTCAGCCCGAGCCGGCTAAATGCCACATCGCATAGCTCACGCACAGAATGTGTCTCCCCGCTCGCAACCACATAATCATCCGGCCGGTGTTGCTGCAACATCAGCCACATAGCCTTCACATAATCACCAGCGTAACCCCAGTCGCGCCGTGCCTCCAGATTGCCCAAGCGAAGCTCTTTGGACTGGCCCAGCTTAATGCGGGCTGCCCCGTAGGTTATCTTGTGCGTCACGAACTCCAGCCCCCGGCGCGGGCTTTCGTGGTTAAACAAGATCCCCGAGCACGCAAACAAATTATAGCTTTCGCGATAATTGACCGTGATCCAGTGGCCGTAGACCTTGGCTACCCCGTACGGGCTGCGCGGGTAGAAGGGGGTCTTTTCATTCTGGGGCACCTCCTGCACCTTGCCAAACATCTCGCTGCTCGACGCCTGGTAGAACCGGATTTGCGGATTCACCATGCGCACTGCCTCTAGCATGCGGGTGACGCCCAGGGCCGTAAACTCGCCCGTCAGCACGGGCTGCTTCCACGAGGTCGGCACGAATGACTGCGCCGCCAGATTGTAAACCTCGGCCGGCTGGTACTCATTGAGGAGGTCTACCACAGAGGTCTGATCGAGCAGATCGCCCTGGGCGATCTCCAAATCGTGTTGGATATGCCGAACGCGATCGATATTGATCGTGCTGGTACGCCGCACCATCCCGACCACGCGATAACCCTTTTCGAGCAGAAACTCCGCCAGGTAAGAACCGTCTTGTCCGGTTAGACCGGTGATGAGAGCTGTCGGCATGCTCGCCTCCTTGATAGGGCCTGACCTGGGCCAAGGCCCGGTCAGTTCACTTGCAGACGCTCGTACTCGAGCAGGTCTTGCAAGCTCTGTTCAAATGGAATGCGCGGCGCCCACCCCGTCGCCGCGCGAAACTTGGAGGCGTCGCAAACTACGTCTGGCGCATCGGCCGGCCGGAGGCGCGCCGAGTCTACCTCCACGCTGATGGGCACCCTGGCAAAGCTTAGCAAGACGTCCAGCACCTCTTGCATGCTACGCGAACGGCCGCTGCCCAGATTGTAGGCCTCGCCCGGTTGGCCAAGCTCCAGGGCCAAAACGTAGGCCCGGACGATATCGCGCACATCGGTGATATCGCGCCGCGCGGTCAAGTTGCCCACCCGCACTACCGGCGCCTGCCGCCCGGCTTCGATGGCCGCAATCTGCGAGGCAAAGGCGGGCGCGGCAAAACGGTGATTCTGGCGCGGGCCAATATGGTTGAATGGCCGCGCTCGCACAATCGGCAGGCTGCGGCTGAGGTAATATTGGTGCGCTAGCAAGTCTTGTGCGGCTTTGCTCACCGCGTAGGGATTCTCCGGGCACAGCGGAAAGGTCTCGTCGACGGGCTGGCCAGGCCGGGCCGTCCGGCCGTACATTTCTGACGACGCTACCACCAGGATCCGAGGCGCGCTTCGCTCGGCCAGCACAGCCTCCAGCAAATTCACCTGCCCCCGCAGGTTGGTCTCCAGAGTCGGCCAGGGGGTGTCCCAGCTGTCGCCCGCGAAGGCCTGGGCGGCCAGGTGATAAATGCGGTCGGGGCGGCTGACTTGCACCACTGCCTGCGCCGCCGCCGGGTCGCACAGGTCCGCGCCTAAGAGGTGCAGGGCAGCCGGATGAAAGGGCCGCGGTTCACCGCTCAGATCGCAGCCCCAGAGCTCTGCCTCGGGCGAGGCTGCCAGCAGCGCTTCGGCCAGATGACTGCCGACAAACCCCCCTACACCCGTGATGAGTAATCGCACGCCAGGTAAATCTCCGTCCCTTGGTAATTTTACGCACCGCGCATTATACCGTCAAAACCCGAGAGTCTTAAGGCCTCGGCCTGACTGGCAGAGCGGTCTGGCCCGCCGGACCCTCGCCGGCGCTTTCATTGACAGGCTACTAAGCGGCAGGTATAATCGGCGCGCTCTGGCTGATGGCCAGAAATCATTCTTTTTCAAGGATACATTCCGTGAGCAACGACGTTGAAGCTACTCCCGTCCCCCCCCGCCTGGAAGACTTACAGCCGAAGATGAAGCTGACCGGCACCGTCAAAAAGATTGAGCTTTTTGGCGCGTTCGTCGACGTAGGCGTGGGCCGCGACGGACTGGTGCACATCTCGGCTCTCAGGCCTGAGCGCGTGAACCAGGTTGGCGACGTGGTCAAAGAAGGCGAGACGATCACAGTCTGGGTGCGCAAAGTGGACCCCAAGGCCGGGCGCCTGGACCTGACGATGATCGAACCGCTGGCCGTGGACTGGAGCGACCTCAAAGCCGGCCAGATCTACACCGGCAAGGTGGTGAAGCTGGAGAAATTTGGCGCCTTTGTGGATATCGGGGCCGAGCGACCGGGCATGGTGCACATCAGCGAGATGGCCACCTACCGCGTCGAAGACGTCTCTGAAATCACCAAGGTCGGCGAAGAAATCCAGGTGAAGGTGCTGGGCGTGGACCCGCGCAAGAAGCAGATCAAGCTGAGCATGAAGGCGCTGGACGTAGTGGAAGAGGAAGAGGTTGCGGAGGCGGATGAGCCGAACCTGACGGCCATGCAGCTCGCCTTCCAGCGCGCTCAAGAAGGCCGCGTGGCCGCGGGCAAGGGCAAAGCCAAGTTCAAGGGCAACCGCCGCGAGCAGGAAGATATTCTCCGCCGCACGCTGGCGACCCGGCGCAAGTGAGGGCCGCAGGCCGCGGCCAGGCCTCTCGGCATAAATACAAAGCGGGCCAGTATCTGGCCCGCTTTTGTTTCGCCTGCTCGCCGCCTGATGACCGGCCGGCTAGCCGCGACTAATACTCTTCCTCTTCGTCCTCGTCATCCCACAGGTCGTCGTCATCCTCATCTTCGTACAGCTCGTCTTCCTCGTCCTCATATTCGTCTTCTTCCAACTCGTCCCACTCTTCCTCCGGTTCGCCATCCGCGGCCTGGGAATAGGTCAGACAACCGGTCTCCGGCTCCAACTCGACCGCCGCGGCGCCACAGTGTCCTTCTTCAAGAAAAACACAGTCGTCGTAGTGGCATCGAATACGGGGCATTTTATTTCCTCCTAAGAAAAACGTGGGCTACGCAACTACAATAAACCGAGTGTCACCTTCTTGTCAACCCCCTGCAAAAACGGGAATAATCACGTCAACATCGACATTATAGCACGCAGGTCAAGCCCTCCGCTCCGCAGTAAGGGCGAAGCATTCGCGCCCAGAGTCTTGGGTCGAGCACGCGAATTGAACGCGAATGCTTCGCCCCTAGGGGTGGACAAGGTCAAATGGAGAATGGCCGCCTCTCCCCCCGGAGAGGGCACGGGTCACGCAGCGGTTACCCAGGCTTCCAGCGGCGCGCCTCGATGACGTTGGGGAGCTGCTCAATCTTGGACAGCACGCGGGACAAGACCTCCACGTCCCAGATCTCCATGGTGACCTGGAACGAGGCCATACCGTCTTTCTCGGCGTGTCCGTTGGCCGAGGTCATATTGATGTGTTCGGCCGCCACCACGGTAGCCACGTCGCGGATGAGGCCGTCGCGGTTGTACGCCGTGATCTGCACCGCCACGGGATAGGTCTTCTTGGCCAGCCCCCACGAGACCCGGATCAGACGTTCAGTATCTCGCTTGCGGATCATGTTCGGACAATCGCGGCGATGAATGGTGACGCCGCGGCCGCGGGTGACATAGCCCACAATCGGGTCGCCCGGCGCGGGGCGGCAACAGCGCGCCATGTTCGTCAGAAGTCCCTGCGTGCCCAAAACGCTGATGTCATCCGAGCGAGCGTCTCGCTCCGGGGCCTGGGCCGGCAAGAGCGTCTCTTCTTCAGACGGAATCTCTTGTTCCAGCACCTTGGCGGCAATTTGCTGGTTATGGATCTCGCCCGTGCCTAGCGCCAGGTACATCTCCTCAGGCTTGCCATAGCCCAGCGCGCGCGCCAGGTCTTCGTGGTGGGCCTTTTCCTCCCCCAGCCGGCGCAGCTCCTTTTCCAGAATCTCGCGCCCCTGCGCCATGACAATGCCCTGATCTTGGCGGCGGAACCATTGCGCGATTTTTTGTAGCGCGCGCTGCGAGTGCACCAGCTTGAGGTCCGGATTGAGCCAGTCGCGCGAGGGGCCACCCTGCTTGGCGGTGACAATTTCCACTTTTTCGCCGGTCTTCAGCTTATAGTCCAGGCTCACCAGCTTGCCGTTCACTTTGGCGCCCCGGCAGCGGTCGCCGACCGAGGTGTGAACATGATAGGCAAAGTCAATAGGCGTTGAGCCGGCCGGCAAATCAATAATGTCGCCCTTGGGGGTGAAGACGTAAATGCGCTCCTCGAGCACATTGCTCTTCATGGAAGCCACAAACTCGCGCGCATCGGCCACGTCGCCCTGCCAGGCCAGCAGCGACCGCAGCTGATTGATCCGGCGCTCAAAAGCCTCGTCGCGCCTGGAGCCCTCTTTGTAGCGCCAGTGGGCGGCAATGCCATACTCCGCCTCTTCGTGCATCTCCTGGGTGCGGATTTGCACCTCCAGGGTCTGCCCGTCGTCGTAGAGCACCGAGGTGTGCAGTGACTGGTAGAAATTGTCTTTGGGCTTGGCAATGTAATCGTCGAACTGGCCGGGGATGGGGCACCACAGACTGTGTATGATGCCCAGCACGGCGTAGCACGCGGCGCGGTCTTTGACCACCACCCGCACCGCGCGCACGTCGTATACCTCGTCAAAGCCCACCCCTTTGCGCTGCATCTTCCGGAAAATTGAATAGATGTGCTTGGGGCGGCCCGACACATCGGCCTCGATGCCGTGCACTGCTAGCTGCTGGCGTACACTTTCGCCGATGCGCCCCATCATCCGGTCGCGGTCGGCGCTCCGTTCCTGGATTTTGGCGGCGATCTCGCGATAACTCTCGGGGTTGGTATAGCGGAAACCCAGGTCTTCCAGTTCGGACTTGATCTGCCAGATACCTAGGCGGTTGGCCAGGGGCGCAAAGATCTCGAGTGTTTCCCGTGCGATGCGGTATTGTTTCTCTGGCTTAACGTAGCCCAGGGTGCGCATGTTGTGCAGCCGGTCAGCCAGCTTGATAAGCACCACGCGCACGTCGTCGTTCATGGCCAGGAAGGTCTTGCGCAGGCTTTCCGTATTCCGGTCGATGGGCTGGTTGCCTTCTTTTGAGACGCGCGGGAGCTGAGCGAGCTTGGTGACGCCGTCCACCAGCGACGCCACCTCGGGGCCAAAATCGCGGCGCAGGTCGTCCACGGTGAGGGGTGTATCCTCCGCGGTGTCGTGCAGCAAGCCGGCCGCAATCACCGTGGCTGGCATTCGCAGTCCAGCCAGAATGTGGGCGGTGTGCAGGCAGTGCTGCACATAAGGCTCGCCGGAGGCGCGCTGCTGGCCTTCGTGCGCCTGCTCGGCCACCGCATAGGCGCGCTGGATCATCTCGAGGTCGGCCGGCGACACCGAATCAGCCACAGAATCGAGGAGCGTTTGAAGCTTCATCTTAACATTAAGTATAGCCAGCGCCTTACCGGATAGCAAGAGGCGCCGCGCCAGCTTCTTTTTTTGACTTTCACCCTCTCTGTGCTAAACTTCTGTGAAGTAGTTATATCATCTTCGAAACTTATCGGGAGCAAAGCCCATGTCACTGCAAGGGAAAGGCTGGTTCATTTGGCAAATTCCGCGCTGCGAAGGCGGCGCGCCGGAGGCCATTGCCCGCAAGGCCGCCGATGCTGGGTTGACCCACGTGCTCATAAAGATTGCCGAGCGCACCTTTAGCGTCGGGTTTGACAAGAACGGGCGCGATCTGGTGCCCCCCATCGTCGATGCCCTGCGGGCGCGCGGCATTGAAGTCTGGGGCTGGCATTACATTTATGGCGACAACCCCACCGGTGAAGCCAGCATTGCTGTCAAGCGCTGCACCGGGCTGCATCTCGACGGCTACGTGATTGACGCCGAAGGCGAATTTAAAATGCCGGGCAGGGCCGCCGTCGCGCGCACGTTCATGAACGCCCTGCGAGCCGGGCTGCCCAGTTTGCCGGTGGCGCTTTCCTCCTACCGCTACCCTTCGCTGCACCCTCAGCTGCCCTGGAAAGACTTTCTGGAAAAATGCGACCTGGCCATGCCGCAGGTTTATTGGGAACAATCCCACAATTCCGACCAGCAGCTAGTCCGCAGCGCCGGCGAGTTTGCCAACCCGACCCTGGTGGGCTGGGTGCGCCCCTTTGTGCCGACCGGCTCGGCCTATGGGGTGGGGAATTGGAAGGCTACGCCCGACGAGCTCAAACGCTTCCTGGATAAAGCGGTGAGCCAGAGCCTGCCGGCGGTCAATTTTTACAGCTGGGACTACGCCACTTCGGCCACCAACACCGCCCTGTGGGACGCCGTCGCCAGCTACAATTGGCCCGGCCCGCAGCCCCAAGACTTTGTCACGCGCTTCTTTAGCGCGCTGAATTCCGGCGATGTCGAGCGTGTGATCGGGCTCTACCACGCCGATGCCGGCCACGTCACGGCGCAGCGCACCGTCATCGGGGTGGACGCGCTGCGCATTTGGTACACCGACCTGCTTCAAAAGACGCTGTCTGGCGCGCAATTTGCGGTGCAAGATATCTCGGGTGAGGGCATCTCTTGGCGGGTCACCTGGACGGCCACCGGCCCGGCCGGATCGGTGCTGGACGGGGACGACACTTTCGGCCTGCGCGACGGCCTGATCCAATATCACTACACCTTCTTCACCCTCAAGCCCGCCTGAGGCTCCCGTCTGGCGAGGGCCCATGCTCACCCGTTTCCGCGACTATGGCTTCATCGCGCTGGGCACGCTGCTCCAGGCCCTGGCGATGGATCTTTTCCTGGTGCCCAATTTGCTTTCGGCCGGCGGCGTCACGGGCCTGTCGCAAATCGTCAACTACTACACCGGCTGGCCTATCGGGGTGATGATCATCATCGCCAATATCCCGCTGTTCGTCCTCGGCTGGAAATATCTGGGGGGCCACCGCTTTGCGATACGCACGATCGCCACCGTGGTCGGCTACTCGGTGCTGGTGGATCTGCTGTCGCCCTACCTGCCCAAGCATCTCACCGACGACCCCGTGCTCATTGCGCTTTACGGAGGTTTGCTCAACGGGATCGGCATGGGGCTGGTCTTTCGCGGCCAGGGCACCAGCGGCGGCACCGACATCATTGCCCGCCTGTTAGGCAAGTGGCGCGGCGTGCCCCTCAGCCAGAGCTATCTCGTCACCGACACGCTCATCGTTTTTGCCGCGGGCCTGGCCTTTAGCTGGACCAAGGCGCTCTATGCCGTCGTCGTGCTCTACATTTCGGGTGTGGCCGCCGAAATCGCTTCGGAGGGCTTCGACGTCACCCGTGTGGCGACGATCGTGACGCAGCGGCCGCAAGCCGTGGGCGAAAAGATCATGCGCGATTTGGTGCGCGGCGTGACGATGTGGACAGGCACGGGCATGTATTCAGGCGAGGCGCGCACCGTCCTGTTCTGCGCTGTCAGCCGCGGCGAAGTGAACCAGCTCAAGTGCATCATCCACGAGGCCGACCCGGCTGCCTTTGTGGTCATTGGCCAGGCCCACGAGGCGCTGGGCGAAGGCTTTCGGCCGCTCAAACCCTGACCGCAGGGCAAGGCCGCGGCGCCCCGCCGAAAGGAGATACTGCCATGGCGAGAATCCTGATCGTAGACAACGCGGAGTACCTGCGCGTGCACATCTCTAAATTGCTGATCGGCAGCGGGCACCAGGTTATCGAGGCCAAGGACGGTTTGGCGGCTGTGAACACGTATAAGGCCGAACATCCCGACGTCGTGCTCATCGACATCACCATGCCGGAGATGGACGGTCTGCAGGCGCTTAAGGAAATCCGGGCCTTTGACCCCAAAGCCAGGGTGGTGATGCTCACCGCCCTGGGGCAGGAATCCGCGGTGTTGGAGGCCATCAAATCGGGTGCCCGCGACTGCGTCACCAAACCCTTTGAAGGGGACCGGGTGTTGAACGCCATCCGCAAGGCGCTCGGCTAAATGCATGCATCGTCGAATCTGACAGGCTGTGGAAAAAGAAGTCTACGCTCAAGTTAAGCTCGCGGTCAAGGAGCTGCTTGGCATTGATCTGGATTGTTACAAAGAAGAGCAGATGAAGCGCCGGCTGGATTCGTGGCTGGCGCGCGCCGGGGCGCTCAATTGGCCGGCATATTTCGAGCGGCTGCAAACCGATGAGATTGAACTGGTGCGGTTTCGCGACTATTTGACCATCAACGTCTCGGCTTTCTTCCGCGATCCCGAGCGCTGGCAAAACCTGCGCCAGAAAGTCATCCCCGACTTGCTCGAGTCCGCAGTCCACCGTGAGCACGGCAAGGGCGACACTCTGCCTGCTCCTTGCTTGCGGCTCTGGAGCGCCGGCTGCTCGATGGGCGTGGAGGCGTACAGCCTGGCTATTCTGCTGGAAGAGCTGACGCCCAACCGCCGGCACTACCTGCTGGCCACGGACCTGGACCGCGGCGCTTTGGCCAAGGCCCAGGCGCGCGGCCCGTACACCGCCGACGAAGTGCAAAATGTGAGTCCTGTCCAGCGCGCGAAGTATTTCCAAGCCGGGGGGCCGCCCTTTTTCGTATCCGAGGCGCTCGCCGAGCGGGTAGAGTTCCGGGAACTCGACCTTCTGTCTCACGACTTTGTGCGGGACATGGATCTCATCGTCTGCCGGAACGTCGTCATCTACTTCACCGAGGAGGCCAAGGCCAAGCTCTACCGGCGCTTTTTCGAGGCGCTGCGCCCGGGCGGCGTGCTGTTCCTGGGCGGCACCGAAGTGATCTTGCGC
>Ga0316624_10001171_pt1 | contig 10083 bp, 11 predicted proteins | sample OWC_Aug_N3_C1_D5_FD_207657 | JGI IMG/M metagenome (GOLD analysis project Ga0316624, IMG submission 207657) | Wetland soil microbial communities from Old Woman Creek delta, Ohio, United States - OWC_Aug_N3_C1_D5_A | ecosystem: Environmental > Terrestrial > Soil > Wetlands | place: USA: Ohio...
GCGGCATGTTGTCCTTGTAGATCTGGCGGTACATCCGCTCCAGGTTGGTGTAGGCGCGCTGGAACTCGGGCGGCTCGATCTCTTGGCTGTTGATGCGGGCGACCACGTCCAGCTTGCTTCCCCTTCCGACCATGCCGACGCCCCAGAAGATGAACACGATGACGATGGCCAGAAAGGTGATCCGTACCCAGGGCGCCTGGGCGTTCTTCCGCATGAATTTCAGCATCGGGGAATTGTCTCCAACCGCTGACGATAGATAACGATGGAATCGAAAGCAAACGACGCGGTCGGACGGCGGCGCGCGCCGTGACCGGCCGCGGCCCAAGGCCGACTTGCCCGACTGGCAACCCTATGCTAGCCAACCCTCGGTCGCTGCAGAGGCGATCCTACCGACGCCGGTCGCATAGCTCAGATGGTTAGAGCGCCTGCCTCACATGCAGGAGGTCCGTGGTTCGAGTCCACGTGCGACCACTCTTTCGCTCCTTGTGGACTCCTTCAGCGGCACTGAAAAACGGTTTTGGCCCTTCGCCAAGCCTGTCCTGAGCGCAGTCGAGCGGCTCAGGGTGAGCGGGTTAAATGCGCCGGCATCTTGCACCGCCCGCCACATCAGGCGACCCGGGGCGTCGGCTGCGACAAGCCCTCGGGGTTCGTGCTCACCGCGCTTTCAGTGTCCCTGTGCGCCGTACTATGAAAGCCCGAGATGGCCGACCCTGCCTGCCCGTTCTGCTTTCCCGATGCCACGCGCATCTTCCACGCGGGCGATCGGGTACTCGGCTTGTGGGATGAGTACCCGGTCTCACCCGGCCATGCCCTGTTGATCCCGCGGCGTCATGTCGCCGATTGGTTCGAGGCGACGACCGCCGAGCGCGACGAGCTGACGGCGGCGATCGACGTCGCGCGGAAGACCATCCTCGAGCACCACCGTCCCGGGGGCTTCAACATCGGAGTGAACGTCGGTGCGGTGGCGGGACAGACGATCTCCCATCTTCACGTGCATGTCATCCCGCGCTACCGGGGCGACGTTGCCGATCCCCGCGGTGGCGTCCGGCATGTGATCCGGAAGAAGGCCCTGTATCCCCTCGCCGACGAGCCGGCGCCTATCGTGGGCGACGCCGAGACGAGCTGGATTGCCGGAAACCGTTCGATCTCCCAGGTGCCGCCGGTCGGTGGGACGGATACTCCGCGAGAGGACGGAGCGTCGGCACCTCCTGGTGTGACTTCGGATGGCGCCGCCTTCGGAGAGCGCCTGTTGCAGCTACTCGATGAAGGTCGCTTCACGGCGACGTACAAGTACGCCGTCCTCCTCGGGTTGACCGAGCTCTGTCTCGAGCAAGGCGCGGCGACGGGCGGCGCGCAGGCCGTCACCACACGACAGCTCGCCGAGAAGATCGTCGAGCTCTACTGGCCGCAGACAGCCCTCTATCAGGGACAGTCGGGAGCGCGCGTGCTGGCGCAGAACCGTGGGGGCCAGGCCGAGATCATCTCTGCCATCCGCAAGTTCCGCGAACGCCAGGACGCCGATCCCTCCGAGCCGCTCAGTCGCGCCCGACTGCAGGCGCGCGACCGCTACGAACGGCTAGTGAAGCTGGTCGAGTGGAAGCTGATCGAGATGCCGCTGCCCCGGCTGCAAATCATCGGCGAGAGCGAGAGCCGCTTCCTGTATCGAATCGGCTGGAGCACCGGGGTGAAGCGGCAGGACGTCGAGCGTGGCGACTTCGACAACCATATCTATCTCTTCGACCGCGTCGGCGAGCATCTGGTGCAACTCTCCGGGCTGTTGCGTCCCCTCATCCAGCGGGCGTGGTCTGGAATGATCGCGGCGATAAACCGCGACGCCACCGACGAGGCGCGGCTGCAGGAGTTTCTCTTCGGCTCGCAGCGCATCTCGCTCGACCCGGTGCGCCAGGACCTGCGCGAGCTGCAGAACAACCGCTGCTTCTACTGCGACGAACGGATGGAAGGTCAGGTCGACGTCGACCACTTCATCCCGTGGGCGCGTCATCCAGACAACGGGATCGAGAACCTGGTGATTGCAGACCAGCGCTGCAACGGCAACAAGCGAGACTTCCTCGCGGCCGGCGAGCACGTAGAGCACTGGGCCGGACGCGTTTTTCAGAGGGACGGCTCGATGCAAAACCAGCTCGCCGCCATCGCCACCCGCGCCGGCTGGGAGCACCACCCCGAACGCACGATCAACGTCGCCCGCACCATCTACAGCCGTTTACCCGACGACGTTCGCCTGTGGCTGCAGATGCGGCAATTCGTGCCGGTGGCCTCGCAGCGAGAGCGACTGCTTCAGGCACTGGGGTAGTCCGCGGGGCCGCGGCCACACTGATCTTTGAGTGCCAGCGGAATGTATGGTCAGATCCGAGGTGGCGATCCAGGACGACTTCGGCATCGGCGACCGCACGGTGCTGCGCTGGGTCGCCGCCTGCTGCCGCGAGGTGGTCGATCCGAGCGGGCACCCGCCCGGGCTGTGCAGCGCGCGCGCACCGCGCCCCCATCCCCCGCTTTGACCGGGAGGAACTGGCCGAGATCGGCATTCCCGCCACTCCTCGGGCAAGGGCTCCCCTGCCAACATTTGACAGAATCTGTTGCCAGGACTACGCTCCCTCCATGAAGCCGAAACTCTGCACCGTCAACATCTCGCTGCCGGTTCCCCTGCGGCAGAAGCTCGAACAGAAGGTGCACCGTCTCGGTGCCTACGGTTCGACATCGGACTACGTCCGCGACCTCATCCGCCGCGATCTCGCCGCCGACGCCGTCGATCAGGTCGACCAGCTCCTCATCGAAGGCCTCAATTCCGGACCGGCCGTGCCCATGGATGCGGCGTGGCGTCGCGCCCGCCGGATGGCGCTCGCCAAGCACGTCCGCACCCGCACTCGCAAGTCCGCCCGCTCGTGACGTGCCCGCTCATCGCCGACATCAAGCCGCTCGCCCAGCAGGGCGTCTCCGTGTCCTGCACCACTCGCAGGACGGCCCCTCCATCCTTGAAGATCTCTAACTAAAGCCCCTCGCCCTTCCCCGCGGCCGGACGCGCGACTGCTTCCACCAGATCGTGCGACACAGTGCGGCGGCCGTGATCTTTCTGCACAACCACCCCAGCGGCGATCCGACCCCCAGCAAGGAGGACATCGAGATCACCCGCAGACTCCGCGAAGTCGGCGACATCATGGGCGTCCGCGTCCTTGACCACATCATCATCGGCAAGGGCCGGTACGTGTCCTTCGTCGACGACGGGCACTGGTGACTACCGTTGCATTTGAGCCGTCAGGTTTTCCCCCTGGCGGCTCTTCCCTTTGGTATCGCCTGTCATCCCGCAAACCGCGATGCGCGACACTCCGGATCGACGAGGCGGAGGAACTCCTCCGCCGTCGCCCAGCCCTCCACCTTCGCCCCCAGCAACGGCCTCAGGCACCGGACGGCATCGCGGGCGCGGGAGTCACCGTCGACGACGTGGACCACGGAGGCATCGGTGCTCGCCGGCTCGCTCGGGGAAGTCGGAGAGGTGAAAGGGGAAAGGTCAAAGGGAAGAGAGAGGGATCTTGGTGGCGTGGGCATCGGCGGGCTCCGCGTGGTCTGCGTCCATATAGAGCGCGCCGGGTGACAACGGTTGACGAGCGGGGGTAGGGCCGGTGCCGTGGGCATTCGACCCGAGAAGGCGACGGCCTCTCAGGATTTGCGGGCTGCCAGCGGATTTATGGTTCGTAGGCCGGGGAAGCGGCGGAAGTCGGAGTCGTTCGTGCATACGACGGCACCGTGTTCGATCGCTATGGCGGCGATCTGCGCATCGGTGATCAGGTTCCCTTCCGTCCCGGCACGCCGGATGAGCTCGATGACCCTGCCCACGTGATCCGCTCCGCCGTCCACCTCGACAACCTGCGGTCGTGCTTTCCAGGCCCGGACGCAATCGGCCGCCTCGTCGATGGTCATCGGCGCGCTGAACACGCGCCGGCTCGTCGCCAGCCGCAGAAAACCGAAGATCACAACGGAGGGAAGCCCAACTGCTTCGGCGCCATTTAAGGAGCTTTCCCACCACGAGACGGCGCCATCGTGGTGGGGAGAAGCCGTATCATACGCGTAGAGAAGCAGGTTCAAATCCGGAATGATCATCGCCGCGCGCTGCGCTTGCCGACAAACCCCTCGACCTCGAGGTCATCGGCCAGGCGGTTCAACGCGCCCGGGTCGATCCCCGATCGAAGGCCGAGGCGACGCGCCCTAACGCGGAACGCTTTGCCCGCCGGAGCCGCCGTCTGCCCGATCAGCCCGGTTCGTACGGCTCGGTTCAGGACCTCCTTGAAACTCTTGCCTGTCTTGCGGACGGCGTCCTTCACCAGACGCTCCACATCCGGATCCAGCGTCACGGTGGTACGCATGCAGGCATCATGAGGCGGTACCGGAATGCTGTCAAGACAGCGCATCAAGCCTCGGCCGCCGGCGAGCTCCGGCGAGAAGCTCGTGATCCCCAGGGTCTTCGGGCCATTCGCCGGCCCACACGATGTCCGGCGACAACTGACAACGGTTGACGAGCGGAGGTGGATAGAGTTTGTGACGGGGATCCTTTGGCGGAGCGGAGAGGAGCGCGACGATGGGACGAGTCAGGAGACGGACGGTGGCGGCCGGCGAGCGGCGCAAGCCGACCTACGGGACGGCGACGCGGCTGGCGCGGATCGTGTTGGGCCTGGTCGAGCGGCCGCACGGCTGGAGCTTCGACGCCATCCAGGACGAGCTCAGCATCGGCGAGCGCACGTTGCTTCGCTACCTCGCCGCCTGCCGCCGCGAGGTGGTCGACCCGAGCGGGCAGCCGGTCATCGAGGTGGTCCGCCGCGGCGATCGGCGCCTGCTGCGGCTGGCCGAGGCCGCCCGCAGCGGCAGCGCCACACCGTATCAAGTCCTCTTCCTCTACTTCGCCCTGTCGGTCTTCCAGTTCCTCGAGGGTACGGTGATCAAGGACGGCGTCGAGGATCTCTGGGAGCAGTTCCACTGTACCCTGCCCGAGCCGCAGCGGGTGCGGCTGGCCGACTTCCCGAAGAAGTTCTACGCCATCCCGTATGCGATGAAAGACTATCGCGAGTTCGACGACACCCTCGACCTCATCGTCCGCGCCCTGGTCGACCAGAACCGGCTACGGATCGACTACGGCGGCCTGCTGGGCAAGGGCCACGTCCACGACTTCGACCCGTACACCCTGGCCATGTACCGCGGCGGCCTCTACCTGGTGGGCCACAGCCACCGCTTCCGGCGGATCATCTGGCTGGCGGTGGAGCGGATGCGCAAGGTGGAGAAGCTCGCCGACCGGTTCGTCTACCCCAAGGGCTACTCGCCGCAGAAGTACACCGAGGGCATGTTCGGGATCATCGAGGGGCCCGAGACGAAGGTGGACCTGCTACTGCGCAACCCGGAGACGGCCGCCTATCTCTCGTCGCGCCGGATCCACCCGACGCAGCGCTTCCGCCGCCGCGCCGACGGCAAGACGGTTCTCACGATGACCGTGCGCGGCACCACGGAACTGACGCGCTGGATCCTCGGCCTCGGCCCGTACGTCGAGGTGCTGCGCCCCGCCGCCCTGCGCGACGAGATCCACCAGTCGCTGGCGCAGGCGACGCGGCTCTACGAGAGACAAACTTGAGGAGGAGAGCCGATGTCCGAAGACGAATGGCAACCGCCCGAGACGCCGCCGCTGGCCCTGCCCCTGCGCGTCGACTTCGAAGCGTCGCGGGTCATGGGCTGCGGCATGGTTCTCGACAAGACCGGCCGGGTCGTCGCCGAGTGCCCCGACCTCGACCTCGCCGCCAAGGTGAACGGCAATCCGCCGGAAGACGAGTGGCGGAGGATGAAGATGCTAACCCCAATCCGAAAAAAACGGCCGGTCAAAGCGAGAGTTCGATGAGCAATAACAAGCGTTTCGAGCACAGGTTCCCTCCTTTGGCAAAGGAGGGTCAGGGAGGATTTGAGCACGCGTCGGAAAATCCCCCTCAGTCCCCCTTTTTCAAAGGGGGAAGATGCTCTCGCGACGCACGATTATTTTCGGATTGGGGCTAGTGGACTACCGGAACAACCTGCGTCGTGGGCGCAAGCCCTGATGTGACAAAAGAGGGAACTCGTAGTGCCGATCCTTGCCGGCAATGTGCCGGAGCAGTGTCGTCTTCCCCACCTGCCGCGGCCCGGTGACCAGCAAGGCCGGAAACTGACCGCTGATTTCGGCGACGCGCGCTTCGAGGGCCCGGTGACGGTAGCGGCTCATTTCAAGAATGGGCTTAAAGTAGCCGATCGCCGGTGTCCCCCCCGGACGAGTTGGAGTGCGGCTGGTGGCTTGGTAGCAAGCTGCAGGCAATGACCAGGAGCGAGAACGATGCCTCGAATCTTTGACAACATCGATCTCTATGTGGCATCCGCCGCGGAGTGCCTTCTGTTCACCGCCGATATTAGTGGTGCGATGGGCATACCATGACCCGCCCGAGCCTCTCCGCCCCCATCAGCCTCCTGCTCGCACTCGCCGCCGGCAGCGCGATCCGCGTGACAAGCGCTGCCGCGACGACGGTGTGCGGCTCGCTCGGCGACACGACGTGGTCGGCGGCCGGCAGCCCCTACTCCGTCTGCACCACCGGCGCGACGGTCGCTGCCGGCGCCACGCTCACCATCGAGCCGGGAGTGGTCGTGCAGTTCCAGGCGAGCGCGGGCAACAAGCTCAACGTGCAGGGGACGTTGAGCGCCGTCGGCACGGCCGAGCAGCCGATCACGTTCACGGGCGAGACCGCGACAGCGGGCTCGTGGGCCGGCCTCTCGATCGACGGGTCGACTTCCGAGCCGGCCGTTGCCACGCTGCGCTCGGTGGTCGTGGAGTACGGCGGGGTGAACGGCTCCTACGGGGCCGCCATCTCCGTGGACCGCGGCGTGCTCACGCTCGCGCACGCAATCGTGCGCAACGGCGCGGGCAGCGGCCTCTACGCCACGTATCGCTCGGCGCCCACGCTCGACGACACGACTTTCTCCGGCAACGGCCTCGATGCCGTGCGGCTCGCGAACCCGGGCGGCGACCTGCCGTTCACGAACCTCACGGCGAGCGACAACGGGCTCGACGCGGTGCACGTCACCGGCACCAACGTCCACGTGAGCGGCCAGCGGCGCTGGATGGCGCCAGGTCTGCCGCTCGTGATCGACACGCTGATCGGCAACGTGGCCGGGGACGTGCTCACCGTCGACCCTGGCAACGAGCTGCGCTTCGGGGCGAACTCCGGTCTCGAGATCGGCGGCCGCCTCGATGCCATCGGCACGGCGGCAGAGCCGATCCTCATGACGGCGCAGACGGCGACGCCCGGTGGCTGGCGCGGCATCTACGTCGACGGCGGCACGAGCGAGGCGATCGCCCACCTCGAGCACGTGACGCTGGAGTACGGCGGCGGCGACACCGCCGGGGCAGACCTCGAGGTGGCCAACGGGCGCGTGATCGCGAGTCACGACATCATTCGCAACGCGCGGGTCGACGGCGTGCGCGTCGACAGCAACGCGACCGTCTCGATCCAGAACAGCCAGATCACGGGCAACGGCACCTACGGCATCGACAACAAGCAGCCGTCGCGGCCGGTGCTCGCGACCAACAACTGGTGGGGCGACGCCAGCGGCCCGCAATCGGATTCGCCGACCTGTTCGTCCGGCACGGGCCAACGGATCACGGACGGGGTCCTCTTCCACCCGGTGCTGACCGACCCGGCCGGCGTCGTGCCGGTGCCGCTGAGCGCCGTCCCCATGATCAGCATGACGCCGCGACGGTGGTTCGTGCCCGCCGACGGGATCACCCGCGTTTACGTCGATCTCACCGTCCGTGACGGCAACGGCAGCCCGCTGCCGGGGCGCACGGTGCGGCTCGCGTCTACCCTGGGGACGGTCGCCGACGGAGGCGTCACCGACGCGGACGGGAAAACGCTCGCCTACCTCACGTCGAACGCCCCGGGCGACGCGAATCTGACCGCGAGCCTCGATTCGGTGACCTGCGAGAACGCCCTGTCGCCCACGGCGCGGGTCACCTTCACGACGCCGCTCGACGTCACCGACCTCTTCCCGGACAGCCCGGCACCCTACCTCGCCAGCGGCATCCATGTCTCACCACTGCCGGTCGTGCAGGGTGTCACAACCACCATCAGCACGACGCTCACCAACCCACTGCCCTCGCCGATCACCGCCGATGTGCACTTCGGCTACGTCCAGGCGAGCGTCGGGCTCGCCTTCGGGCCCATCGCGGACGTCACAGGCCGGGTCATTCCCGCGCAGAGCACGGCCGCGCTCTCGGCGACGTTCGTGCCGCCGATCTCGGGTCACTACTGTGTCGAGGTCACCTACGACATCACCTCCGTCACCTCCGTCGGCACGACCGCGAAGCAGCAGCGGAGCCCGGGGAGCAGCGGCCGCCGCCAGTTGAACCTCAAGGTCTACCAGCCGCCCACGGGCCCGCCGCCGAAGCAGGACGGGCTCAAGAAGACGCGGAAGGTGCTCAATTTCATGGACTACTATCCGGCGCCAAAGGCGGTCAAGATCCCGAACAAGCTCCTCCGGTACGGCATCGACTGGGACCTCAACATGGCGGACAAGATCGACAAGGCCCTCCAGGGCGATCCGCCGCGGCAGGACTACGAGATCATCGATCGCCCGCAGAAGGTCGCCCTCCCGCCGGTTCAGCCGGACGATCAGACGTCGGCGGCCATGGCCGCGGCGCTCAACGCGCTCGCCGACGCGCTGGCCGAGGCCAACGCCGACGGCGTCGCGGCGACGGTGGCGCTCGACCGCGCCGGCGGCGCCTCGGAGGCGGGCGATCTCGACTGGGTCTCGGTGCAGGACGCGGCCTTGCTCGAGTACAACCGCGAGATGGGCGAGGCGCTCGCCACGGCGGCCAGCAAGATCGACGACCTGCTCGCGGTCGCCGCCAGCGAAGGGATCACGTCGAACGTGCTCACGGCCCAGGACGTGACGGCGGTCCAGCAGGCCCTCGCGGCTACCGGGTTCGACGCGGACGACGTGGCCACCGCCCACGCCGTCGGGCTCACGGACCCGGACATCGAGGACCTGCGCCAGCGCATCATCGCCGTCAACCCGGACGACCTGGCGGGGGACGTCGTGGTGCGGCTCCAGGAGCTCCGCGACGCGTTCCTCGAGCTGGGCGACGCGCTCGTGAATCCCGAGGTGTTCGCGCCGACGCTGGTCGTCACCGGCTCCGCCGGGGCGGCGTCGCGTGCCGAGGGCCGGCTCGCCGCGGACGCGGCCGGCAACACGCTCGTGCACCTTTACGATCTCACCACGACCGTTCCCGTGGGCAACCCGCTCGGCATCACCTCGGCGATCGACGTCCGGCCGCGCCGCATCGGACTGCCTGCCGACTGGGCGATCGACGTGACGCCGCCGCAGGTGACGCTCGCCCCCGGCGATCAGACAACGGCGACGGTGCACGTCACCGCCGGCTCGCCGATCCCCCAGGGCACGATCCTGCGCGTCGCGGTCGAAGGCTGGGCGGGCACGCAGCTCGTGGGCGGCGTCACGATCGACGTCGTCGCGCCGCGGTACACCACGCTGCCGCCGGGCATAACACCAACCCCGACGTCCACTCTTTCTCCTTTGCCAACGAATACGCCTCTCCGGTGCACCGGCGACTGCGATGGCAACGGCAGCGTGACGATCGACGAGATCATCACCATGGTGAACATTACCCTCGGCAACGCTGGATCATGTCCGAACGGCGTACCAGCAGGTGCACCAGTCGATGTATCGCTGATCGTCACGGCCGTGAACCACGCGCTGAACCGGTGTGGCGGTGGCTGATCGGCTCTGTCCTCTTCCGGATAGGATTTGACATAACTTCTCCGCGCCGACGCTCGCCGCCGGCGGCGCCGCGACGCCGTGAGCACCTCGCCACAGAGGTTGCAGCGCAGCCGTTGCCGCTCGTGACAGTGCCCTCGAAACGGCACCATCCTCCCTTTCCTCGTTGGCCGCGTAGCAGATGATCGCGTACGTTTTCGGGTCCCTATCTGCGTTCATCTGCGCCATCTGTGGACTGCGGACAGTACCATCTCGCCCCCGGAACGCCTGCTGTGTCCG
>Ga0316624_10001172_pt1 | contig 10081 bp, 7 predicted proteins | sample OWC_Aug_N3_C1_D5_FD_207657 | JGI IMG/M metagenome (GOLD analysis project Ga0316624, IMG submission 207657) | Wetland soil microbial communities from Old Woman Creek delta, Ohio, United States - OWC_Aug_N3_C1_D5_A | ecosystem: Environmental > Terrestrial > Soil > Wetlands | place: USA: Ohio...
GCTCGGCAGCGAGCGCAAGCACATCGTGAGCTATCTGGGGGAGTTCCTGTTCCCCGCGCAGCGCGCGAAGTCACCGATCAGCATGCTCTCCGGGGGCGAGCGAAACCGTCTCCTGCTCGCGCGCCTGTTCGCGCAACCTGCAAACCTTGTCATACTTGATGAGCCGACGAACGATCTCGACATCGAATCCCTGGAGCTACTCGAGGAGCGGCTGCAGGACTACAAGGGGACGCTGCTGCTGGTGAGTCACGACCGGCGCTTTCTCGACAATGTCGTCACCCAAACGTTGGCCGCCGAGGGAAATGGGGTATGGCGCGAGCACGCCGGCGGTTACAGCGACTACCTGCAGCAGCGGCCGCCGATGCCGGTCGGCCGCGCAAATGAAGCCGGTCAGAGGCCTGCGCGGCAGGCCTCGCGCGGCCGCTCTGCGGGTGCGACTCCCGTCAAGGCCCGCACGCGCCTGAGCTATAAGGAGGAGCGCGAGCTGGCGGCCCTGCCCGAGGAGATCGAATCGCTAGAGCGCGAGCAAACTGAGCTCACCGCGCGCGTGAGCGAACCCGACTATCACCGAATGGGAGGTGAGCGGCTACGAGGCGACCACAAACGGCTCGCGGAGCTCGAAGAGCTGCTACTGGAGAAGTTCGCGCGCTGGGAATCGCTTGAGGAACAGCGCGCACGGTCAGCATAGCCGTCAAGCTGGAGCGCCTACGAAACCATCGCCGCTGTCTTCCAGCAGCTGCGCTCGGTCGAGTTTCAGTAGACCTCGGCGTAGTTGGGACGATAGACCCACGGCGAGCCGCGAGGAACGGGTGGGCCGAACGGCGAGAGTCCGATGTCGTCGCGCGGCACTCTTTGGAAATCAATCGGGTACGCGTCCAGTACGTGCCCTTCCTGATTGATGGGTGACAGCGGGCGCTTGCGGGTGGCACCTTTTCTCCAGAACCACTCAGTGACACTAGAGCCGCGCGTCAGTCACGTTGCGTCACGGAGCAACTGGACTATCTGACCGTCCGCAGATCGACACGGGGAGGGGGCCGCCCGCTCCTCCGCCCGCCTGCTCCGCTCGTCTCAGACTTCACCCGCGCCGCTGACTTGCAAAGCCAACGCAGCAGAGTCCGCCATCTGCTCGTCGCTACGGCTATTACGCCCGCGCCGGAGGTGGCAGCGGCAGCTGACAGCGCCGCTGTCGTGATACACAAGGGGCACATGGGCAAGCTCCTTAGTACTCGTCGTGGCGTCGCCACCAGATCCCCACCTCGTTGCGCCCCAACGGGGCGCGGTCGAGCCACTGGTAGGCACCCCAGAGGCCATCGAGGCCGCGCGCATAAGTAGAGTACGTGTGATAGACGGCTCCGTCGTCTAGCACGAACGCGCTCATGCCCGGCCGATCGCGCGTGTAGGTGGGCGCGTCGGTTCCGCACATCGCAGCGAACTGCCGAACGGGCTCGGGCGCACTCTTCGCATCCATCGGATGGCCGCCACGCCGGTAGTTGTACTCGATGCCGCCCGCACTCTGCTCGTCCTCTGTGAACGAGACGCTGAAGTCGGAATTGAAGTCGCTCCTGAACGAGGACGCCCAGGGAAATGTCCATCCCATCCGCCGTTTGTAAGTCTGCAGCTTCGCATGCGGCGCCCGCGAAACTGCCCACAACGTCACGTCATGGTTGGCCAGGTGCACGGCGAACCCGTCAAAGCCGTCAGCAATCATTGAGCACGACGGACAGCCAGCGGTGTAATCGGGCCCGAACATGAAGTGGTAGATGAGGAGCTGTGAACGCCCGCGAAAGAGATCTGCCAGTGACGCGCTCCCGTCGTCGGTGTCAAACCGATATTCCTTGTCGACGCGGACCCACGGCAACGCCTGCCGTCGCTGGGCCAGCTCATCACTGCGCCGCGTGAGCTCCTTCTCCGCCTTGAGCAGCTCGAGCCGCTCCCCGAGCCACTCCTTGCGCGTCCCACTCCTGTGCGTGGTCATCGCTCGTCTCCTCGTGGTGATTGGTGATGCGCTAGATTAGGCGCCGGGTACCAGGGGTTGGGAGTGACAAATGTGACGGGATTTCGGTGGACTCGCTGATTACGGCCGCTGCGCGCGCACTGGCGGTCGGTGACCCCCTTGGCGCACTGAAGCGGATCGCCTTGCGCGAAGACCCGCCCGCTCTCGCGCTTCGTGGCACTGCAATGGCACAGCTCGGCGATCTCGCCCGAGCGAGAGCCCTCCTCCGCAGGGCGGCGCGCGCCTACGGTCCGCGAGAGGCACTGGCTCGCGCAAGGTGCATGGTTGCCGAGGCCGAGATCGCGGTTGCCTCCCGCGACTTGAGCTGGTCCTCGAGATCCCTCAGTGCGGCGCGAGTGGTGCTCGAAGAGCACGGCGACCGCGTGAACGCGGCCCATGCACGGTATCTGGAGATTCGGCGCCTGCTCCTGATCGGTCGTCTCGATGAAGCCGAGCATTCTGTGGGCCAGCTTGACCCAAACGCCGTTCCGCCGCCCCTGAGGGCCGCGCACGAGCTGATCATCGCGGGGATCGCAGTGCGACGCGTCCGGACAAGGACGGCACGCCTTGCGTTCGCGCGCGCGGCGCGCGCCGCGCGTCAAGCCGGAATCCCTGCGTTGGCAGCTGAGGTCGAGGCCGCATCGTTCGTCCTGACAACGCCCGCCGCACGGCTGATCGCGCACGGCACAGAGCGAGACCTTCGGCTCGAGGAGGTTGAAGCGATACTGTCCTCTAGAGCACTCGTCGTAGACGCATGCCGCTTTAGCGTCTGTGAGGCAGGCACGGGGATCGAGCTCGCCAGGCGCCCGGTCTTGTTCGCGCTCGCACGTCTGCTCGCGGAAGCGTGGCCTGCAGATGTGCCACGGGAAACTCTGGTTGCACGAGCATTCCGCGGGAAGCGTGTCGATGAGAGCTATCGCGCGCGGCTGCGGGTCGAAGTTGGGCGGCTGCGCAGGGCGCTTCGATCTCTGGCAGACGTCGTCGCGACCAAGCAAGGGTTTGCGATCTTGCCGCGTCGCGCGCGCGAAATCGTCGTACTTGCGCGACCCGTAGAAGACGAGCACGCAGCTGTACTCGCCTTGCTCGCCGACGGCGAATCGTGGTCGAGCTCGTCGCTGGCACTTGCGCTCGGTGCCAGCCTGCGCACCGTGCAGCGGGCACTCGAATCGCTTGCGCGAACGGGCAAGGTGCAGGCGTTGGGTCGCGGGCGAGCACGTCGCTGGATGACCCCGCCCCTGCCCGGATTCACGACTACTTTGTTACTCCCCGCTCCTGCGCAGAGCGATTAGGATAACGCCATGAAACGATCAGCGGCCGAACTCGTCCGTGAGTACGGACCCTTTCCGGGCGTCGACCACGTGCATGGTGTCACCTATGACGGTCAGCAAGTCTGGTTCGCCGCTGGAGACACGCTGAAGGCCCTCGATCCTAAGACCGGGGAAACGCTGCGCTCGATCGATGTCGCCGCGCATGCTGGGACTGCCTTCGATGGCCAGCACCTGTTCCAGATCGCGGAGGATCGCATCCAGAAGATCGATCCGAACACCGGCCGGGTGCTCGCCACGATCCCCGCGCCCGGTGGTGGCGCTGACTCAGGACTCGCGTGGCACGAAGGGACGCTCTGGGTGGGACAGTATCGGGATCGCAAGATTCGTCAGATCGATCCGCAGACAGGAGAGGTTCTTCGCACCATCGAGTCACAGCGCTTCGTCACCGGGGTCACCTGGGTCAACGGCGAGCTCTGGCATGGCACCTGGGAAGGTGACAAGAGTGATTTGCGCTGTGTCGACCCTCGAACCGGGGCTGTCCTCGAGACCCTCGAAATGCCCCCTGGGGTCGGCGTCTCAGGACTCGAGTCCGACGGCGCCGATCAGTTCTTCTGCGGCGGCGGCCGCAGCGGCAAGATCAGAGCCGTCCGCCGACCCAAGCGCCGATCCGCGCCGGCTGGCTAACGCAATCCCTGGTGGTTCACCACTACCTGACAAACAGGTGGTTCCCCATCAACTGACTGTGCAGAACTGCCGCACCATTTCGCCCCCCTTCTCCATGACCGTAATTGGACACTGCACATCCGTGTCATTCATCGCTAACGCGCTGGTTGGAAATGGTGGCCAGGAGCAGAATTGAACCCCCGATACGCGGATTTTCAATCCGCCCAAATCTGCAACCAGCATCACCAAGGTCACCCAATACAGGCACTTAGTTGCCTTCGGCTTGCCGGTGGGCGCTAGTAAATAAACCAGAGTGGAAACGCCAGAGCCGGCGATGCAGGCTGACCCGCCTGAGTCTCAGATCCAGCGCGCGGCGGCCGCGCCGCTGTCCTCCGGGCGGCTGTTGAAGGCGATGGCCGTTTGCGGCGCGGCGCGATGGATGGCGTTGACCACCGCTTCGAACAGGGCCAGCCGGCTCGGTGGCAGGCGGACGCCCGCGCCGACCACCACGCAGTCGTAGCGGCCACCGGCCACGCGGCGTTCCACGGTCGGGACCGCGGTCTCGTCGGGGTTAATTAAGCAGTCCTCGGCAAGCCAGCCCCGCCCGGACATATCTGCGAGCGCGAGCTTGATTCCAGCGTGGATCTTCTCCACGGTCATACCCGGCGGCAGCGCCGGATCCGAAAAATCCACCGTCGCCGGATCGAGGCCGACCAACAGAACCCGTTTCATCCGCCACCCCCCGAAAGCGCACCGCAGCGACCAAACTCGACGCGAGTCAGAAAAATACAACGTCCGACCGGCACCACTAACTTGGGATCATGCTATTCGCGGGGTCCGAAGCCGTCAACGCGCGATTGCCGGCACGCTGGAAGTGCTGGAAGCAATTCGAACTGCCTTGCTCAGCAGGGCGCAGCATCGGAAACTGCATTAATCGAGGACGCACCCGGTCGTGGCGAGCAGCGCGCCGCCTCGAAATGGAAACCAAATGGAAACATGCGACTTCGCGATCAAGGCAAGCTGCTGATGCCCTTCCTGATCGAGTACGTCGTCCAGGACCTGCTGTTCAAGTACAGCACGGCCGACCTCGTGGCGGCGGCACAGTCACAGCCGCTGACCCAGCAGCAGCTGGACGGTGCGGCGCGCTTCCTGGCGGACTGGTATTTTCAGCGCGAAAGGCCCCACGACATCGAGGACCTTCCGCAGCCGCTGAAGGCTGTGCTGCTCGCGCACATCCACGGCCGCGGCTACTCGGAGTGGGAGAAATATTCCGCGCCATTCAAGTAGCCGGTGCGTGTGCTGCAACGAGGGCGGCACGGCAAAGGTGTTATGGTCCTTGGAATGACCTGTTATCTGACCGGAACAGATCCAAATAGTGGCCAGGGGTGGAATTCAACCACCGACACGCGGATTTTCAATACTCGCCAATTTGCACCCAGTAGCATCCAGGGTCACCTAAAACAACGGCTTAGGCTCTCACGGCGCGCTGATAGCTGACGGTAGATGCTCCTGGGTGACGCTGGGTTGGAAACCAAAATGGAAACCGACCGGCGCTTCAGAATGGAAACCAAAATGGGTACGCCGACCGATCCGGCTCATCTGGTCAATCACAGGTGCATTGCCTGGCTGTCGTTTCAGACGATGCAACCGATCGCATGGCATTTTTTCAAAGAGGTGGAGTCACCAAGAACGTGCGGGTCACCGGGAAGCTGGGCTTTAACGCTATGGAGGATGTCGCGGTGGCTGCCGCCGCCGGTATCGGAATTGCGCGGACCCTTCGAAGGCTGGCGGAGCCCTGGCTTCGTGATGGACAGCTGAAGATCGTTCTGGCGGCGTGGACGTCCCCGCCACAGCCGATGTCGATCATCTACCCGCACGGTCGGCAGCTGCCAACGAAGGTGCGCGTCCTTTCCGATTTCCTCGCGGACGTACTTAGCGAAGGTCATGCCGCTTCGGCAGCGCCAATGGATGAATTTATGTAAAGAGCTCCGGAAATTTCTCGGAGGGAACTCGTGCTGCCGTGCGATTGCCAAGGGTCCCGGATAGTTTGATAATGAATTTCGCGAAACGCTGCTTGTGATGGATCCGAGAGCCCGCTTGATGACTGCTTGACTTGAGATGCGCGCTTGCGTGGCGCGTTCCAGGTCGGGCCGCAAATGCGTGGGCCGCGGACGGTGGATCGGGGGTCAAATCAACATGCGGTACTACGGGCCAGGTGCGGCATTCCTCCTATGCGCAGTGCTGGCCGGCTGCGGCGGCAAGCCGCCGTCCAGTGCGGGCAGTGTGCCCGCCGGCGGTTCAGACCAGCCGCCCATGGCGCAGTCTGACACTGACGAATTCCACCACGACGACCCCTGCTCACTGCTGGACCCCAAGGAGGTCGAGGCGGTGTTCGGCGGCCCGCTGGGGACTGCTCCCTACCGCGGGTCCAACGACAACCCGGTGGCCGACGGCAGCGACTGCGTCTACCGGAGCGCGAACTTCCAGGACATCACCCTCAGCGTCAATTTTGACGGCGGCCAGCAGGCCTACCACGTGGGTGATTTCGTCGGCAACCTCGTCAAGGGCGCCGGTGTCGTGAATGACAAGACCAAGAAGGTCATGGTCTCTGAGGACGGCTCCGAGATCGCCGGTGAATGGGACGAGGCGAAGCTCACCCCGTTCACCTGCTGCGTGTTCAACGCCCTGCGCGCCGATCAGATGATCAGCATCGATTTCACGGGCTCGAGCGCCACGCTGAAGCAGGCGGCCGCACTGGTGGACGCGGCCTTCAAGCGCATGGCTAAACCGCTGTCGCTCGATGGCGGGGCCAATGTCGGAGCGGCAAAGGCCTTCCTCAAGACCCGTCCGGCGCGCAGGGATCCCTGCAGCGTGCTGTCGCAGGCCGAGGCCGAGGCCATCCTCGGCAAGCTGATCGCGCCGCCTGCCGCAAAGGCCGACAGCTGTTCCTACGAGCTGCCGCCTCAGGGCATCCGCCAGATCTATGAGCTGCGGTACAAATGGCGTGGCGGCAATTACGACTTCCGCACGGACCTGCAGGCCGCGAAGATGGGTGGAACGGCCCTGGGCACCATGGAGTTCCAGTCCACCACGCAGCAACGGGTCCCGGACGCGCCCACCGCGACAGGAACCGATTCCAACGCCGCGTCCACCAGCGCGCCGGGCGGCGCCGGCTTCCACACCGTTACCACGACCACGACCTTGTCCGTGGACGATGCCGCCCGGCAGATGACCGGCCAGACGTTTCAGCAGGGCGCCCACCTCACCGGGGAACAGGACGCCGCGGGCGGCGGCCCCTGGGAGCGCTCGGCGGCCATCGGACCGAAATTCGAGGCGGTGAAGAAGGACATCGCGGTCGAAATCGACCTGCGCGGCGTGGAGCCCGGCAAGGCCAAGGCGCTGGCGGCGGCGGCGATGAAGAAGCTCTGAAAGAGCGTGGAGTGCGGGATTAGACCAGGCATCAAGCGCGGCACCGTCGGCCGCGCTGCAAACGCGAGGTAGGGCAATGAACGTACGGATCGGTTTTCTGTGTCTGGCGGCAACGTGGATGGCGGCAGTGCAGGCGGGAACCGTCGTGCACCTGGACCGGCGGGGCCTGCCGGACGGACAGGCGCAGCCGGAGTCAGTCATTTATGCGCAGGGCGGCCAGTTCCGCATGGACACGCTGGACGAGAAGGGCCACGTGCGGGACTTCGTGCTGGTTCGCGACGGCAGCATCTGGCAGGTGGACGTGGAGAAACGCACGTTCTACAAGTTCGACAAGGCGGCGCTCGCCGGCCAGCAGGGGCAGATGCAGGAGCGCATGCAGGCGATGCTGCAGAAGCTGCCCCCGGAGCGGCGCGCCATGATGGAAGAGCGCATGAAGGGCATCATGCAGAAGGCGCAGCAGACCAGCGTGACGATGACCGACACGGGGCACTCGGACCATGCGGGGTCCTGGTCCTGCGAGGTCTGGCAGGTGCTGCGCAACGGCAAGGCCGTGAGCGAGTCCTGCATCGCCTCCCGCGGTTCCCTGACTGGCGGTGATGAACTGGTCGATGCCACCCACAAGGCCTCGGCCCTGGCCACCGACGTGCTCTCGTCGCTGCCGGCGGCGCGCGCCGCCGCCCAGCGGTTCGCGCTCTACGGCAAGGTGGACGGCTTCCCGGTGCGCACGCGGGAAATCTCGGGCGGCAAGGCGGAGTCGGAAGACGTCGTCACTTCCATCGAGCGCCAGTCACTGCCGGCGGACAAGTTCGCCATTCCCAAGGGGTTCACTCAGACCACCATGGGCGAGGCGGAAGAATAGCGCGTCGGCTGCGAGTGATGAGCACCTTAGACGGACCACGGGAGTTCGTGCGCGGCAGGCGCGCGTGGCTGACGGCCGTACTCGCGCTGCTCGTTGCCGGCTGCGGCCGCAACGCCAGCCACGAGGCCGCGCCGCCGGGTGGCTCCGGCACCGGCGGCACTGCCGCGTCGGCCGGTGCGCCGGCGAGACCGCCAGGCGCGACGCTCGCGGTTGCCGGATCGCTCTTCACAGGCGATTCCGACCAGATCCGCGCTTACCTGCAGACGGTGAAGGAGATCAAACCCGCGAAGTTCGACGTGCAGTGGAGTCCCGACACCGTGGCCGTGAGCAAGGACGAGGCCATGCGCTCCCTTGTTTCCATCAGCCGCGATGGCAGCACCTACCGCTTCGACAGTCGCGAACCGGTCGTCCAACGGCTCAAGGCCGGGAGCATCCTTTGGATCTACGACCTCGCGGTGAGGCGCGTGGACCGCGTCGACAACGCGGGCGACATCACGGTCGCATACACCTCGCCCGTCAGCCTCACGGAGGCCTTCACGCGCGCCGATATCGCCTTCGATGCCGCGCCCAGTCTGCCGGACTACTACATGGGCTTCCGGCCCCACCGGCCAAAAACGCCACCCAGCGCGCGTAACCGGCCGGCGCAGCCAGGGCTTCGCAGCGTGTCCTGGGGAGAAGGCGCCGCAGCCGTGGCAGATCTGCGGGCACGCCCGCGCGCCGCGGTGTGGACGAGCGGCGGGGACCCCGCGCTGCTGCGCGTGTCGGATGCTCCGGCGCCCCAGGCCCCGGACGGCGATACAGAACAGGACGACTACGGAGAGGTCCGGCCTGCCGGCGGCGGCTTCAACGGAACGCTGAAGGGTTATCAGTACTCCGTGGGCTACTCGACACGCCCCGACGGCATCACGCTGATCCTGCAGGCGCGCAAGGCCGACGACGAGGGCGGCGGCGGCGACAACGGCGGCGCGGAGACGGGAGCGGAAGTCGAGGACAAGTTCCGGGAGCAGGAGAAGAAGAGGGAAGAGGCGCAGCAGAAGCTTGCGGAAACCAAGGTCGAACTGACGCACGAGCAGGCGGACCTGGACAACCTGGACGCGCAGTACGAGAAGGACATGGCGAAGCTCAAAGCCGACCAGTCCACGCGGCAGCAGAACAAGACCAACCCGAATCCCAGCCCCGGCATCCCCGGACCGAAGACGGACTCGAACGGTACGCCCTACACGCCCCAGGCGGAGCAGCAGATGCTGACGCAGCAGTACCAGCAGCAGCGCTCGCTGGAGCTGAAGAAGATGGCCGTGGCGCAGCAGATCCGCGACGCGGCCGAGAAGGAGAAGGCGGACGCGGAAGCGAAGGAGAAGGCGCTGGCGGTGCTGGGCAATGTGGCCAAGCAGCTGTTCGAGATCGCATCGGACCTGCTGGACGTGCGCTTCAGGATCCGCGTGGACATGGACAACTTTGCCCTCGGCGGCGCCATCAACGTGGCGGACGGCAGCGTGCAAAGCGCCTCGGCGCAGTTTCGGAACCTGCGCGGCAAGGTCGCCCTGTCGTTCATCGGCAGGATGGGCAAGCCCGGGAACGGCGCCACCAAGGTGCCCATCATGGACGTGCCGATCATGTTCAACATCCCGTTCCCCATGGGCGGATTCCCCTTCGTGATCCAGCTCAGCACCGATTTCAACATCAACGTGTTCCTCACCGGCAACCACGCGGCACAGAAATTCGAGGGCACCTACGAATTCACCGGCGACGGCGGGTTCAAATCGACCAAGAGCGGCTCCGACGCCAGCAGCACCATGGGCGGCACCAAGCCCGCGGTGGGCCAGTACCAGGCGATGAGCCCCGGGGTGTCGGGGGCGGTGCTCGGCATCC
>Ga0316624_10001173_pt1 | contig 10079 bp, 7 predicted proteins | sample OWC_Aug_N3_C1_D5_FD_207657 | JGI IMG/M metagenome (GOLD analysis project Ga0316624, IMG submission 207657) | Wetland soil microbial communities from Old Woman Creek delta, Ohio, United States - OWC_Aug_N3_C1_D5_A | ecosystem: Environmental > Terrestrial > Soil > Wetlands | place: USA: Ohio...
ACGTGCGAAGCGATGCCACTGCGCGGTGAAGTAGTCGCGGCAGTGATAGCCGATTTCCTCGATCAACGTTCCGTGCGTGTGGCTGATTTCGGCAACATGGGGCGCGTAGATCACCACCTCGCCGCCATCGGCGACGACCGGTTCCACCTTGTACATCCCCTTGGCGGCCGTCCACAGGTCGCTGTACATCGGTGGCATCACGGAGAGGACGCGCTGGAATGGCCGCTCGTGCCAGACGACGTGCACCTGCGCGGAAAGTGCCGCGGCCTCACGCCAGGCTTCCCGCGCCGGCCCGACGAACACGCCGTTGATGCCTTCGTGCGTCACGACGAGCGCCATGCACGTGACCGGCCGATCCACCATGGCGGCCGCGCGATCGATGACACGCCGAACCGCAGTGTCGGCGCAGCCGATGACCTGGTAGTTCGTGATCAGCGCGCCGAGCCAGTGCGTGACGTTGATGATGTCGGCGCCGGCAATCCCGGGAAACAGGTACTTGTTGCCACCCGAGAATCCCGCCACTTCGTGCGGAAACACGGGACCGCAGATCAGGAGGTGGTCGTAATCGGTGATCAGCCGGTTGAGGGCGACGGGCACCGCCGAGGCCAGCAGGCCGCCGGTGATCTCGCCGATCTCCTGGCCCGGAATCGTGCCTACCGTGACGAACGTCTCCGCCCGATCCCACCGGTGGTTGAGGACACGGCTGCGTCCCGCCATCCCATCGACAACGCGACGTCCCACGAGGCAGGCAAGCTGCGCGTCCGACATCGGCTGGTGCGTGCCGAGCGCCACGAGATAGTCGAGCGCCGCGGCGCGGCGGCCCAGCGCCCCGTCCAGCACGTCGAACATCAGCGGCATCGGCATGGTGCGGGTGAGGTCGGGAATCACGACGAGCACCCGCTTGCCGTCCAGGGGCAGCGAATCGAGGGCTTCGCCCACGACGCGCCGGACGTCGTATTCACCGAGGTGCCGATCGACCGCGCCGTGTCCGAAAACCATGTCTCACACTCCGCTGAACGCGGAGAACCCTCCGTCAATCGGAACGACGATGCCGGTGACAAATGACGAGGCGGGCGACAGCAACCACAACGTGGCGCCCAGCAGATCGGACGGGTCGCCGAACCGAGCCATCGGCGTGTGCGCAAGCACGGTGCGGCCGCGTGGCGTGAGGTCGCCTGTCCGCTCGTCGGTGAGCAGGAACCGGTTCTGGCGCGTCAGGAAGAAGCCGGGCGCGATCGCATTCACGCGGATCTGCGGCGCATACTCCTGCGCCATGTGCACGGCCAGCCACTGGGTGAAGTTGCTCACGCCAGCCTTGGCGGCCGAGTACGCGGGGATGCGCGTCAGCGGGCGCAGGGCGTTCATCGACGAGATGTTGAGGATGACCCCCGCGCCGCTGTCAGCCATCAACCGGCCGAACACCTGGCACGGCAGAATCGTGCCCATGAGGTTGAGGTCGAAGACCTGGCGCAGCGCGTCGGGTGGCAGATCGAAAAAGAGTTGGTCGGGCCGCGTCGTCGCTTCGGGCCGGTTGCCGCCCGCCGCGTTGACGAGCCCATCCACCCGACCGAAGCGCTCGAGGACGAGCGCGGCCGCGCCCCGCAGGCTGCCGACATCCAGGACGTTGCCCGCGACGAGCGCCACGCGCGCGGCGGCCTCTTCGCCCATCTGCTCGAGCAGTCGGCCGGCCGGCTCGAGGTTGCAGTCCAGGATCGCGACGTTTGCGCGGCAGCCCGCCAGCGCGCACGCGATCTCGCCGCCGAGCACGCCGGCGGCGCCCGTGATCACGATGGTCCGGCCGCTGAAATCGTACTGACGCGACAAGTCATCGAGCGTCATCACCCGTCTCCGCGAGTTTCAGGTGTACGGGACCGAGGCGCGGGACGAGGAGCTGCACGATCGCAAGGGCGGTCAGATAGGCGAGCGCGGCAATCAGGAACACCGGCACGTAACTTCCAGTCGCCTGCAGAATCGCGCCGGTCAGCTTGGCGATCATCATCCCGCCGATGGCGCCGGCCATCCCGCCGAACCCCACCACCGACCCCACTGCCTGCCTGGGAAAGCTGTCCGACACGATCGTGAAGAGGTTGGCCGACCAGCCCTGGTGCGCAGCGGCGGCGAGGCCGACGAGCAACACCGCCAGCCACAGATTGTGGACCTGCGACGCGAAGGCAATCGGAACGACCGCGATCGCACAGACGAGCATGGCGGTCTTGCGTGCGGTGTTCACGCTCCACCCGCGGTGGAGCAGCGACGAGGACAGCCACCCGCCGCCGATGCTGCCGATGGTGGCAATCTGGTAGATCACCAGGACCGGCAGGCCGAGCCCCAGCAGATTGAGGCCGTAGTTCCGGCTGAAGAAGTCAGGTACCCAGAACAGGTACAACCACCAGATGGGATCGGTGAGCAGCTTCGCGATCGCGAACGCCCAGGTCGTCCGATGGGGCAGGACCATTTTGAGCGGCACTTTCGCGGCCGGCTCGGGCGGGTCGCTCCGGATGAGGGCGAGCTCCGCCCGGGTGACGCGCGGATGCCCGTCGGGCGCGCGGTAAGTCGGCCACCACAGCAGCAGCCAGAAGAATCCGAGCAGGCCTGTCGCGATGAACGCCCAGTTCCAGCCCAGGGCGACCGTGATCCAGGGCACGGCCAGCGGCGTGAGGAGCGCGCCGACGTTCGTGCCGGAATTGAAGATGCCGGTCGCAAGCGCCCGCTCGCGTTTCGGGAACCACTCCGCCACCGCCTTGATCGACGCGGGGAAGCTGCCCGCCTCGCCGAGGCCGAGCACGAAGCGCGCAGCCATGAAGCCGGCCACCGACGTCGAGTAGGCCAGACCCACCCCGCCGAGTGCCGCGGCCACCGGTCCCCCGAATGCAGGCGCCCCGGCATGGGCGATGGCGGCGAGGCTCCAGACCAGCAACGCGAGGGCAAACCCGACCTTGGTGCCGAGCCGGTCTATCAGCCGCCCGGCGATCAGCAGGCCAACCGCGTACGCAAGCTGAAACGCGAAGACGATGTCGCCATAGTCGATCTCGCTCCAGCCAAACTGCTGCTGCAGCGTCGGCTTGAGGATGCCGATCACCTGTCGGTCGATGTAGTTGACGGTGGCGGCGAAGAAGAGCAGCGCGCAGATAATCCAGCGATACCTGCCAACCTTCGCAATGGGTCCGATGACGGCGACGGAAGGGGCCTCGTCGGTGGTGATCGGTGTCACGTGTCGGCTCCCCAGTCTTCGCGCTCGCGTATCGAAGGCCGCTGCGCCGGCGTGTCGCGCACGCCGTCACGTCAAATCGTGCCGCCCCTTTCCTGCCGGCGGCCTCTCCTGGTCGCCCGTGGCGCGTCGTTCGCCGCGTCGACAGGCTCGACCGCCGCGGTGACTTCACCCGCTTCCTCGGCCTGGAACGCGCGCGAGTGCGCGAGGTGTTCGGCCATGGCGTGGCAGGCGGCTTCCGGGTCGCGCGCCCGGATCGCCTGATAGATCCGCCGGTGCATCTCGGCCGCATCGCGCAGGTTGCGGTCGCTCGCGCGGGCGGCCGTTTCGCGCCGGTGCGCGTAGTACAACTCCGATACCATTCCCACCAGTGACGTCACGATCGGGTTGCCCGACGCGAGGGCGACCGCCTGGTGGAACTTGACGTCGTGCACGAGGAACCCCTGCGGGTCCTCCATCGCCGCGAAGAGGCACGCGACTTCCTCGGCGATCGTCGCGATCTGGTCGGGCGTCGCGCGCTCGGCGGCAAGACCGGCGGCGCCTACCTCGAGGATTCGCCGCGCCTCGAACATCTCCTCGCGAGTGAAGCCGTGCAGCGCCGCGAGAAAGCGGAGCGGCTCGCTGCCAAGCGTGGGCGGGCCCTCGGGGATATAGGTTCCCGAACCGTGCCGCGATTGCACGACGCCCATCGCCGCCAGGGCGCGCAGGCCGGCACGCACGGTCGGCCGGCTGACGCCGATTTCGACCGCGAGGTCGCGTTCCGCGGGCAGCCGATCGCCCGGCCGCAGCGCGCCCTTTTCGATGAGCGTCCGCACGTGCGTGACCACCTGTCCGGTGCCGCCTTCCTGGTTCTTGATGTGCGCCGTTGCTTGTCCCCCGTTACTGGTTCCCATCGAGAGTCATCCTCCGGAGCGTTGATCTTCGACACGGACTTCGAGCGGTGAACCCGCCCGTCGCGCGAAGAGTTCCACGTACTTGTCCCAGTCGGCCATGTCGGCGACGTCGCCGCTCCTGTCCCAGCCAAAGCCGGCGTAGTAGACGGCCGGCGAGCCCGTGGGGACGTTCGCCACGAGCAGGTGGTTGAGGTCGGCCTCGACGAGGTCGGCGACGAGCGCCGGATCGACGATCACCGCGCAGCCGAGGTGCCCGGCATCCTTCACCGATTCCCACGTTCGCAGGATGCCCAGTTGCCTGTTCGCGGACACCACCGAGTCCGCCTGCTTCTTGATGCCGACCGCATGCTGGAGCACGCGACCGGTCCCCGCCTTGTAGTAACTCTCGAAGCGGCTCAGGTTCTGCCCCGCGTCGAGCGTGATGCGCTTGGTCTCGCCGACCGATCGACCGTTGGCCTGCCAGTCGGGATAGGTCAGCTCGAACATCACCCGCAACGGACCATTCGCCAGGACCCTGGTGCCGGTGAAGTTGGCCGACGGGTAGAGCCTGCCCGCGTCCCAGACGCCGTTGCCGCCGCAGCCACGCGATTTGCCCGCGGAGTACAGGTCGGCGCCCTCGCCTCGATCGCGGTGGTAGTCGTCCACCATGTACCAGTCGTTGATGACCAGCCGGCGCGTGCGCTTGACCCAGACATCCACGGCGCTGCTCGTGAGTGGCTCCTGCGCCCACGTTTCCAGCGCGGCGCCGTACATGCGGTGCGCCACACGATCGTTCTCCCATGCGAAGTCGTCGCGCCGCTCGCGCACGAAGCGGCCGTAAGCTCTGAACTGATCCCGCGTGTAGACGTGCTGCTCGCCGGCGGTCAGCGTGAAACGCCTGGTCTCGCGCGGGGCGAAGTCCGCCTGGAAGAGCAGCTCCTCGAAGGTCCCGTCGTCATTCACGTCGATCGCCTGGACGAGCAGTTCCTGCCTGGTCGTGCTGTCGCGGACATGAACCTTGCGGAGATCGTCCACTCCAAGAACGTGCCGGACATCCGCGCGCCGCACGACGACGCTTTCGGCAGGCCGCGCGAGGTCGATGGGATTGCGGACCGTCACCGCCGCCTGCGGCGCCTGCGCGGGCAGCAGGGCAGCCAGAAGCACGACGCCGGGCACCGAGAGGACCAACGCGGGCGCGCTCGATGTGTGTTTCATGCCGGGCCTCGTCTCACCGCACCGGCTTCGGCCGGCTGTCGCTGGTCTTCGGAAAGTAATGGAACGTGTTGTTGATGCGCCGTATGTCGAAGTTGCGCAGCATCGTGATGAGCTCGGCGCCGGCCATCAGTGCCGGGCCGTACCCCTGCATCGCGCCAAGGTCCGTGGGGCGATTGTAGTAGTACACCGCGTCGTAAGCCGCGGTGGTTCCCACACAGATGCCTTCGATCCGCCCGTCGGCTCGGACGCGCTGCTCGAGCGCGCGCCAGCCAGCCTGGGCGACGGGCGCATACGTTGGCGCGAGCCAGCCGCGGTTGACCCCGCGGGCGATGGCAAAGGTGAACATGGCCGTCGAAGACGACTCCAGGTAGCTGTCCACCTTGTCCAGCATCTGGTGCCACATGCCGGTGCCGCCCTGGACGGCCACCACGCCACGGGCCGCGCGGCGGAACGTGTCGAGCACGGCCGGTCGATCCTTGTGATCCTCGGGCAGCACGCTGAGCAGTTCAGCCATCGCCATCAGCGCCCAGCCCGCGCCCCGGCCCCAGTAGAACCTGGGATCCGGATCGGTGTTCGCGAACCACGCGTGGTCGTACAGACCTGTTGATCGATCGAAGAGCCGCTCCGACATCTGCAGCACCTGCCTCGCGCCGTCGTCGAAGTACGTCGGATCGCCGGTGAGCCGGCCCATCTGAGCGAGGAAGGGAACGCTCATGTACAGATCGTCCACCCAGAGCGAGACGGGCTGTGGCCGCGGCCGCGCGAGCGTGCCGTCGGACAGGCGCATCTGCTTGCTCGTGATGAACCGGGCCACGACGTCGATCGTTGCCCGATAGCGCGCGTCGGCCTTCTTCGCATACGCCTTCACGAGTGCGGCGCCGATGGCGCCGCAGTCATCGAGTTCGCGCATGTCCAGCAGGCGCCGGTAGCCGGCGGGCTGCACCCCGAAGACGGCAGCCTGGCGGCGGAAGTAGTCGAGGTGATCGAAGATGAAGTCGAAGTTCTTGATGGCATACACCTGGAACCGCTGGTCGCCCGTGACATCCGTCACATGGAGCATCCCCGCGAGCACCACACCCATCGAGTACGTCCAGTCGTTGAATTCGCCACCCCGCATGTCGATGCCGGCCGCCTTCGATGGCGTGCCCGGATCAGCAACACCCGCTCCGGTGGCTGTGTCGATGATGCGGTACGGCGTGGAGTTCTCGAAGTGCTGGCGAATGCGGTCGAGCACCTGCTTGACCTCGTCCTCGGTCGGGACGGTGTAATCGACGCCCGTGGCAATGGAGGGCTGCGCGAACGTCGGGTCGCTCCGCCCGCGTTGGGGGACGTTGCGGCGTGCCTGGCCGATGTCGACTGTGGTGCCGGCGCGCTGCGCCGCCCGACCACCGCGCAAGGCTTCGAAGCCGCCGCCGGCGCCGGCGGCGAGCGGTACCACCACTACGCCGATCACGACTGCGATCCTCGCCCACGAGGCTCGTCCTCGCATGGCCTGTCTCCCTGGGGCGTCAGCCGACGACCGCGCCTCCGGCCCAATGGTATAACCACTTTTGAATTGCGAATCAAGCCGTTTTTTCTGGCCCGCCAATTCGAGAGGGGGGACATTCGATGAAGTGAGCCAAAAACCCGAGCAAGACTGGGGGCTTGGCCGTCTTCGGCCGTCCGCACGACGCGGGCAGCATGATGGTCGCGAGGCGTTCGCGGTCACATGTGGTCTGACCAGTGTGTCGACCGCGTTGTGACCGCAGTATCCCGGCGCACGGGTGCCGCGTCGCGCAGCCGCCCGTTCACTCTTACGTTCGACAGTTTCAGGCCGCGCACGTGTTCAACCACGTCCGCGTCCGATACGCCGTCGAACGTGCAGTCCAGCAGGCGCACATCCTCGATTGGATCGCGCGCGTACCCGCGCAGCCGCACCGCGTACTTGCTCCTTCTGCTCGTGACTCGCCGCAACTCGATGTCGCGCACGACCGGCGGGTATCGGCCTGCGTCGCCCTCCTCATAGAAGTAGTCGATGGTGACGATGGCTTCGGCCACCTGGCCGACCGTGACGTCGCGCATGTAGACGTGCTCGATGAGGCCGCCGCGGACGGAGTTCGTCTTGATGCGAAGCGCGCGATCGAGCTGCGGACTGTCCATCCGGCAGCGTTCGATGAAGACGTTCCGTGCCCCTCCGGAAATCTCGCTGCCCACCGAGACGCCGCCGTGGCCGTCCGCCATGACGCAGTTGCGGATGACGACGTTCTCGATCGGAACGTGCAGGCGCCGTCCGTCGTCATTGCGCCCCGACTTCAGCGCGATGCAGTCGTCCCCGGTATCGAAGCGGCATCCTTCGATGAGCACGTCGCGGCAGGACTCGGGGTCGCACCCGTCGTTGTTCGGGCCGTGACTGGCGATCGTGACATCGCGGATCGTCACGTTGGTGCAGAGAGCCGGATGAATCTCCCACATGGGAGAGTTGATGATCGTAACGCCTTCGACGAGCACGTTCGCGCAGCGATACGGCTGGACGAAATTGGGGCGCAGGTTGTAGCCCTTGCCGAACACGCGGTCGGCGACGGGGATACCCTTCGCGCCCATCTCCATCAACCGCTCGCGACCGGCGGACTGGTCGGGACCCCCGCGGCCGGCGCCGCCTTTCCAGGGCCACCAGCACTCGTCGTTCGCCTGCCCATCCAGGGTGCCGCGTCCGGTGACGGCGATATTGCGCTGCCCGAACGCGTAGATGAACGGCGAGTAGTTCATCAACTCGACGCCCTCCCATCGCGTGAACACGATCGGGAGGTAACGCCCGGGGTCACGACTAAAGGCCAGCACCGCGCCTTCCACCAAGTGGAGGTTGATGCCGCTTTTAAGGTGAATCGGGCCGGTCAGAAAGCGCCCGGCCGGCACGACCACGCGCCCGCCTCCGGCCGCCTGACAGGCCGCGATCGCGTCGCCGAACGCGGCCGTACAGTCCTTCTCCCCGTCACCGAGACCGCCGAAGTCGGTGACGAGAACGTCGCGATTCGCGAAGGCCGGTGGTCTGATGCGGGCAACGATCGCGCCCATGGCCCGCCACGGGTCCGTGGCGGGGGCTGCCCGCAACGCAGACACAACCTCCCGAACCCGGCTCAGGTCCAGCGTGGGCGGTGGGGCCAGCCAGCCGACTGCGGCCGCACTCGCCAGCTTCAGGAACCCACGCCGCGACGGTGAATCCTGCCGCATTGTCGTTGCCTCGACGACCGGCTGGGCACCCGGCCGCGTCCCTCGGACCGAGCACGTAGTTGCCTTAGTGGACAAACCACTTCCCACCAGGACGCTGGCCGACGAACCGGCGCGGGCAGATGATACCAGAGACGACGCACCGGTCCCAGGCCTGAATTTGGATACAATCTCGATTGTCCGGGGCCGGTTGTGCCGTTTGCAGTTGAAAAGAGGTTGCGCCGTTTGTATGCTATGCCCGTCAAGTGGATTGACCACAAGGAGGGGTGACCTCGTGCAGATCCACCCGATCACGGCAGAAACCTGCGTCGTACGCGCCACCAACTCGAAGCCGGGGCGCACGCGGACGATTGCGCCCGGCGCAACCGCCATGCGACACCTGCACTACGGGCGCATTCGCATGGCAGCATCGGACGGCCCGCTCCGCGTCGATCCCGGCGCGCTCGAAACCGGCCTCGTCTGCCTTGCCGGGGACGGGCGGGTCGAGACGGGCGGCACGCGGTTCCGGATGCAACCCTACGATGCGCTCTACGTGCCGCGCGCGACGCCTTTCGAGGTGGCGCCAGGGGCGGCCGGCTGCGACCTGGCCGAGATCGCGGCGCCCGTCGATGGAAACTACCCGGTGCAGTTCGTGTCATTCGCCCGGGTGCAGCAGGATCCGGGACTTCATTTCCACGCGGGCGGCCCTTCGACTGGGCGGACGATCAACATCCTGCTGGGGAAGAATGTCCAGGCCGGCCGGATCATGGCGGGCATCACGTTCAGCGAACCAGGGCACTGGACATCCTGGCCGCCTCACGAACACACGCAGATGCTCGAGGAGGCCTATCTGTTCGTGGACATGCCCGCGCCGGCCTTCGGCATTCAGCTCGTCTACGCGAATCCAGCATCGCCGGAGCTCATCACGATCGTCCGCGAGGGCGACGTGGTGCTGATGCCGCAGGGATATCACCCCAACGTGGCCGCGCCTGGCTGCACGATCGGGTTCCTCTGGATGATGGCGGCCATTCGCGAGTTGGAAGACCGGCAGTTCGGCGTCGTCAACGTGCAGGCCGAGTTCTCGGGGTCGGCGTCCGGGCTGGACCGCGGCCGCGCCGATGCCGGGCCGGCGGCCCGCTAGGAACGTGTCCGAGTAATCATTCGACAGCGCTCCCCGGTGCGAAGAGCGTCACCGTCAGCGCGAAAGCCCGGCCCATGACAGCGTTCATTCACGACGACTTCCTGCTGCAGACCGAGACCGCGCGGGATCTCTACCACCGTGTCGCGCGAGACCTTCCGATCATCGACTACCATTGCCACCTGCCGGTCGCCTACATTGCTGCGGATCACCGGTTCCGTTCGATCACCGAGATCTGGCTGGACGGCGACCACTACAAGTGGCGCGCGATGCGCACCAACGGCGTGCCGGAGCGCTTGTGCACGGGCGACGCCTCGGATTGGGAGAAATTCGAGGCGTGGGCGGGAACCGTTCCGCACACGCTGCGCAATCCGCTCTATCACTGGACCCACATGGAGCTGCGCCGGCCGTTCGGCATCGAGGAGCTCCTGGGCCCGGACACGGCGCGCGCGATCTTCGATCG
>Ga0316624_10001174_pt1 | contig 10070 bp, 12 predicted proteins | sample OWC_Aug_N3_C1_D5_FD_207657 | JGI IMG/M metagenome (GOLD analysis project Ga0316624, IMG submission 207657) | Wetland soil microbial communities from Old Woman Creek delta, Ohio, United States - OWC_Aug_N3_C1_D5_A | ecosystem: Environmental > Terrestrial > Soil > Wetlands | place: USA: Ohio...
CGCCCTGCCCTCGTCCGATACCGCGACCGGGGCGGCGCCATCGCGGGGTATGACTCCGGGCCGCACCAGCGCATCCACTGCGAACGCGCCGGCAGCAAGCGCGACGAGCATGACGGCGGCCAGAGCGAGCGGCCGGGTCGTGCGGACGGCCGATGCTCCGACCGGCGCGACGAGGCGATAACCACGCTTGGAGATCGTCTCAATGTAGGAAGGCGCGCGCGGGTTGTCGCCGAGCGCCCGGCGCAGCTTGATGATGCTCTGGGTGAGGGCTTCGTCGCCGACGACCACGCCCGGCCAGACCGCGGCGAAGAGCTGCTCCCGGCTCACCACCTCCCCCGCGTGCCGCGCGAGCACGACGAGGACCTCCATCGCCTTCGGCTCGACGCGCACCGTGCCGCCTGCGCGGCACAATGCGTTGGTCGCTGGATCGGCCGACCATTCGCCGATCTGGAGAGCCGGGTTGGCCATGCCGCAGATCTTCCACGCGAAGAATCAGGCGTTGATTCTGCTACAGAAATACATCCATAGGAAAAGCGTAGGCGTTTCTTCGGGATTCCCGGCCGCCAATACGTAGAGATTTGCGGCGTCCGTCAACCGAGGAGGACCCGATGAAACCGCTTGCCGTTCGATTGATCGCAATTCTCGCCGGCTCGCTTTGCCTGCTGGCCGCGCCGGCCATGGCCGCGCAACCCCTTGTTATCAAGCCGCTGGCCGAAAAGAAGGTCACGGAGCTGCCCCAAGGCGATCTCTACTGGCGAATCGAGAATTTCGGCAGCGTGGCACAGGCGCAAGCCTCGGCGAGCCGCTGGTCCCTTGTGGCCGAGTCCGACGGCAAGGTATGGCTGTTCACGCTCGGCCCCGCGGGCGGCTCATCGGCGAACGGGCACAAAGTCGCAGAAGTGGGACCGATCAAGCGCGTCGCCGCGCCGCAATATCTGCTCAGGATCAACGAGGCGACCGGCGCGCCGGGCAGCACCACGCCCGTGCACAGCCATCCCGGTTCGGAAGCCTTCTTCGTCCTGCAGGGCGAGCAAAGCATCCGCGGCCCGCACGGAACGCTGCGCGTCGCGGCCGGCCATCCCGAACCCGGCCAGAGCGCCGGCGCGCCGATGCAGGTCTCGAGCAGCGGCTCGACCGACCTGCACGCGCTGGTGATGTTCGTTGTCGACGCCGGCCGGCCGTTCTCGTCGCCGGCGAAGCTGCCGTGACCTCCTTGGCGCACTGCGAGAATGCCAGATTTACGTCCGTGGAAGGCTTCCCGCTTCCAAACTGTTGACGCTACTCATCCTCCCCCACCATGCGGCGCCGGGTTCTAAACTGATTTCACGCAACGCTTACCGCGAGGCCTGGATGCTCCTCAGACTAATAGCCATTGCCTTCTGGATCCCGCTGCTGGCGAGCTGCGCCTCCTACGACGGGCGGGGACTTGTTCCCGGAAGGTCGACGGCAAGCGACGTGGCCGCAGTGATGGGTGCGCCCGCGGATCGCACCGCGGCCTCGAACGGAGACACGATCTGGTACTACCCGCGAGGTCCCGAGGGGCTGCACACGTATGCCGTGCGCGTGTCTCCCGACGGAGTGATGAAGTCGAAGGAGCAGATCTTGACCGTCGCGAACATGCGGAAGATCGCGCCCGGGGTCACGATCGCCAGCCAGGTCCGGGAAATTCTCGGCCCGCCCTGGAAGATTACCCGCATCGAGGCGGTACGGCGGGACGACTGGGAGTACAGGATGTACGACGAAACCCGCGTCGAATACAACCTGTACGTGCGCCTATCCTACGATGGCATCGTGCGCGAGGTGCTCTTTCTGCGCGACTATTCGGTGGAGCCGGCAGGCCGAAACGGCCGATGACAGAGGTTGCTCAATACGCGCAGCGCGCGTGGCACAGCTTCTCGTCGCCCTGGTCCGACATACAGTCTTGCATGCACAACGCGTCGTACGGATTCTTGCGCGCAGCAGACTGCGCGGCGGGCGACTGGGACTGCTCGCTGGCGGGCGGCTGCGAGGAGCAGCCGAATGCGGCTGCGAGGCACATCGACACGACGAGGAAACGCATGGCGGTTCTCCTAGGCTTTGCCCGTTCCGGTTTGTCGAGCATCGCCGCGAACTTGCGCTCGGTGGCGCGCAGTGACCGCGCGCACAGCCTCCTGCAGCGCGTTGTGCTCGAGCGAGAGTTTGAGGTACATGTTGCGCAGGCTCGCGTTCTCCGCCTCGAGCTCGCGCAGGCGTCGCTGCTGCGACGCCGTCGCCCAGCCGAGTCGCGCCTTCCACGCATAGTAAGTCGCTTCGCTGATGCCATGCTTGCCGCACAGGTCGGCTAGCGTCATCCCGGCCTCGGCCTCCTTGAGAATCGCGACGATCTGGCGCTCACTCAATCGCGGTCGCTTCACGGTCTGGCTCCAGAGTAAACGGCGCTTTCACCGCGAGATGACCAGCCGGTACTTGTTGAGCGGCCGTCCTCTCGGCGAAGACGCGGGTTGCCCGGCGTCGGGGGGGAGCTTTTCGACGAAGTCGATGCGCCACCCCTGGCTGCGCAGCTGGTCGCGCGTGAGCGCGCCCAGGCCCTCGGTGCACTGGAACTTCTCGTCGTCGGGCGGGAATTCGTCGTAATAGATCGACGTTTCGCACGTCGCAGCACGCGGCCGCACTTGCGGCGCCTGCCCGCCCTTAACCGGCGCAGGCGCCGGCTCGGGACTCGCCGGAGCCGCGGCGGGCTTCTTCTCCGCAGCGGCCTCCGGCTGCGCCGGCTGGTCCCTGATGCGCTGCCACTCCTCCCAGGTGTACTCCTTGCCGTCTACGTAGACGGAATCTCCGACGCGAAACACGAAGCGGGCCTGCGCAACGCCGGCCGGCAGCGCGAGAGCGAGAAAGGCAACGACCAAGAAAGCGGTTCGGCTCAGCATGAGAAGGTCCCGCAGAGGCGAAGAGAAAAAAAACGGACGTCCGGAGACGTCCGTCTAGTTTGCCACATCGGGAGATCGGTTTACGCGATCAGAAGTTGTACGTCATTCCGACCGACACGCCCTGGATCTTGTTGCCTGCGAAGCAGACGCCAGCCGCGTCGTGGCAGTCGGTCGTGATGCCATGGCCGCTCGCGCCGAGGTCGTAGTGTCCGCCGCTGTGGTTGTCCTGCACTGCGTACACCGCGTACCAGGTGGTCTGCTTGTCGGCGAAATGATGCTTGTAGCCGAGCGCGTACATGTTGCTCGCGTTGTCGATCGAGCTGCCGAAGTTCGCCGCAGTCGGGTCGGACAGCAATCCCGATCCCGGGTTGCCCGGCGACTTGTCGGCGCGCGCCCAGCCGAGGTTGATGTCGTCCTGCTCCGTGACCTTCTGCGTCGCCGCCAGCCAGTAGCCGTTCCGGCTGCGCTCGTTATAGGTGTCATCCGGCGCCGCGCGGTGCATGTGCTCGTAGATGGCGTTCAGCGTGGTCTTGGTCGCGAACTTGTACTGCGCGCCGATTTTCCACGCGTCTTCGTCGGCGATGCCGACCGAGCCCACCGGCGGGACCGTGCCGCCCCCGGCGCCGAGCTCGTCGCCGGTGCGGTTCACGTTATGGTGCAGCTCCCAGGCCGCCGTGACGTAGAGCGGGCCGTTCGCGTAGATACCTGCGATGCTGTAGGCATTGCCGAAGCTGCCGTCGCCGCAGGGCTCGCTGTTGCCGCCGGTGCAGTTCGGCTCGCCTTCGGCGTTGATTGAGTTGTCGGTCGAGCGGTTCTGTCCCGGCGACATCAGGGCGTTGACGCGGAAGCCGCTCCAGTCGGGCGACTCGTACCACACCGCGTGCGACAAACGCCAGTCGAACTCGGCGCGGTTGTCGCCGCCCGTGTTGCCCATGATGCTGTTGTAGTCGCCGATCGTCGCCGAGAACGGGTCCATGCGCCCGGTCGAGAGCTTGTAGGGCGCGTCGGTCTTGCCCAACTTGATCGCGCCCCAGCCGCCGGCGAGGCCGAGGAAGCTGTTGCGCGAGGCGAACGCGCCCTGGACGCGCTGGTCGCTCGTCGTTCCCGGCGTCGCCGCCACATCGATCTGCGTTTCGACCTGCATCACCGCCTTGAGGCCCGCGCCCAGATCGTGGTAGCCGCGCAGGCCCACGCGCGACAGGTTGCTCGACACCGCGGGCAGCCATCCCGTCTTGCTGTTCGGCGCGATGCCGGTGCGCCCGGAAAGCCCGTTGTCTACGTCGTCCACCGACAGGTCAAGGTGGCCGTACAGCTGCACGGTCGTATCGGCGCGCGCCGCCTGCATGGCGCCGAGCGCGCCGAGCACCGCCAAGGCAAATAGACTCTTTCTCACGATGTCATCTCCTCGCTAGTCCCGTTTCTGTTGTCGTCCGGCCTCGTTTGAGTCGGGCCGTGACGAGCCTCGTCGTCGAGGCGCGATCGAGAATATTTTTCGGGCGTATGCGCGGCAATGGAGGAGCGGTGATCGCGTTGCGTGTTGGCGCGCGCGCCAAGCGCGGGCGACGAACGCGTTCAGCAAGCGCGCATGCTGGAGCCGCGCGCGCTGCGACCAACACTTAACGAGCACGGCGGCGGCATCATTTTATTTTTCTATGGAGCCGCGCCAGCGGATTGAAACCGCTGCCCGCCATTGGCGGAGACAGGCTTGCGTCATGCTTGCATCGGCTCCTGACGCAAGTCAATTGCAAGTTCACCACGGCTCTGCACACTAGCTGCGGGAGGGGGGGTAGGTCGAAAGAGGCGGGCGCGTCCGTGCGAGCACCGTTTGTGCTCGCGCGCGAATACCCTGTCATAGACATGACGGCACGCCTCCGCGACCGACCATCCTCGATGCACGGCAGTTCGTGGAGAGCGGATGGTCGAGTGGCGCTGGGCTGAACTTTGGTCGACCGGCTTTCGCCGTCGCGGTGACATCCTGGCGGCAGGGCGCGATTCACGATGACCGCCCGGCCACGGATCGCGGAATTGACCGGATTCGACTTCGGCGGCCGCCCCGACGCCGAAGTGCGGAGCTGCCCGCGCTGCGGCTCGGCGCGCATCAATCGCTGGGGCCTGGCGCACGGCTTTCCGCGCTATCGCTGCACGGCCTGCGCGAAGACCTTCAACTTCCGCACCAACACCACGCTCGCCCGGCTGCGCAAGAAGGACCAGTGGCTGACCTTCGTCGGCACCATGGTCGAGGGCAAGAGCATTCGCAAGAGCGCCGCCGCCTGCGGCGTCAGCGCGGCGACCGTCGCGCGCTGGCGCAAGCGCTTCGGCGGCTGCACCCCCATGCAGAAGGCCAGGGTGCTCGTGATGATCGTCGACGCGATGTCGCGCGGCGCCGACCTCGCCCCGCTATCGGACGGGACGGCGGACTCTTTGCCTTCTTGGTGTGCCGACCTCGCCCCGATCCTGCTCTCGTGGATGCTTTGAGGTCAGAACCGGTAGGCCACGCGCAGCGTGCCGAAGTTCAGTCCGTCGTTCGGCAGCTTGATGTCGCCGTTCGACATGTGCTGGACGCGCACGCCTACCTCCCACGCGCCGCGCGCGCCGAAGCGCAGGCCGGCGCCGAGGAACTCGCCGAACTGAAACGCGGTGCTGAAGTCCGGGTCTTCCAGGAGCTTGGTGTGCGACAGGAGATTGATCCCGACGCCGAACTCGGCGAAGGGCATGAATGTTTCCCCGGGCCACTCGATGCGCGCGGCCGGCGTCACCCCGAGGGCGACGACGCGCGGGTAGCCGGTCTGGCCCGACCTGAGCCCCTCGAAATCCTTCAGCTCGAACTCGACGTGGGGCGTGATGCGCCAGCTCTCGCGCTCGATGAGCGGCGAGGCGCCGTCCCACGCCGCCGCAATGGCGAATATGTTCGTGTGCTCGCCGTGCCCGACCGAGACCGCTACGCTCGCCGCGTGCGCGGCGGGCGTCTCCAGCGCAGCGAGCGCCGCGACGAGCGCGAGCGTTGCGCGCCTCAGGCGTCCATCCTGTCCCAGTCGACGCGCGGGTCGGGCGTGCGCGCGAGCGCTTCTCGCACCCAGGCAGCGTGCACCTGCTCTTCTTGCGCCATCTCGCCCGCGAGGTCGCGCAGGCGCTGGTCGCTCGCCTCGTCCAGCACGTTCTCGAAGAACTTCTGCGCGCGCAGCTCCGCGGCGAGCGCGATCTCGAGCGCATCGCTCGGCGTCATCAGCCGGAACAAGAGGTCGTGCGCCGCGGTCTCGGGCGCACCCGTGTCGAGCCAGGCGTAATCGCCCGGCGCGGGGCTCGGCAGCAGCATGCCCCTCGTCTCCCTCTCGAGCTGCGCCGCGTGCTGGCGCTCGAAGCCGGCCAGCTCCCGGAACAGCCTCGCCGGCGCGTCGTTGCCCTCGTCGTCCATGCGCGCGGCGAATTCCTGGTAGCGCGCCGCCGCTTCGCGCTCGATGGCGAGCGCGTGCGCGTAAAGCTCCGGTATCGACCGGATGTTGCGCTTTGCGTCCATGGCTTCCTCCTGCGGACGAAGTTTCCGCCCGCCGCAGCCGGACGTTTTGACCGACGTCAAGCGGCGCGCGATTCCTCGCGCGTCGGGCGCAACTCGATGCCCGCCTGGTACACGCCTTCCCAGTCGAGGCGCGGATCGGGCTCGCGCCGCAGCGCGCGCTCGAGCTCGGCCACGCGCCGGTGAGCTGCGAGCGCCATTTCCACCGCGAGCTTAACGCCTTCGGCGTCGCGCATGCCGTTGGCGGCGAGCAGGAAGAACTCCTCGACGCGGTGCTCCGCCGCGCAAGCGAGCGCCAGCGCGTCGCGCGGCGTCTGCGGCATGAGCGGAAAGCTAACCTCCATGTACGCGGGCGACGCGGTGAAGAACCAGGCGTACTCCCACGGCGAGATCTCGGGGAGCTCGAGGTCGGCGGATTCGCTCTCGAGCATTTGCAGCCGCCCGCCGCGCTCGAGCTTCTGGAAAAGCCTGGCGACGCTTGCGATGCCGAGATCGAGCATCCACTCGGCGAACTGGCGGTAACGCGACTGCGCTTCGCGCTCCATCGCGATCGCATGCGCGAACAATTCGGCTGCGGACCTTGGGATGAGCTGCTGGGCCATGAGTGCCCTCCTTTTTGAAGAACTACAACGGAGTGGACAGCCCGCGCAGGCTAACGGTTCATTCTTAACCTACGATTAACCTAATGTAAAACTTTTGTGACGATTGTCGCCGCGCGACGACTGTTCACGCGAGCGGCGCGGCGATGAGCCACGCGCCCCACGCGACGAGCACGGCGCCGAGCGCGCGATCGAGCGCGCGCCCCAATGGCAGCAGGCGCTCGGCGAGCACGTACATCGAGATCGCCGCGGCCCACGCAAAGTTCATCGCGCCGGCGACGAACAGAACCGTCATCAGGAGCCAGCAGCAGCCGACGCACCAGCCCGCGTAGCGCAGCCCCATCGCGAAGGCGCCGGACACGCCGTCGCGCCACGCCGACATCATGAAGCCGAGCGGCGAGCGGCAGCGGCCCACGCAGTGCGCCTTGAGCGGCGACCACTGCCAGGCGCCCGCGGCGACGAGCAGCGCGCCGGCTAGCCGCCCGTTGCCCAGGCGCATGTCCATCGTGAGCAGCCCCGCATGCTGCAGTGCAAAGTGCGCGAGCCCATAGGCGACCCCAACCGCGCACCACGCGCCGAGATAGCCGGCCAGATAGGCGACGGAGGCGAGCGGCCGCTGCGCCATGCGCGCGTGCAGTAGGTACGAGGGCGCCGCCGCCGGCGTCATCATCGCCGCCATCATCGCCGCCCACATGAGCGCGAGCGCGCCAAACCCCATCTGCATGTCGGACATAGCCACGCGCATGGCAACACGGATCTTCGAATTCTAGGCGATCGTTTCCCCGCGGCGGGGCCGAGAAGCAGGCGGTGCGGCCCCTAGAGTAGAATTCGCCTCGAAAATCAACATCCGGCCCGGAATGTCCGCTCCCGCACGCAAGTCCCAGCAGGCCCCCTCGACCTCCAACTTCATCCGCCAGATCATCGAGCGCGACCTCGAGAGCGGCAAGCACGCCTCGGTGCGCACGCGCTTCCCGCCCGAGCCGAACGGCTACCTGCACTTCGGCCACGCAAAGTCGATCTGCCTCAATTTCGGCCTCGCCGCGCAGTACGGCGGCGTGTGCCACCTGCGCTTCGACGACACCAACCCGACGAAAGAGGAGCAGGAGTACGTCGACGCGATCATCGATGCGGTGAAGTGGCTCGGCTTCGACTGGGGCGTGCACCAGTACTTCGCCTCGGACTACTTCGAGCGCTTCTACCGCTTCGCCGAGAACCTGGTCGAGCGCGGCCTCGCCTACGTCGACGCGCTGTCGGCGGACGAGATGCGCGTGCTGCGGGGATCGCTCACCGAGCACGGGCGCGAAAGCCCCTGGCGCGAGCGCCCGTTGGCGGAGAACCTGCGCCTGCTCGGGGAGATGCGCGACGGCAAGCATCCCGACGGCGCCATGGTGCTGCGCGCCAAGATCGACATGAAGTCGCCGAACATCAACCTGCGCGACCCGGTGATGTTCCGCATCCGCCACGCCGAGCACCATCGCACGGGCGGCAAGTGGTGCATCTATCCCACCTACGACTGGGCGCACGGCGTCTCGGACGCCATCGAGCGCATCACGCACTCGATCTGCACGCTCGAGTTCGAAGACCACCGCCCGCTGTACGACTGGTTCAACGAGCGCCTCGCCGAAGGCGGTCTGCTCGAGAAGCCGCTGCCCCGGCAGATCGAGTTCGCGCGCCTCAACCTCACCAACGTGCTGCTCTCCAAGAGAAAGCTCATCCAGCTGGTCGAGGAGCACCACGTCGAGGGCTGGGACGATCCGCGCATGCCGACGCTCGCCGGCGCGCGCCGGCGCGGCTATACGCCGGAGGGCTTCCGCGCCTTCGCCGAGCGGATCGGCGTGGCCAAGTCCGATTCGTGGATCGACTTCTCGATCCTGGAAGACTGCATGCGCGAGCACCTGAACGAGATCGCGCCGCGCCGCATGGCGGTGCTCGACCCGGTGAAGCTGGTGATCGACAACTATCCCGAGAACCGGGAAGAGACCTGCGAGGTACCGAACCACCCGCAGAAGCCAGATTGGGGCAAGCGCCAGGTGCCCTTCGCGCGCGAGCTGTGGATCGAGCGCGAGGACTTCGCCGAGAAACCCCCGAAGGGCTACTTCCGGCTCGCGCCCGGTGCCGAGGTGCGCCTGCGCTACGCCTATGTCGTGAAGTGCACCGGAATGGAAAACGGCGTGGTGCACTGCACTTACCACGCCGACTCGAAATCCGGCACGTCCGGCGCCGACCGCTACAAGGTCAAGGGCAACATCCACTGGGTGAGCGCGAAGCACGCGCACGCGGCCGAGGTGCGGCTCTACGACCGGCTCTTCTCCGTGCCGCAGCCCGAGGGCGTCGAGCACCTCAACCCGAACTCGAAGAAGCTGATCACCGCGCAGCTCGAGCCGGCGCTCGACGGCGCGCGCGCCGAACAGCGCTTCCAGTTCGAGCGCCACGGCTACTTCGTCGCCGATCGCGCGGACCCGCACGCCTTCAACCGCACGGTCACGCTACGCGACTCCTGGCAGAAATAGCGCTGCGCGGCGCGTTGCTGCTCGCGGCCTGCGCGCCGCCCGCCGCGCACGCGTTCGACCTCGAGGGCCATCGCGGAGCGCGCGGGCTGGCGCCGGAGAACACCCTGCCGGGCTTCGCCAAGGCACTGTCGATCGGCGTCAGCACGCTCGAGCTCGACACCGGCGTGACGCGCGACGGCGTGGTCGTCATCTCGCACGAGCGCGGGCTGGTGCCCAACACCGCGCGCGGCCCGGACGGCAGGTGGCTCGCCGCGCCGGGGCCGCTGATCCACGATCTCAGCTACGCCGAGCTCGAGCGCTACGACGTCGGGCGGCTGAATCCGGCGACGCGCTACGCGCGCCAGTTCCCGGACCAGGTGCCCGTCGACGGCGCGCGCATTCCACGCCTCGCGGATCTATTCGCGCTGGTGAAGAAGACCGGCAACGGCACGGTGCGCTTCAATATCGAGACCAAGGTCTCGCCCGAGGCGCCGCAGGAGACGCTGCCGCCGGAGGAGTTCGCGCGCGCGCTGATCGCGGCGATCCGGGCCGCCGGGATGGAGAG
>Ga0316624_10001175_pt1 | contig 10069 bp, 15 predicted proteins | sample OWC_Aug_N3_C1_D5_FD_207657 | JGI IMG/M metagenome (GOLD analysis project Ga0316624, IMG submission 207657) | Wetland soil microbial communities from Old Woman Creek delta, Ohio, United States - OWC_Aug_N3_C1_D5_A | ecosystem: Environmental > Terrestrial > Soil > Wetlands | place: USA: Ohio...
GCTTGCGGAAGTCGGCGCATTCGTCGCACTGGCTCGAGTCATGTGACTTGGTGAGCCGTTCAGCCTCTACGGACCAATCCTCGGTCTGCTCAATGTTCCGGGTTTCGAACATGAATAGTTGAGGCACGCAACGCAGATGGATCTCGACAGGTAATTGTCTCTCGAGTACTCGGTGCGGACAAAAGAACAACTTCCCATCCGTGTCCGTCGTCGAGGACTTCGCATAGAGGATGTCCCCCCCGGGGAAAATGACTGCCTCGATTAGGGCTGGGCCGAGAGCATGAATGCTCTCGATTTTGGTTGAATTCAGCCTCACCACTACAAGCGGCACCAAAACGCCGGCCGCGGCGAACCGCGTGACATTATACGCGCACGGACAGACTCGGTGAACAGGGGGAACATCGAGGTCAAGACCTTGCACTCGTCGCAGTGTTGCCCGTGGTTCGTCGAAACGCAGTTCGGTTCCCATTATCAACACACCAATCGGATAGACTGGACTACTCATCGAGGGGACCCTCATCGGCAAACACGAAGAAGGGCCATTCCCAATCCTTGCGGGTCACTCGTTTCGCCCACCGTCGCACACGATTTCGAGTCAACTTCGAGCGTAAGCCTGGATCCCGTGCCGTCTGCAATGGCCCGAAAGCATGCTTATGGGGCAGGCGCTTTTGTCCTTTCATGCGGCGTAACCCTGCTTTCGCAATTCGGCTGCAAGCCATCGATCAGCCTCGGATTGCAAGACTTCGACGGCCCGCTCTGGATCGGCTTCCACCGATTCTCTCACGAGTTCGGCGATGCCGTCCGGCTCAGTGATGCCCAGTTCTTTCGCTCGTCGGAGGATCTGGGCCTTGTTGCGGCGCCACCAGGCCTGTTCCTCGGCATTCAGGAGATTGAGCTCGACGAGACTTTCGTGTTCGGCCCGTTTTTCGCGAGCGCGTTGAACTGGCTTTGCCTTACTCTTCGGCTTGCGTTCTCCGGACCGGTTTCGGATCCAGCTCTTGAGATCGTATTGCTCGCTCTTCAATTCTTGGCGGGCCTTTCCAATCAATCCTTCCAACGAATCCAATTGCTGCTCGGTCTGCTTGTCGAATTGATCGAGCTCCTTGTGGACGGCCGCAGTGATTGCCTCCACCGCAAGCCGCTTGCGTTCAGGCCATTGTTGGCCAAAAGCTTTCAGCTCCTGCCGGAGTGCAGCGATTTCCGCGAGTCTTGACGCGCGCTCGACACGCACAGCGGTCCACCATTCTTGGAATGATCGGCGCTTCTCAGCGAGCGTCCGAAGCATCTTTCGCCGCTCCTCGATTGGGCGTTTGCGCGTTCGGATCAACTCGACTCGGAGCTTATCCAAGCGGGCCCGCCGTTCGAGCCTGCGTTGTTTGTCGAATACCCGTCGTTCTTGCTGCAGTTGCGTCAGCCGAGCTTGGCGAGTCTTGACGTGCGCTCGCATGCGAGCGATTTCGTCCTTTCCGACTTGCCGGCGGATCTCGGCGAGTTGCCGCTTTATTTCACGGCTCATTGCTATCGCTCCTCGTCATCCTCGAGGAGATCGTCCTCGAGGAGATCGTGATCGTCATCCGAGCAATGGCCAAGACACTTGCCGTCGCCAATCTCTGGCATGCCGCAATTGGGGCACCAGCCTGGTTCATACGAGTCGCCGTTCTCCTCCCGCATGGCTACGCCTCCTCTTTGGTTTGCGTTTGCGGCAAGCGGATCGCTGCTCCTGGCGAAACAACGCCAGTTCTCGATCGCATTCGAGGACCAGGATCCGCATGGCCCATGTCGTTGGTTGAGAGACCGCAACGAAGTACGAAAGCCGACCGAAACCTCGACGTCGAAATGCTCTCCGTGATTGGCTGAACAGAAAGAATTCCGATCGGCCAATCTCAGAAAAGACCTCATGATCAGCGGTCGTATAGAACTCTTGCAGGTCGAGCCAAAAACTGAATCGGTACAACCGACCAGGAACGAGCATCTGATCGGGTATGAGCAGCAATCGATAGCCATTACCAAGCCGGGACATCTCGAATTCGGTCACCAAGAGCGAGCACAAAGCCGGACGCAACGTCGGTAGCAATTGCGGACCAGGTCCGCCGAACTGCAATTGCTCCTGTAAGAACGCCGTCCGTAGCATCTGCAGATCGATGGGACCGACTTGCCGCTGCATCCACAAGGCAAATTCTGTCGTCTGCTCGCAGGGGAGGTTGGCAGGCCTCATACTTTCCACGCTCCGAAGTGATCGATTTCCCAAAGCGCGTTGACGAGAGCCTGCTCGTAGTTCGCGATTCGTTCAGCCTGTGTCGCTCCCTTTCCCTCGTAGAACCCGGCCGCGCGCATGGCCTTGGCCATTTGGCGGGGATCGCCCGTGGCTGCAGCTCGGCGCACAGCACCCATTTGAATGTAGAGCACACGCACGAGATCTTCCCACCCATCCAATGCAGTCGGATATTTCCGGAAGGCTTGCGCGTACGAAATCGCTCCACCCGTCGATGTCGGACTCGTATCGAACCCGCCCCATGTGTCACCGGTCCAGCTTTTGTTGGCATGGAGTGCACCCATGTTGTTCGAGCCGATACCCTCATCTTTCCAGCCGGCTCCGAATGTCGTCTCGTGGAGGGCGACCGCCAACAGCATGCGTAGCTCGTTGCTCGTTGGTGCTTGATGGATCACCGCTTCGAATGCTTCACGAGCGAGCATCGACGCTTGCTGGTGTGCCGCAAGCGTCGTCCGTGGCACCTTCACGGTAACAGTCTTGCGTCGGCCACGTAGGGCCAGCGCTAGTAGACCTGTGGCCGCGATCCCCGCGACGACAAGAGCTCGCATGGGCAGTATTGAGCTAGATCGGCCGACCGAAGTCAACGGTCATTCGTCACTTTGTATCGTGACACGGTCGACGCTAGTCCGTGACACGATCGAAGCGACCTATCGAGATCGGCGTGGCACAATCCGGCGCGATTGCGGACGAGCCCGGGGGGGATCCTTTAAGGAGGTGGTCCCGCAAACATTGCGCGGACCCCACCAATAAGCGCATCCCGAACGCAGAACGTCCGAGATGCGACCAACCACGGAGAGCCATCGAGCTTCGCTCCGCGGTCAGATCTAGGCCCGACTGACAGATGACTCTACTGTGTGCGCGCGTGCCTTAGGTCTTCAGATGACCTAACACTACTTCGACCCCATTGGGAAGCACGATCGTCCGGAAGCTCTTCGGTTTGAAGTCCTTCGGATCACGCTGGCGGAATCGCGTAGTTTGCCTGAGGACCTCTGGTTCGCTTGACACATACGCGTGTTCTCGCAGCCATTTCCGAGCTTTGGCGAGTGTCCAGTCCTCGTTGCGAAAGACCAAACTCTGCGTGACTGTTGGCTTTCTTCCGCGCATACGATCCCCAAATATGCGAGCCCCCCGTGATTTTTTTTCACGGGGGGGAGGGCTGTCTTGTCAGCAGATCCCTCGGCAGCAGGTCTAGCCAACTGGACCGGATGCCGAGAGGTCTGAGGCATTTGCCTCGCAGCGATTATGGCATCTTCCGCGGCCGCGGCAAGGCCGCAGTTTGGGTCCAGGCAAGTCCTGCTAGTTTTGTGGCCTCGCCGAAGTTCAGATCTTCTCCCCGGGCGAGCCAACTCGCAAGAATTAGTGCCAACCGGGCGGCCGCTATATGGTCACCCTTGGCAAGATGCTTTTCGATCTGTCCCACAATGCTGCTCGGGCTGATTGCTTGCCCGTCGGCGGCCAGAGGTGGAGATGGATTGGCCTCAGCCGCATGTCGGATCAGACCGCCGACAGCACCCGAAATGAAACCCTCTACGGCTTGAGTAGCTGCGGTTTTCGGCGGGGACGACAATGGACCTCAGGACTGCTCATCAGAGGGGAGCGACGACTCTGGTGAACGTCTGCGCATGATAGTCCAACCGAGCCCTGCTGTCGCTAGGAACGCCCCGAAAATAGCGACGGCGATCCCCACACGACGCTGTCGGACAATCACCGGGTCGGAACTTATGCTCACCAGAGGTGCGGGAGGGCTGGCGGGCAAACCCGGAGGGCTGGGTACTGTCGCAGCGGGCGGAGTCGCCGTCGCTGGACCAGGAATAGCACCTGTTCCAATGGCGGGCACCTCTACGCGCATCCAAGCTGGATCTGCGGGTGGATTCAGTTGCCCGGATTGCAGGCCCGAATATTGCCCTTCGGCCCATACGTCCCAATCATCGTCATACTGCGGATCCTTGTGAGGATCTAGTCCAGCGGGTAATGGCTCACTGCGCTTGTGCCATTTGATGTCGCGAAAGCCACGATTTTCGAGATATCCGGTCACCATGCCTTGTGACACGTAGAAGGGTAAGTTGGCGCCTGCGTAGATGCGTGAACCGGTGATGAGAGGGATCGCTCGTGCCATGCTCACTCATTGCCTTTCGATTCCGAGATCTGCTCTGGTTCCGGACTCAAAACTTTCCACATGAGTAGTGCGAATCCTCCCGCAACGGCAACGCCACTGACGATGGCAGCAACTTTGCGTGTCCTGTCGACGACACGTTGTGCTTCGGCCAGCTTCGTATCGCATGCGTCCAGCACATCGAAAGGGCTCGACATGTCAACGTCTCAATCGTGATCGGATGATGAGATAGACAACGGCTACCAGTGCAACACCGCCAACGACTTTTGCACCTCCACTCAGCATCGTGGATGCGGCTTGCTCGATGCGTTTGCCTTGGACTTGCCCCCAGGTAGCATCACCCGGATCTGCGACTTTGGCGACTGGCACGATTGCACGATCCAATGTCCAATCCGCTTGGTCGATCGTGTAGTCTGCCAGATTGAGCCCCGTCAATGATCCGACGCGCGCGATCAACGAGGGCCATTCCACGGTAGTGGTCGCCCCCCGCCACCAGAAACGAATGGTGACCCACCACGGTTGTTGTCCGGATACGGTCGGTATTCCCTCACCCGGATACGTCTCCCGCGTTGCGATGATTTTGCCAGCAGGGTACGTGGGTCGAGCTCGCTCGACGGAAATTACTTGGATCGGTCGTGCGGCGCCAACGCGCCATTCGTTGTCACCCGTTTTGACGAGTTGAATCAGATCAGTGATCCCAGTTCCTGCGGTCTTGGCGGTACGCAAGACCCAACGCATGAGATCGCCAACTGAATCACCGACCTCTGCCGCGCTTGCGCCATCCCGATCCGTGCGGAGCAAGACCCAGATCTGCTCGCCCTGTTCGAGGGGCATCGAAGCGATATCAGCCATCTAGGTTTTGACCGCGGGCTTGCTTTCGAGGTTCGTTGCGACGTTCAGGAGATTCGCGGCTTGCAGCGCGTACTTGTCCGCGATCTGGAACGCGGCATCCCGAATGACTACAGGATCCTTGCTCGCCAGAGCCTCGTTGACGAGCTTGGCTACGTCTGGGGGCAAGCCGCTGATTGTGATTGTAGCTCCTGTGGCGCCGGTCGGCTTCGTTGGGCTCGGACCCGTCGCCGGCGTCGAAGCTACGGGCGCTGCCTTGGCTTTCGCAGCTGCAACAACAAGGACGAGTAAGCCCACGGCTCCACCGATCAGGAATCCAGTTGGTCGCATGCTATTGCCCATTGCCTATCAGTTGGGCGAGGGCTTGTCCCTCGAGTTGTGAGTGGTCGCTACTTCGGCTTTCGCGGTCGGTGCAAGCTTTCCGAAGGCGAAGAGCGCGAGCGCTACAACGCCTTCGAAAGCTATCATCGTTCCGAGAGACCGAGCAATCATGGTGCTACGAAGCTTGCCATAACGCTATGGAAGACGACCGTGCGAATGTCGTCGTTGAACGTCTCCGACACTCGCGAAATGTTGGTCAAGTAGAACAGTGCGATGTTCGTAGTCGTATGCGAAAAGACCAACTGGAAGTCTGCAGCGTAGGGATCTAGCTTCGTCGCAATCGCAAACTCGTCCGGTCTTGTGTGCGGATGCGTCAAGGAGACCAGTATCGTCGAACCGATTGCGAGCTCGCTTGTGTTGAGCGATTCTTCCCAGACGTCTGCACCTGTATCGTAGAAGAAGCGATCATAGTTGCTCGGGGCGAATGTCTCGTTGTTCGCTACCAAGTGCGCCCAACTGAACCCGTCAGTGTTCAGAGATAGACTAGTAGTACCTGTCAGGGAGCCCACCAAATTGCTATCTTGTAGATAGACTATGAGATTGTTGCCGAAGAACCCTCCAGCGGTGCGAAGGACGTTCTGACAATGGATCTGGCAATTGTCTGTGGTCGCATTGAGCGGACCGACATCCGTTGTGATGCAGACATTGCAGAAATAGAGATCGGCAGTACTCCCAAAGTACGGTGAGACCGTAATGACCCCATCGAGTGACACAATGTTCGTGCCAGCAACGTAGTCGGGATTCACATCTGCCCAAGTGTCGAATACGACCTTAGTTAGATATGTGGAAGGAATCAGAACTGCGCCCGCATAGGCACCCGGCGCGATTTTGATGACCACTGACGTCCAATTACGTGGCGTGCCAGCGAAATCTATCGCGTCCTGGAGCGTCGTGAACGCATGATTGATGTCGCCGTTTGCAGTCAGTGGGTCGGCAGTTGCATCAACGAACAGGACGTGGTTGATGTTGATAGTCGCGTCCGGACCGGTCGCACCAGTTGCGCCTGTGTCACCAGTTGCCCCAGTCGCACCCGTGGCACCCGTGGCGCCCGTGGCACCCGTGGCACCCGTTGCGCCGGTTGCACCTGTGTCACCAGTCGCACCCGTAGCGCCAGTGGCACCCGTGGCACCCGTGGCACCCGTGGCACCCGTTGCGCCAGTCGCTCCTGTGTCACCCGTGGCACCCGTGGCACCCGTTGCGCCAGTCGCTCCTGTGTCACCCGTGGCACCCGTGGCACCCGTTGCGCCAGTTGCGCCAGTTGCGCCCGTTGCACCTGTTGCGCCCGTTGCACCCGTCGCACCTGTGGCGCCTGTTGCGCCGGTCGCGCCCGTGGCACCGGTGGCACCTCCTATACCCCAAGTGGGAACCCCTTCTGGTCCTGTCGACGTCAGGACAAGACCAGCAGTGGCTGGATCGTTCGAGTAGTGCTTGCCGCGTGCCTCAGTACCTGAGTTCGCTACGCGCATCAGCGGATCGGTTGGGTGCCCCATGATGTCTTTGTCCTTTCTAGAGCTGCATTTCGAGTCCGTTAGGGACTTACTGGGAAGTACATCAGATCGAGAGTGACGTCAGCACTCGCCCCGAGTGCCACCAAAGCGTTATCGTTGTTGTTCGAAATCCGCAGAGTGATGTAGTCATCGGCATCGACATAGGCGGTGACGGTCGGATCGCAGCCGCCTGCGGTGCGAGGCAACGCACTACGAGGAGAGACGAGTACCACTCCCTTACCGAGTCGCGCGCCTGGACATGCGATATGGGTAGGCGCGTATGCCGTGTTAGTGGCGAGAGTTTGCGCCGCATTGGCCCAGACCGCGCTACAGGTCGGGAGAGTGGTTCCAGAGTTCGCTTGACGCATGAGGTTCCTCTTTCTTCAGGTGATTGTCGGCGTTGCGCCGTTTTCGCCGGCAGTCGATGCCGGGTTGATTGTTTGATCGGCGGATAGGGGGATCGGCGTCACCGGCGTCGCATTCGATTCGGGTGACGTGGCTGCGGTCGTTGTGACAGTTGCGTTCTGCCTGGCTTGCGCCGTTTTCTTCTGTTCTGCTTGTTGCTGCAGGATTGCTGCGCACTCCGCTGCGACTTGGTCCGCGACGTTTTCGGGTGGCGGTACTTCCTTGACGATTTTTTTGACCAGCTCCTCTTGTTGCGCAGTCAGAAATCCCGAACCGAGCAGCATCGCCAGCTGAGTTGGACTCAGCTTCTGCAGTAGCTCGATGGCTGGTTCGATCTTTTCGAGCACCTCTTTGGGAATTCCGAATTTGGCGAATGCGACGTCGACCAGCTTGTCGAGGTGGCCCTTCGTGATGTTCCAAATCTCGTTGCGCCGGTTCTCCAAATTCGCCGCACTCTTGGCGGCAATATCGCGTTCCGTCTGCTGATTGAAGTACGCCTCTCGTGCCGCGTACACATCGCAAATGGTCTTCTCTCGTGCCTCTTCTCGTTCGAGCAATCGTCCAATGACCTTGTCCTGAGTTTCGGCTTGACTCTTCGAACCTGTGCTGAGCAACTTGTGCATCTCGAGCACCATGGCGTTCGCGTTCTTCAGGGCTTCGACGAGCGTCTTGTTGACGCTGTCGTTGACCGCCTGTTTGCCGGTCCGTTCCTCCTCGAGATCTTCGAGACCGTCGCCAGTCTCTTCTCCATCGTCGTCGAATTTGCGTCGACTGACTACGCGCAAGTCGCGCGCTAGGATCTCGAGTTGCGCAGGATCATAACGATTCGTTCGATCGGGGCACGGATAGCAGGTGATGTTTCCCGTCTGGACAAGCACGCGTAGGCGGCGCACCGAAATCTCCAGTTTCACAGCAGCCTGAATACCCGTAGGCCAGCCCTGCCATCCATTCGGCGGCGGGAGTTTCGAGACGACGTCTGTAGAGTCTTTGGCCATGGTTATCCGTCGAGCAGAAAGCAAACAGTGATCAGATCGTTGCCCGTTCCAGCCGCGGACACGAACGAGACCATCGTGGTCGCACCTGGGAGGACGACTCCCTCAGTGCGGATAGCAGAATCGGCAGCATTGCCGAGATTGTAGGTGTTGCGCGCGTTCAGGGCCGTCACAGTGACGATCACGTCGGAGGCTGCCTGTCCCCTTCGGTCCCCCACGAGTAGACGACGAGCTCGTGCGGGCGGCGCCATCGACTCCGCTACGGTCGCAGCGAGAGTAAACGCAAAGGTCAACGTCGGTGCAGCCGTAGAGAATCGCGGACCCGGAACCAACTGCGCACTCAGAAAGATTGGCACGGCAATGTTGCGATTCCCGGAACCGACGCCATACTCGACTGCTGTCACGGTCACTTTTCCGGCGGGAATCGAGATCGAAGTTCCGAAGGTCCAATCGAGCATGACCTCGTCGTTCGGCACCGCTCCAACTGCATACTTCGCTAGTGCGCGAATGTTGCCAGGGCCGATGTCGATGCCCGGATTGTAGAGATTGCGCATCTGCAGCAACAGCGTGGACATCGAGGGATACTGGTAATTGGGCAACGATAGCTCGCCCATGTTTGCCTGGCGGCCTATGCCCCCAAGACCAAACAAAATTGGCTGGCCCGGGATGTTGGGTGCAACCCAAGTCAGCCCTTGATGCGCAAGGTTGACCTGGGAGCGGTTGAGCTTGTCGTCGTTCATTGGTAGATGATCTGTCCCGTTGGTCCGACCAGCGCGCGCCGATAGCCGGCAGGAACGCCAGGCATTGCTGTGCGCATTGCCGTCGCTGCTTGAGCTTTGGCGTTGCGTAGTGCCAATCGCGATTCGATCGCTTGTTGAATCGCTCCAAGAGCTACGGACGCTCCTTGGTTGCCTCTATTGGCCTCGTCTCTCGTGTTTGCAATCACTTGCCGAGCCGCTGCGGCAATGCCAGGTACTGTGCTCTCTGCTGCTTCTGCAACGGCAGTCGTTGCTGCGATTGCCGCAGCAGCCGGCACGCCCACTGTCGGATACTGGAAGGCGGCGCCATTCGGTCCGACCTTGACCATTGGGCTGTTCGTCAGCACTTTGGCAAGAGGCGCCGCATTGACTACCTCTTTGAGGACATTGCCCCCACGTGCGATGTTGACACCGCTACTCAATGCGCGTTGGGCGGCTGCGAGCGCTTGCGATTGCGGCAACTGGCTACGCGCGAAAGCGAGGCCTTGACCCGTCACAGCCTTCGCAATGTTGCCACCCTTGGCCGCAGTGATGCCAACGTTTAGGGCACGCTGAGCGATTTCGCCACCTGGTAATTGACTGCGAGCGTATTCGAGCCCGCGATTCGTCACGCTCTTGAGAACATTGCCACCACGCGCCACATCGATCCCTGTTTGGATCGCAGACTTGTAGAGCTGTCCGCCCGGCACAGCACCGATTGCGGCCTCTTCGGCAATCGCTCGAAGACTCTTGCCTTGCGATGCGGCACTCACTGCGGAAAGGCCCGACGCAAGTCCGGTACCGACGCCCGGCACGAACGACGCAACACCAGC
>Ga0316624_10001176_pt1 | contig 10068 bp, 8 predicted proteins | sample OWC_Aug_N3_C1_D5_FD_207657 | JGI IMG/M metagenome (GOLD analysis project Ga0316624, IMG submission 207657) | Wetland soil microbial communities from Old Woman Creek delta, Ohio, United States - OWC_Aug_N3_C1_D5_A | ecosystem: Environmental > Terrestrial > Soil > Wetlands | place: USA: Ohio...
GACATAACCCTCGTTGACGTTAAGACACCGGAAGAATGGGTGAATGCTGTTGTGAACGGAGACATTGATGCAGTTGCCACCGCCCAACCGTATGCTAATTTAGCCAAAGAGCGACTGGGCGCTAACGCCGTTGTCTGGCCGGCACAGAGTGGTCAGCCCCTGCATGGATTGATTATTTCTTCCAACGAGTGGATAACAAAACATCCTGAACTAACAAGAAGGTTCCTTAAGTCTCTGGCACAGGCCGAAGCGTATGTCATCCACAATCCAGCTCAAGCAAAAGACATCGTACAGAAACGCCTAAACCTGGATCCCGCGTATATTGAAACGGTCTGGTCTCAAAACCAATTTTCACTTTCCCTTGACCAGTCGCTCATCACTGCAATGGAAGATCAGGCAAGGTGGATGATAAGCAGCAACCTTACCACTGAAAAGAAGGTTCCCGATTTCATGGATTACATCTATCCCGACGGTCTGAAAGCCGTGAAGCCCGAAGCGGTGAGTACTATTCGCTGAGGGTAGGAAAAGCAGGATGGAAAGAGGAGTCGTTACAGTAATCTTTGTCATCGCCGTAACCATGGCGGCGGTCGTTGGTTCATCGTCTTGCTCGCAGGGTACTTATTCAGGACCACCCGAGTCAATCACCCTTGGATACACGCCTTCTGAGGCATCCGGTCTTCTGTATATAGCTGAAGACCAGGGCTTTTTCACTGCTAACGGCGTCAAGATTATTCAAAAAAACTACAGCACGGGAACAGAAGCAATTGAGGGCCTTCTTAAAGGTGAAGTTGAAATCGCAGGGATGAATGAAGTCCCTTTCATCAGCAAGGTTTTTGAAAAACGAAAAGTCAGTATTTATGCAAACGTAGACAGACTCCAGTATGCTTATCTCATGGGCCGCAAAGATAGGGGTGTCAAGGGTGCGGCCGACCTTAGGGGAAAAAAGATTGGCCTGCCTCGGCGGACGATGGCCGAATTTTACCTCGGCAGGTTCCTTGAGCTGAATGGCTTGAGCTTGAAAGATGTAACCCTGGTTAACACAGTACCTTCGGCGTCGGTGGATGCCATAACCAGCGGTAGCCTGGAGTGCATCGTTATCTGGAATCCCTTCGCCCGTCAGATAATGAAGCAAATGGCAGACAACGTGACGGTGTTGCGTGTACAGAGCGATCAGCCTGCTTATGCTGTGGCGGTTGCCCGGAATGACTGGTTAGCCGTCCATGAAGAAATCATTAAGAGGTCACTGAAGGCCATTGCCCAGGCTGAACTATACCTAATAAACCATCCGTCTGAAGCCAAAGCGATTGTTCAAAAGCGGATGAATTATGATGCCGTTTTTATAGAAACCGTATGGTCGGAGAACCAATTTTCACTTTCTCTCGACCAGTCGCTCATTGCCGCGATGGAGGATGAGGCGCGCTGGATGATAGCAAACAATCTGACCACCGAGAAGCAAGTGCCTGATTTTGGGGATTACATCTACGAGAACTGCCTCAAGGCTGTAAAGCCCGAAACGGTGAATATTATTCGCTGAGGGGAGATGCAAATTCGGAGCTCGGAGTGCGGAATGCGGAATGAAAACCGGTGAAGAAAGCAAAATGCGGAGTAAGAGATGAGGAATCATACTCAACGAACACATAGATTCACACCCATAGCGATTGTTGTTGCCGTCGTACTTGCAGTGCTCGCTGGCGCATTGTCTTGCTCACAGAGAGACCATTCATCTGAAGCTCAACAGCTCACAATCGGTTCAAGCCACAACGAGGCGGACACGCTCATTTATATCGCTTATGAGCAAAACTTCTTCGTCGTAAATGGTCTTAATGTAATCATTAAGGACTATGGCTCCGGCTCAACGGCGGTCGATGGAATGCTGAAAGGCGAAGTAGATATCGCAACTGCGTCGGAATTTGTTATTGTCCAGAAAGCGTTCAAGCAGCAGGCAGTTCTCACAATCGGGACGATTAGTAAGAACTACACCACATACCTCATCGGACGTATCGACCGGGGGATTCGGAATGTTTCCGACCTCGAGGGCAAGAAGATCGGTATTCCGGCGGGGACATTAGCCCAGTTCAACTTCGGGCGGTTCCTTGACTTAAACGGAATGGGCCGTAAGCAGATGACCAAAGTAAATATCGACATCGCGCAGTCCGAAAACGTTATCGTTAGCGGAGACGTTGATGCCGTCGTATCGTGGGAGCCCTATATCAGCAGAATCAAGGAGAAATTGGGCGACAAACTCGTAGTCTGGCCTGCTCATAGCGGGCAGCCCCAGTATAAGAACATCATCGCCACGAAGGCCTGGATGGCACAGCATCCAGAAGTGGTGAAGGGGGTTTTAAAGTCGCTTGTTCAGGCCGAGAGTTTCATGGCACTTCATCCAGACCATGCTAAGACTGTCGTCCAGAGGCAGTTACAGTATAACGACGAATATATAGCTTTGGTCTGGCCCTTGAACCAGTTTTCTCTCTCGCTCGACCAGTCTCTTATTGCCGCCATGGAAGACGAGGCACGCTGGATGATAAAGAACAAGCTTACGACTGAAAAGAAGGTTCCTGATTTCAACGATTACATTTACGTAGATGGCCTCAAAGCGATAAAGCCAGAGGCAGTGAATATCATTCGATGAGGGAGACCCATGAGAATTAGAACGCAATTCATTATAACCATGCTCCTGTTCGGCATTATCCTGGTCGTTATGGCTATGTCAGCGATCATCACGAATCTACACTTAGAAGAAACCGGCCAACAAGAAGAGATTGCACGCAGTATCGCCCAGGGGGCAAACGAGTTAGGCTACCTTGCCAATGATTACCTGATTTACCGCGAAAGCCAGCAACTGAAGCGATGGCAATCCAAATTTGCCTCGTTCTCCGCCCAGGTGGCCAGTCTGCGTTCAGACAGACCCGATCAGAAGGTGCTTGTTGCCAATATACGGGCAAATCAGAACCGACTGAAAGAAGTGTTCGACAGCGCGGCATCCGCTCCGGAAGGCCCGTCTCGGAATCAGAGGACAGCCCTTGACCCGGCGTTTCTTCAGGTCTCATGGAGCCGGATGGCGGTCCAAAGCCAGGGGCTGGTCTCTGATGCTTCACGTTTATCACAGCTATTAGATCAACAGATGGACCAGCTCACAAACATAAGAACCATTCTTATTTATGTCATGGTGGCCCTGTTTGGCGTTTTTCTTCTAGCCAGCTATGTGTTGACTTACCAACGCATCCTGAAATCGTTAGTGACCCTCCAGGCAAGTACTGCCGTCGTCGGCTCGGGTAATCTGGATTTCGTCATCAAGGAAAAGCAGAATGACGAAATCGGCGATTTGTCACATGCCTTCAATCAGATGACCACTGACCTGAAGGCCGTGACTGCCTCCAAAGCAGACCTGGAGAGGGAAGTTGCTCAGCGCAAGCGAGCGGAAGAGGATCTACGTCGACAACGCGAGTGGCTAGGCGTAACGCTCAGCAGTATCGGCGATGCGGTCATCGCGAGCGACACAGAAGGACAGATCACCTTTCTCAATCCTGTTGCCGCGACGTTGAGCGGCTGGGAATCTGAAGAAGCCCTGGGTCAGCCCATCACGAGTGTATTTCAGATCATCAACGAGAAGACCCGTGCGCCTGCTGAAAACCTTGTGGCGCGAGTTCTGAATGAAAAGCGCGTAGTCGGTCTGGCCAACGACACCGCGCTGGTCACCAAGGACGGCCGGGAGGTGCCGATCGAGGATAGCGCGGCTCCGATCAAGGACAGTGCCGGCAACCTAATCGGAGTGGTGCTCGTTTTCCATGATGTCACCGAGAAGCGGCGTGCACAGGCGGCATTGCGCGAGAGCGAAGAGCGCTTCCGCGCGGTGTTCGAATCGAGCTCCGACTGCATTCTGGTCTGGGACCGCCAGTACAATTACCTGTATGCCAACCAGGCCGCCATTGACCATGTCAGAACGACGCGCGACAAGGTCATCGGCAAGAACATCCGCGACGGGTTAGGCCATCTTCCCGATTTCATGCACCTGTGGATGGCGAGAGTCGATCGAGTCTTTGCCACCGGCGAATCCTTCCGAGTTGAAGACGCAGTGCCCGTGGGCGACCGGCTGGTTCATAGCGAGTCTCAGGTTTCGCCCATCCGGGACGCCGAGGGCCAGGTGTTTGCGGTCGGCGTCGTCTATCGCGATGTCACCGAGCGTAAACGTGCCGAGGCGGCGCTAATCGAGGCCCATGACCGTGCGGCGTGGCTGGCGCGGTTTCCCGAGCAGAATCCCAATCCTATCATCCGAGCGTGTGCGGATGGGACTGTTCTCTACTGCAACCCAGCCTCCGCAAAGCTCCACGGGTGGACGTGCGAGGTCGGCCAGCTTCTGCAAAATGAACTGCTCCCGCTGGTCGGGCAGGCAATGGCCGAAGGAAGAGAAGTGCAGCAGGACGTACAACTGGACGAAAGGTTCTACATCGTCTGGATCGCACCGTTCCCCGAAGAACGCTACGTCAACGTCTATGGACGCGACATCACCGAGCGCAAGCGAGCTGAGGAGGCGCTGAAACAGCGCACTATTGAACTCCAGCAACTGACCGAGACCCTGGAGCACCAGGTACGGGAGCGAACCGAAGACCTGGGGGAGGCTAACAAGGCGCTGCGAAATCTATCCACAAGGCTCCTCTCGGCCCAGGAGGAGGAGAGAAAGAGAGTTGCCGGTGAGCTCCATGATACCATCGGGGCTTGCCTGAGCGGAATTAAGTTCAAGGTGGAAAGCTCTTTGCAGCAGATGGGAAAAACCCAAAGCCACATGACCGAATCTCTGAAAACCATCATCCCGGTAATACAAGAAGGCATAGAAGATTGTCGGAGAATGCAGCAGGATCTGCGGCCGTCGATGCTGGACGACCTGGGTCTGTTACCTACCCTTTCTTGGTTCTGCAGGAGGTACCAGACGATTTACACTGGGATTAAAGTCGAGTTGGAACAAACTCTTGAAGAAAGGGAGATCCCGAATTCCTTAAAGATCGTCATCTATAGGGTAACGCAAGAAGGGATGAACAACATTGCCAAGCACAGCAAAGCGGATTTTGTCCATTTGTTTTTGCGGAAAATGGACAGGAGAATTGAACTTATTCTCGAAGACAATGGTCAGGGTTTCGATCTGAAAAAAGTGCTCGGTTCGGAGAGCACGAGGCGGGGATTGGGTCTAACGAACATGAGGGAGCGGACCGAGCTTTCAGGGGGTTCTTTCGCGATTGAGTCCGCGGAGGGTAAAGGAACGACCATTCGTGCCTCATGGCCCCTCTGATTGATGATTGGGGATTGATGATTGAACAACGAAAACCCAATCAGCAATCAACAATCATCAATCCATAGTATCTTCTGCTCCCTGTTTTTGGGAATGATGGTCGCGGCCGAGGAAGTAGTTGCCCCAGGAAGAGATTTGGTCGAGGGCCCAGTTCCGGGGCGGTGTGTAGCCTTCTCGGAGGGATTCCTCTTCGCCATAAGGTTTAAGCCGGTTATAAGCGCGGACATAAATGCACTTCCTTTTCCCTGGAAAGACCTCGCACCACCCTTCTGTTGACCCTCCGCATTGGCCGTTGAAGAGATACTTGGGGCATTGAGATTGGGGGCATAAGAAAGCGACTTCAAGAAGCGTACAGTCCCCGCAGCGGCGGCAGCGGGAGGTGATAAACTTAATCCAGTACTCCAGTCCCGTGATAGCGCCCTCGAGCCAGGTGCCATTGATTTTCTCAAAGAACCGTCGCGCTGGTTTGAAAAGCGGGGCTTCTGGAGTGAAGGCCAAGTGATGAAAGAATCGCATCACGGCAAAACCAGGGCTCTTTCTGGGTTTACGCTTTCTCGTAGTGAGCGTGTCAGTATTGAGGCCTGTCTTTGAGTCTTTTTCAAAAAGATAAAAACCATCCTTTTGTGGAAAAGAGAATTCCCGAACATAATCCTCCCAGTTGGGATAGAACTCTTCTGACTTCGCGATCACCTCCTCCACATCTTCGTACTTTAAGTTGGGACCCCCGATGTGGGCTCCATGATAACCGAGGCCTTTCAGTATCGCGATCAATTTGGCCGCCCTCTTAAGCCGGGTTTTCTTTCCTTTATCGGGTGTCTTTGCCTCTTCTTCGTAGATCCGGCAGAGATCATCCGTCACCACACATCCCGGGACTCCTCCCTTGTTCATCACCTTAGCCACGGTTTGATTCAGGACATAAACATTACCGAGGATTGGAATATGAAGGCCACTGCAGCGCATGGCGCGGATGAGCTCATCGAATTTCCTAGCATCAAACCCTAACTGGGTGATGATAAAATCTGCCCCCATCTGAACCTTCTTATAGAGCCTGTAGTTCTGAGCCATGACTTCTGATTCATATTTCTTAAAAGGCGAGATGGTGCATCCTTTGAAAAAATGAGTGGCAGGGAGACGGACACCCCCCCCTGGAGCCTTTCCGTCAATTTCAAGCCCCTCATTCATTTGATTGATAAAGCGAAGGAGCTGGACGGAGTCGAGATCATAAACAGGTTTGGCTTCGCCTTCAAATCCATAGAGGGGAAAATCACCGGTCATCAGGAGAAGGTTCGAAATTCCAATACGGTCCAGAGAGTATAGGATCGACTCAATCTGGTTCCGATTCTTATCCTTACATGTGAAGTGGATAATGGGATCTATTCCAAGGTGGGATATCTCAAAGCCAATCACATCGGGAGAAAGGGCTGGGTGGCCTCCTGGATTATCGGTGATAGAGAGGGCGTGGACAAGCTTCGACTGAGCAACTTGTTCTGCAAGCCTCAGGATCTGATCCTGAGGCTTGCCTCTTGAGCCCCTTCCCGGAACGAGCTCAAGGGTATAGACAAAGTCCTTCCCTTCAAGGAGAACATCCCTGAAGCGGTTTTTTTCCGTTGGCATTTTTGAAGCAGTGCTATTATTCGATGACGATGGCTTCAACGGGGCAAGCCTCGGCCGCCTCTTTACACTTCCCTTCGAGGTTTTTAGGCACTTCTTCCATTTTTGCGACCGCTACGTCCCCGTTCATTTCGAAAATCTCTGGGCAAACCTGAACACACGTCTCGTCTCCCACGCAGGTTTCTTCGTCCACTCTAACCTTCATCTTTTTCTCCTTCCCTTTGATGGATACGATGCTTCACACAATCCCTGGCTTCCTGCTCTATAAGTAATAGAGCTTCTGGCACTGAGCGCATCTTAGGTATTCAAAATATTTATTGTAATTGGATTGGTGTTCAATGGCTCCTTTACCTGGCTCATAGACCTTTTCCCCGCAATCACACTTCAAAGCGCTTTTCTCAATCTCCTTTTTTAAATCTTCTCTTGCTGCGTTTTCCATGATCAACACCTCCCTTTTACCACGTTTCATAAACCGATCAAAGAGATTTTATTTTTACGGCTCATCCAAATCCTACATCGTGGACCGATATAACCAATCATCTACCCTCCCTCTTAAAATTATAAGTTGGCCCATGGCCTATTTCAACGAATGGGAATATAGAAAACAATAAGTCTTCCTCTTCCAGATCCCTATATTGGACATTCACAAAACAGCATAAAGATACAGCACTTTTTCCCAAAAAATACAGGAATTACCTTATTTACCCTTCAATTCGTTTCCTATAATTTATAGATTGGTTCGAATTATTGGTTTTTTTAAATAAGGAGAAGTCCCATCGGGACGGGTCCAGGAAATAAGAAGCCCTTCTAGTGGGTAGAAGGGCTTGAAGATACGAGTTCCGGCACCTCCTATTGAATCATGACACTCACTTTATGTTCCCAGTCCCTAATCGGGGCGAAAATTCTTAGGAGGCCACTTTCATATTTGGCTTCTGCTTGTTCGGGTACGATCTCATGGGCCAACATGTAGCAGCCGGAATATTCGGTATCCGTTCCCCTTGGGGCTGAGACACAGAAACTATCTTTTCGCATATCTAGTTTTATGTCTTTTTTGTCAACCCCAGGAAGTTCCAATTCTATTTTGAAACGCCCGTCTTTATCATCATGGGAGAAGCAGGCGCATGGAGTTACCTTTGGTCTTTCGTTCATTTAAAACACCCCCTTCCTTTTATTAAAATATAAGATTGGTGATTGAAAAATTCAATGTGTATAGCAACGGAATTTGTGCTATAGAAATAACTTAAGGATCAATTTCTCGTATAAAAGGGGGATCGGTCATTTGGGAGGAACGGCTCTATGGGAATGACACTGGCCGAGAAGATTTTGAGTGAACATGCAGGGAAAGAAGTGCGAGCGGGGGAGATCGCTATCGTCAAAGTCGATCTGGCTTATACTCAGGACGGGACAGGTCCTCTGGCTGTCCGAAAGATCCAGGAAATGGGTTTTGAGAAGGTTTATCATCCTCAGAGAACAATCTTCTTCTTTGACCACGCCTCTCCGAGCCCGAGGTTCGAGCTCAGTAACGATCACGCCTTCTTAAGGGATTTTGCGAATCGGACTGGGATTCAGGTTTCAGATATTGGTTTTGGCATCTCTCATCAGGTGGTGGCCGAAAAATGGGTGAGGCCTGGAACGGTGGTGATTGGAGCGGATTCTCATACTTGCACAGGGGGGGCCTTGGGAGCCTTTGCGACAGGAGTGGGGTCAACGGACGCTGGCGTGGCTATTGCCTTGGGAAAAATTTGGCTAAGAGTTCCTGAGACTCTGCGGGTGGTTGTAGAAGGGAAACTCCCCGTAGGTGTTTATGGGAAAGATATTATTCTTCACCTGATCGGTAAGATTGGAGCAGCGGGAGCGACTTATAAGGCTCTGGAATTTGTTGGAGAGACCATCGAGAAGCTCGAAATGTGGGGTAGGATGACCATTGCCAACATGGCGGTGGAGGCGGGGGCCAAGGTGGGACTTTTCCCTTCTGATGAAATGACCCGGGGCTGGTTTAGTCAGATGGGGAGGCCCGAGGATTTTAGACCGATGGCATCTGATGCTGATGCCACGTGTGAGAGAGTCGTGAAGATCAATGCTAAAGAACTGAAACCTACGATTGCTTGTCCCCATCAGGTAGATCATACGAAGACCATCGATGAAATCGGGGAGGTAAAGGTCGATCAGGTCTATCTTGGTACTTCTTGCAACGGCAGGCTGGAGGACCTTCATATTGCCGCCCAGATCCTGAAGGGGAGGACAATTGCTCCAAAGACCCGAATGATTGTCACCCCGGGCTCACACCTGGTTTACAGAGAAGCCCTTAAGGATGGAACGATAGAAATCTTCGTTGACGCAGGAGCTCTCATTTCCTCCCCTGGATGTGGAGCCTGCGTGGGGCTTCATGAAGGCGTTCTTGGAGATGGGGAGGTCTGTTTGGCCACACAGCCAAGAAATTTCAAAGGGAGGATGGGAAGCCCGAAATCCTTTATCTATCTGGGGTCTCCGGCGGTTGCTGCTGCTACTGCCATCGAGGGCAAAATTGCTGACCCGAGGAAATATCTGTAGATGCGCGAGAATAAGACTGTGTGCGGAATGGAAGGTGTCAAACCCTAAACTCGAAACCCTAAACTCTAAGCAAACTCAAATGCTCAAAAGACCAAACTCAAAAGCGGGGTTGAGAAGTCAAAATTGCTTTTTGAGTTTTGTGTTTTGGATTTGCTTAGGATTTAGAGTTTAGTGTTTAGAGTTTAAACAATCTGTGGAGGGAGCGAATGAAGGGTAAGGCTTGGAAATTTGGCGACGCGATCAGCACGGACCACATCATTCCGGGTCGCTATTTCTATCTCAGGTCGAACCTCCCCGAGCTTTCAAAACATATGCTCGAGTATGAAAGGCCGGGGTTTTCTGAAATGGTTTCTCCGGGCGACTTCATCGTTGCGGGAGAGAACTTTGGGTTGGGTTCCAGCCGGGAGCACGCAGCTCTGGTGATCAAACTCAATGGGATCCAGGCTGTTCTCGCAAAAAGCTTCGCAAGGATCTTCTACCGAAACTGTTTTAACAATGGTCTTCCCGCCATCAGTTGTGATACCGATCGGTTCCGGGAAGGAGATGAATTAGAACTCCTCCTGGAAGAGGGGAAGATCGTTAACTATACACAGAGCGGAACCCTCTCCTTTTCACCCCTTCCT
>Ga0316624_10001177_pt1 | contig 10065 bp, 7 predicted proteins | sample OWC_Aug_N3_C1_D5_FD_207657 | JGI IMG/M metagenome (GOLD analysis project Ga0316624, IMG submission 207657) | Wetland soil microbial communities from Old Woman Creek delta, Ohio, United States - OWC_Aug_N3_C1_D5_A | ecosystem: Environmental > Terrestrial > Soil > Wetlands | place: USA: Ohio...
CGGGAATGTCGTTATTAAAGCTGATAGCAACTTGGTTGACTTGAAGTTGTTGGGCCGAAAGAAGGAGTTTGCAGCGGAAGACGGCCACCGAGGTGAGAGTTCGCGGAAGCGGGGCAAGAGAGGGGAGGATCTAGTCATGTCAGTGCCTGTGGGTACAACGGTTTTCAGTGGAGCTAAGTCGGGCCAGGAGACACTGCTGGCGGACTTGACAGCTTCCGGGGAAGAAGTAGTGGCGGCTAAGGGCGGTCGAGGAGGGTTAGGTAATGCCCGTTTTGCCACATCGGTAAATCAAGCCCCTGAAACTGCCGGTAAGGGGCAACCGGGCGGAAAACGGTATGTTGTCCTCGAGGTAAAACTCATTACCGACATCTGCATTATTGGGGCTCCCAGTTCGGGGAAATCCACTTTGTTGTCGGCGATATCGAGAGCCAGACCCGAAATCGCCGATTACCCCTTTACCACGCGGCAGCCAGTTTTAGGAGTCGTATCCGACGGTAGGAGAGACTTTGTTGTTGCCGAAATCCCCGGCCTTGTTGCAGGCGCTCATCGGGGCAAGGGGTTGGGGAACGAGTTTCTGCGCCATGCGGAAAGAACCAGGCTGCTGATTTACTTGTTGGACGGCAGTTCACCGACCGTTATTGATGACCTCGGTACATTGGATAAAGAGATAGCTTCGTACAAAGACCTGGCACACAAGCCCAAAATGGTAGCGGTAAACAAGATGGATCTGCTCGCGGTTCAAGCTCGTTTACCGCAGATCAAGGAGCACTTCACTAGGCTTGACGTCCCTGTCTTCTATATCTCTGCCCTCAGCGGCCGAGGCGTGCTAGAATTGACTAGGAAGGCCATGGAGACGGCGGAACAGGCCGGCCGGGATGAGAAAACGATTTCGCAGTCTCAAATAACTATATTTCGTCCCAAGCCCAGAAAGTAAAAAGGTGAATATAGGCGTTCTTGGCGGCACGTTTGATCCCATTCATATAGGGCACCTCATTATCGCTGAGGAAGCAAGGGTGAGGTTGGGGTTGAGCAAAGTCCTTTTCGTACCCGCCGGGCAGCCGTGGCTTAAGCAGGACCGTGACGTTACCGCGGCAGTCCACAGGGTAGAGATGGTGGGTCGTGCCATAGCGGACAACCCGTATTTTGAGCTTAGCACTCTCGAGGTGGAGCGCCCTGGTCCCTCTTACACTGTGGATACCCTGATAATGCTTCGTAAGCAACTAGGCAGCAAAGCCATCCTTTTCTTCATCCTTGGACGTGATACCCTGGCCGAGCTGCACTTGTGGAAAGAACCCCAAAAAGTGGTTCAATTGTGTCGGCTGGTGGTTCCGCCGAGACTGGGTTCAGGAGATTTGAAGCATTTGGGAAAAGTGCTACCCGGACTGCTGGAGAGAGTCATTCAGCTTGATATGCCTGTAATCGGGATTAGCTCCTCAGAGATTCGCCAGCGCATTGCTCAGGGGCTGTCCATTCGTTACCTGGTGCCCCCTGAGGTAGAAAAGTACATAACAGAACACGAGATATATCTGACATCTGCGACATAACGCCGCGCTTCAGCCGCCGCCCCGTGCGGTTGGAGTGCAGAGCCTTGTTAGCCCGCTGTGTTTTGAAAATACTATACTCGTTCAATTTGTTATGCATTTCAGTCCCACGCCACTTCTCTATTAAGCTTCTCGCTCAATTTGTCTATCTCTGCCAATATCAGAATTGAAATATCATAAGACTTCTGGTGCCACTTCTGCTGGTAACTCGCCATTGGCTCAAACACATCCTTCATATTCAATTGGCCACCGATTAACAAGATTGGTTCAACGAGCCCCTCTTTTTGGAGAGCTTCTATTGGCCCACCTCCATGAGCAACAGAGTCACGGACTGTCGCAACTCGGTTCTTGAGATTTCGAATTGTTCCCCTTATGTCGGTCTCGAGATTCCCGAAGTTCGGATCTGAGGTTCTTACCAGTTTACGCACTACCTTTGTCGCTAGTTTCTCAAACCTGTTCAGCAATCCTTGTGCCCATATGGCCCACGCATCATGATGATAAATGACCCATTCTCCCGCGGTAAGATAGGATGGAGCAGGAGCCTTCAATAGACGCAGGCTAGTCTTCAATTGATGTATTCCGACTTCCACGTCCAGGACGCTTGTATATATGTCCCGCCATTTGTTGAAACGGGAGTCAATTTTGATCCCTCTGACTTCGTTCAGGCTTTGTTCGTAGCCCTTGGCCTGCAAAGATTTTCTGAAAGCATCCACGTATTCGGGGGCGATACTTTCAAGATTTCTGACAGCACTGCTGATGATCTTCTGGCGAAGGGTGTCGAATCCACCAGTTTGTCTATTGGACATGACCTTCTATTCTCCGGAATGGGTTCCTAACTGTTCTGTCATCGGCATCGGGTCTGCCTCGTGCACGCTCATCCGACAAACAGTCATATTGTCGTTATTGAGATTCCCTGGCGAATTGTCGCATATCACGTAACTACTTGGGGCCGGGAAGCCCAACGGCTAAATATCGAGGTTTCTGACGCTTTGAGCGTGGGCCTGGATGAATCTTTTGCGGGGCAAGACTTCGTCACCCATGAGCATACGAAAAGCCGCGTCTGCGGCTATGGCATCCACTACCTCTACTTTGAGCAGGGTTCTGTTAGCGGGGTTCATGGTTGTCTCCCACAATTGTACGGGGGTCATCTCCCCCAGCCCTTTATATCTCTGAATCTCTGCCTTGTCTCCTTTTAGTCCCTTAAGTTTCTCCTCTTTTTCCTGTTCAGAGTAAAGCCAGGACTCCTGTTTGCCGGACTTGATGCGGTAAAGGGGTGGCTGCGCAATGTAGAGGTACCCCTGGTTAATCAACTCCGTCATATGGCGGTAAAAGAAAGTGAGGAGCAGAGTGCGAATGTGCGAGCCATCGACATCGGCATCAGTCATGATGATTATTCTGTGATAGCGAAGTTTAGAGCTATCAAATAGTTCGTCGGCACTGGCTCTCAACGCTGTGACAATGGCCCTTAGCTCTTCATGTTCCAAAATCTTATCTTTGGCAGCCTTTTCCACATTGAGTATCTTGCCTCTCAGTGGAAGGATGGCTTGAAAGCGGCGGTCTCGCCCTTGTTTAGCCGAGCCGCCGGCTGAGTCACCTTCAACCAGGTAGAGCTCGCATTTTGCCGGCTCCTTCTCGGAACAATCGGCCAGTTTACCGGGCAGAGTCGACGTTTCGAATCCAGTCTTCTTTAAAACGAGGTCACGTGCTTTGCGCGCCGCCTCTCTGGCTCTGGCGGCGGTGAGGCACTTCTCTATGATTGCCTTGCCTTCGTTGGGGTGTTGCTCCAGGTAAAGAGACAAGCTGCTGGCTACCGCAGACTCAACCTGGCTTTTTACTTCGGGATTACCCAGTCTGGCCTTGGTTTGCCCTTCGAATTGGGGCTGTGGCAGTTTTACACTGATGATGGACACTGCTCCTTCGCGCACATCTTCCCCGGTCAAGTTGGGGTCGGAATCCTTTAGAATCTTCGCATTCCGGGCATAATCATTGAACACTCGAGTCAATGCCGAACGAAAGCCGGTAAGGTGGCTGCCTCCGTCCCTGGTATTGACACAGTTGGCAAAAGAAATGGTGGACTCGGTAAAGCTATCGTTATATTGTAGAGCTGCCTCTATGACGGTGCTATCTGTCATGGTGGAGATATAGATGGGGTAGGGGTGAACAACGCCTCTGCCTTTGTTAAGACGGCGAATATAGCTGGCTATTCCCCCGTCGAAGTAGAACGCCTTCTCTTGATTGGCCCTCTCGTCTTTGATAACTATTTCTACTCCTTTGTTCAGATAAGCCAGTTCCCTTAGCCGCTGGCAAGCCATATCGAAATCGTAGTCAATGCTCTCGAAGATTGTCTTATCAGCGAGGAAGGAAATTGAAGTGCCTGTGTCCTGGGCGTCGCCGACTACTTCTACTTCGCCTTTAGGCACTCCCTGCTTATATTCCTGGCAGTAGACTTTTCCCTGGCGTTTGACCTCGGCCTTGAGCCACGAGGACAGGGCATTCACCACTGAAGCTCCGACGCCATGGAGTCCGCTGGATACGCCATAGACATGATTGCTGAACTTGGCCCCGGCGTGCAGACGGGTCAACACTGCTTCCAGGGCTGTGATATCTTGTCCCGGGATGTTTTCCGTGGGGATACCCCGTCCGTTGTCAATCACAGTGACGCTGTTGTCTTCATGGACGGTTACTTCGATATGATTACAGCAGCCGGCCATGGCTTCGTCTATGCTGTTGTATACTATCTCGTAGAGGATCTGGTGTAGTCCGTGCTTATCGGTGCCGCCAATATACATGCCCGGGCGCAAACGTACGGCCTTAAGTTCATCTAGGATCTGGATGTCTTTGGCGGTATATTCCGACTTCGCCTGGTTATTTATGCCATTTTGCGACATAGGTAGTTTGTTTCAGACTACATTTGGTGAAGTGCTGGATCGGACCATGAGAGGAAAGGCTCAGATTTCCATTCGAGGTTACTAGCATAGCATATTATATCATATTCTGAGCTGCTGGAAAAATCCGGCTATTTCAGCCAGGGGGATAGTCTTCTGCTCTCCACTTTTCATGTCCCGCAACATCACGTTTCGCTTGCTGACTTCCTCTTGCCCGAGAATGAGGGCGTAGGCAATGTCCAGGGAGTCAGCTTGTCTCATTTGCCCTCTCAGGCTCTTGTCGCCTGTAGCCATGACAACTGCAAAGCCGGCTTTGCGCAACTCCGAAGCAAGCTTCATCGCCTCGATCTTGGCCTCTTCTTGCAGGTGGGCAATGAAAACATCGGGTCCGGGCAGTGCCGGAATATCTAGCTTCTGTTTCTTTAGATTCAATATTATTCTTTCCAGCCCGGTCGCAAAGCCTACCGCCGGAGTCGGTTTGCCTCCTAGCTCCTCAATGAGGTCATCATAGCGACCGCCTCCGCCAAGTGTGCTTTGGCCTCCATTCTCTCGAGGTTCTACCTCGAACACTGTCCTGGTGTAATAGTCCAGGCCACGGACCAATCTAGGGTTCAATCGAAAGGTGATGTCCATTACCCCCAGGTATTTCTGAACACTTTGGAAATGGAGTTGGCATTCGTGGCATAAATAGTCGGTGATTCGCGGTGCGGTTTTAGCTATCTCTTGGCAAGCAGGTTTCTTGCAGTCAAGCAGGCGTAGCGGGTTCTTGCCCAGTCTGATTTTGCAGTCAGCGCAGAGATGGTCTATGTAGCCCGAATAGTGCTGCTTCAGTACCTCCAAATAGCCGGGGCGACAAAGCTTGCAGCCGATGCTATTGAGTTGAATAGTGAGACGGGATAATCCCAGGGAACAGAAGAAGTGTTGGGCCATTTCAACTACTTCAGCATCGAGGGCAGGGTCGGCCTCCCCTAAAGCCTCAAATCCAAATTGGTGATGCTGGCGGTACCTCCCTGATTGGGGCCTCTCATACCTGAAGGCCGGTCCGATGTAATAAAGCTTGACGGGTTGAGGCAGGTTGAACAATCCATGCTCCAGATAGGCCCGGCAGACTGGCGCCGTTCCCTCGGCCCTCAGAGCCAGCTCTTGCCCGCTCTTGTCCTCGAAGATATACATCTCCTTGTCGACGATATCTGTCCCGCCTGCCACGGTCTTGGTGAAAATCTGGGCATCTTCGAATACCGGCGTGCTCAACGGCTGGTAGCCATAAAGTTGGCATAGAGAAGCAGCCTTCTCCTCTACGTATTTCCAGTAGGTATGCTCTTGCGGCAGGATGTCGAACGTGCCCCGAGGTGCTTTGTGCACAGATTCCTCCTTGTCTGCCTCCTAGTTTACCATATCTGTTAGTTTGCGTTAGACCTGTTATTCCAGTATTATGAATTGGATGGAAGGTAATAAGCTCATAGAATTGGCCAGCACCTATCTGCCTGAGGATAAGATACCTCTGGTCAAAGAGGCTTATGAATTTGCTGCCAAGGCTCACCTGGGGCAGGTGCGCAAAACGGGAGGGCCCTATTTGGAGCATCCTGTGAGTGTTGCGATGATTCTGGCTGAGCTGCATCTTGATGCCGAAACGTTGGCTGCCGCCCTGTTGCACGATGTCCCCGAGGACTGCGGCATATCCTTGGACGAGATAGGAGCCAAATTCGGCTTGCCAGTAGTTAAACTGGTTGATGGAGTTACGAAGCTGAACAAGCTCGCCAACAGGGCTCGAACTGGAGAGGCGCAATCGAAGGCTCAGGCGGAAAATCTGCGCAAGATGCTCCTGGCCACAGCCGAAGACCTGAGAGTGGTTCTGATCAAGCTGGCAGATAGACTCCATAATATGCGGACGTTGGGGGTTTTACCGGCTGAGAAACGGCGAGCCATTGCTCAAGAGACCCTGGAGATATATGCCCCCCTTGCGCACCGTCTAGGCATGAGAGAGGCGAAATGGCAGTTGGAGGATTTAGCCTTTCGCTATCTAAAACCACGTGTATATCACCAGATTGCTCGCCTGGTGGCTGGAAAGCGAGCTGAGAGGGAAGGCTTCATAAATGAAATCAGTCAGATGCTGAGTCAGGAATTGGATAAGGCCGGCATCAAAGCCAAGGTTTATGGCCGACCGAAGCATATCTACAGCATATATCAGAAGATGAGCAAATATGATGCGCAGGGCAAGAAATTCGGGGACATCCACGATCTTTTTGCCCTACGTTTGCTGGTGGACTCGGTTTCAGATTGCTATAAAGCGTTGGGCGTGATTCACAACCTCTGGCATCCTATACCTGAGGAGTTCGACGATTTTATCGCTAATCCCAAAGATAACGGCTATCAAGCTTTGCATACTACGGTGATGTGTCAGGGTACGACACCCCTGGAGATACAAATCCGGACCCATGATATGCACCGGGTCAACGAATACGGGGTAGCTGCTCACTGGCTTTATAAGGAAGGGAAAGCAGGAGAGAAATTCAAGGATGAGATAGCCTGGCTGCGGCAGCTTGGCGACTGGAGAGAGGAGCTTGATAGCGAAGAGTTTATGGAATCCATCAAAACCGATGTCCTTGTAGACCGCGTGTTTGTCTACACTCCCAAAGGTGAGATAAAGGAGTTGCCTAGGGGCGCCACCCCTCTAGATTTCGCCTTTCGAATTCATACGGATTTGGGCTATAGATGTATTGGAGCAAAGGTGAATGGCAGGCTTGAGCCCTTGAACTATGCTCTTAAGAACGGCGACGTGGTGGAGATTATGGCCAGCAAAGTAGATAAAGGGCCGAGTCTGGACTGGCTCAATTCTGAGCTTGGCTATGTTAAGACATCTCACGCGCGATCCAAGATCAAGCAATGGTTTGCCAAGCAGGAACGCAGTCAATCTATTGAGACCGGCAAACAGATTTGGGATAAAGAGGTCAAGAGACTGGGCGTCGGTTTGCCTGCTGTTGACACTGTAGCCGGCCTGCTCAACTATGACAGTGCGGATGACCTTTTTGCTGCCCTGGGCAGTGGCAGCATCAATTCTTCGCAGATAATGCTTAGACTGAGCGGAGAATTGGAGCCAGCTGAAGAGGGGCTTGAAGTACTGCCTCCTCGGAAGATCAGCCCTGTCAGCATAAACGTCTTGGGTGTGGGGGATTTACTTACTCGTTTGGCCAATTGCTGTCATCCCTTGCCCGGAGACAAGATCATTGGGTATATTACCCAAGGCCGGGGCATCACTGTGCACCGCAAAGACTGTCCTAATATTGTCCATGAGGAAGAGAAAGAAAGGCTGGTCAAGGTGGACTGGGGAGATGTGACCCAGGTTTATCCTGTGACGATTCAGGTTGATGCCTGGGACCGGGTTGGTCTTGTTCGGGATATTAGTGCTATCATAGCCGAGGAGGGGGTAAACCTCAGTGAGGTAAGCACGGAGAATCACCGTGACGATAGCGTCACGCTGCATCTTACCCTGGAGGTGAAGAGTGTTGCCCAGGCGAGTAGAATAATGTCTAGAATTCACTCAGTATGGAACGTAGTAAGCGTGACCAGAAAGGGGGAAATAAGTGTCAGCTAGCAAACAAGGTAACAAGGTAGCCAGAACAGCAGAGAGAAAGCGGTTACGGAATCGCTTGGTGCGGCGCAGTGTTAAGACGAGTGTGGTCAAAGCCAGGAGTTCAGTTCATGCCGGGGAAGAATCGGCAAAGCAGAAAGCGATGCTGGCCGTAAGCAACATAGATAAGGCAGTAAGCAAAGGGATTATTCATAGAAACAAGGGCGCCAGACTTAAGTCTGGCTTGATGAAGAAGCTGACCAAGAAGTAGGTTCAGCTGTTTCGATATTTGATTTATTGTTCAATGCCATGCTGTCCCAATTCCAGGCGATAGGGCAAGCTCTCTTCACTCAAGGCTTGGTTTCTCCCCAGGGAGGCAACCTGAGCGTCAAACTTGGAGAGCGTCTGGTTATTACCCATCGAGGCAGCGCCTTGGGCTACATTCAGGAAGGGGATTTGGTGGAGACGGGAATAAACAGGAACAATCGGGTTACGCCCCTGGCCTCCACCGAGCTGCAAGTTCACCGTTGTATCTACAAGAATACCCCGGCATTGGCCGTGGTCCATGCTCATCCGCCTTACGCTGTCGCCTTGTCCTTCACGGAGAAAGAGATTGTGCCCGCCGATATCGAAGGGCGCGCGCTGTTGTCCAGAGTACCTATCTTGCGTACAGGGGCGGCTGGAAAGGCGGGGGGATCTGCTGATGAAATAGCCAGATTACTGGGGGAGCACAGGGTGGTTCTGGTGCAAGGGCACGGGACTTTTGCTGCCAGCCAGTTATTAGAAGAGGCTTATTACTATACTGTCGTCCTGGAGCAGAGTTGCCGCCTTCTTTATTTGCTCAAGGCTCTGCAGGTAAACCCGGGAACAATTCCTGTTTAGAGAATCCTGTCCTGAGCCCGTCGAAGGATCTGTCACACCTTCGCGGCTTTAGGGGAAACCAGGTAATACCACTCGGGGTATTTGGAGTTCCTCCCCGCCATCACTTCGGCAAACAGCTTCTGCAATTTTGCGGTCACTTTGCCGATCTTACCGTTACCTACCGGGCGATGGTCAATTTCCAGTATAGGTGCCACATTGGCTGCCGTACCGGTGAAGAAGCATTCTTCGGCCAAATAGAGTTCGCTTCTGTCAACCTGCCTCTCGATTGTATCTATATCTAACTCATTCTTGGCCAACTTCATGACCGAGTCCCTGGTGATGCCCATCAGAATGTCGTCGGACGAGGGAGGAGTCATCAGTTTCCCCTCCAAAACGAGAAAGATATTTTCACCACTGCCCTCCGAAACATGTCCGTCTTGAGTCAGCAATATTGCCTCATCAAAGCCGTTTTCCCAGGCTTCGGTCTTAGCCAATGCGCTGTTTACATACATGCCACAGATCTTGCCCCGCGGGGGAATCATGGTATCATTGACGCGACGCCACGATGAAGTGCAACAGCGAACACCGTGTTCCGCATCTAGGTAAGGAGGGAGCGTCGTCACGACAACAAGGAAATCATGGTCCAGGTTGTGAAGACGGACCCCGACAGCTTCGGAGCTCTTGTAAACCAAGGGACGAATGTACACGTCTTCCCGATAGCCACTTCTGGCCACGAGCTCCCCGGTTAGTTGGCAGAGCCTATCGACCGAATAGGGCAAGCCCATTTTCAGGATACGACAGCCCTCAGCCATCCGCTCGTAGTGGTCCTGGATTCTGAAAAGGCAGAATCTTCTCCGCCTGCTATCCCAGTTCCCTCGGATGCCCTCGATGCAAGCGGTGCCATAGTGGAGGGCATGGGTCAGGACTCCGATTTTGGCTTCGGATAATGGCATGAATTGCTTCTGGAAAAAGGCATATGGCGGCATAACTCTCCCTTGCTGTCGGTACCCTAAGGTAGCCAATTATACTTCGTGTCACATACCCAAAACAAGTCCCTCTTCCTCGTGTCATCGCGAGTCCCGGACACGATCGTGGCGGGACCACCTAAGGTCGCGAAACCCTGCCCTCTAAGTCAGACACTTCGTAGGTTGATTTGATAGGTATCCCTATCTATAATGTGCCTGTTCATCAGTCTAATAGTAGTGGAAAG
>Ga0316624_10001178_pt1 | contig 10063 bp, 11 predicted proteins | sample OWC_Aug_N3_C1_D5_FD_207657 | JGI IMG/M metagenome (GOLD analysis project Ga0316624, IMG submission 207657) | Wetland soil microbial communities from Old Woman Creek delta, Ohio, United States - OWC_Aug_N3_C1_D5_A | ecosystem: Environmental > Terrestrial > Soil > Wetlands | place: USA: Ohio...
GGAGCTGGGCAGCCCGGAAGCGGTGAAAGGGGCGGTGGAGGCTGGCATGGGAATCTCGATCCTGTCCCGCGCCACCATCGAAAAAGAGCTCAAGCTCGGCACGCTGGTGGCAATCAATCTCGACCCGCCCATCGAACGACCTTTTTCATTCGTTCACCAAAAGCAGAAGTTCCGCCTGCGCGCCATCGAGAAGCTGCTCGATTTCGCGCTCAATTATTGCAAGAACAATCAATAAATTCGCAAGGCGGTCATGCAATGTGATGTTCGCATGACCGCCATTGCGCTAACCTTTGACATCTGCCCATTTCAGGGCATGGCAACATGAAAGACGACAAACGACTCATCGAACTGTATAGCCGGTTGGGCGATGCCGAGCGCGCCACGCTACTCGCCTTTGCCGAGTTTCTGGTCAGCCGCATGCCTGAGCCAGTCGCTGAGCCAACGGTGAGCCAGGTGCCGTTGGCCATTCCACGCCCCGAAAAGGAGACCGTGATTGGTGCGGTAAAGCGTCTGGCTGCCACCTATCCGATGGTCGATCGCGAAAAGATGCTGCACGAAACGGCAGCCTTGATGACCCAGCATATGGTGCAGGGACGTCCTGCTCCCGAGGTGATCGACGATCTGGAGAAACTTTTCGCGCACCACTATCAGTTACACAAAGGCAGCAAGGAGGCGTGAGCTGTTCGAGGCGGTTCTTGATTCTTCACCTAACTTCTCTTAACGCCTGCTGAGCCAGTGAGAAATCTTCAGGTATCCAGGGAATTCATGGAGATACCGCTACCTAAGAAAACCTGAGTCCTCGAAAAAATCCTGGCTCGAATGCCGGGAACCACTTCATAGCCTGACAAATTAGTGTCATCACCCTATATGCAGTGCCACTCGGCAACATGCCAAAAATAAGACCACCCCGCGCAGCCTGATCCCGCCTGTCTGTACTACGCTTTAGATCGGGGCTCACTCCATCCGGCCAGCCCGGGGCATCATTGTCAGCAGCTTCCGCCCCAAAATCTGAAACTGGACTGCCCGGGATCTCCATCGCCGACTTGATGAAGCTGCTGGTGAGAGCATGCTATTGGTTACGGATCACTAAGGGAATTCGGACATGAGCTGGATCATTTCGATAATCATCGGTGGTGTCATCGGCTGGCTGGCCAGCATCATCATGAAGACCAACGCACAGATGGGCATGATCGCCAATATCATCGTAGGGATAGTGGGGTCGATGCTCGGCTTCTGGATTGCCGGTGTGCTGGGCATCTCCCCTACTGGCGGTATTCTGGGCTTCATGGTCGCACTGGGTGGTGCAGTGCTGCTGATTTTCATCCTGGGAAAATTCGGCTTATTCGGAAAAAAAACATAACAACTACCGAGCACTTTCATGAGTACAGGGATTGACACTCTGTTTTAAAAATAAGGTCTTTGGAAGATATAGATCCGGGTGAAGCACCCCGAAGGAGAAGATACATGACTCTCACTCCTGAAAGGCAAACCCTCAAAGCCCGCCTGAAGAGTGTGAGCATGCCTAGTGCGTTCCGCTCATGGATTATCCACAGATATCACATTTGCAGATGATGGATCGGCCACTCGCAGTCCGTTGTCAGGGGGTGACAAAAACCTACGGGCAGGGTGTTGCAGAGGTTGCCGCCTTGAGAGGAGTCGATCTTGACGTTTCCCGAGGTGAGTTGCTCATCCTGATGGGGCCATCGGGTTGTGGCAAGACCACGCTCATTTCGATCATATCCTCCGTCCTCAATGCAGACAGCGGGCAGTGTGAAGTGCTCGGGCATGATTTGAGATCGCTGGGCGAGGAGGAGCGGGAATATTTTCGTGGCCACTCCGTCGGTTTTGTGTTCCAGCTGTTCAATCTGCTGCCGGCGCTGACAGTCCACGAGAATGTCGCAGTGCCGCTGCTTATTCAGGGCATGCGCTATGGCACAGCCATGGAACGCTCCCTGGCGGTGGTGGATGCCGTGGGATTGGCGCATCGTGGCGAGGCGCTGCCGGCCCAGCTCAGTATCGGCCAGCAGCAACGTGTCGCGATCGCGCGTGCCGTGGTCCACAAACCGGAATTGATTGTATGTGACGAACCTACCAGCAGTCTCGATCACAAAACGGGGCATGAAATGATGAACATGCTCCGCGATATCGTGCGAAGTGAAGGAAGGACGGTGATCGTCGTGACGCACGACAACCGTATCCTGGAGTTCGGTGATCGCATCGCGCGCATGGAAGATGGCAGGATCGTCGCGGTTGACAGCGGCAGTGCCGGAGAGCGCCTATGAGGCGTCTCAAATTCCTTTCTGTCCTGGCACTGTTAGGCGTCGTCCTGGCTATCGCCTCGATCGTTCACGGCTATCGACCGGAAAAAATCACCACCCAGCCGATGCTCCCCTTCCAGCCGCCCTATGATTCCTATATCGCTGGAGCCGGCGTGGTGGAGGCCACCACCGGCAACATTGTGATCGGTACTCCAATCTCCGGAGTCGTGATGGCCATCGATGTCAAGGTGGGCGACTCGGTGAAGGCGGGTGATCCGTTATTCAGGATCGATGATCGCGACCTTCAGGCCCAGCGATTGATGGCAGAAGCGCAGCTGCAGGCCGCGACGGTGGCGTTGAAAAAACCCGAACATAACCTCGCCTATGCCGAAAATCTCAAAAGGCGCGATTCGACGGCAATCAGTGCGCAGGATCTGAGTGACCTGCGCGATGATGTATCCCAGGCAGAGGCGGCTCTGGCCCAGGCAAAGGCGCAACTCGTCCAGCTTCAGATGGAGATCGAGCGCCGTATCGTCCGTGCTCCGGTGGCGGGTGAGATCCTGCAGTTGAAAATGCGTCTGGGCGAGTTCCTCGAGGCCAGCGCTGCCAGTCAGCCTCTGTTAATACTGGGTGGGGTCAAGCGCATGAACGTGCGTGTCGACGTGGATGAGTATGACGTGGCGCGGTTTCACCCGGGCGACGAGGCGGTGGCGTTCGTACGCGGGCATCCTGAACTGAAGGTTCCGCTCCGCTATGAGTACACCGAACCGTTCATGGTGCCGAAAACGGCGCTGACCGGTCAGAGCACGGAACGGACCGATACCCGGGTCCTGCAGGTGCTCTACAGCTTCAAGCCTGGCGCTGTGCCGTTCTACACAGGAGAACAAGTCGATGTCTATATCCACGCCCCCATCGGCGATTTAAGTGCGGCGAGGCCGTAGATGCTGCTAATTGCCTTGAAAATGTTGATGGGCGATCGGGCGAAATATCTCGGCCTGCTGCTCGGCATCACCTTCACGGCGTTTCTCGTCACCTTCGCCGCCTCCTATTTTGCTGGCTTCATGATTCGCGGTTTCGCATTGATTACCGAAAACAGTTCGGCCGATGTCTGGGTCATGGACCCGGCGGTCGATTCGGACGAACTGACTATCAATATCCCGGATGGGGCTTTGCAACGGGTGCGCAGTGTCGCCGGCGTGCGCACGGCGGTGCCGCTGGCGCTCGGCAGCGTGGAGGCGCGTTTCCCCAATGGCCGCTTTCAGACGTTTCAGGTGATCGGTGTGGATGACGCTACGCTGGCCGGGGCGCCGACGTTGGTAAGCGGTGAGTCGCCAGCGGTACTGCATGGACCCGACGCCGTGATCGTCGATTCGGGAGGCACCCACGGCAAGCTGGAGACACCCTCCCATGTGGCGGACCAATGGCCCCATGACGGGGTGCATCTTCAGGCGCCCACCCGCCTGTTGAGGGCCGGCGACGAGTTATTGGCCAATGACATTCGTCTCAAGGTGGCAGGCAGATCCGAAACCGTGCCGCGTTATCCGCCGCGTCCGCTGCTCTACACTACCCTCGCCAACGCGGCACGCATCCTTTCACGGCAACCCCACTTGCTGACCTTTATCCTGGCGGCCCGGGAGCCCGGCGTACCGGCGCAGGCGCTGGCACGGCGGATTCAGCAGCAAACCGGCCTTCGCGCACGTACCACGGAGCAGTTCAAGGAGGACACCGTGCGCTGGTATCTGCGCAATTCGGAAGATGTGGGGGATATGGCCACCATGCTGGTACTGGCCATGACCGTGGGACTCGGGGTGGCGGGCGTGATGCTCTATATGTTCACCTATGAAAACCTCAAGCAATACGCCGTACTCAAGGCGATGGGGGCATCACGCCGCGTGCTGCTGACCATGGTATTCATCCAGGCCTCCGTCTGTGCATTGCTCGGCACGGGGCTTGGCATCGGCCTTTGCACTGTCATCGGCGATCTGGTGGGAACGGTGGGATATCCCTTCCGCATGATGTGGTTCACCCCGCTCGCCGGCATCCTGGGGGTTGCGACGGTCTCGATCACGGCGGCGGCATTCAGCGTACGGCCCCTCTTGAAACTCGAGCCTGGCATGGTCTTCGCCGGCCGTTAGTGGGTGATGCGCAGGAGGAGATTGATTCCCGATGACAATGCAGCGGCAAGCTCACGTCATCGGGTCAAATCTCTTCCGGAGCGTTACAACACTTCCGAGGCGTGATCGGCGAGGCGTGAGCGTTCACCGCGGGCGAGCGTGATGTGTCCGCTGTGTTCCCAACTCTTGAACCGATCGACCACATAGGTAAGGCCGGAGTTGGTCTCGGTGAGATAGGGCGTATCGATCTGCGCGATATTCCCGAGACAGACGATCTTGGTACCGGGACCCGCGCGGGTGACGAGGGTCTTCATCTGTTTCGAGGTGAGGTTCTGCGCCTCGTCGATGATGATGAACTTGTTGAGGAAGGTGCGGCCGCGCATGAAGTTGAGCGAGCGAATCTTGATGCGCTTGTTGAGCAGCTCCTGCGTGGCAGCACGCTCCCACTCGCTGTTGTGTTCCGACTGGGTGAGCACCTCCAGGTTGTCCATCAGCGCACCCATCCACGGTGTCATCTTCTCCTCTTCCGTGCCGGGCAGGAAACCGATGTCCTCGCCCACCGGGATGGTGACGCGGGTCATGATGATCTCCTTGTAGCGGTTCTGATCGAGGGTCTGGGCCAGTGCTGCGGCAAGGGTGAGCAATGTCTTGCCGGTACCGGCTTGGCCGACCAGCGTGACGAAGTCGATCTCCGGGTCCATCAGCAGGTTGAGGGCGAAGTTCTGTTCGCGGTTGCGGGCGGTGATGCCCCATACATCGTGATTCTTGTTGGTGTAATCGCGCACAGTTTCGATGACGGCGCTGTCCCCTTCCACCTTGCGTACGACCGCTTCAAACGCGTCATCCGCTTCGAGATAAAGGAATTCGTTGGGTATCCATTCAGTTGCCTCAGGGCCGCTGACACGATAGAAGGTGTGTCCCTGTTCCTGCCACGACTCCATCGCCTTGCTGTGCTTCTCCCAGAAATCGGTATGCAGTTCGTTCTGGCCGCTGTAGAGCAGATTGACGTCGTCGAGCACCTGATCGTTACGATAGTCCTCGGCGTGGATGCCGAGCACCGCCGCCTTGATGCGCATGTTGGTGTCTTTCGATACCAGCGTGACAGTGAGATCGCGCTGTGCCTTTTTGAGCGCCAGGGCGGTGCCGAGGATGGTGTTGTCGGACTTGCTGCCCGGCAGAGTGGTGGGCAGGTTGGCTTCCATGATGCGGGTCTGGAAGAAGAGGCGGCCGCTTGGCCCGATGCCGCTCTTGAAACTCCCCTGCGATAATGGGATGCCGTGTTCGATCTCGGCCGTGCTGAGATTGACCATCAACTCGTCGAGAAAGCGGCTTGCCTGGCGGGCGTTGCGCGCCACTTCGGAGTGGCCCTTCTTGTTGTTGTCGAGCTCTTCGAGCACCACCATCGGCAGATAGATGTCGTGCTCCTGGAAGCGGAACAGGGCGGTCGGATCATGCATCAGCACATTGGTGTCGATGACGAACAGCCGTTTGCCGTTCGTGGCGGCGCTCTTCACCGCGGCCTTCTTTCCGGGAGAGGCCTTCTTCTTTGGCGCGACCTTTTTCGCCGGAGCGGGTTTTTTCTTGCTCGGTGCCTTTGCCATGTTATTGCTCCAGTGCCTTGACGGTATTGAGGACCTCATCCACGTGGCCGGCCACCTTCACCTTGCGCCACTCGGCGCGCAGGATGCCTTTGCTGTCGATGAGAAAGGTGCTGCGTTCGATGCCCATCACCTTCTTGCCGTACATGTTCTTCTCCTTGATCACATCGAAGAGCTGGCAGAGCGTCTCTTCGCTGTCGGAGAGCAGCTCGAAGGGGAAGGCCTGTTTTGCCTTGAAGTTCTCATGGGACTTGAGGCTGTCACGCGAGACACCGAGGATTTCGGTGTTGAGCTTTTGGAATTCGTCATAGTGATCGCGGAACTCCTGGCCCTCTGTGGTACAGCCCGGTGTACTGTCCTTGGGGTAGAAGTAGAGCACCAGGTTTTTCCCCTTGAGATCGGCGAGTGCTATGGTCTTGCCGCTGGTGGCAGGAAGCGAGAATGCAGGGGCCTTTTTACCGAGGGTGACACTGCTCATGAATGTTCTCTCTGCTGTGTGTCGGGGACTAGCCCTTGAACGGCTCGAAGATGGCGTCGAGATTGAGCGAGTCGCAGAAATCGAGGAACTCCTCGCGCAGCGCGGCGATGTGCACATGGGGTGGTATGTTGACCGTCAGGTTGGCGGTGAACATGGGCGTGCCGGTGTGTGCCGCCTGGTAGCTGTCGGTGTAGCACTCCTGGATGTTGATGTTGCGGCTGGAGAAGAATTTGGCCAGCTGGTTGACGATGCCCGGATGGTCGAGCGCCACCACGTTGACCGAGTAGGGGAGGCCCGGCTGAGGCTCGTCGGGACGTTCGGTCGTGCGCTTGTGGATGATGGTCAGACCGAGCTTTTCCTGGGCGCTGCTCATCTGTCCTTCCAGTTTGGCGATGGCGCTCCAGCTCCCCTCCACCAGCATCATGATGGCGAATTCGCCGCCCAGCACGGTCATGCGGCTGTCGAGGATGTTGCAGCCGCTGTCGGTGATAGGGGCTGTGAGCTGGTTGACGATGCCGGGACGATCCTTGCCCAGGGCGGAGATGACGAGAAACTGGCGGTTCGGTTGGGTGTTCATGGAAATTTGCGGGGACTCCTGTTTATTCGCCGGGCCGGGTCTGGCCCTTTTGATGCCAGTTTATCACACAGACGGTACACCACTCGGGGTGGCAGTGGGGAAGTGCTGTGCGGCACGCTTTGCAGACTTTCATCTTGTCACGTCTCCGTTGCGCAAGTACCATGAAGGGCTTAATTTTTTCCCGCGGAGAGTGGCATGTTTCACGGCAGTATGGTGGCTCTGGTGACCCCGATGAGGGAGGATGGCTCCCTGGACAACGAGGCACTGGAGCGTCTGGTCGCCTTCCATCTCGACAACGGCACCGACGCCATCGTTCCCGTCGGCACCACGGGCGAGGCCTCTACCCTCGATTACGACGAACACTGTGGGGTGATCAAGCGTGTGGTGGAGCTGGTCAAGGGGCGCGTTCCGGTGATTGCCGGTACGGGTTCCAACTCGACAAACGAAGCGATCGAACTGACCCAGTGTGCCATGAAGGCGGGCGCCGATGCCTGTCTGCTGGTGACCCCCTATTACGTGAAGCCGACCCAGGAAGGGCTCTACAGCCACTTCCGTGCCATTGCAGAGGCTGTGGCGATCCCGCAAGTCCTCTATAACGTTCCGGGCCGCACCGGCGTCGACATGAAGAACGAAACCGTGGAGCGGCTCGCCCCCATCTCCAACATCGTCGGCATCAAGGACGCTACCGGTGACCTGGTGCGTGGCAAGGAGCTCATCGAGCGCTGCGGCGACAAGATAGACATCTACAGTGGCGATGACGCCACCGCCATGGAGCTGATCCTGCTGGGGGCCAAGGGGGATATCTCCGTCACGGCCAATGTCGCGCCACGTGCCATGCATGAGATGTGCGCTGCTGCCCGCGCCGGTGATCGGGCCAAGGCCAGCGCCATCAACGAGAAACTGATCCCATTGCACAAAAATCTGTTTGTGGAGTCCAACCCGATACCGGTGAAGTGGGCCCTCCATGAAATGGGGCTGATCCCGGCTGGAATCCGTCTGCCGATGACGGTGTTGGCGGAACAGTATCACGACACCATTCGCCAGGCGCTCAAGTACGCCGGCGTGTTGTAAAAGAGGCCCAACTTGTTGCAGAAACTCCTGATCCCCGCCCTCGTGGCGGGCGTCGCCCTCTCTCTTGTGGGATGTAGCGGCGGCAAAACCAACTCCCGCATCGATTACAAAAAGGCAGAAACCACCAAACCGCTGGAGGTTCCGCCCGATCTCACTCTGCCGCGTAGCGAGTCCCACGATCTGGACCTTCCTGCCCTTTCCACTCAGGGGAAAGGCGCTGCTGGCGGTCAGGCCATCCTCCCTCTCGAGTCCAACGTGCATGTGGCCGGTTGCGGTTCACAGCGCTGGCTGGTGGTCGACATGTCACCGGATGAGTTGTGGCCGAAGCTGAAATCGTTCTGGCCTACCGTGGGGTTGACCCTGAAGCGCGATGACGCACCTCTCGGCATCATGGAGACCGATTGGGCGGAGAATCGGGCAGATATCAGCGGGGGTTCCTCCGTGAAGGGGGTCTTGGGCAAGTTGCTTTCCAGTCTTCACTCCGCTCCGACCCGCGACAAGTATCGTCTGCGGCTGGAGCGCGGTGAGGGGGGCAAGAGCGAACTCTATGTCACCCAATACGGTCTTGAACAGGTGGTCACGTCCAAGGACACCGAGGGGTTTGTTGAAACCACCTGGCAGACGCGCCCCTCTGATTCCGAACTTTCCAATGAGATCCTCAAGCGGCTGATGGCCTATCTGGGTACGCCGGTCGAGGTGGCAGCAAAACTGCCCGTCACCGAAACAGTTGGCCCGGATGTCAAAGTGGTCGATCAAGGGGGCCCGGCGTTGAGCCTGAGTGAAGGCTTCGATCGTACCTGGCGCCTTAGCGGAATCGCCCTGGATCGGATGGGCCTGGTGGTGGAGGATCGCGATCGTTCCAATGGCGTCTACTATGTCACCAAAGTGGTCGACCTCGAAGACAAGGAGAAGCAAGGGTGGTTCTCCAGTCTCTTCTCCGGCAAGAAGGAGAAACAGACCTCCGCCCACTACCGCATCAAGATCGAAGCCCAGGGGGACAACAGCTCCCTCATCACCCTGCAGGATGGAGAGGGCAAGCGCCTGACATCGGACAGCGCCCGCGCACTGCTGGAGCGGATGCGCGGCCAGATGCAGTAACGTCCCATCGATGCGATTCGCCCTGCTCGGCAGCGGCAGCCGTGGTAACGCCCTGTTGGTGGAGCAGGGCGACACCACGCTCATGGTCGACTGCGGTTTCACTTTGCGCGAGAGCGAGCGGCGTCTTGCCCGCCTGGGCAAAGATCCGGGGTCGATCACTGCCATTCTGGTCACCCACGAACACAGCGATCATGTGGGGGGAGTCGCTCTGCTGGCTCGCCGCTATGGCATTCCGGTGTGGATGACGCCGGGAAGTGCGGCCAACCAGGATTGCGGTGAGCTGCCCACCCTTCACTTGCTCAATTGCCACGAACCCTTTGCCATCGGCGGCGTGGAAATCATCCCTTTTCCCGTGCCCCACGATGCCCGCGAACCGAGTCAGTTCGTTTTCAGCAACGGCGACAGGCGTCTCGGTTTGCTGACCGACGTGGGGCGTGTCACCCCGCACATCGAGACCTGCCTGAGCGGTTGCCACGGGCTGGTGCTAGAGTGCAACCATGATCCAAAAATGCTGGCCGACGGCCCCTATCCGCCTATGCTTCAGAGGCGAGTGGGGGGGGATCTGGGGCATTTGAGCAACCCCCAGGCGGCGGAATTGTTGCAGCGCATCGATGTATCCCAGCTGCATCAACTGGTCGGTGCCCATCTGAGCGAAAAGAACAACACTCCGCAACTGGCGCGTCAGGCGCTGTGCCAGGGGTTGGGCTGTGAACCGGAGTGGATTGGCCTGGCTGACCAGTCACACGGGGCGTCGTGGCGCTCCCTCGACAGCTGGCTGTGACGGGAGTTTTTCCAGGTAGCGGCCGGTTGGGGTATCATGGGGCGCCGGAAACTTCCGGCTAAATAACAAAAACTCTCGAAATTACATA
>Ga0316624_10001180_pt1 | contig 10058 bp, 8 predicted proteins | sample OWC_Aug_N3_C1_D5_FD_207657 | JGI IMG/M metagenome (GOLD analysis project Ga0316624, IMG submission 207657) | Wetland soil microbial communities from Old Woman Creek delta, Ohio, United States - OWC_Aug_N3_C1_D5_A | ecosystem: Environmental > Terrestrial > Soil > Wetlands | place: USA: Ohio...
AGGGTGGCACCGACCACCGCAATTCCTTTCGGTTCGAAGAAAAAATCTATCAACGGACTGCCTCCTCTTGAAAGGTCTCAAATGTAATCACTGAGCATAATTGCTAACTTATTGGGGACCAAAAGGAAAGATGAAATTGATAAATCAAAAAATTGTTGATAAATTGGTCTCATTCCGTATTTTCTGGGAAGGTGGGAGTGATGAGATTGCATCCGTTATTTAAAAGAGAAGAGATAGGATCCTATATTTCCCGTAGCTGGTCAGTGAGCTGGCCAATGACGCTGATCATGGTCTTTGAATTCTTGATTGGTCTTACAGATGTCTATATCGCAGGCAAAGTAAGCAAGGAGATTCAGGCAACCTATGGTTTTGTCATTCAACTCTATTTTGTTCTTATTGTGATTGCCAATGCCCTCACGGTCGGCACCGTTTCAGTGGTTTCCAGATTATATACTTCCGGAGATAGAACCGAGTTAAATAAAGCTGTTTATTCTTCCGTGATGGCATCCGCAGGGGCTGGAATCGTCCTTGCCAGTGCAGGCATCTTTTTCAGTCCGACGATCATTAAGTATCTCAATATCCCCGAGGAACTCAAACATTTTGCAGTGCCCTTCACCAAAATCTATGCGATGGGTTTGCTCTTTCACTATCTTCTCATCAATTGTAATGGTATTTTGAGATCCTGCCAGAGGGTCAAAAGATCTCTAAAAACGATGGCCCTTGTGTGTGGGTTCAACATTGCACTCAATTTCTTTTTAGTCTTCCATACACCGCTGGGATTCAAAGGAATTGCCGCAGCCACGGCTTCAAGCGTCTTCATTGGAAGTGTGATCAACCTGGTCTATGTCCGAAATATCACGGCTGGTATGAAGTATTTTTCCCTAAACCTGGTGAAAAGAATGATCCATATCGGCTGGCCGATAGGTCTGCTTCAGGTATTGTGGCAGCTTGGCTCGATGGTCCTTTATTTGATTTTAAGCGCTTTGCCTGAACATCGAATCGAAACGTTGGCAGCCCTGACCGCCGGCCTTCGGATTGAATCGATCATTTATCTGCCTGTTTTCGGACTCAACATGGCCAATGCCGTGATTGTAGGGAATCTATTGGGTGAAAAAAAAAGGGAAGATGCTTTTGAGAGCGGGATCATGACCATGGTGCTGGGCGTCTGCGTTGTTACGTTGATGGTCGTCATCGTGATTTTAAATGCCCGATGGATCGCTTCCTTTCTATCAAGTGATGCCACCGTGATCCGGGAAAGTGTTAGATACATTTATATCAGCATGATCAGCGAGCCCTTTATGGCATGGGGAATTATTCTGGGCGGGGGGCTAATCGGCGCAGGAGATACCCGAAGTGTGTTGATAAGGGTGGCCCTGAGTGTGTGGCTGATCAGAATTCCTTTGGCCTATATTTTTGTCGTTCTCTTAGGGTTTGGAGCAGTTTCAGTCTGGTGGTCCATGAATATCTCGCAATTTGTTCAGGCCTTCTTAATGTCCAAGAGGTACTTCAATCAGAAATGGTTGTCAGAAAAATAGGGAAACATCCCGTTTAGTGCAGGGCGTCCATGGAAAAAGAGATGTGTCCCTATTTAACGTTTTGTTGACTTAGGTCAAAGCATTATTTCATTCTCGAATTATAATGAAAAGTAGGAATGATCATGGAGGCGAGCACGATGAGTTTAAGAAAAAACGGTTTCTCGAACAGGGAAAAGGGTGATATTCGGACATTAATGAAGTTTGCAGGAATCTACTGTAGAGAAAATCACCCCGGAGAGAAGGCCCCTTTTTCATTCAGGCTTTTCGACATCAGGGAAGTCGAGAGGAAAGAGACACCTTTGTGCCAGGATTGTGCGCGGCTCCTCACGTATGGCATAACCATGAGGCTGAAGTGTCCCCATGATCCGAAACCCATGTGCAAGAAATGCGAAAGCCAATGTTACCACGGCGAATATAAATCAAAGATTCGAGAGGTCATGAAGTTTTCTGGAATCTATATGGTGAAACATGGCCGGTTGGATATGCTCTACCATTATTTTAGGTGAAATCCGGGAGACGGAAAGCACTCGGCAGTCATTCCCAAGCAACTCCGTATCGGCGACACGGCGGCGGCAGTGCTGATCTGCTTTGAGCCCGGCCAGACGATGTCCCTTCCCCCTCATCCGGGAGCAGTAGAAGTGATTCTCTATGGGGTTGAAGGGGAGGGAGTTTTGGTGATCGGAGATGAGGAGAAGCCCTTCAAAAAAGCGGGACCTCGTCTTTTATAAAGGAGAAGTTTCCGCCGGCTTCAAAAACACGGGCCAAGAAAACTTTATGGTTCTGGTGATTCTTGTCTTAAAGCAACTGGTGTCTAAGGGGTCAGCATTTTATAGATCAGACCGTACCTTACCCCATGGCAACTAATGAGGACAGAGGGGCAACGGAGCTCTTCCATGGTCAGATAGAGAATGGCCGCCCCGGCCAAGATCACATCCGCCCTGGCAGCAGAAAGGCCGGGTATCCTTTTCCTCTCTGCGGTCGTTTTAGAACGATAAAGGAGTAGCTGGTTTTTCAGAGACTCTTTTTTCAGGACAAAATGATGGATCTTTTCTACGACGAATTCTCCCAAACGCTGTTCGACGGAGGCTAAGGTCGTAGCTGTTCCTCCTACCGCTACCATTGATGCCGGTTCCTTCGAATGCGGAATGCCAACCAGTGATTCCAGAATTTTTGCCTTCATCTTCTGCCATTCTTCTTCTTGAACGGGATCCGAATGAAGAAACTGTTCTGTGAAACGAACGGATCCGAGCGGTAAGCTTATCCATTCCCGGATCTGGTCATCTTTGCCAAGGATGAATTCAGTGCTTCCTCCACCGATGTCCACGACCAGGAGAGGTTCTCCCATTTTTGGGAGATCCCTTGCCACGGCCAAAAAAGACAGCTGGGCCTCCTCTTCTCCCGAGATGACGTCTATGGTGAGGTCGAGTCTTTCTTTGACGAATGTCAGGAATTCCCTGGAATTTTTGGCTTCCCTGAGCGCGCTTGTTCCCGCCGCGAAGATTTTCTGGACCTTCATTGCACGACACCGTTCCAGGTATTGGGACAATGTGTGCAGGCCCCTCTCCATTGCCTCTTTCGAAAGAATTCCATTTTTGTGAATTCCCTCACCCAATCGAACAACGGTCTCCATGTCAAGCAGAGGGTTTATTTTGCCTTGACCCACCGCAGCGATAAGGAGGAGGATCGTGTTGGTTCCGATGTCAATCGACGCCACGCTCCTCACCGAAGAAGGGTCGGATTTCGCGGCAGAGTTCCTTCTCGAGTCTTCGACCTTCGATCCCAAGAGCACCTTCTTACGGATTCACTTTGAAGAAAAGAGAGTGTTCCACCATTTCACAGAGAATGTGGCCGATGAGAATGTGAGCCTCTTGGATGCGGGGAGTGCTGGTGGAAGGAACGACCAGAGGAAAATCAACCATCTTTCCGACCATCCCTCCATCGTTTCCGGTGAAGGCGACCGTTTTGATCCCCATCTCCTTAGCCACTTCGAAGGCCTTGATCATATTGGGGGAGTTCCCGGTCGTGGTGATGCCGATGGCAACATCTCTCTCCTTGCCGAGGGCCCTGAGTTGTTTTGCGAAGATTTCGCTAAAAGCAAAGTCGTTGGAAACGCTGGTCAGGATGGAAGTGTCTGTGGTCAGGGCAATCGCCGGCAGGGGCGGACGGTTCATGATGTATCGATTGACAAATTCCGCAGCCATGTGTTGCGCGTCGGCAGCGCTCCCGCCATTCCCGAAGAAAAAGAGCTTGTTTCCTCCTTCGAAGGTCTGAGAGATCAATCTGATGACGTCGAGCAGTTTGGGAAGATTCTCTTTGAGGAAGCGTGTTTTGACTTCCGAGCTTTCCTTAAATCGCTTCTGAATGATATTTTCCATTGAAGAAAATATTATACTTCCTATTTTGTCCTGTCAAGGAGACCTTTTGAGCGAGGCAACTCCCAGCGTCGATTCAGCCATGGCCATTGGCTCGGGTATTGTTTGACGATGTCTTCAATGGCTTTTGTGAACTTGGCCGTCAGTAGCTCTGTATCCTTCTTTTCGTCGCCCGTAAGTTCGATTTCGATGGGGCGCCCGATGAACAGGGTATGGGGAACGCCCTTTTCCCTGACAACGAACATGGGCAAAATGGGAGCTCCTGTCTTAAGAGAGAAGATGGCTGGCCCGGGAGCGGTAGAAGCCGTTTGACCGAAGAACGGGACCGGAATTCCTCCCCGCCGTTGTCGTTCATCGGCGATAATATAAAGAATCTCATTTCGGCGAAGACAGCTCAGAGATTTCTTAAAGGAGGATGTGACCGGTTTAACAGGGAAAGGGTTCTGTCCCAGTCTTCGCTGATGGTCTCCCATCCTCTTCCAGACCTTTGGAAAATTCCCCTGATTAACCATAAGATTGAATGGATAACCCTCTAAAGAAAGCCTTGCCCCCACGAGGGTAAAGGGGCCCACATGAGACCCTAATGCGATGACCCCCTTTTTCCGGGCCAGAGCAGAATCGAGGTATTCTTTTCCGTGGATCTCAATCTTCAGAAGAAGCTTCTCAAAAGGATGAATATAGGCATAAATCATTTCCAGGGGGGTTAACATGATGTTAAAGAAAACATCCTTGGCGAGCTTTTCGATCTCCTCGGGGTCTTTTTCTCCGCCGAAGACCAAGGAGAGGTTATCCATCACTCTCTTTCTGTATTTCTTGATCAAATGAAAAGCTGAGGTCCCGACCACTCTTGCAGTCAAGACGATCGTTTTTTGAGGGAGGACACGCAACACCTGGATGCAGGAGAGCAATAGAAGATCGCCACAGAAGTCCGCCAGCCAATATCTGATCTCATCAACGTGGGTTTTTGGCATAGGATTTCGAGATGGAATGAAGGCGGCTCGAATGCCATCAACATAGATTATTTTAACCTGGATTTCAATAGCTACGCCGATGTTTTTTCAACCCAGGTTGACGTTTGGAGCTATTTTGTTTATCATGATCCAGTTTTTCACCCGTCTTTTTCTTCTGAGAGACTTTGCTGTCATCGTGATGGGGCTAGATACAGGAGGAATCCCGCCCGGCCGGATCAGGCTTCTCGGGTTTAGAATAGGTCTTAGCTTCAATACTTTCCAAGGTTGAAATGAGAGTGAAACGCTTTTTAGGGAAATGCTCCGGTTACCTGACAGGAATCGTGTCTTCCAGCGAGTCCTCTTTTGCTTTTTTGATATGCCTGCTGGCTCTTACCCTGGTCTACCGGGTTGAGCTCACGGTAGGTCTTTTTACGAGCCGAGTCAGGCCCTTTGATTTCATTCCGACACAACATCCGGTGTGGTTTACGCTGACCTTATTGTCCTACGATCTGGCCTTCGTCTTCGTTTGTTTCCTGCTCTCTTTGCTCCTGTCACGAATGGCGTTGCGATCCTCCGCCAGACAGAGCAGGGCCTACCCCATTTTAAGGGTTTCAGGAGTGGTCTTCTTGCATATGGTTTTAATCCTTCTGCTTCTCATTCACGGGGTCCATGGTCGCCTCCTCTTCGATGTTCAGACGGGGGTCGATACTTCCGTGGTTAAAGAGGCGTTTTCCGGAGTTTCGGTCGTCGAAATCCTTCGGCTCATTGAAACAAGAGATTATCTTTTTCTTCTTTTTCCCTTTGGACTTTTTTGGCTGCTTCGAGTGTCCCCGGTCGGTTTTAGAATCTGGATGGGCAGGGCTTGTCTTGCCTGGATGATTCTTCTGTTATCCCTTTCGTTATCGGTCACGAGAAACAAGGCAAAGAGTGCGCCGGACGAGATCCGCCTGAACCCAACGATTTTTCTCCTCTCCGACGTGGCTCAAAATGCGTTCTTTGAACATTCTTACAAGAACCGGAGTCCGGACATTTCCAAGGAAGATCGTTCGGGCATCCAGCCGATTCGTCGCAGGGGAACCCATCCAAGGGAACGGGAAGAGTCTCTACCGGCGAAGAGTTCCCGTCCGTGGAACATTGTCTTTCTGGTCCTGGAGTCGGTGGGGACTCGATATATCTTTGATAGGAGCGGCGGCAACCCAATGCCGATGCCCTTTCTTCGTAAAATCTCCCGGGAAGGGTGGTTTCTAAGAAGGCACTATACGACGTCGAATGTCAGTACAAAGGCGGTCTTCTCATTATTGAGCGGACATTACGATTTTTTCAACAGGGAGACATTGGGTACGCGTCCGGATGCCGAAGTTCCCGCGATCCATAACTGGGTGGGTGAAGGCTACGATAGCTTCCTGGTGACCCCTTCTTCCATATCCTGGTATTTCCCGACAAGGTTTGTAAAAAATAGCCGATTGTCAGAGATTCATAGCTATGAAAATCTGAAATTCAAAATCAAGGAAGAATTTCATTCTCTGGGCCATTACATCGCAAGGGACGAAATTCAAACCGTGGATTTCTTCCTCCAGAGGGTCAGTGAGGCGAGGGAGCCTTTTCTGGGGATCTACATCAGCTTTACTGCCCACTTTCCGTATTTTGACTATGGTGAGGATTATCGCATCATGGAGGACGATGGGCGTTTGATCAGCCGCTATTACAATAACTTATATCTCCTCGATCGTATGATTCATCGTATTTATGATCATCTGCAAGAGCGAAGGCTGTTGGAGCGCACGATTCTGGTCATCCTAGGTGATCACGGCCAGGCCTTCGGTCAGCACCATCCCAATAATTTCATGCACTATCGCTATAGCTACAATGAGAACCTGGAAACGCCGGCGATCCTCTATCAACCCGCCCTGTTCAAGCCAAAGACGATTGGGTTTCCGACGAGTCATGTGGATATATTGCCTACCCTCCTCGACGCGATGAGAGTTTCCTATCCTCCGAAGGCTTTTGACGGGAAATCTCTTTTCAAAAATGGGACAGAGCGAGAACCGATCTTTTTTTACGGATTGGAAGAATCTATCTCGTCACTGGACAGTCATCTTTTAAAGGTCCAGTATTCTCTAAAGAAGAAGCGATGCTGGGTCTTTGACTTAAAGCGTGATCCGGACGAGAAAAATCCTCTCGATTGTTCCTCGTATACGGTTCAAGCCGAAGCCCTCCACAAGTTTGTCAGCGATCATGATTCAAATCTCCTCAAGTATAACGCCGCCGTGAGGGAAAAGAACGGGACTTCGCAGCCCCAGGCCCCCGTTGTTAAGCCTTGAAGGATCACACTCAAGCAAGCATTTGGAAGTGGAACCTCCCGTAGGGTATATTATTTCTCCGAGTCAAAAGCTTTTTCGCTAAACTTTCCCCAAGGCCACACGCCGGGACGAAAAATACGGTCTTCTTCGTAAAAAAATGGGGGATTCAACCCATTTGCTTGCCTCAAAAAAGACCTAATATATTCTTGGACAGCCTGTTTTCGCGATTCAAAACTAAACAAGAAAACCTCATGCGCTAATCTCAAGTCACTGGGAGGGAGCTTTCATGAGTAGGATCAAGATTATCTCAAAGGGGGTCCTCATCCTTCTATTCGCTTTAGCTCCATTTGCCTTCGGGCAAGCCATTCCGGAAGATCCGAGTAAGGGAGGTCAACTCTTTGTAAGCAAGGGATGCGCCACGTGCCATGCCCTGAACGGCGAGGGAGGGAAAATCGGACCCGATCTGGGCAAGATAGATTTAGGTGACACCCAATTGAATCTGGCTGCAAAAATCTGGAATCATACTCCGTCCATGATCATCGAAATGGAGAGAACGGGAATAATGAAATCCACGCTGACCGGTGAGGAATTTGCTGAGATCTCAGCCTATCTCTACTTTCTTAGATTTTTTGATGAACCGGGAAATCCGGCAAAAGGGAGATCTGTGTATACCGAGAAAGGCTGTTTTTTATGTCATCCCTCTTCAGGCAAAGGGAGAGAAGGTGCGTCGGGTCTTGATGGATTTCCAAAGAATGTGTCACCTGCCTTCTTGAGCCAGGCGATTTGGAACCATTGCTTAGACATGATGGTCCGCATGGTTGAGATCGGAATGAAGTGGCCCAAATTTTGGGATCAGGAGATGATGGATCTTTTGGAATATATCAAGACCAACGCCAAAGGAGCGGAGGAAATCGCTTTCTCGAAGCCCCCCAATCCGAAAGAGGGTAAACAGATCTTCACTTCGAAGGGATGTTCCCAATGCCACGCCATCCGTGGTGAAGGGGCAAGGGGAGGAGTGGACCTCGCCGAGACGGCTGAAGCTTCGTATACAAGCCTCACCCGGATCGCCTCTAGTATGTGGAATAAAGGGCCTACCGTTTTAGTCAAGATTGCTCAGAGCCAGTGTGGTATTCCCAAGTTTACATCGAAAGAGATGTCAGACCTCCTTGCTTATCTTTACTTCCTCCATTTTATGGATCCACCCGGGAATCGAGCGAATGGGGAGAGAATATTTTCAACCATCGGATGTTCACAATGTCATACCCGGGAGGGGAAATCCGGGAACCTGACGTACATCGACCTTTCGAAATATGAGGCCACAGCTGAGACGGAGATCGTCGCAAGTATGTGGAATCACAGCAAAGAGATCCAGAGGGCCGTGGGGGAACAAAATATGCCTTGGCCTCAATTTGTAGAGGGGGAGATGGCGGATCTTCTCGAATTTATTCGGACCCCCAAGAAGAAATAGAATGGCAAGCCGTTATCCCATATGGAGCCGAGCGCTTCTTTAGCAAGAATTCTTACAGGGGAGGTGATGTTTCGAGGGCGGAACAGTTGGGAGGAAGGTCAGCTCTTTTCTCCTAATTTCTTGATCTCTTTCTGAACGTCCTGCCACATGTGGCCGTGGAGGGTGAGGGTAAGCTTGCAAAAGGGACAGGTGAGGATAGCCCCCTCGATCAGTTCTGTCACAAAGTATTCTGTCTTCCGGCCGCAGACCGGACAAGAGAAGGGTAATTTATTTTCCATTTGGCCGCCAAGTGCCCCGTAGGCCACGCCTTGTAGGCGGGGTCATGGGGCACAACATGATGAAACTTTCTTTGCTCACATCCGGTTCGCCACTGCGTGCCCGGGAAGCCCCCCGTCGGGTGGGGAGCTTCGCATCTTTAACTTCACACCCAAATCCCAGGGATAGGTTTTCCGCAGTACCTGCACTTTCCATCCCTCACGTTGACCTCTCCAACCATGTATCCCGTCCGCTGGATGATCATCTTCTTGCATCTCGGGCAGAAGGTATTCTCACCTGCATGGCCCGGAATGTTCCCAACGTAAACATACTCAAGGCCTGCGGACGAAGCTGCCTCCCGTGCCTTGTCAAGCGTGGACACCGGAGTTGGAGGAAGGCTCTTGAGTTTGTAAAGGGGGTAGAATCGAGAGAAATGGATCGGGGTATCCGCTCCCAACTCCCTTTTGATCCAGAGGCACATCTCTCTTAGCACAGAGAGGTCATCATTCTTTGTAGGGATGATGAGGTTTGTGATCTCGAGGTGGACTTTTTCTTTTTTCAGCGTCTTTAATGTTTCAAGGACGGGATGGAGTTCCCCGGCGCATAATTCACGATAAAAATTCTCCGTAAATCCCTTCAAATCGATGTTGGCTGCGTCTAACACGCTGCATAGGTTTTTGAGAGGTCCCGGATTAATGAAGCCATTGGAGTGAGTCACATTCAGAAGACCTTCTCTCTTTGCCCGTTGGCCAATGTCAACCATGTACTCGTAGAAAATGGTAGGTTCTACATAGGTGTAAGCAATGGAACGGGCGCCGATTTCCTTTGCCTTCTTCACCATCATCTCGGGCGGGGCCTCAAAGCTGTAGACCTCCTCGGGAAATGCCTGAGAGATTTCCCAATTCTGACAAAACTTGCACTGAAAGTTGCACCCCACGGTTGCGAGGGAAAGGGAGGTCGTGCCGGGGAGGACGTGGAAAAGAGGCTTTTTCTCGATAGGATCTAAATGAACCGCACAAGGATTTCCGTAAACCAGACTGTAATAGCTCCCATCCCTGTTTTCCCTTACTTTGCAAATGCCCCTCTTCCCTTTGGCGACGCGGCAGCGGTGAGGGCAGAGTTCACACTGGATTGCTCCTCCTTCGAGCGGAGTGAAATAAGGAGAAAGCTTTGTTTTG
>Ga0316624_10001181_pt1 | contig 10058 bp, 8 predicted proteins | sample OWC_Aug_N3_C1_D5_FD_207657 | JGI IMG/M metagenome (GOLD analysis project Ga0316624, IMG submission 207657) | Wetland soil microbial communities from Old Woman Creek delta, Ohio, United States - OWC_Aug_N3_C1_D5_A | ecosystem: Environmental > Terrestrial > Soil > Wetlands | place: USA: Ohio...
TACGATGCCTTCATATCACCAATGTCCCTGAGGCGGTGCATCAAATGGAAGGCGTGGGAGTAGACGCTACCGGCATCGACCTGATGAAGGGAAAAGCCCTTCACTTGAATATCAAGGTGGAGGGGATCGATCCACGGACCGCCACTCTCCTGAAACAGGAGATGCTTTCCCTGGGGGGGGATGCGGCTCTGGACGGGAGAGGGCTGGACTGCAGCCTCAAGTCAACAGCCGCCCTTCTCATGGGGACAGAGAAGCAGTTTGACAAACTCATTCGAAAAGTGGACCAGGATCCTTGCCTTCAATCTCTTGGCCAATCCCTTAGGGAAACCTTTGAGAACATTCTCAAGACCGATTTCTCCATACGCTGCCGGAAACGGGAATTCGAACTGGGGAAGCGGACCCTTCTGATGGGGGTTCTCAACGTAACCCCGGATTCCTTTTCTGATGGCGGTCTCTACCTTGAGAAGGAGAAGGCCGTTGCCCAGGGCCTGAGAATGGCCGAGGAGGGGGCGGATTTTATCGATATCGGGGGAGAGTCGACCAGGCCGGGATCAAAACCCCTTGAACTGGAAGAAGAACTCCGCCGGATCATCCCCGTCATCCAATCCCTCACCCAGAAGATAGACGTTCCTATTTCAATCGACACTTATAAATCGTCCGTTGCCCGTAAAGCTATCGAGGCAGGGGCTGAAATGATTAATGATATCAGCGGACTGCATTTCGACCCTCACCTTGCTCAGGTGGCGGCGGATGAGAGGGTCCCGCTCGTCCTGATGCACATTCGAGGCATCCCCGAGACAATGCAAAAAAATGTGCACTATGATTCCCTCTTCTCCGAAATACTTCGATCCCTTCGAGACTCGGTTCAAAAGGCGGAATCTGCCGGAATAGACCCTCACCAGATCATCATCGACCCGGGAATCGGCTTCGGGAAAACCGTTCAAGATAATCTTCTCATTATCAAAAACCTGTCGGAATTTCGGGTCCTCGGAAAACCGATACTCTTGGGGACATCTCGGAAGACTTTTATAGGAAAGATTCTCAATGCAGGGGTGGAAGGCCGGTTCGAGGGAACCTTATCAACCATTGCCATCGCGGTTCTCAATGGTGCACATATCGTCCGATGCCATGACGTCCTTCAATCCAAAAAGGCCATCGCGATTGCCGATGCCATTCGAGGGGCTGGCAACTAGTGTTACGTCTCAGAAGTGAACTACCCCGCAGCAAGCTGCGGGGCATCCAGGTCTCTGAAAAACTTTCCTCCCCCTTGAGAGGGGGGAGGATTAAGGTGGGGGTGGACAAGATCATTTCCCCCTCACCGCCCGGCGCCACAGTCTCAGTGCTGACCTTTGCACCATTATGGCGGCTCTGGACGGCGGCGCCCCAACCCTCTCCCCTGCCTTCGCCGAAGCGGCTTCGCGCAGGCAGGCGCGAAGGGAGAGGGGAAGCCATTCATCCCCCCAGCAGAGCTCGCGGGTATTCTGGCATATTTTTCTAAAATGCATAAAAAACCCCAGGAGGTTGGACTGGGGTATCGGAATTGGTTTACAGCGGCAACCTTTTGTTGCTAATGAAACACTTCCAATCGCTAGCTATTCCATCGTATGATCGAGCACTTGCGTATTGAGCCTACTATCCAATACGACCGCATTGTAAGACAATGGAGATACCCTTCGCCGCGCAAGCGCTGGCGCAGCGGGTTGCCCGACCCCCACAGGGTAACTTATGGAGCCTAATTACGAGAGACGACACTAGATTCTCATGCCATTAATATCTTATTTGTATTCAAGCACTTAAAGGCATACTATTCCCCGGTCATTCTTTCGATTCCTTATTCTCCAAGACCTAGGCTGGTGCAGAGACGGCCCCGGGGTCCCCCGGAGGTTAGAATATCAAGATTTTTGTACCGGAAAATTCCCTCCCTCCTTGTTTTTTCTAAGGATTTGTGGTAACGATGATTAATTCAAAAGTAAGGCCATCGCGCCTCAAATGGCGGGAAGATTTAGATGAAGCGTAAATTATTCGGGACTGACGGGATTAGAGGGGTCGCCAACGTGGACCCGATGACGGGAGAGGTGGCCTTGCAGCTTGGAAGAGCCATTGCCCATCTCTTCAAGGATGTGAAAGGAAGGCACCGGATTGTCGTGGGAAAGGATACACGCCTCTCCGGTTATATGCTGGAGACAGCCCTTGCCTCGGGCATCTGCTCCATGGGAGCGGACGTGATGCTCGTGGGACCGCTTCCTACCCCGGGCATTGCTTTCATCACGACCAGTATGAGGGCCAATGCGGGCGTGGTGATCTCCGCCTCTCACAACCCTTTTTACGACAACGGGATCAAGATATTCTCCCACGACGGCTTTAAGCTTCCGGACCGGATGGAGCATCAGATTGAGGATCTGGTCCTTTCGAATCACCTCCACTCTCTTCGGCCCACAGCTAAGGCAGTCGGAAAGGCCTACCGTATCGATGATGCCGTCGGGAGGTACGTCGTTTTTCTGAAGAACACGTTTCCCAACGATCTGACACTGGATGGCCTTCGAATCGCCTTAGACTGCGCCAATGGAGCCGCCTATCGGGTGGCCCCCGCCGTCTTCGAGGAATTAGGGGCAGAGGTGATACCCATCGGCGTGGACCCCGACGGAGAAAACATCAATGCCGATTGCGGCTCCCTTCACCCGGGGGTGGTCAGCCGCCTCGTCCTGGAGAAAGGGGCGGATATTGGGATAGCACTCGACGGTGATGCGGATCGGATCATCTTCGTGGACCGTCACGGGAACCTGGTCGATGGAGACCGTATCTTGGCCATCTGCAGCCTTCAGCGTCTGTCAGAAAAGCAATTAAAGAAGAACACCCTGGTGACCACGGTGATGAGCAACATGGGACTTGACCGAGCCGTAAACGCAGCGGGGGGCAAGGTGGTTCGAACCCAAGTGGGTGATCGCTACGTCGTCGAAGAGATGGTCCGGGGCGATTACAATCTGGGAGGGGAGCAATCGGGCCACACGATCTTCCTCGATTACAACACGACGTGTGACGGCGTCCTGACGGCCCTCCAGGTACTGGCGATCATGAAGCAGAAGGAACGACCATTGGATGAACTGTCTAAGGTGATGGAACCCCTGCCCCAGGTGCTCTATAACGTGAAGGTCAAGCACAAAAAGGATCTCTGCGGGTTTCAGGAGATTGAAGAAGGGATCTCGAAGATCGAGAAGTCGTTGAGCCGTTCCGGAAGAATCCTCATCCGCTACTCGGGGACAGAGCCCCTTCTCCGGATCATGGTCGAGGGCGAAGACGAAGCGAAACTTCACCAATATGCGCAGGATCTGGTGAAATTGGTCAAAAAACATCTCGGCGAGTCGGCCGATCGCTAGCAGGAGGAATCATGCCCCGACTGGGTGTTAATATCGACCATGTGGCGACCGTGAGACAGGCACGCGGGGTGGCGTACCCTGATCCTGTGACGGCTGCCGGGATAGTCGAATTGGCCGGAGCCGATGGGATTGTGTGTCACCTTAGAGAGGATCGCCGTCACATCCAGGATCGGGACCTCCGGCTTCTCAGAGAGGTCATCCAAACGCGCTTGAATCTGGAAATGGCGGCGACCGAGGAGATGGTCCGCATTGCGTCGGCTACGAAACCCGACATCGTGACCCTTGTGCCTGAAAAGCGGGAGGAGTTGACCACCGAGGGCGGTCTCGATTTGCTCAGATGGTTCAAACCCCTCAAGAGGGCCATTCAGCGGCTCCAGCGGGCTGGAATCCCCGTCAGCCTATTCATTGACCCCAGAAGCGACCAAATCAAGGCCGCGGAAGGGCTAGGGGCCAATGCGATCGAGATCCATACGGGTCACTACTGCGATGCAAGAACGCCTGCCGAGTCAGATGAAGAACTCAAGAAGATCCTCGATGCCGTGGGGGAGGCGACCCACCGAGATCTTCAGGTAGCGGCGGGACACGGTCTCAATTATGTTAATGTACGGCGGATCGCAGAAGTCGAAGAGATCCAGGAATTAAACATCGGCCACAGCGTGATTGCCCGTGCGGTCCTGGTGGGCCTCGATCGGGCTGTTCGGGAGATGATTGCCCTGATAAAAGCATCAAGTTCAAATTTCCAGCATCCAAACGTCAAATGAAATCCAAACTCGCAATACCAGCTTTCCTTTCGCACAGGGGTATGGAAGTAAGTTCGGAAATTGAACTCAGGCATTGGCCATTGATCTGAACCTCGAGCTTTAACATTTGAAGTTTTCTATTTCAAAGATGATTTTTGGCACAGGCATCGACATCGTGAACATTGGCAGAATCGAACGTCTCATCGAGCGCTGGGGAACCCTTTTTCTCGACCGTATCTATACGGGGAGAGAGATCGACTGGTGCCGACGACGCGCCAGACCTCCTGAATGTTTTGCGGCCCGGTTTGCGGCCAAGGAGGCCTTTCTTAAAGCGATCGGATGGGGACTTCGAAACGGCATCCAATGGAGAGATATTGAAGTGGAAAACGATCCAATGGGAAAACCTTTCTTCGCCTTTCACCGAAAGGCAAAGGAGGTCCTTGCAGCCCACCGGATCCAGGAGGCCCTGATCACCCTTTCCCACGAACGGCCGTACGCCGTCGCTCATGTCCTTTTAGAGGGAGGCCATGATGAAAGTCGCAACAGCCGAACAGATGCAGGAATTGGACCGGAAGGCCATTGAGACATACCGGATCCCCGGGATCGTCTTGATGGAAAACGCGGGGAGAGGAGCTGCAGAGGCCCTCTTCAACGCCTTCCCGGACATTCTGAAAAAGAGGGTGGCGATCATCGCCGGGAAGGGAAACAATGGGGGAGATGGTTTCGTAATCGGACGGTACCTCCTGAATCGTGGGATCCCGGTCAAGGCATTCCTCCTCGCCGACCCGAAAACCCTTCGGGGAGACGCAGAGACCGCATTCCAGATCTTCCTTCGCATGAAGGGAGAAGTCATTCCCGTTCCTTCCTTCAAAGACTATCAGAAGGTGAAGAGGGATCTGGAAAAGTTCGACCTCCTGATTGACGCCATTTTTGGCACGGGCCTCGACGCCGAGGTTCGAGGCTATTATCGAGAGGTCATTGACCACCTGAACACCCTCCAGAAGCCGATGGTTGCCGTGGACATCCCCTCGGGCTTGGATGCCAATACCGGTAGACCGCTCGGGACGGCGATTCGGGCCACCTTCACGGTCACCTTTGGCCTGCCGAAGGTGGGACATCTGATCTCACCGGGAATCCATTACGTAGGAGTGTTGAAGGTCGTCGACATCTGCATCCCCGGAAGGTTGGTGGATGAGGAAAAGATCCAGACCTATCTGGTAGAAGGCGAAGACATTCGAAAGCGGCTCTCCGTACCCAGACGGCCTGATACCCATAAGGGAGACTACGGGCATCTTCTCGTCATCGCCGGATCAGTGGGTAAGACCGGAGCCGCGGCCATGGCCTGCGAAGCCGCTCTCAGGATGGGGGCAGGCCTGGTCACTTTGGCGATCCCCAAGAGTCTCAATGCCATCATGGAGGTGAAACTGACCGAGGTCATGACGGAACCCCTTCCGGAAACCCCCAAACAGACCCTCGGGCTCCGGGCCTTCAATTCCATTCTCCGTCTCTGCGAAAACAAGGATGCCGTGATCATCGGCCCGGGTGTTGGGACCTTGAAGGAAACCCAAACTCTCGTCCTTAAGCTGCTTAAGGCGTTGAATCTTCCCATCGTCCTCGACGCCGACGGGTTAACGGCCCTGGCAACGCAGCCTAAGACGCTTCCTGCAGCAAACCCATCGATCATTCTGACACCCCATCCCGGAGAAATGGCACGGCTGACCGGGTCGACCGCCAAAGAGGTGCAAGAGGACCGAATAGGCGTCAGCCGAAGGTTCTCCCAGTCCCAGCATGTCCATCTCATCCTGAAAGGACATCGAACCCTGACCGCCACCCCCAAAGGGGAGATCTTCATCAACCCCACGGGTAATCCGGGAATGGCTTCAGGTGGAACCGGAGATGTCCTGACCGGGATGATCGGCGGGTTGATCTGCCAAGGATTCGATATCCTCTCATCCCTTCAGACCGCCGTTTATCTTCACGGCCTGGCCGGAGATGAGGTGGCCAAGGAGAAAGGGGAAAAATCCCTGGTGGCAACCGACCTCATTCAAAAGATCCCGGCCCTTCTGCAGTGGAAGTTCTGATACGGAGACGGCCCCAAATCCCTCGATCGATTGAGGCATTAGTGCCATCGTATCAACGCCTCACTGTGGCCACCTTCTCTAGTGTCGTGTCTCGTAAATAGGTTCCATAAGTTGCTAAGTGGAGATCGGGCAAGAGTATCTCCATTGTTTTACAATGCGGTCGTATTGGATAAGTAGGGTCAATACCCATGTGTTCGATCATGCTACGGAATGGCTAGCCATCGGAAGTGTTTCATCAGCAACCATAGGTTGCCGCTGTAAACCAATTCCGATACCCCCGCCCGACCTCCCGTGGTTTTTTTATGCAGCTTATTTCCGGGATATCACACTAGCCTAAAGAAGCCAAAAAGTTGATTTTCACTTTTTCTTCATTAATATTATAGTAACGTCCGGGGGTCTGTCTCCCAGTCCTTTCCCCCATTTCTCCCCGAGGGGACCGCTCAAGACGCCTCGAGAGGCTCGGCTATGAAAGGAGAAGAAGAATGTTCGTTGAGATGAAAGTGAAGTTCTTGACTTTCGATTCCACATCGAATGGATTTGTCGTTCTCCTGATGGATCTATCGAATAAAACAGGACTTCCCATCTGGATTGGGCCTTTCGAAGCAAATGCCATCGCGATGAAGTTGAAGAAGATAGGCTCCCACCGGCCCATGACCCACGATCTGATCCATAGTATTTTGAACACCCTTGAATCTCGGGTGGTCAAAATCATCGTGAATGACCTCAAAGACAATACCTATTACGCCTTGATTCATCTGATGAGGAGGGGAGAAGAGATTATCATCGACTCTCGCCCCAGTGACGCGATTGCCATTGCCCTTTCAGTGGATGCTCCCATCTTCGTCTCCGACCAGGTGATCGAAAAGGCTCGAACCATTGACATGGAGAAGGACGGAGATCAATTGAAGGAATGGCTGGAGAATTTGAACCCGGACGACTTTAAATATAAGGCCTAGTCACCCTATGGAAGGGGCGAGACACCCAATGACAAGCACCCCATACCAGGTGAATTTCAACTAACCCAATTTGCAGCTTCAAACAGAAGTGTTTCCGTCATTTGAAATTGGAATTTGTGATTCGGTTATCGAAGTGAAGACGGTTTTTCAGACTAAAAGCCCATCAGGGACCGTGCGGATCGGAAAGAAGATTGGCAGCTGCCTCCTGCCTGGGGATGTCGTTGCTCTGGTCGGGGAACTGGGGGTCGGAAAGACCCAATTCATCCAAGGACTGGCTGCAGGCGTGGAGGTCGAGGACCCCTGCTACGTCTCAAGTCCCTCCTTCACGCTGATCAACGAGCACAAAGGACGGATACCCTTTTACCATATCGACCTTTTCCGGCTGGAGACGGAAAAGGAAGCGGAGGACCTGGGCCTAGAAGAGTATTTCCAGTCCTCCGGGATGACGGCGGTTGAATGGGCGGATAAGATCCCCTCTTTGCTTCCCCGGGAGATTCTCCGGATACAGATCCGCTACACAGGGAAGCGGACTCGATCCATAGAAGTCCTCGCGAAAGGAAACCGATATGAGGAAATCATGAGGACATGCGGATTTCAGATTGCGGACGGCGGAATTCCTTAACTCGGGATTTTTCATTCCGCACTCCGCATTCGGTGTTTCGTAATCAAAAAGGGGGTAAGAACAATGGCGTTGGTGGTTCAAAAATATGGCGGGACTTCTGTGGGAGATGCCGAGAGAATCAGAAACGTGGCCTCCAGGGTGATCCGAACGAGGGATCAAGGCCATCGTGTCGTCGTGGTGGTCTCGGCCATGGCGGGAGAGACGGATAAGCTGATCCGTCTAGCCCAGCAGGTTACCCCCAGCCCCGACGAGAGGGAATTGGATGTCCTGGTCTCCACCGGAGAACAGGTCTCCATTGCCCTGCTTGCCATGGCTCTCAAAGCGATGGGTTGCGATTCGAAATCCTATTTAGGGTTTCAGATCAAAATCGCCACGGACAGCGCCTTCGGCAAGGCCCGAATCACGGGCATTGAGTCCGAGAAGATGCTGGATGATTTGACAAGCGGAAGGGTGGTGGTGGTCGCCGGGTTTCAGGGCGTGGACGAATCGGACAACATCACCACTCTCGGCCGAGGAGGATCGGATACGACGGCGGTTGCCATCGCCGCTGCCCTGAAAGCCGACGTTTGCGAAATCTACACCGATGTGGACGGAGTCTACACCACCGACCCCAACATCTGCTCCAAGGCGAGAAAGTTGTCCAAGATCTCTTACGACGAGATGCTCGAAATGGCCAGCCTAGGCGCAAAGGTGTTGCAGATTCGATCGGTTGAGTTTGCGAAGAAGTACGATGTCCCCATCCATGTGAGGTCATCCTTTAATGAAAACCCCGGAACGATCGTTTGCAAGGAGGATATGGAGATGGAAAGGGTTGTCGTTTCTGGCGTCACCTACAACAAGAATGAGTCCAAGATTGAGATTATGGGCGTCCCCGATCTTCCGGGGATGGCTGCAAAATTGTTTAAACCCATTGCCGATGCCAATATCGTGGTGGACATGATCATCCAGACCTCCAGTACCTTCAAAGGCTGTGCCGACATGGCTTTTACCGTCCCCAAAACTGACTTCGCCAAAACCCTCCAGATCGTGAAAGAGATTGTGAAGGAGATCGGCGGAAAAGAGGTGAAGGCCGCTGAAAACATGGCCAAGGTATCGATCGTCGGCGTCGGGATGAGAAGCCATTCCAACGTCGCCACTCAGATGTTCTCTGCTTTATCAAAAGAAGGGATCAATATCAACATGATCTCCACTTCGGAGATCAAGATTTCCTGCATCATCGACGCAAAATACACCGAGCTGGCGATCCGGGCCCTCCACGACGCCTTTGAGCTGGATCAGCCGTCCGTGACCGAGGAAAATCAATCGACGTAAAAGGGTCCATCCGCGATTGGCCATGAACGACGAAACGATGGACCCGAGTTTTTCATTGCTAACGTTGCAATGCTTATTCTGCAGTGCCTGGCTTGGAATGCATGGTTTGCAATGAAGAGGTGATCACGTTGAGCAAGTCAGATTCCGTGAAGATCTACGATACGACCCTTCGCGACGGTTCCCAGGCGGAAGACATTGCCTTCTCTGCGGAGGACAAGGTTCGGATTGCGCAGAAGCTGGACGAATTGGGCGTCCATTACGTCGAGGGAGGGTGGCCCGGTTCCAACCCGAAGGATCTCCAGTTCTTTCAGGAGATCAAGTCCATTCCCCTATCTCATGCGAAGATTGTAGCCTTTGGAAGCACCTGCCGGGCCGGAACACCGCCTCAGCGTGATTCCAACATCCAATCACTGATCGAGGCGGGCACCCAGGCGGTCACCCTCTTCGGAAAGTCCTGGGACATCCATCCCCTTGAGGCACTCAACATCACGCTCGACCAGAATCTCGAGATCATCTACGAATCCGTTCGATTTATGAAAGACTGCATCCCGGAGGTCATCTTCGATGCAGAACACTTCTTCGACGGGTTTAAGAACAACCCCTCCTATGCCATTGCCACCCTCAAGGCCGCGGTCGACGGCAAGGCCGATTGGATCGTCCTGTGCGATACCAATGGCGGTTGCCTGCCCTACGAGATCCAATCCGTCATCAACCAGGTCAAGAAGGAGATCGTCGCCCCCCTCGGCATCCATGTCCATAACGATGCCGGCTTAGCCGTGGCGAATAGTATCCTTGCCGTTCGCGAGGGAATCCGTATGGTCCAGGGGACCATGAACGGATATGGGGAACGATGCGGCAATGCCAACCTCTGCTCGATCATTCCCAATCTCAAGCTGAAGATGGGGATCGACTGCATTACCGATGACCGGTTGAGAAAGATCAAAGAGGCCTCCCGGTTTGTCTCGGAACTGGCA
>Ga0316624_10001182_pt1 | contig 10055 bp, 5 predicted proteins | sample OWC_Aug_N3_C1_D5_FD_207657 | JGI IMG/M metagenome (GOLD analysis project Ga0316624, IMG submission 207657) | Wetland soil microbial communities from Old Woman Creek delta, Ohio, United States - OWC_Aug_N3_C1_D5_A | ecosystem: Environmental > Terrestrial > Soil > Wetlands | place: USA: Ohio...
ACAGCCTGGAGCTGGTGCTGCAGGAGAAGAGCAACCGCCTGCGCGAGCTGAAGAACCAGGTCCATTTCGCCCGGCGCTACCGCGACATCAAGAATTCGCGCAACGACCTGCTGAAAGCCCTGCTGAAGAAGAAGTACCTGGGCTTCAAGGAGGAATTCGACCTGCAGGGCGGGAAGATCATGGAGTTCATCAACGGCGAGACGGCCATGGTCAAGGAGATCAGCGATTTCGACAAGGAACTGCTCGCGCTCGAGGGGAAGCGCTGGGACCTGGACCAGAGCCTGAAGAACAACCAGCAGTACATATTCGACCATAACAACAAGCTCCTGGAGGGCAGCAAGGAGATCGAGAAGACGCAGCAGCGCCAGGGATTCATCAAGCAGCGGATCGCCGAGCTGGACAAATCCATCGCCGAGAGCGAGGCCGAGATCCGCGAGATCGCCGGCCAGGACAAGGCCCTGGCGGCGGAGCTGGCCGAATTCGACCGGCAGCTGGCCGGGCAGTCCGCTGCCGGCAAGGAACTGGAAGGGGAGCTGGCCGCGATCCAGAAGACGGTCGCCGACCGCAACATCAGGGACGGGCACCTGAAGAAGGCGATGTTCAGCCTGCAGGTGGAGATCTCCCGCAACCGCAACGAGTCGGCCCACCTGGAGAAGAACCTGCTGCGCCTCGAGGGGGACATCGCCAGCCGCCGGCGCATCATGCAGGAGCTTGAGAACCAGGGCAAGGACCCGGAGATTGGGCAGGGCGAAGCGGCCGTCGAGGCGCTTGCCGGGACGCTGCTCGCCAGGGAGGAAGAATGCGCCCGGGCCGCCTCCGAGTTCGAGACAGCGCGCGCCGGCAGCGAGGCGGTCGAGAAACAATTGCGGGAGGCGACCAGCGAGATCGCCAACCTCGAACGGCAGAAGGAAAAATACCTGGAGATCAAGGCGAAGATCACCGGCAGCGAGGGGAAATCCTCCCCGGGCCGGGAGCGGGGGATTCTGCAGGAGCTGCTGGTGGCTTCCAAGAGCCGGCACGCCGTCCTGGAAAGCTTTTATTTCGAGGAGCTGGACGCCCCCATCGTCGACGACCATGAAGCCGCCCTGCATCCCGACCTGCGCAAGGCCTTCCTCAAGCGCACTCCCGCGGCGAGCCCCCCGGAGGCCATCCGCGGCGAGCCCGGCTTCAGGAGTTTCGTGAAAGACCTCTTCGAGCTGGAAAACCGACAACTGAAGGCCTTTTTCCGCGATGGCGTGCTGGTCGACACCCTGAAGAACGGCCTGGCCGTCTATGCGAAGTACGGGGTCGACATCGTCACCGAGAACGCGGAAGTGATCGGCGGCAGCGGCGTGCTGATCAAGAACCGCGACCGGGGCATCCTGGAAGTGCTGGACGAGATCAAGGCCATCGACAAGAAGGTCGCGGCCCTGAACGACGGCTTGGCCGGCATGCGGGCCAGCCTCGACGCGGCCTCCGCCTGCAGGGACGAGAAGGCGGAGCAGCTGCAGCGGACTCAGAGCACCCTGCACGCGCACAAGGAGGAAGGCATCTCCCTGCGCTCGCGGCTGGAGGCGCTGAAAAAGAACCGTGACGCGGGCCTGAGCCGCATCCGGCTCACCGGCGCCGAGATCGACGGCCTGGCCGGGGAGATGGAGAAGCTGCAGGCGCGCCTGGCCGAGCTCGAGCAGAAGAAGAGCGAGCTGGACAAGCAGAACGAGGGCCTGGAGCGCGAGCGGGAGCAGGCGGCCCGGGAAAGCGAAGAGCTGCAGCAGCGGATCAACGCCAAGGAGAAGGAAAAGATCCAGCAGGACAACGCCCTGAGCCTCATCCGCGAGAAGGCCGCCTCCCGCCGGAATTCGCTGCAGGAGAGCACGAGCCGCCAGGAGAAGCGGCGGCAGCAGATCCAGAACGCCGGGGAAGAGAAAAAGCGGCTGGAGCTCGAGATCGCCGAGAGCGCCGACAAGATCAAGGAGATCAAGGCGCGCGGCAAGGTCCTGGAGATGGAGAAGGCGGAGCTGGAAAAGCTCCTGAAGAGCGGGGAGCTGTCCCTGGGCGAGGCCAATGCCAAGGTGAAGAAGATAACGACCGACCTGGCGGCCAAGAGAAAGGTCCTGGAAGAGTGGCGCGACGGCAAAAAGGAGAGCGAGATCAAGATGGCCGCGGTGAAGAAGGACCTGTTCCAGCTGGAGGAGATCGCCGGCCAGGAGCTGGGCATGGAGCTGAAGGACATCGAGGCCGACCCCGAAAAGCTGCAGAGCGAGACGGCCCAGCTGGACGCGCAGTACGGCGAACTGGTGAGCAAGCTCAACCGCATGCGCGAGAGCGACCGCCTGAATTTCTCCGCCGAGGCGGAATACGAGATCCTGGAGAAGGACTACGGCTTCATGCTCGGCCAGAAGGAAGACATCGTCAAGTCCATCGCCGACATGAACGCCGCCATTGCCCGCATCGACAGCGAATCCCGGGAGAGCTTCCTGCAGGCCTTCAGCGCCATCAAGGAGAACTTCGTCAAGAACTTCAAGATCCTCTTCGAGGGCGGCGAGGCGGAGCTGGCGCTGACCGACAGCGACAACGTGCTGGAGGCCGGCCTGGAGATCCAGGTCCAGCCCCCGGGCAAGAAGTTGCAGAGCATACGCCTCCTCTCCGGCGGCGAGAAGACACTGACCTCCCTGGCGTTCCTCTTCTCCCTGTTCGAGTACAAGCCGTCGCCCTTTTGCGTCTTCGACGAGGTCGACGCGTCGCTGGACGAGGCGAACATCCAGCGCTTCCTCAAATTCCTGCACCAGCTGAAAAGCAAGACCCAGTTCGTCATCATCACCCACAACTTCAAGACCATGGAGGAGGCCGACTTCATCTACGGCATCAGCATGGACGAGCCCGGCGTTTCCAAGCTGTATTCCATGAAGATGACCTGAGGCGGCCATGGATTTCAAGGGCCTCATCCAGGTCTACACCGGCAACGGCAAGGGCAAGACCACGGCCGCCCTGGGGCTGGCGCTGCGCGCCTCCGGCCGCGGCATGAAGACCTACATGGTGCAGTTCATGAAAAAGGGGGACTACGGCGAGCTGCTTGCCGTGCGCGAGCGCCTGGCCGGGCTGGTCGACATCGAGCAGTTCGGCCTGCCCGAGTTCCACCATGAAGGGAACGGCGTCAGGCCGGAGGAGACCGCCTGCGCGGAGGCGGGCTTGGCCGCGGCCGCCTCCGCCCTCGCCGGCGGCCGCTTCCAGATCGTGGTCCTGGACGAGATCAACACCCTGCTCCATTTCAAGATCATCGCCGTCGAGCCGGTGCTGCGCCTCATGGACGGCAAGCCCGCCGGTGTGGAGCTGGTGCTGACCGGCCGCTATGCTCCCCAGGCCATCCTGGATCGCGCCGACCTGGTGACCGAGATGCGCGAGGTTCGCCATTATTTCCGGAAAGGCATCCAGGCGCGAACCGGGATCGAGAAATAAACTCCCGCCGGCAGAAGCAATTACTGGTAGAAATATATCCTCAGGGTGAATTCCCTGATCTCGCCGCCCGTGTTGCGGCCGGGGTTCCGCACCAGCAGGCGCCACGTCCCGTTCGCGGGCAGGGCGTTGAAGCTCTGGGTGCTGCCCGACATGACTTGCGGGCTGGCGGTGGACTGGCCGCGGTTCCAGATGTTGAAGATGCTCTGGCCGTCGATGCCGACGATGCTGACCTCCAGGTCCTCCATGTGGCCGGGGTGGTTGATCACCACGCGGAAATCCACCCGCTCGATCTTGGCCGGGACTCCCTGGACCTCGAGCAGCATGATCGAGGGGAGAATCTTGTCGATCGGCATGGCCAGATTCTGGGTGAAGGCCAGGGAAGTCAGCGTTTTCTCCTTTGATTTCTTCCCGGCCGCCAGCACGATCACCGCGGCCACCACCACCGCTCCGCCGATGATGACCAGGGGAGACAGCTTTTTTTTCTTTTTCGCCTGGGCCGCGGCCGGCGGCTGGCTCTTCTCGACGACCGGCTTGAGCGCCTCCAGCTGCAGCTCCTCTTTGGTTTCGCCGGCCGCCTGGACCAGGATCTCCCGGCTGACTGGGGCATATCCGTTCATCTCGGCCTTCAGCAGGTATTTCCCTTTAGGCAGCTTTTCAATCGTCAGCGGCGTGGAGCCCATCTTATTGGTCCCGAGGGTCACCGCGGCCCCGGAGGGGATGGAGGTCACGCTCAGCTTGCCCAGGATGCTCGCCTGCACGCTGCGGAAGATCTCCAGGAACTTCGGAGGGTAGAATTCCGGGTCAAGCTCCTGGTTGGGGTTGATCTGGACCAGGTCGGCCAATTGCTTTTCCGCATTGGCGTTCTCCTGGATGGTGAAGTAGGTCAGGGCCAGGGAAGTCATGGTCTGGAACAGCTCCTGCTTGGTCTGGGCCAGCTCCTTCTTTTCGCTGATCAGCTGCATGGCCTTCTGGTATTTCTCAATCGCCAGCTTGAAATTGCCGTTCTGGTACGCTTCGTCGGCCTCCTTCACAAGGCGGGTGGTCTCCTCTGATTCTGAGCCCGCCGGGGCGCTCAGCGCGGGATAGGAGCCGGACACGATAGTCAGCAGGAACAGGGCGATCGTTATACCAACAATTCCGCGGTTTGTCTTCATTTTTTTTCCTCCTTGACCAGTTCGAAATATATCGAGTTTTTCGCCTCCTGGTCGATCCGGATGGTCCGCTCCTCGGAGCGGTAGCCATCCTTGGCCACCATGACGCGATGCTCGCCAAAGGCGAGCTTGACGGTCTGGGGAGTGTCGCCGTACTCCCGGCCGTCGATCAGAACGCGGCCGAAAGGCCTGGCCGTGATGGTAAAGCTGCGGAAAGGGGGGAAGCGGTGATGGGCGCTGACCGTCTCCCCGGCAGCGACGGATATCTTCACGTCAACGGACTGGAAACCGGGGATGGCGAAGGTGAAGGAATAATCGCCGGGCGGGATTTTTTTTTCGAACACCTGCTCGGTGTTGCCGATCTTGACGCCGTCGAGGCTGACATCGGCCAGGGGAGGAAAGGAGCTGAAGCGGACTGTGCCGTCAGCCTGCCTGACCGCTGGCTCCGCTGTTTTTCCGACCTGCCGCTTTGTTCCGATGGGCTGCGGGCTGGCAACGGCTTCCTGCTTCGTCGCCTCGGCACCCGGCTTTCCTGACAGGCCGCCTTGTTCCGCCTCGCGGGTCTCCGCGGGCGGCTCCTGCGAGCGGACGACCGAAGGGGGCGGCTCTTCCTTGGCGGCCGGCTCCGCCATGGCGGCGCTGGACCGGGAAGCGGACCGGGATGGCGCTGGGGCGCCCTTGGGCCGGAAGAAATAGGCGGCGACGGCCAGGACGGCGACCAGCGCCAGGCCGATCCATGCCTTGGCCGCCTTCCCGTGAACGGAGGGCACGGACGCGGTCAGCACCGTTTTTTCCTGGCCGCTCGACGGTTGCGTTCCCGCCGGTTCCAGCAGGGCAAGGATCTCCTCGGCACGCTGGAAGCGGCGCGCCGGGTCCTTCTCGATGCACTTGGCGATGATGCGCTCGAGGATGGGATCGATGTCCGGGGCCAGCTTGGCCAGGGATTCGGCGCGCTCATTGATGTGCTGGTACAGGATTTCCAGGGGAGAATCGCCCAGAAAGGGAGGCCGGCCGGTGGCCAATTCATACAGGGTGGCGCCCAGGGCATAGATGTCCGAACGCGGGTCGATTTTCTTGCCCTGGATCTGCTCGGGAGAAAGGTAGTGGGGGGTGCCCACGATCATTCCGGTCTGGGTGAGGGTCTGGCTCGACTCGGCGCGGGCGATGCCGAAGTCGGCCAGGTAGACCGTCTGGGTCGCCTTCTCGACGATGATGTTGGCCGGCTTGATGTCGCGATGGACGATGCCCTGACGGTGGATGTAGGCCAAGGCCTGGGCCACGCCGCGCAGGATGCCGGGCAGGAGCCGGGGCGAGATCCGATTCTGCCTGGACAGGGCGTGCTTCAGGCTCTCCCCGCGGATGAATTTCATGGTGATGAAGACATGGCGCTGCAGGATGCCGGTGTCGTAGATCGGGATGATGTTGCCGTGCTCCAGCTTGGCGTACAGCTTCGCTTCGCGAAGGAAGCGCTCGACCGTCTGGGGGTCCTGGGCATGCTGCGGCAGGAGTATCTTGATCGCCACGTCCCTGTCCAGCAGCTTGTCCTTGGCCAGGTATACCTCGGCAAATCCGCCGATCCCCAGCAGGCGAAGAAAGTCGTAGCGGCCGGCGAAAATCCGGTTCAGCTCGGCGAAACGGGCCTGCTCGGCCGGAAGGCGATGTCCGCAGCGGGGACAGCGATCCGTGCCCTGGGGGATTTCCGCACGACAAGCGACGCATTCCACGGCGCCATTATATTTCGGCGGCGAATTTAAAACAAGGCGGGAACCGGTCCGGCGTTTTTCTTTCGCCGCCGGCCAGCGAAGCAACGGGCAAATAATGATTTTTTTCTTGACTTTTGAATTCCATTGGTATATGAAATTGAATGCTCGGGAATATTTGTGATTCAGGAGGAGTATTCATGAAAAAAGTCATTTTCCTGGTGCTTGTTTTTTGTTTCGTGTTTGCCGTTACGGCTGAGGAAAAAGTCACCCAACTAGGGCAGCATCCCTTCTATAAAAGCAGGGACCTGAAGCCGGCTGACCTGAAGATCATCGCCGTGGATAAAGCGGGCGAGGTCAAGCAGGGATTCGAGCAGGCCGGGAGCGGCGACCTGGTCTTCGCTTTCCTCGAACAGATCCAGAAGGCCGATATCCAGACCATCGACCTGGCCCCCGGCGACACCCTGCAGTGGATGCTCTTCAAGAGGGGGAAGAAGGTCCTGGTCAAGAACGATGTCATCTGGTCCGGCAAAAAGCCGATCACGGCCTACAATTTCTCGATCTTCCGCGACGGAAAGCTCTATGAGTTCATCGTTCCCAAGATCTGCGGCAATATTTCGCTGAAGAGCGTCAAGGAGATCCCCGGCCCGGTCTGCGCCCTGAAGGTCGAGCCGGCCGAGGCCGTTCTCGGCACTCCGATCAAGATCGACATGTGCGGGTCGCAGAATGCGGTGAAGACCGTAGTGACGGTCACCGACGCCGCCGGCGCGGTCGTCAAGACCTTTGAGCTGACTCCGGAGAACTGCTCGAGCGAGATCAACCTGGACAAGGTCGGCGAATACGCGATCGCGGCGGTCATGGAAGGGCAGTACGCCATGAAGGCGACCAATCCCTGCGACGCCACGATCAAGATGCTGGAGCCCGCCCCGGTCGCTCCGCCTCCTCCCCCCCCGGTCGTCAAGAAGAGCCCGCTCCATTTCTTGATCTCGGGCGGACCCGGATTGCTGAAGGGCACCTATACCGGCATGGTCTGGGCCCGGGCCGGCGTCCTGTTCAACCTGTCTGAGGATAAGCTGGACGCGATCTTCACCGTGGGCGGCGGCATTCCCGTCAAGGGCGATCCCTGGAAATCCTTTTTCATGGCCAACGCTCTCCTGAACGTGCATGCCGGGCCGGCGTACGTGGCCGGCGGCCTCGGCTTCAGCACCAAGGAAAGGGAAGGGCGCAAGGACGGCATCGACCTGGTCGGGGAAGTGGGGATCAACCTCTTCCGCTCCAACGATTCGGTCGGCTCGCTGCTGGGTGAATTGCGCGCGCCGGTGATCACCTCGGACCGCAAGTTCGAGGACCACCACAAGCTGCTGCTGGGTTTCCGCTACATCTTTTAGATAATTCGCCTCCGCATCTGCAAGGGCCAAGTCCCGCGACTTGGCCCTTTTTTATTCCCCCGACGCAGCGCCGCGCTTGACATTGGAAATTCAAATTCCCTATAATATAGGCTCAGGAGAGAGCGCGATGAAAAAACTTATTCTGTTCGCCTTGATGGTTTTGGTGTCCGGTCTGCTCCTGGCCCAAGCCCAGGAGCAAACCCAGGCGGTCCCGCAAGATCAGCCCCAGGTCGAGCCCCAGGCTGAGCCGCAGGCCAAGCCCCAGGCCCAGGCCGGGGACATGAACCTCAAGAGAATCCATTTTCCCAAGGCGTTTATCCATGCCGGCCAGGAGTATCCGGCCGGTGACTATTGGCTGGTCTTAACCGCAAAGGACGACCAGCCCCTCTTCTCCGTGCAGAACGCCAAGAAAGAGCAGCTGTTCGATGAGCTGGCCATCGTCAAAGCCAGGAGCGGCGGCCGCAGCGGTTCCGGGTTCCGCGTGAACAAGGATCTGATGAAGGACATGGAGTATTTCCGCGTCAAGGTCACGACGCCCGGGCGCTGGCTGCTGGGCTATTTCCTCGTCAAGAAATAAATCCCTCTCAAGGGCGCGGCCGACGGCTCAATCGTCCGTGCTGTCCGTCGATTCCGTTTTGTAATAGTTGAAGATCTTCTGGTGCTCTTCCTCGTTGCAGAATTCCAAGGGCTCCGTCCCCGGCAGGAAGGCCTCGCTGAGCGGATACAGGCAGTCGGGGGTCAGGAGCTTTCCGGTGTACTTGTCGATATCGATCATGTACACGCCCGAGGGCGGGCTGAACTTGCCCGCTTCCGGGTATTTTTTCAGGTAGTTTTCCATGAATTTGACAAAGATCGGCAGGGCGGCCTCGTTGCCCGTCTGCTCCTCCCCCAGGCTTTTTTTCTGATCGAAGCCCACCCAGACGCCGACGGTCACACTGGGAGTGAAGCCGATGAACCAGGCATCGGTGAAATCGTTGGTCGTGCCGGTCTTGCCGCCCACGGGAGCCGGCAGGTCGCGGGCGCGCCAGCCGGTCCCGGATCGGACCACGCCGCGCAGCAGGTAGTTCATGATGAACGCGGTCTCCTTCTCTATCACCTGCTTGCGCTCGGGCGAATTCTCCTCGATGATGTTGTTGTCCAGATCGCGGATGCTGCGAATGAAATAGGCGTTGACCCGGGTGCCCAGATTGGGGAACACGGTATATGCCTCGACCATCTCCTTCAGCGTGACCTCGAAAGCTCCCAGCGCCAGGGACATGAACGGTTTGAGGTCGGAGCTGATGCCGAATTTCTTGGCATATTCCACGCCCACTTCCGGGGTGATGGCCTGAAGGATGCGGGCCGTGACCACGTTCCGTGACAGCTCCAGTCCGCGGCGCAGGGTGAGCGGTCCGAGGAAATCGCCCTTGTGGTTGTGCGGCTCCCACAGCTGGCCGGTCCAGTCGTCGATGTAGGAAAAGGGCTCATCCTGGATGATCGTGGCCGCCGAGAAGCCGTGCTCGAGGGCGGCCGTATAGATGATCGGCTTGAAGGCGGAGCCGGTCTGCCTCAGTGCCTGGATGGCGCGGTTGAACTTGCTTTTCTCGAAGGCGTAGCCTCCGACCATGGCCTTGATCTCGCCGGTCTTGTTGTCCACCGCCAGCAGCGCGCCATCCACCTCGGGCTCCTGCTCCAAGCCGAGTTCCAGCGTCTTCTTGTCCTTGTCCACGGCCTGGATCCTGAACAGGGCCACATCGCCGACCTTGAGCAGGCGCGCCAGCGGCCGGCGCGTCCATTGGGCGCCGGCGGCCTTCAGCTCGCCCGTGAAGCCGGCGATGCGCACGGTCGCCTTGGCCTTGCCGGCCTCCAGGACCACTCCCTCCACGATCTGAGCGGGCTCGATCCTGGCGTTTTCCCAGGCCGGCAATTGATATTGGTTGATGTCCAGCTTGTTCTCCGCCAAGTTGAATAATTTCTCGCCGCTGCGCCATCCCCGCCGTTTGTCCAGCGCGCGCAGTCCCTCGCGGAGGGCATCCTCCGCCCATTTCTGCGTCTCGCCGTTCAGGGTGGTGAAGACCTTCAGGCCGCCCTTGTACAGCAGGTTGTCGCCGTACTTGGCTTCGAGGTACTTGCGGGTGTCCTCGGTAAAATAATCGGCCAGGGATTCGCCGCCGGCGTCGGCGGGCTTTTCCGGCAGGCGGACGGCCAGCGCCTCCTGGTACTCCTTGATGCTGATCAGCTTGAGCAGCATCATCTTCAGCAGCACGTAGTTCCGCCGCTTGAGGACGTTGTCCCGCCGCCTGAAAATCGAGTAGAGGCCGTTGGGATTCGGGATGATGCCGGAGATCAGGGCCGCCTCGGCCAGGCCGATCTCCTTGACCGGCTTGCCGAAATAATAGCGG
>Ga0316624_10001183_pt1 | contig 10053 bp, 9 predicted proteins | sample OWC_Aug_N3_C1_D5_FD_207657 | JGI IMG/M metagenome (GOLD analysis project Ga0316624, IMG submission 207657) | Wetland soil microbial communities from Old Woman Creek delta, Ohio, United States - OWC_Aug_N3_C1_D5_A | ecosystem: Environmental > Terrestrial > Soil > Wetlands | place: USA: Ohio...
CAAACACTTTTGTTTGGTCAAGTCTCCCCAAATAGTTCCCACAAATCATATTGGCTGCTTCCTTAATGCAATCCTCAATGTCCTGCTCTGTTATCTCTTTTTCCTCTAAACCCAATAAATTTTGAACCATGTTTTTTGCCAATCCTTCAGAAGCTAAGATTTTCAGTTCACCCTTTTGTGCACCGCTAAACTGTATGGCTGCCCCCATGTCATAGTCTGAGCATTCATCACCTACAGGTTCGAGAAAGACGTAAAACATCTTTTCAAACACATCAAAAATCGCCGCCCTCATTGTCTCTTTCAGCTCTTTCATAAGTCCCTTCATCCCCCACTCCAATTACTTCATAAAGAATTTTTCTCACATATTCAGGTGAAAAAGGTTTTCTAATAAACTCTTTTGCACCCATCTTCAAGACAACCTTTCTCCTCTCCTCACTGCCTTCTGTCGAGACAATAATAACAGGGATTTCTTTCAAGAGGCCATCCTCCTTCAGTGCCGCCAGCAGTTCCAAGCCATTCATTTCCGGCATATTCAGATCCGATAAAATAATGTCCACCCAGACCTTCGACAAAATTTCCAATGCCTGTTTTCCGTTCCCGGCCTCATAGCATTGATCAATCTTGAAACCCGAAAGAGTAATAATCTTCTTGATCACAGAACGCATTGAATTTGAATCGTCAACGATCAGGACATTAAAAGACATCTTAGCACCTCATAATAATGATATTGAAACATAGTCCCCATAAAATCAGCAATCACCGTTTATATCTAAACTATGCCAAGTAATTCCTTGGCGCGCTCAAGATCCCCCAGCATCATCATGATGCATTCTTCGAAATCCCTTTGACGAAACTTAAATCTGACGATAGCCTCAGATAATCCTCTGTATGCAAGACCGTCATTTCCCAAACCAATTCCCATCATAATACAGGCCTGATCGGCAAGATAAATGAGCCAGGCATTATTATTATCCCCATTCGGTATCAAATCAGGTCTGTGGTGGTAAACAATCGCTTCACGCATATCTGCAGGGAAATTCCACTGAGAAGCTATTTTCCCACCCAGTTCCGCATGGTCGATGCCGATAACCTCTCCCTCCGCCTCAAGAAAAGAAATCCCCTTACTAGAAACGATGTCATAAATTTTCATAAATGACTCATCGACAAATTCACCCATGATAACTTTTCCAATGTCATGTAGAAGGGCAGTCGTATAAAGTCTGGCATCTTCACAATTAAAAATTCTTTTAGACAATATCTGGGACATCAAGGCAACACCCACAGAATGCTCCCAGAGTTTGTTTGCATCCAGACCATATCCCTTTGCTTTTTTGTAAAATTTTGAAACACCAGCAGCCTCTACGGCCCTGATGACATTTTGCTGCCCGAGTCGCATTACAGCATCACGTACTGTTTCAACCTTGTGGCTGAGACCAAAATACGCAGAATTGCAAATCCTGAGAATGTTTGCAGCTATTGCCTGATCATATTTGATAACATCTACAACATCCGCTATGGAAAAATCGGGATCATCAATTAAGGACATAACTTTCAATGCTGCCGCCGGAAAGGCCGGAATATTCTTTACAGATTTCAAGATTTCATCGTAAATCATATCAACTCCCTCATCCCATTATGGGCAGTTTTTAAAAAGACTTTGCCCGTTGAGATATGTATATACACTGTCCGGTTGCAGTTGCTCCCTGTATCTTCGCCTTCAATTAATACATTATTTTTCCAGAATAATTTTTTCATTGCGGTGATATTCTTTTGACCTATCCGAAAAAAATTCGAATCATCAAGTATGCTTGCCCCACCGGCAACCCTGACAATCATGCGCTTTTTATCAGCACCAAATTTATAACAGGACTTAAACAAAAGAGGGATTCCGGTATCTGCAAACATCGCCGGATTTTCACCTGCCTTTTGGGGATCAAGTGATGAATCCGGAAGCATAAAATGCAAAAGCCCACCTACTTTGGCGACAGGGTCATAAACGGTTACGCCAATGCATGAGCCAAGCGCGTATGTAACTAAAATATCATTTGTATTATTGCTTACTTTAAGATCTGAAATACCAATAACAATTTCACTCATATTATTTCCTATAGACGCTCGGTTCTACATATTTAAATTGATGATGCAAGCCTGTCAGGCTTTCTGAACGCCCAACAAACAAATACCCGCCCTCTTTCAGGTATCCATAAAATTTATTCACCATGTTACCCTGTGTAGTTTTATCGAAATATATCATTACATTTCGGCAGAAAATGATGTCAAACGGATCATTATTCCGGAGTGTCTCCATGAGATTGAACCGTATGAAATCAATCATTTCCTGTAGTTCCTTTTTAACACGATAGTGTCCCTTCCAGTCACGCTGACCGATCTGAAAATATTTTTTCAAGAGAGCGGGAGAAACTTTCCCGACCTTTTCCTCAGGATATATACCCTTTACAGCAGTATTTAGTACTCGCGTAGATATATCCGATGCTATTATTTTTATATCAACCCGACTGCTGCTGAACATTTCTCTCAGCGTCATGGCAATCGAATAAGGCTCCTCACCGGTTGAACAACCGGCACACCATATTCTCAACCTCGGTGTACGACCTTTCCCTGATATGCCTATCATCCCCGGCATTATCTCCTGGAGTTTTTTAAAATGTTCAGCCTCTCTGAAAAAACTTGTCAAATTCGTAGAGAGCGAGTCAATCATTGCAATCAACTCATCTGCTCCCTCTTGCGTTGTCACGTAATGATAATATTCTGAGAAAGACTTGAAATTTCCTCCTCTCAGCCTCTTACCCAAACGCGCTTTAACAAGTTCTTTCTTTCCTTCATGTAAGTTGATGCCGCAGAGATCATAAACAAAACGGCTTATTTTCTCAAAATCGACATCTCTCAGTTCAATAGACGCCATGGCGTTAAGGCAAATCTCTATTAGAGTTCTGATCAGACAAAGTATTGACCCGCATCAAAAAAACAGACGTTTAATGCACTATGGATTCAGTCATATCGACATCTGTCGTCAGTACCTTATCAATATCGAGGAGTATCTTGACCCCTCCTTTTACCTTTGCCATACCCAGGATATAGTCCGTATCTAATCTCACACCAAATGTCGGCGTGTCTTCTATTTCCTCACTTTTAATATTCAGTACCTCAGAAACAGAATCTACAACTATACCCATAATGGTCTTTTTCCCTGTCTTATCCGCAATATCAACAACAATGATGCAGGTTCTGTCATTGTATTCCATGACATCCATGCTGAACTTCAAACGAAGATCAATAACGGGAATAACCTTTCCTCTTAAATTAATGACACCCTTCACGTACTTTGGAGTCTTGGGTACGTAGGTAATATTCATAATACCGATGATTTCCTTTACCTTAAGGATCTCTAATCCGTACTCCTCACTACCAAGACCAAAGGTAAGGTATTTCCCTTCTTTGTGCTGCCCTTTCTCCATTGTCCGGGACATTGCGCTTTCCTTTGTCTCTCCTGCTACTTCCTGCATAACGCATAACCTCCTCATAATCCTAATTTCTTGCCACAATATCCCCCTTCCCCATCTAAGAAAGGGGGGCATTATCTAAACCACCTATATAACCTGCCAGATGTGACACTACCTATCAGAAGCGAGCATCATCTCTCCCCGTATCAGGCAAAATCATCTTCCTTCAAGGGAATCCTTTCAAGACCCGCCTGGTGAAATTGGGAAGGCGGATGTTTCTTTACACTTTTTTTCTGTGATAAATCCTCCACCAAGATCTGCCCTCCGAGATTATCTACCTTAAACATTGCCATGGTGGCAGACAATTCTTCCGCACTGGCTGCATTCTGCTGTGTCACCTGGCCCATTTCAGTCATTGCCTTGTTTACCTGATCAATTCCCTGAGATTGTTCCTGAGACGCAGCAGCTATTTCTCCCATTAACTCCACAACCTTGGTCGAGCTGGCTGTAACTTCACTAAATACCTCATTTGTAATGGTCACGAGAGATTCTCCTCCCTTGACCTTCTTTACGATGTCCTCAATCAAGGTAGCCGTATTCTTGGCGGAATCTGTCGCCCGCATAGCCAGATTCCTTACCTCATCAGCAACTACCGCAAAACCGGCCCCTGCCTCACCGGCACGAGCGGCTTCCACTGCTGCATTCAAAGCCAAAAGGTTTGTTTGGAAGGCAACTTCATCAATACTCTTGATTATCTTCTGGGTCTGCTCGCTTGCAGATGCAATTTCCTTCATCGACTTGGTCAGGTCAGTCATGGAAGCATTAGCCTTTTCAATAGCCTGCTTTGCCGCCACCATCAGCTTGTTGGCCTCAGCTGTATTGTTTGCGTTTTGTCTGGTCATTGAAGCCATTTCATCCAGAGAAGCGGATGTCTCCTCAAGTGCAGCTGCCTGCTTTGAAGAAGACTCAGAAAGGATTTGCGAAATCGACAGCGATTGACCCACAGCCTCCCCCATTTTCATACGCATGGTATTGATTGACGAAGCGAGATCACCGATCTCATCCTTAGAATCAATATCAATTTCCTGAGTGAGATCGCCGTCTGCTACTTTCTTGATGACTTCAATTGCTTCTTTGATTGGCCGGGTAATGAGCCTGGTGATAAAAACGTTGATCAGCACCGATATGACAATGGCTATCACCAGTACGATCACAAACATACTCAACCAAGAATTGAATTTACTGAGGGATGAATCATACTTCTCCTTGCTCAGCTTATTCTCAAGGGCCAGGAGTTCTTCCAAGGTCTGGTTGAGGACCTGGTATTTATCGTCCGTAGTGCCCATAAACATGGCAGCCGCATTCAAATCGGACGCACCAACAGTTATCACTCCCTCCATAGGTTTCTGGTACTCCATCACGTCGTCGAGGGTCTTTTGAAAGAGTTTCTTTTCTTCCGGTATTAGAACACTGGATTTTAACGTATTCTGCACAATCTCGATTGTCTTCTCCATGGCAACCTTCTGCTCTTTAGCAAGTGCACTGATCTTCGCCTCCTCGTAGTTTGCACCCACCCAACTTATGACCTTGTAAATATTCGCATGAATATTAGCGACTTTCTTAATGATATCAGCACTATCCTGATATACTTTAAAGCGGTTGTTATACATGTCCCCGATGACTATTTTTTGACTTGCAAGCCCATCATAGGCTCCATACGCAAGAGCTAATAGGAATATGAAGACGACCATTGGAAGTAACATCATTTTTTTTGCCATCTTCAGATTTCTGATGATTTTTTTCACGTCAATCCCCCCTTTATTTTAATTTTACGGTCAGATGGGCGTTGTCGCCCATCTGACCGTTTCTCATATAATTATTTGTATATCCCGCAACAGAAAATATAGTCACCGGATTTCTTGACATAGCATGATTTCGGTTCAATCTTCTTTGATACGGGATTCGTCCAGGTATAATCAACCCAGCCGCTTCCTTTCGTCTTGCCTACGTCGACAATCTCCCGAAAAAAGAGCTTTCCATTCGAGTCTTTAATATCAATAAAATGCTGGCCTATCAGCTTTTTATTCGCCCCGTGTGAAACGATATCACCCTTCATATCAACGACATAGATGTATAAATCGTCCTTCACAAATTGACCTTTCGGGTCATCAAATGCCGCGAATGCCTTCGCTTTTCCATTCGCCTGAAAATACGCAATAGCTTTGTCCACATTCGCCTGGGCTTCTTTTGCCGTACCCTTGGCCAGGGCATATGTGGCCCCCCCCAATAAGAGTCCTACTACCAAAATTACCACTACTAATCTTTTCATTGCTTCCTTCTCCTTTCTTTAATTCTTATATTGGTTTGCTAAATCTTATTTTTTGAATATTTTTACATTTCCTGTTTGGTTGATCCACCGGCTGAACGTCCGCCACCTCCTTTCTTCTGATTATTGCCTATAATTAATTCCGGTTAATCTACGTTTACAGGTTCATCCCGCCAATACGCGCCTTTCATACTCCGCCATGTAATCCGAGGGCTTTAATAATCTCTCGATGCAGCCTTGCCCGCCCGACAGTTGGAGACTCTTTATCATGAAACCTATATCCCTTTTTTTTATCAATACCCCTGTTCATGGAAGAATCACTAATAAAGATGATTTTTATATTAGAATGAATACTCCTGATTTTTCTTGCAAACTCCACGTCACTTCCATCGGACTTCATTGCCTTGATCAATAATAAATCCGGCTTTTCTTTTCCTATTGCGAGTGCCGCTTCGAGAGTATCTATATACGTTACCAATTTGCACTCTTTTCCGAGCTTCCTTTCGTCAAATATTTCCCTGATGAATCTAAGATCGTCCTCATCACTTCCCGCTGCCATGACCACTTTTCTTTGTCTCTTATATTTAGAACCGGTATTACCAGAATTATGCAATTGGTTTTTCTTAGCAGTATTGGACATATACCTGTATGGTGCATCAGGAAAACCAAATTCTTTCCACAGTCTGTCCACCTCGGATACAGGTATTTTAAGATGCTTGCCAACCTTGTAAGCCTTGACTACCCCTTCCTGCACCCACCGGTATATGGTAACCCTATTGACCTCGAATAACCTCGCTACCTCTGAGGTAGAATAGAATGACTCTGACATACAAATCCTTTTCACTGGTTATGATGAATCGATTATAACGAATTAATCCCATGCAACCACTGTACCCTTTTATCGGAACACAAATAAAAAACCTTGAGAGCGTGTTGTGAAAAAGATTCAACTATCATAGATATCGTATGAAGCAGCCCATCCATAATACTCACAAGAAGAAATTATGGATGAAGCCTTTGCAACGAACCAATCCAATGCAACCACTGTACTTTATTCCTTTTTTCGACAATAATGTAACTTTCTAATTATAATATGGTGAGAGTGGTCATCTACAATTGAAGGTAGTTGTACACTTTTTGCATATCATACGTAAGTTGAAGGAAAAGAGATGACAACAGAAATCAAAAGAGACGATATAGCAAAAATATTTAAACAGTTAAACGAATGCAAAAAAACCCTTAAACAGGCGAACATCCATTCCTGTCTCATTTCTTTCAAGGCAGTTCTGGAAAAGACGCTGAGCACGCCCATGCTGCCATCTGATGAAAAAGAATTAATGGCGGAAGTGAAAGCATTTCAGCAGGCCCTTTCAGAAAGCAAGAATTTCAAAGACATATTCGGACCCGTATCGTTCCAAGGGCAAGACTTTGGTACATGTCTCGATTTTGTACAGCAATTAATCCGTGTTGGAGAAGAAGGGATACGGGATAATGCCGATTTTCGTCAAAAAGATGACATATCTATTCAAGATATTGCCACCATTACCAAAGACCTGGAGACGGAGGCACAGACGGTCATGCAACTTATTGATAAGGGTGAATACACCCAGGCAAAAGAACTCATAGCAGATAACGATATTTTGATAACCTTTATTGTTCAATCATACAACAGGAACGGAATCAGCCTCCGGAAGGAGGGCGCTTACGATGAGGCTATAGCAGAGTTCGAAAAAGCCCTACTTGTTCTGCCGGATGATGAGGGACTGCATTACAACATGGCCAGGGTCCTGGTGGAAAAAAAGGATTGGAACCGCGCTAAGGCATCCATTAAGGAGGCTTTAAAAATAAATCCTTTATTCAAAGAGGGCAATGACCTGCTGAAATACATAAATGCAAAAGCTTAATAAGGATACCTTAATGAATCCAAGCAATGTTTCTAAATGGCTAAGCATGTAATAAAATCATTGCCGGGAAATAATTGCCCATCCCGGTTTCTCAGAATGAAATGACAGGCCCGGATAACTAATGTTACTGACAAGCACAGATGCAAAAACTCATAAAGCAAAAAAATAATTTAACTGTTTACCGGATATTAATGTTCTTAAACAATATGGAATTTGAAAAAGTCTGAATCATGATAAATGACGTCAAAGTATTACTAACAGATGATCTTGAAAAGCTATTTCAGGAAGGGGAACGTTTTTTTAATGAAAACAATATCAGTAAGGCGAAAGTTAATTTTGAGCAAATTATTGCCGCAGACCCTCAAAATTTTGAAGCACTGAATAATTTGGGGGTGATTCATTTTAAGGAAGGTCAGCTTCAACAAGCCACATATTTCTTTCGTAGAGCGTTGGAACTTTATGAGGACTATAGCGAGTCTCTTGAAAATCTTGCTATTTGTCTTGAAAAAAACGGTGACTACGCCGAGGCAGCAAAAAATTATGAAAAAATATTAAAATCAGGTAACAATAAGCCTGAAATATTCATTTCAACCATAAATTGCCACCTGCATCGTGGCGAGTTCAGTCCTGCCAAAGCCTTGTTAGATAATCTTGTACGCTTACATGGATATGAAGAAAATATTCGATTAATTGCGGAACAACTGATTCATGACCTCCGTAACACTTTGCACTCAGGGAAACACCCTGTGGAGAAAATTGTCAAATTTTATATTAATGAAGGAAACTTGGCGACTGCGCGTGATCTCTTAATACCCGCATTAAAACAAAGTCCTAATGACAAGGAACTTCAAAATCTCAAAAAGCGGTTGAGCACAAAAGAAAAACTTAAACGTTTACCTATCGCCATCATCTCTGCGTCCAATCTTCTGGAAAAAGATCCAGTAAGAAAATTACGATGGGGCGATCACTGGTTCGGCAAAGAACTGGAGGAGGCCCTCACAGCAGAAGGAGCTGTAATCTCGGGTAAAGAGCCTAAGGTGCTGATCCATCTGCATGGCATCCCGATTAATAAAGTTGAAGAGTCGACATATAACATCATATGGATACACAGTCATCCTGATATGATAACGCCTCAATCCCTTTCTCTCTATGACCATATCTTCTGTCTCTCGCCCCAGTTCCTTGAAAAAATCCGAGCTATGGAAAGAGAAGGTGAGCTTTTAATCGGTGGCACGGCCAAACAACCTCCTCCCGGAGTCGATGAATTTTCTCATGATATTGTGTTTGTCGCCAATGGTAAGCAAGGCAAGGGGAGGAGAATTATTCATGATCTCATATCACTTGGAAAGCGCTGGATCGATCGTCTCGAGGTATGGGGCGAGGGTTGGGATGGAATACTTCCCGAAAAATGTATCCAAGGTATATATTTTGACAATCAAAAACTCTCCGATTTGTATGCTTCTTCAAGAGTAGTGCTGAACGACCATCATGAGGATATGCGTCGGGAGGGCTTCCTTAATCCGAGAATCCTTGACGTTATGGCTTCAGGAGGTGTCGTGATATCTGATTTTCTTCCCAATGCGAAGGAAATTTTTGGAGAAGCCTTATTGACCTACACGTCTCCTGTAGAACTGGACCAAATCCTTCATCGTCTCCTCACAGATAATAATTACAGAGAACAAATAAAAAAACTGGGGCTTGCAGCTGCCCCGGCATATTCTTTTAAATCTGTAGCTCAAAAAGTCATCCAGCACATTTCTGCAATCGACGAGGATCAATTAGAAAAGCGGGCAAAGAATCTTTATATGAAAAAGGTCTGGGCACCGGTAAAAGGAAAACTTGATACCGATCGCATTCGACGCTTGAAAGAAATTACAGCGGAACAATGCGAAGGTGCCACGTTGGACGTCGGCTGCGCCAATGGGGATTCCACTGCCATCATGAAAAGGCATAATCCATCTATCGATTTGACCGGTTTAGAGTTAACGGATTGGGGATATCAGGAAGCGATAAAAAATCACCCTGAGATTAGATTCATACAGGGTGATGCAGAAGAACTGCCTTTCCCTGATCAATCTTACGATACGGTGATTCTTGACCATATCATAGAACACTTCAGCGATCCGGTACCGCTCATTCTGGAAGCCAAACGTGTCGCAAGGAAGCGGGTTATTATCGGTATCCCGATAATGCACCTGAACGATCCTGATCATAAGATCGCCTGGAGACTTGACGATTTCAGAAATCTCCTTTTCGGCTTCTTCCCCACCTTTTCTATCCGTGGCATGCGTGAGCCGGATGGGATTGAAGTCAGCAATGCTGCACAATGGAACTTCGTTGTAGGAACTGGTTATCTTGAAGA
>Ga0316624_10001185_pt1 | contig 10051 bp, 9 predicted proteins | sample OWC_Aug_N3_C1_D5_FD_207657 | JGI IMG/M metagenome (GOLD analysis project Ga0316624, IMG submission 207657) | Wetland soil microbial communities from Old Woman Creek delta, Ohio, United States - OWC_Aug_N3_C1_D5_A | ecosystem: Environmental > Terrestrial > Soil > Wetlands | place: USA: Ohio...
TTGATAGTCTTTGAAACCGCGTTGTCGGTATATTCCTGAAAACGCGCCTGCGTCTCGATATGGTCTTCATAGCTGATCTCATGTGCCGTCCTAAAAAGCCGTTTTATCTTTGCCGGGACACCGGGGATTCCGCGCAGAGCACCCTGCCTGATCACCTTCTCCCTCAGCTCTTCGGTATAAAAACCGAGTTCCCGGGAGGTCTCAAAAAAGCGCTCGTCCACCTCGATCATTTCCGTGCCCATTATCAGCCTCTTGTACGCGAGAGAGAAGAGCGGTTCGATGCCGCTCGAGCAGCCTGCGATGATCGAGAGCGTACCGGTCGGCGCTATCGTCGTCGTGGTCGCGTTCCGCACCGCCGGCATTCCCGGCGCGTCGTAGACAGACCCCTTGAAATTGGGGAAGACACCCCTCTTTCCGGCAAGTTCTGCGGAGCACTGTCTCGCCCTGTCCCTGTAGAATTTCATGAACTCCCCGGCGAGCCGGAAAGAGTTCTGGCTGTCATAGGGCATTCCGAGCGAGATCAGCAGGTCCGCCCAACCCATCACCCCGAGCCCTATCTTCCGGTTGCCCTTGTGCATCGCCTCGATGGCGGGAAGCGGATATTTGTTTACGTCTATAGTATCGTCCAGAAACCGCACCGCCGTCGCAATATCCTCGGAAAGCGCTTCATAATTGATCTTCGGCCTGCGAGTCTTGTTGTCGACGTACTTATTGAGGTTCATCGACCCCAGTACGCAGGCCTCGTAGGGCAGGAGAGGCTGCTCACCGCAGGGGTTCGTCGACTCCAGTCTTCCGATATGGGGTGTCGGGTTCGATCTGTTGATTGCATCGATGAAAACCACACCGGGATCTCCCGTCTCCCATGCGCTCCTGACGATCTCTTCAAAAACGTCCTTTGCGCGTAGTTTCCCGGATACCCGCTTCGTCCGCGGATTGAAGAGCTCATATTCCGCGTCATCACTCAACGCCTTCATAAAGGCATCCGTCACCGCCACCGATATATTGAAATTTTCGAGTTCCCCGGCTGTTCTCTTGATCCTGATGAAATCGAGGATGTCCGGATGGTCCACGCTCAGGATCCCCATGTTCGCGCCGCGTCTTGCCCCGCCTTGCTTGATTACTTCGGTCGCCGTATCGAAGACCCTCATGAACGATACCGGTCCGCTGGCGATGCCGCCGGTTGACCGGACGACATCGGCCTTCGGCCGCAGATGCGAAAAAGAAAAGCCGGTCCCGCCCCCGCTCTGGAGGATCATCGCCGCGCTCTTCAGCGAGTTGAATATACTGTCCATCGAGTCCTCGACCGGGAGCACAAAACATGCGGCAAGTTGGCCAAGCGCCTTCCCGGCGTTCATCATCGCCGGGGAGTTCGGCAGGAACTTCAGGTCCTTCATCAGGTTAAAAAAGCGCTCCGTCCAGTAGCCGACGTCCCCGCCGTAATTTCTCTCCGCGGCCGCGACGCTCTGCGCGACCCTGTAGAACATCTGCTCCGGGGTCTCGACGACGTTACCGGCCTCGTCTTTCAAGAGGTATCTCCCGGTCAGCACCTCCATAGCATTTTCGGTCAGTTCCATAGGCAAAGTATAGCAAATGCATCATCGTTGTCCAGCAGCAATACGGCCTTGATCTCCCCGGTAAATAGGGGCTGAGTGGGCCTAATTGTCTCAGTGACAGCATGAAGAGCTGCGACAGCACCGAGATCGGGCATCGGGCAGAATGAAAAAAAAATGCGCGATTTCACATTTTCAGCTTGACTAATCCTTGCAATATGTATACATTTGTTAAAGAGGGAAAGCAGGGTAGGCAGGCAAAGTGACTAATAATAAAGGTAAAATGGCTGAGCCGATCGGGATACTGATATTCAACAAAAACGAAGAGGAGCGGCGGGCTCTAAGCATCCTCATGAAGACGGAGGACAACAGGGTCTTCGACACCTCGGACCCGCTCGAAGCATTGCATCTTCTTCAGAAAGACAACATAGCCGTCATATTGGCCGGCCACGAGACAGGCATCGCACGGAAGGAGTTCAAGGGCCTCATCGATAAGATCAAGCCGGGTGTCAGCGTCATCTTCACCTCGCCCTTCTCCCCGAAAGAAAAAGAGTTTTCCGTTAACATCGAAGAATTTGTGAAGCTGATCAACGATTATCTCAATAACGAAACCATCCTCTTTCGGGACCTCAGCGCGATAAGGCAGTTTTCATTTGCGCTGGCCGACAGATTACTCCAGATTTTCGCCGTAAACGACAAGTATTTCTTCAATAACGACCACCTCGTAGCAGAGCTCTCAGGCAAGATCGCCGAAAAGATGGGGCTCGAAGATGACATCGTCGAAGCGATACGCATGGCGGCACTCCTCAGGGACCTGGGAAGGGTCGTCATACATCAGCAGATACTAGAAGAGACCAAGAGACTGGACCAGACGGAACTCACTCCGATCAAGGCCCATCCCATTCATACAATGCAGATACTCCGACATGTCAGGTTCCCATGGAACCTCGATACCATCATCAGTCAGCATCACGAGCACTATGACGGAAGCGGCTATCCCATGGGACTGAAGGGCAGAGAGATATCGATAGGGGCGAGGATCATAAATGTGGTGGACGCGTATTATGCGATCACGACAGACCGTCCCTACAGGAGGGCGCTGCCAAAAGACAAGGCCATCTCGGAGATCAAGAAGAACGCCGGCAGCCAGTTCGATCCGGAAGTTGTTGAAATGTTTCTCTCGATCATCGGCGAAGAGGTTTCCGAAGCCGCGCCCAAAAAACGCGTACTGATCTTCGAACGCGAGTTGAACGTCGCTGCCATGATAAAGCTCGGCACCACAGTGGATGACATTGAAGTCATTCATGCAACAAGCAGCATCGAGGCGATCAGCCGTATCCGTCAGAAGAACCCTCAGGTGGTCGTCGCGGACACCGAAGCCCTCGAACTCGAGACCTTCAGGAGGTTTTACCAGACTGCGCGCCAGACCATGCGAGACGACAGTCGCTTCCTCCTGCTCGTGCCGGACAAAGACTTCGTCAGCCAATTCAAGGAACGCGTCGATTATATCGTGAAACCGATAAACATGGAGCAGATCACGCTGAAGATCAAGGGCCTCCTCTTCGATGTTCCTCTTCCGGAACCCCTGGAACAGATGAAAGGTCTGACCGGCAGACTGGAGGACTTCAACCTTACAGATATCATCCAGATACTGAGCCTCGGACTGAAGACTGCGAAGGTCGAGATTACGAGAGACAACGAAAAAGGGCTGCTTTATCTCCTCCGCGGCAAGATCGTTCACGCATCGGCAGGCAACTTGAGAGGTCCGGAGGCCTTTTTCGAACTCATCCGATGGGAACGGGGCGTTTTTCATATCCTCCACGGCCAGGTCGCTAACGAGGTGAACGTGACACTCGACACCATGCATCTCTTGATGGAGGCCTGCACGATCCTCGACGAAAAACAGGCAACCAAGGGCCCCCAGTTGCAAAAGTATTCGAAGATCTATTGACCCTTCTGCTTCCCGGACTTCGCGTACCCTCAGATCATCTTTTCAGCCTAATTCCGGCAGTGGTAAAGCGGCAAAATAGCCCTCGGCAACACCTAGTCTTCGAGGAAATTGAGGTCCTTATGGAATGTCTCTTCGAGATGATAGAGGGCGTAAAAAGAGACGAGCAGACAGACGGCGCCGACGATTGCCGCAGACTGCAAGATGCCGAGATGTTCTTTCAGATACTTAAAGGAAAAGGTGATAGGGATGACCATACCTCGAATAAAATTGGGAACGGTGGAAGCGACCGTGGCCCTCAGGTTCGTGCCGAACTGCTCGGCCCCTATGGTGATGAATATCGCCCAGTAGCCGACCGCGAATCCGATCGCCAGGCAATGCGCATAAAAAAGCGCCGGGCTCACCCCCCGCAACACGAAATATACCGCGATTGAAATACCTGCAAGTACCTGGAAGAGGAAGACCACTTTTTTCCTGCTTCCGAAATACTGGCTCATAAATCCGCTCGCGAAATCTCCGAAGACCAGCCCCAGGTAGCAGAACATCACCGCTTCCCCGGCATTGACCGGCCCGGTGACGCCGAGTACCCTGGCGAATTCGGGTGAAAAAGTGATTAGTATTCCGACGGCGTACCAAATCGGAAGGCCGATGAGGATCGACTGCATATATCGGTAAAAACGGCCGCGGTCCGTAAAAAGGCTGAGGAAGTTTCCTTTGCTGACGTGCTTGTCTTCGATCTCCTTGTACATCCCGGATTCGAAAACACTTATCCTCGTAACGAGAAGCGCCAGCCCAAGCCCTCCACCGATGAAATAGGCGACCCTCCAGTCAAAATTATTTGCGACGAAATAAGCGAGTATCGCGCCGGTCACCCCGACAGTGGCGACGATCATCGTGCCGTATCCCCGGGAGCTCTTCGGAAGGTTTTCAAGGACGAGTGTGACCCCGGCACCGAGTTCGCCGGCAAGCCCTATCCCGGCGACAAACCGCAAGACGGCATACTCGCCGATCGAAGTGACGAAGCCGTTTGCAAAATTCGCCACCGAATAAAGAAATATCGAGCCGAAGAGAATCTTAACCCGCCCCTTCTTGTCTCCGAGCACGCCCCAGAGGATTCCGCCCAGGAGCATGCCGCCCATCTGCATGTTCAGGAGGAAGACCCCCTGATCGAGAAGGGCCTGCCCCTGGAGTCCGACGGCTTTGAGGCTCGAAACTCTGACGATGCTGAAAAGGATAAGGTCGTAGATGTCGACGAAGTAGCCGAGGGACGCGACGATCACCGGTATGGTGAGGAGATCTCTCAAAGAAACGCCGCAAGAAGTTGCGGAAACAGCTCCAGTCTTTTCCATCTGGTCTTGATTCTAAAATATTCGGGAGTTAAATGACAATGGCGCGGCGAGACACTAGCCCAGGGAAGCTTCCTTTTTCTCTTCTACCTTCTTTGCGACGAAAGAGAGCAGTTTGCTCACGCCCTGCCCCGTCACTGCTGAAATAGGAAAGAAGTCGATTCCTTCTCTCTTGCAGTGCCGGGAAAGTTTATTCAGCCTCTCCTTGCCCACCGCAGCGTCGAGTTTGGTCCCCACGACGACCACCGGCTTCTCGATAAGAACCGGACTGTATAATTCGAGTTCCCTGTCGATCTTTTGCAGTATCTGAACCGGATCGCCTTCCTCATTGTCGGATATATCGACGAGATGGAGTAATATCGATGTGCGTTCAACGTGTCTCAGAAACTGAAACCCCAACCCCACTCCCCTGTGTGCGCCCTCGATGAGACCCGGGATATCGGCCACGACAAAGCTCTTGTACTCTTCGAACTTCACCACGCCGAGGTTCGGCACGAGCGTTGTGAAAGGGTAATCCGCAATCTTCGGCCTTGCCGCAGATATCACCGATATGAGGGTCGACTTCCCGGCGTTCGGCAGGCCTATCAATCCCACATCGGCAAGGAGTTTCAGTTCGAGAATGAGCGACCTTTCCTCGCCCTCTTCGCCGGGCTGGGCAAAGCGCGGCACCTGCCGGGTCGGCGTCGCAAAATGGGAATTGCCGAGCCCTCCCCTGCCTCCTTTTGCGATGACCTTCTCTGCGCCTTCCGCGTCGAGATCGGCCAACACCTCTTCGCTGCCCTCGTCCTTGATCAGCGTTCCCACCGGAACATTGATTATGAGGTCCCTGCCGTCCCGGCCGTGCATCTTCTTCCCCATCCCGTGCTGTCCCCTTTCCGCGCTGTACTCCTTCTTGTACCGGAAATCCAGGAGCGTATTCAGTTCCTTGGTCGCCCTGAAAATCACATGGGCCCCCCTGCCGCCGTCACCGCCGTCAGGCCCCCCTTTCGGGACGTACTTCTCCCTCCGGAAACTGACGCAGCCCCTGCCGCCGTCACCGGCCTTCACATGGATTTTCGTATAATCGATAAATTTCATAGTCTTATTGTATCTTCAACCAATAAAAAAGGCAGATCGGTTAGATCTGCCTCATCTATATTTCTTGTTGATCCTGACTATTCAGCTGCAGCCGGATATACGCTAATCTTCAGTCTGTCCCTGTCTTTTCTCTCAAAGTTCACCACGCCGTCGACCAGTGCAAAGAGTGTGTCGTCGGAACCCTTGCCGACGTTGCTTCCCGGATGGAACTTAGTGCCCCTCTGACGGACAAGTATATTCCCGGCCTTCACCGTCTCGCCGCCGAACTTCTTTACCCCGAGCCGTTGCGCCTGGCTGTCGCGGCCGTTTCTAGAACTTCCTACACCTTTTTTATGTGCCATCTCATCCTCCGAAGACGATATCTTTTATTTTCAGTATCGTATACCCCTGCTTGTGCCCGTTGAGCTTGCGATGGCCCTTCCTGGGCTTTTGTTTGTACACGATGACTTTGGGATATCTTCCCTCTCCCTCTATCTCGGCCTTCACGACCGCGTTCTTTACAAAAGGGGTACCGACATCGACTTTGTCATCTTTTGACACCAATAAGACCTTGTCGATGCTGATCTCTTTTTCCTTACTGTCGATCTTCTGCACTTTTACCGTATCACCCGGAGAGACCCTGTGCTGTTGTCCTCCGGTCTCGATGACTGCATACATTTTCATCTCACCTCCGAAAAGATATTAAAACCTATTGTCCCCTGAAAAGTCAACCATATCAGGCAGATAAAGCCGACAAAAATAAATCCTCGGAAATCGGGCCTTGAGAGCGAAAGGCCCGTTCCAGCTTAGTTACCCATCTCCCTGTCTGCTCAGGGCTTCCAGACCTCCCAGACTCTGCCGACCAATGCCGGAGCCGGTTTCAGCGTGGCTGCTCCCGGCTGCCAGCCCGAAGGGGTGACCTCTCCGGTCTTCCGCACATGCTGGAAGGCTTTGATCTGTCGGATCAACTCTTCGGGATTCCGGCCCACCTCGGGCGTCAGCACTTCCATCGCCCGGATTACGAAATCGGGGTCAATGATAAAGCGCCCCCGAATATCGACACCGGCGGCCTCATCATACACGCCGTATACGGTGCCGATCTGGCCCCCGGCATCAGAGAGCATCGGGAACAGGACGCCTCCTTCCACCATCTTGGACAGTTCGTACTCCTGCCACATCTTGTGATCGAAGCGGCTGTCGGTGCTCATTGCCAATACTTCCGTGTCCAGCGATTTGAACTCGTGGTAACGGGCGGCGACCGCCGCCAGTTCCGTCGGTCAGACAAAGGTGAAATCTCCAGGATAGAAGCAGAGCACAATCCAACGCCCCTTATAATCCGACAGCTTGACCGGCTTGAATCCCTCGCCTGTTACAAAAGCATTTGCCTCAAAATCCGGGGCTTCCTTGCCCACACGTGCCAGCATTTTACTTACCTCCTGTTGAGATGGTGCTGCCCCAACCATCGGGGCGGAAGATGAGGATGCGGGCTTAATCGGCCCGCGTGCAGCCTTGACACAACCATCCTTCTGTTCCGGCATAGCAACCTCCTTTCAGAACATAGTGGACTGCTTCGTTGTCTCCTTTCCGTTTGCTTTACCTTTATCACAGAATGGATAGACGGTCAATCAGTTGCTGCGGCATCACAGAATCAGAACCATCTGTTGTAAATAATATTTTCATTGCTGCGCCTCCCATTTTTTGCAGTCGTCGTTGCAGGATTTTGCCTCTATGCAGAGGAATCCAGCGCCGTTGATGTAGCCTTCGACCGGTTCCTCAAGCCTGCGAGGCTCATCGGGCCTCTGCAGCAAGGTGCTCCTGATTCGCAATATTTTCAGCCCTGCCGCGTGCAGCATATCCTCAACGTCCTTCAAAGTATAAAATCTGGCATTACTGTAAAAGGGATGACCGCCTTTCTTCTTTTCCTCATAGAAGTTACCCCATAGGGAATCCTTTGGGACAAGCCCTATTATGATGCTCCCCTCCTTTCTCAACACCCTCTTGGCTTCTCTTAACACCTCCAGGGGCTTTTCGACAAAGCACAGCGTGACAATTATGAGGATGCAGCCGAATGTCTCATCGCCAAAGGGAAGGCTCTCTCCGTAGCCCTGCACGGTTTTCACCCCTCTCTTTTCCGCCATTTTGAGGGAGTTCAGGGACGGATCGATTCCGGTTACATCAGGGAAGTGCATCGCAAACCTCCCTGTGCCGACACCGATTTCGAGAATGGGCGGGGGAGAGCTTTCGACCATCGGTCTAAGGCATTTCAGCTCGCTCTCATATAGGGGTCGCCCCTCCTCCGAGTCGTACCAGGCGTCGTATTTGTCCGTAAGAATGTCAAAGATATTCGTCATTTCAGAATATTTCTTATCGCTTCAAGGACTATCATGTTATTCTCAGGAGTGGACGTTGCAAACCTGAGAAATTTATTCTCCAGCCTCCCATGATGAAGCGGTCGGATATTGATATCTCTCTTACTTAATGTTTCGGCGAAATTGTCAGCATCCATCCTCGCGATCTTTCCCAAGAAGAAATAGGTCTCTGTGGGATACGTCGCAATCCCTAAGTCCCGCAATGACCCTGCAAAATCCTTTGTCAGTCCTTTCAAAAATATAACTCTTTCCTGAATCTTTTCCAGATGCTCAAGGGATGCAATTGCAGCGGCCTCTGCAGTCCTCGCCAGCGGATAGGCGTCATTTTGGCTGTCCAGATAATCTATCAGTTCTCTGTTTGAAACGGCGTATCCTACCCTGCAACCCGCCAGACTAAAGGCCTTGGAAAATGTCCTGGTTATAACGACATTCCTATATCCAAGGATCAGGTCAACTGCCGGCTTCCCGCCGAATTCAATAAACGCCTCGTCAATCAAAAATATGGTTCCCGGATGATTCTCGATGATCCGGATATTTTCCTTTACATCAAAGACAGCGCCTGTCGGATTGTTCGGATTGACGATTACCGCTAAAGTAGTATCTTCAGGTATGTCGAGGTCCCTCATGTCAAAAAGGAAATCCTCTCTTTCATCAAGGAACGTATATGTCTTATTCCCCGCAATCTCTTCAAAGAGGTAATAGGTGGGGGCGATTAAATGGACCCTCCGGCCATAACGTATAAACAACTGGCGGAGTATGAGTTCAGAGCCTGCGTTTATATGGATATATTCCACAGGCACTTTGATATAATCTGATATTCTTTCTTTCAGCTTTCGTGAGTACGGCTCTGTATAGTGATTGCTCAGATACGCCGCAGATTTGGCAGCTTCTATCGCCTCATCAATAGGCGGGAGCGGGTTTTCGCAGAGGGCGAGGTTTATTCCCTCGATGGGGAACCCTCCCTTTTCAAACCTGCTTTTTTGCATGGGGCCTCCTTTGCGGTCGGTGTTATGCCGCTTCACTCCCTAATTTATCCGAAGCTTTGCCGGCAACAGAATGACCATAGACAGGACAGTCCATCCGCATATAATTAAATCGGGGGATTCTTTATGCCTTTTCCTTCAATCCTATCAGTTCCTTCAGGTTTTGCAAGGATGTTCTTCTTACGTCAACCTCGGCATCGGAAAGAACATATTCGGGGCCCTTCCCTTCAAAATCTTCCCTTAAATACAAGGTGTCTATTCCTTTTTCCACGAGAAGTTCCGCAAGCCTTATTCCCTTTTTCTTTTCCATTTGCAGGAATGGATTTTCCACGATCTCCTGAGATATTGATACTCCATCGGTTATCCTCTTATCCCAAAGTGCTATGAATGGCGCGCTGCCGAAATGTTTCGAGATCTCGCCCTCTCTATTTAGTAGGGGCACTGCATATCGCTGATGATCCTTCCTTTCCGGCTCGTAATGGATAATGACCCTTTCGACGAACGGAATCCGGCGCTTTATTTCCTTGTCGATATCCTCTGCGACCTCATGTGCCTCTTTCAGCCTCTTAAGGGCAAAACTCAACTCCAAATGCACAAATATGAACCTCCCAGAGTTCCTCGCATTGAGCGAAATTATCTCCTTCACCTCTGAAAAGCCTTCTATTATCTTTATCATCGCATTTAGTGTCGCCCTGTCCACCGATGCATCCAGGAGGCTCTTTACCGAATCCCTCATAATCTCGTATCCTGCCCTGATTACTATTATCAAGACCGTCACTGCCGCGACCCTGTCAATAAC
>Ga0316624_10001186_pt1 | contig 10047 bp, 7 predicted proteins | sample OWC_Aug_N3_C1_D5_FD_207657 | JGI IMG/M metagenome (GOLD analysis project Ga0316624, IMG submission 207657) | Wetland soil microbial communities from Old Woman Creek delta, Ohio, United States - OWC_Aug_N3_C1_D5_A | ecosystem: Environmental > Terrestrial > Soil > Wetlands | place: USA: Ohio...
AGGCCAGCGCCAGCGAGAGCGCCGCGCCGGCGCAGGCACCGTTGATCACCGCGAGCGTGGGCTTGCCCATGCTGTGGAGGAGCCAGGAGGCCTCTTCGGCGCGCGCCAGCCGGTCCATCGCCGCCTCCAGCGGCTCGGGCTCGACGGGGCTGGCGCCATGCCCCGCCCCCGGCCCCCGCGCGGCCATGTCCTTCACGTCGCCGCCGGCGGAGAAGGCGCGCTCGCCCGCGCCGGTCAGCGTCACGCAGCGCACGGAGGCATCGGCCTCGAGCTCGCGCAGGCGCGCGGCCAGCGCGGCCAGCAGCTCGCCATTCAGCGCGTTCATCGCCTCGGGGCGGTTCATCACGACGGTGGCGACGGCCCCGTCCCGTTCCACGAGCACGCTCTCGGACATCGCTGTCCCTCCTCACTTGATGGCGAGCGGATTGATCGGCGAGCCCACGGCACCGGTGATCGGGAGCGGCGGCGCCACGAAGAGGAAGGCGTACTCCCCATCCTCGGAGCAGGCGCGCGCCAGCGGATCGAGCTGGAAGATCTCGCCCAGCAGGAGCCCGGTGTTGCGCAGCGCGATCATGTGCAGCGGCTGGAAGCAGTCGGGCGTCTCGTTGGGGATCACCTCGACGCCCCAGGTGTCGGTGGCGAGGGCGGCGATCTCCCGCTCGTGGATCCACCGCGCGCAGTGCACCGAGAGGCCCGGCGCCGGGCCGCCGCAGTAGCCAGCCCAGCTCCGCTGCTCGAGGCAGCGCGTCAGCATGCCGGTGCGCACCAGCAGCGCGTCGCCCGGCTCCACCGTCACGCCCTGGGATTCCGCGCAGGCGTCGAGCTCCTCCGGCAGGATCGCCGTCCCGTTCTCGAGCCAAGGCACGCGCCGGAAGCGCGGCAGGTCGAGCAGCACGCCGCGCGCCACCACGCCGTCCTTGATCTTGTCGATGGAGTTGACGCGCGCGCCCCCGCTCGTCACCTCGCGCATGTCCCGGTCGTTGTACATGCGTCCGTCGTAGAAGACGTGGGCCAGGGCGTCCCATTGCGTGCCGCATTGGAGGGGCATGTGGATTGCGTCGTCCGCGTAGCGGAAGCCCCCCGGCAGGAAGTCCTGGGCCCCGGCCAGCGCGTCGCCGCCGTCCGCCAGCATCACGTGCACGGGGTTGTGTCGGCCGGCGAAGCCGGTCTGCGGGCCGCGGGCATCGAAGGGGAGCGCGCAGGAGACGACGAGCCCGCGGCGGGGCAGGGCACAGGCCGCCAGCACGCGCTCCGGCGTGACGAAGTTGAGCGTGCCGCGCTCGTCCCTCGGGCCCCAGCGCCCCCAGTTCGAGTAGCGCCGACCCATCTCCCGCACCCAGCTCGCATCGAGCCGCTCCGTCATCTCCGCCTCCGGCCTGCCTCGCTCATGGGCGGCCGAGCTCCCGCAGCCGCGCCTCCACCCGCGCCACGTCGGCCGGAACGTCCACCGGCACGCCGTGCCAGCCCGAGACCTCCGCCACCGAGATCGCGTACCCGTGCTCCAGGGCGCGAAGCTGCTCCAGCGCCTCGGCGCGCTCGAGCGGCGTCGGCTCGAGCCGCACCATCCGGCGCAGGAACTCGCGGCGATAGGCGTAGAGGCCCACGTGCTGGAGATAGCGCGGGGCGGGCGACGCCGGATCGCGTCGGGCCGGGATGCGGCTGCGCGAGAAGTAGAGCGCCCGGCCGCGCCGGTCGAGCACCAGCTTCACGCGGTTCGGATCGTCCACGTCGCGCGGATCCGCCTCGTGCGCCACGGTAGCGAGCGCCGCGCCGGGATCCGCCTCCAGCGCGGCCACCGCCGCGTCGATCACGAAGCCCTCGATCAGCGGCTCGTCGCCCTGCACGTTCACCACCACGTCGTCGGTGAGGCGTTCGGCCACCTCGGCGACGCGGTCGGTGCCCGTCGGGTGCGCGGTCGAGGTGAGGACGGCCTCGACGCCGAAGCCGCGACAGGCTTCGACGATCCGCTCGTCGTCCGTGGCGACGAGCACCGCGCGCAGGCGCTTCGCGGTGCGCGCGCCCTCCACCACCCGGAGCAGCATCGGCACGCCCGCGATCGGCGCCAGCGGCTTGCCGGGGAAGCGCGTGGCGGCGAAGCGCGCGGGGACGACGCCGACGGCGGAGAGCGGGCCCATGATGGTCGGCATCCTATCCGATGACTACACTCCTCGCGTGTCCGAACCCCCCCACGACGCGCCCGGCGCCGGGCCGGTCCTCGCCGTGTCCTCGAACAAGGGCGGTGTGGGCAAGACCACGGTCTCGACCAACCTCGCGGTCTACTTCCGCGCCTTGCGCGAGGACCTGCCGGTCCTGGTGATGGGCCTCGACGACCAGGGGACCCTCGATCGCATGTTCCGGCTGCAACCGGCCAGCCCCGGCGAGGGGAACCTGAAGCACGCCTTCGCCGGGCGCAGCCTGGAGCCGGTGATCCAGCTCGGGCAGTACGGCGTGCACTTCGTCCCCTCGCCGCCGGACCTCCCGGGGCTCAAGGCCCGCGCCGAGGATCCGCTCACCCTGCGGCGCATCCTGAACCGCACCGCCTGGCAGGGGGTGGTGATCCTCGACACCAAGAGCGACCTGGAGGCGCTGACGCGCAGCGCCCTCTACGCGGCGGATCGCATCCTGATTCCGGTGGCCGACTGGGCCTCGCTGGAGGAGGCGGCGAAGCTCTTCTCCCTGCTCGAGAAGGCCGGCCTCGGCCGGGAGCGCGCGCGCGTGCTGCTGACGCTGGTGGACGCGCGAACGCGGGCGGACGAGGAGGGCCACGACCTGCGCAGTCTGCTGGAGGCGGAGCTCGACCGGCGCGGCTGGCCGCGCTACCGCAGCCATCTCTCGCGGAGCCCCCGCGTGGAGGCGCTGAACTCCGTCGGCGGGCGGCCGCTCTCGATCCTGCACCATGCCCAGGGCACGAGCGTGCACCGCCAGCTCCGCGCGCTGGCGGAGGAGGTGCTCGCAGATCTCGGCCTCGATGCCGCGCCGCGCCGTCCGCTCTCCGTACGGCGCGGCCCCGAGCCGCCCTCCGCCGCCGGCGCGACCGAGGCGGCCCCGACCCTCGCCTCCCTCACGGGCGCCTTCCTGCGCGGCTTCCGCGGGCGCTGAGGCCAAACGAAGCGCGCAGCGAGCCGAGGGCGAGCGGAGGGCGCGGCGGCGTGTAGCCGCCGGTGCGCCTGAGGCCGGAAGCGTCGCGCCGAGCGCGCGAGCCCGCCTGCCAAAGCTCGCTAACTTCCGGGGCCGCCGCCGGCGGCGGTGCGATCGAGGAGGAGCGCGGATGGCGACCTACGGAATCCTGGTGGGCGGCGGCCCCGCCCCTGGCATCAACGGCGTGATCGGCGCGGCCGCGCTCACCGCCGCGCGCAGCGGGGCACGCGTCCTCGGGCTCCTCGACGGCTTCAAGTGGCTGATGGAGGGCGACGCCGCCCACGCCCGCGAGCTCCACCCCGAGGAGGTCTCGCGCATCCACCTGCAGGGCGGCTCGATCCTCCACACCTCGCGCGCCAATCCCACCAGGAAGCCGGAGCATCTCGCCAAGGTGGTGGCCTCGCTCGATCGCCTCGGCGTCGACCGCCTCGTCACCATCGGCGGCGACGACACCGCCTTCTCCGCCAAGCGCACGGCCGACACCGCGGCAGGTCGGATCCAGGTCGTGCACGTGCCGAAGACCATCGACAACGACCTCCCGCTTCCCGGCGACATCCCGACCTTCGGCTTCGAGACCGCGCGCGAGCAGGCGACGCACGTGGTGGAGGCGATCCTCGAGGACACTCGCACCACGAATCGCTGGTTCTTCGTGGTGATGATGGGGCGCAAGGCCGGCCACCTGGCCCTCGGCGCGGGCAAGGCCGCAGGCGCCACCGTGACGCTGGTCGGCGAGGAATTTCCCGAGGGCACGATCCGCCTGGACGACGTGGTCCGCACGCTCGAGGGCTCGATCGCCAAGCGCCTGGCCCAGAGCCGCCCCGACGGCGTGGCCGTGATCGCCGAGGGGATCGCCGAGCGCCTCGATCCGAGCGAGCTCGAGGTGCTGAAGGATGCGCCGCGCGACGAGCACGGCCACGTGCGGCTGGCCGAGGTGCCGCTCGGTCGCGTGCTGCGCACGGCCGTCATGGAGTCCTTCGCGCGCCGCGGCGTCAAGCTGCAGATCGGCGAGAAGGACGTGGGCTACGAGCTGCGCTGCGTGCAGCCGAACGCCTTCGACCGCGACTACACGCGCGACCTGGGGGTGGGAGCCGTGCGGACCCTGGAAGCCGGCCGCTCGGGGGTGCTGGTGACGCGGCAGCAGGGGCGCATCGTGCCGATCGCGTTCGACGAGCTGATGGATCCCGCGACCGGCCGCACCCGCGTGCGGATGCTCGACGTCACGAGCGACTCGTTCGTGAGCGCTCGCTCGCTCCAGGTGCGCGTCGAGGCGAGCGACCTCTCCGACCCGGCGCGCCTCGGGGCGCTCGCGCGCGCCGCCGGCCTCTCCCCCGACGAGGCGCGCAGGCGCTACGCCCCCCTCGGCTGAGCCGGGTGCAGGCCGAACGGCCCGATCCTCCCCTCGGGCCTGAGGGGCCCACGCCGCCGCGTCGCGTCCGGCGTCCGTGGTGGATCCCTCACTTCCTCGGCCGCGTGCCCGCGCTCGAGCCCCGGCTCTTGAGCCTGCTCGGGCTGGTGGCGCTCGCGCTCTTCTTCGAGAACTACGACCAGTCCATGCTCACTTCGGCGCTCAAGCACATCGCGCAGGACCTGAGGGTCGCGGAGAGCCAGCTCGGCACGCTCACGATGTGGGTGCGCCTGGGAGCCCTCCCGGCCTTCCTCTTGATCCCCTTCGCCGACCGGATCGGACGCCGCCGCATCTTCCTGGTGTCGGTGATCGGGATCAGCATCGGCACCTGCGCCACCGCCGCGAGCCAGTCGCCGCTCCAGTTCGTGCTGCTGCAGATGGTGACCCGCACCTTCCTGGTGACCGGCATGGCGGTCGCCTTCGTGATCGTCACCGAGGAGATGCCCGCCGAGCATCGCGGCTGGGGCATCGGCATGCTGGGAGCGCTCGGCGCCTGCGGCGTGGGCATGGGTGCCATCGTCTTCGCCGCCATCGATCATCTGCCGGGCGGCTGGCGCTCGCTCTATGCGGTGGGAATCGCGCCGCTGCTCCTGCTGCCGGCGTTTCGCCGTGGCGTCCGCGAGACCGTGCGCTTCGAGAAGCACGCCGCCTCGCGCGAGGCGACGGCGGGCCTGCGCGGCTGGCTGCAGCCGCTCCTCGGCCTGGCGCGGCTCTATCCCGGCCGGGCCCTCGGGATCACGACCGTGGCGCTCCTGATGGCGCTCGGGCAGGGCGTGGTGTTCCAGTTCACCGGCTACTTCGTGCAGACAGTGCACGGCTGGCGGCCCTGGCAATACTCCACCCTCGTGGTGACGGGAGGACTGCTCGGCATCCTCGGCAACGTCGTGGCCGGGAGCCTCGGCGATCGGTTCGGCCGCCGTCGCGTGGGTTTCAGCATGATGTGCTGCTTCCCGCTCTTCAGCCTTCTCTTCTACCAGGGGCCGGAGGCGCTGGTCGCGCCGGCCTGGATCGCCTTCGTCTTCTGCACCACCGCCGAGACCACCATCGTGCGCGCCGTCGCGGCCGAGCTCTTTCCGACCTCGCAGCGCGGCACGGCCACCGGCTGGCTGGCGCTGGTGGAGACGGTGGGTGCGGCCGCGGGGCTCGGCATGGTGAGCCTCGGCACCCGCGAGCCGGGCACACTCGCGGGCGTGGCGAGCGGCCTCGGCTTCGCCGTGATGGGAGCGGGCCTCCTCCTGCTCGCTCTCCCCGAGACGAGCCGCCGCGAGCTCGAGGCGATCAGCCACGAGGCGTCGCCGTGAGCGTCGAGGGGACGACCGTGCTCGTGGTGGACGACGAACGAAACATCCGCGCGACCCTCGGCGTCTGCCTGGAGGAGATGGGCTGCCGGGTGACGGCGGTCGAGACGGCGCAGGCGGCGCTGGTGGCGGCGGCGCGCGAGCGCTTCGAGCTCGCCTTCGTCGATCTCAGGCTCGGCGACGCGAATGGCCTCGACCTGGTACCACGGCTGCTGGCCGAGCGCCCCGATCTCTCGATCGTGGTAATCACGGCCTACGCGACCTTCGACACCGCGGTCGAGGCCGTGAAGCGCGGGGCCCAGAGCTACCTGCCGAAGCCCTTCACGCCGGCGCAGATCCGACTCGTCGTGGAGCAGCTCACACAGAGCCGTGCTCGCGAGCGCCGGCTCCGGGAGCTCGAGGAGGAGCTCGGCGCGGCCGCACCGGAGGTCGAGCTCGAGACGGCCTCGCCGCGCATGCGCCAGGTCCTCGAGCTGGCCAGCCGCGCCGCGCAGAGCGACGCCCCCGTGCTGCTCCGCGGCGAGAGTGGCACCGGCAAAGGGGTGCTGGCGCGGCTCGTGCATTCGCGGAGCCCCCGCGCGCAGGGGCCCTTCGTCACGGTCAACTGTCCCACCCTGAGCGAGGACCTGCTGGCGAGCGAGCTCTTCGGTCACGCACGCGGCGCATTTACCGGGGCGGTGCGGGACCAGCCCGGGCGCGTGGAGGCGGCACAGGGAGGCACGCTCTTCCTCGACGAGATCGGAGAGGTGGCGCCGGGGCTCCAGGCGAAGCTCTTGCGCTTCCTGCAGGAGAAGGAGTTCGAGCGGCTGGGTGAGACGCGGACGCGGCGTGCCGACGTGCGACTGGTGGCGGCCACCAACCGGGATCTCGACGCGGACGTGGCGGCCGGCCGCTTCCGCCAGGACCTCCTCTACCGTTTGAACGTGGTGGAGATCGCGCTCCCGCCGCTGCGCGAGCGCGGGGAGGACGTGGTCCCGCTCGCCAGACACTTTCTCGCGTTCTTCGCCCGTGCCGCGCGCCGCGGGGGGCTCCGCTTCACGCCGGAGGCGGAGGCGGCGCTCGCGGCCCATCCCTGGCCCGGCAACGTGCGCGAGCTCCGCAACGCCGTGGAGCGGGCGGTGGTGCTCTCCGCCGGCGCCGAGGTCGGCCTGGCGAGCCTGCCGGAGCGCATCGCGCCGGCATTGCCCCCCGGCGCGCGTGGGCCCGAGGTCGGCGCCGAGTGCACCCTCGAGGAGCTGGAGCGGGCGCACGTCGAAGCCGTGATCGCGCGTACGGAGAGCCTCGAGGACGCTGCGCGCCTCCTCGGAATCGACTCCTCGACCCTCTGGCGCAAGCGGAAGCGTTGGGAGGGGTCCTAGGCCTCGGACCTCGAGGGCTCGAACCGGGGCAGGGTGAACCAGAAGAGGCTCCCACCACCCGCGGCCTCGTCCACCCCGATCTCCCCACCGTGGCCCCGCACGATTTCGCGCGCCAGGAAGAGACCGAGGCCGGCGCCCCCCGCCTCTTCGTCCGGGCCGCGGGCGAACTTCTCGAAGATCTGGGCACGAAGCTCCGGCGGGATGCCCTTCCCCATGTCCTCGACCTCGAAGCGAACGGATCCCGCGTCCGAGCGCGCACGCAGGGTGACCCGCCCGCCGGAGGGCGTGTAGCGGATCGCGTTCTCCAGCAGGTTGTCCAGCACGAGCGGGAGACGCTCCCGATCGGCTGCGACCGCGGGCAGCTCTTCCCCGATCTCGTGCTCCAGGCTCACCCCCTTCAGCTCCGCGCTCGCCCGATGCGACTCCTCGGCGGCGAGCAGGATCTCGCCCGGCGCCACGGCGCGCGTCGCGATGGGGACGGCACCGCCCTCGAAGCGTGACACGTCGAGCAGATCGTTGACCATCGACTGGAGGCGCAGGCAGTCCGCGCGCGCCGCATCCAGGAGGTCGATCTGCTTCTCGCTGAGCGGCCCCGCGGCTCCCTCGAGGCAGAGATGGACCGCCATGTGGAGCGAGGTCAGGGGCGTGCGCAGCTCGTGGGCGACCGTCGCCACCAGGTCGGTCTTCAGCTGATCGAAGCGGCGCAGGCGGGTCACGTCCTGCAGCACCACCGTCGCCCCGGTGACCGCGGACTCCCGATCGTAGACGGGTGCCCCGCGCGCCAGCAGGAAGTGCTCGCCTTCCGTCGCGGTGATGCGGACCGCCTCCTCGAGGCCGTGCGGGACGTAGGCGCCCCGGCCGGAGAGCACGTGCTCCCGCACCCGGGCGACGAGCGCGCGCAGCGCAGGATCCGCCGCGCGCAGCGGATCCGTGCTCGGCTCGCCGGCGCGGGCCCCGAGGGTCCGCGTCGCCGCCTCGTTCGCCGCGAGCAGGGCGCCTTCCAGGTCGAAGACGAGCACGGGGTCCGGCAGGCTGTCGATGGCGCTCTGGGCGGCGAGCTGCGCTTGCAAGAGCTCGCCGAGCGTGCTGCGCTGGTAGCGCTGCAGCCGATCCGCCATCCCGTCGAACTCCGCGGCGAGCCGCGCGATCTCGTCCCGGCCCTGGATCCGCGCCCGCGCGTCGAAGTCCCGCTCGCCGAGCCGGCGCGCGGCATCGGCCAGCGCATCCAGGGGGTTCAGCATGCGGCGCGTGAGTCGTATCGATCCCGCGATGCCCAGCACGAAGGCCAGCAGCGGGACCACGGTCACGATGGTCCGCATGGAGCCGGCCGCGCGCTCGACGTCGCCGTTCTTGCGCACGATGGCGTCCTCGTTCAGCACCAGGATCCGTCCGACGGCGGCGCCGAGCTCCGCCGACATCGGCTCCAGCTTCTCGAACAGGAGGTTCTGGGCCGGCGGCCCCGGGGACGCGGCCATCACCGCCGCGGTCGTCTCGCGGTAGCGCTCGAAGCTCTCGCGCAGGGCACGCGCGGCCTCCCCCTCGCCGGGCTCGGTGATGTTTCCTTCCTCGATGCGAAGCTGCTCGTCGAAGCGGAGGAGCTCCGCGTCGACGCGGCGGCGCGCGTGGTCGTCCCGGCCGAGGGCGTGGCTCAACACGCGGGTCTGGATCTCCTGCTGTGACTCGTTCATGCGCTGCGCGGCGAGCACGCTGAGGTAGTTGTCACGCAGAACGGCCGCGCTGCGGGCGGCGAGCTCTCTCCCCTGGAGGATCGAGACCAGCGCCACCACGATCAGCGCTGCGAAGATCGGAGCCTGCGCCAGCAGCAGCTTGGCGCGGAGACTCACGCTCGCTCCTCCGGCGGCTCGGCGGCCGATACGAAGTGGAGGTCCAGGTCGCCCGCTTCGCGAAGCAGCCGCGGAATCAGCGAGCCACCCAGGATCTGCCGCCACCAGGGCTTCTGGGAGCGGCCCACCACCAGGTGGCCCACGCCGTGGGTGCGGGCGAAGTCGAGCAGCGCCTTCACGGGATCGTTCGAGCGCAGCCGCACCACCTCGGCGCCGAGCTCGCGGGCCCTCTCCACGTTGCTGAGGAGATGGCGCTGCGCCTCGGAGTCGATGCGCAGCGGCGCCTCCGACGGAGTCTCCACGTAGACCACGTACCAGTCGGTGTTGAGCCGTCCCGCGAGGCGCGAGCCCTTGCGGAGCAGGGCGGCCGCGCGAGGAGGACGCGACGACATCGCCACGGCCACGCGGCCGTCCACGGGACGCGGTGCCGGTGCGGCGCCCCGCGTTGTGCCGAGCGAGCGGTCCACGTTCTCCGCCACCTCGCGCAGCGCGAGCTCGCGGAGCCCCGTGAGCTTCTCGGGCGTGAAGAAGTGCTCCAGCGCCCAGGGGATCTTCTCCTCGGGGTAGACCTTGCCCGTGCGCAGGCGCTCCAGCAGATCTTCCACGGCGAGGTCCACGTTCACCACCTGGTCGCCTTGCCGCACGAAGGTATCGGGAACCGTCTCCCGGACCTTCACGCCCGTGACGCGCTGGATCACGTCGTTCAGGCTCTCGAGATGCTGGATGTTGAAGGCGCAGATCACGTTGATCCCGGCGTCCAGGATCTCGGACACGTCCTGGTAGCGCTTGGCGTGACGCGAGCCCGGAGCGTTGGTGTGCGCAATCTCGTCGATCAAGGCCACCTGCGGACGCCGCCTCAGCACTGCGTCCAGGTCCATCTCTTCGATCGCGACGCCGCGGTACTCGATCCGCAGCCGCGGCATGACCTCCAGGCCTTCGAGCAGCGCTGCGGTGTCGGGGCGGCCGTGCGTCTCCACGATCGCGACCACCACGTCGACGCCGCG
>Ga0316624_10001187_pt1 | contig 10043 bp, 11 predicted proteins | sample OWC_Aug_N3_C1_D5_FD_207657 | JGI IMG/M metagenome (GOLD analysis project Ga0316624, IMG submission 207657) | Wetland soil microbial communities from Old Woman Creek delta, Ohio, United States - OWC_Aug_N3_C1_D5_A | ecosystem: Environmental > Terrestrial > Soil > Wetlands | place: USA: Ohio...
CAATATAATGCCGCGATTCTAAAGTTTCGAAAGGCGGCCCATCCCTTTGGGCTAAGGCTACGTTGTGAATGAGGTGAGATGAGTCTAAGAAAAGGATATACGACGGGGAGTTGCGCTCAAGGGGCTGCGAAGGCTGCCGCCCTGATGCTTCTGACCGGAAAGACCCTGGAGTGGGTGGAAGTGGAGACGCCTTCCTCTGTGAAGCTTCGCCTGTCTATCATCGATCCCGAGATCGGCGACCGGTATGCCAGTTGCGGGGTAGTCAAGGATTCCGGCGACGATCCGGATATCACGGACGGGACGAAGATATACGCCGAGGTGAAATTCTCCGGTGGGCGCGGAGTGGCGATCAGAGGCGGAAAGGGTGTGGGCATCGTGACCAAGCCCGGTTTGGCCGTCCCTGTGGGTGAATATGCAATCAACCCGACCCCGCGGGAGATGATTCTCAGGGAAATCTTCCGCCTTCTGCCGGAGGACCGGGGGATGGAAGTGATCATCACCGTTCCCGACGGCGAGAGACTGGCAGAAAGGACGTTCAACTCCCGTCTCGGGATCCGTGGAGGCATCTCCATTCTTGGAACAACGGGAATTGTCGAGCCCAGATCGATCGATGCTTATAAGACTTCCCTTTCTCTCCAACTGGATGTCCACAAGGCCTCCGGAAGCGGAAAGGCTACGCTTGTCCTCGGCTACGTGGGTGAACGGTTCTGTAAGAAGGTCCTTCACCTTCCCGATGATTCCTTCATCAAGATCGGCGATCACGTGGGATTTATGCTGGAACAATGCGAGAAAAAGGGGATGAAGGAGGTCCTTCTGATCGGGCACATCGGGAAACTCGTGAAGGTGGCCGGCGGCCAGTTCAACACCCACTTCCGATTCGGTGACCGCCGAATCGAGACGATCGCCCGTCACGCCGAACGATGCGGAGCCGGCCCGGAAATCATCGACGTCCTGCGCCAGGAGACGACCGCAGAGGCATCCATTCGTCTGTTAAGGGAAAATGGTTTGACGAAGGTCTTCGACGATATCGTCAGGGAAGTGGTCTCGCAAGCCAAGGGTCTTGTTGGAGGAAAGCTCAGAATCCACTGTATCCTCCTTTCCCTGGAAGGAGAGGTCCTGGGGAGCTGCGATGAATAAGGTCTACGTCATTGGCATCGGTTCGGGCACGAAGGACTATCTCCTCCCCATTGCCAGGAGGACGATCGAAGCCTCTGACTGCTTGATCGGAGGGAAGAGGGTGCTTGGACTGTTTCATAATCTCCATAAGGAGGAAATCCCACTGGAAGGTCATTTTGAGCGAATCATTCCCTATCTGATGGATGAGAGGGAGAGGAAGAGAATCGCTGTGCTCGTTTCCGGGGACCCGGGCCTCTACAGTTTCCTGGGAAAGATCTCCCGGGCCTTAAAGAGTGAGGAATATGTGGTCATCCCCGGCGTGAGCACCGTACAGATCGCTTTTGCAAGAATCGGGGAAGGGTGGGAAGATGCCACGATCATCAGCCTCCACGGCCGGAAGGCAGAGGATCTGGCCGTGAGAGTCAAGGAATCAAGCAAGACGTTTCTCTTGACCGATTCGAATCATCCCCCCGGGAAAATAGCAGCGCACCTGCTGGATGAAGGAGTGGAGAACCGAAGGGCCGTTGTTCTGGAGAACTTGACCTATCCCGATGAAAGAATCGTGGATACGGATTTGAAAAGCCTGAGCGTCATGGAAGGATTCGGGCTGTGCGTAATGATCCTAAAGAAGGAATGAGAATGAAGCAGAGAATTCGCGGCAAGCTCTATGGAATCGGGATCGGCCCGGGAGATCCGAAGCTTCTGACGCTGAAAGCGAAGGAGGTGATCGACCGGGCGGATGTCATCTTCTGTCCGAAGGGAGACGAGGGCGGAACTTCCTGGGCGCGCTCGATTATCGAGAAAACGATATTGTGCGAGAAAGAATTCATAGATCTCCCCTTTCCGATGACCCGCGATCGGAAGGTATTAAAGGCCTACTGGGAGAAGGCGGCTCGACGAATCGCCCACGAGGTCGCCCAGGGAAAACAGGGGGCTTTCATCACGCTGGGAGATCCTCTCATTTACAGCACCTATATCTACCTTTTGAAGACGCTCCGCGACCACTTTCCCGATATCGAAGTGGAGACGATCCCGGGAATCAGCGCTTTCAATGCCGCCGCGGCGAAAGCCCAGATTCCCCTGGTACAGGGAGATGAAAGGATGGCCATCGTCCCTGTGAGAAGGGACCTGAGGGGTTTGAGGGAGGCACTCGAAACCTTTGAGACGGTCGTATTGATGAAAGTGGGATCGAAGCTGGATAAGGTCATGGCCCTGCTTGGGGAATTGGATCTTCTGGACCATTCCGTATTGGTCAGTCACCTCGGACAGCCGGGGGAAAAGATGCTCTATGGCCTCTCGTCCGTGAATGAAGTTCGAAGAGAAGGATATCTCTCCGTGATCATCGTGAAGAATCCCCGGAGATTACAAATTCCAAATGGCAAATGACAAATTTCAAATGAATTGGAAAGTTCGATTTGCGGTAGCGAAAAGGTTCCATTTTTCTGCTCCGAGTTTGGTGATTAGGGCTCAGGTTGCAGTCGTTTAATCTCTAAGGGAGTACCATGAAAATCTACTTTATCGGTGCAGGACCGGGCGATCCGGAGCTTCTGACCTTAAAGGCCAAGAGGATTCTCGAGGCGTCGGATATGATCATCTACGCAGGCTCTCTGATCAACCCGGAGATTTTGAAATTCGCTAAAAAAAGCGCGGTTCTCTATGATTCTTCGACCATGGATCTTGAAGAGATCCTCAAGATCTTTGGGGAGGCGAAGAGAGACGGAAAGACCGTGGCCAGAATTCAAAGCGGCGATCTTTCCATCTACAGCGCTCTTCAGGAACAGCTCGATGGGTGTGAAAAATTGGGGATTGATTGCGAAGTCGTTCCGGGCGTCAGCTCTTTCCAGGCTGCGGCCGCATCGCTCAGAAACGAGCTTACTCTTCCGGGTCTCAGCCAGACCCTGATCCTGACCAGGATTTCGGGGAGAACCAAGGTCCCCGCGGCGGAAAAACTGGAGAATTTAGCCAAGACGAAGGCGACGATGGTGATCTTCTTAAGCGTTCATGAAATCGACCGTGTGGTGGAGCAGCTCGTCAAGGGCTACAGAGACGATACCCCGGTAGCGGTCGTTGAAAAAGCCTCCTGGCCCGGAGAGCGAAAGATCATCGGAACATTGCGTGACATCTCAGAAAAGGTGAAGAAGGCGGGGATCAAGCGCCAGGCACTGATTATCGTAGGAACGGTTCTTGGAGGAAATGTTCTTGGGGAAGGGGCTCTCAGGAAGGTCCATGGAAAATCGAAGCTCTATAGTGCCGATTTTGAGCACGGCTTTCGTCAGAGGAAGGGCTCTTGAAAGTTGCCGTTATCGCGATCACAGACGAAGGAAATAAGACCGCTGAAAGATTGGCCGTCTCCCTCGAAGAAAGTAAGGCCTATTTTCTTCCGGGGCCCCATGCTCTCAGCGGGACGGTGGAGAAGATCTTTGATCAGTATGAGGGGTTTGTCTTCATCATGGCACTGGGAATCGTTATCCGGGTCATCGCGCCGTTGATCAAGAACAAGTATGTCGATCCTGCCGTGGTGGTGTTGGATGATCGCGGACGGTTCGCCATCAGTGCCCTCTCAGGGCACGAAGGAGGCGCTAATCGATTGGCCGTCCGCGTAGCGTCGATCCTGGGTGGAGATCCGGTGATCACGACTGCCTCCGAAACCATGAAGAGGCTGACCATCGGCGTAGGCTGCCGCAAAGGAACCAGTCAGGAAGAGATCCTTGAAGTGATCGATCAGGCACTGAAGGAAGGAGAATTTTCGAGGGATGAGGTCCGGTGCATTGCCACCATCGATTTAAAAGGGAGTGAGCCCGGCTTGAGAGAGGCCTGTCTCACATTGGGAATCCCTTTGAGAATCATTCCTTTTGATCTCGTCAGAAGATTTACAGGGCCTTATCAGAGATCCTCCTTTGTAAAGGAAAAGATCGGAGTGGAGGGGGTGAGCGAACCTTGTGCGCTCTTGGCAGGAAGAAAGACAAAACTGATCGTGCCCAAGGTAAAGCAGGGCAGGGTCTGCGTGGCCATCGCCAGGGAAGACTGACGATCGTCGGAATCGGGCCCGGAGACAGAGATTCCTTGACCCAGAGGGCCTATCGAGCCATACAGATCTGCCAGGTGATCGTGGGCTATACGGCCTACCTGCAACTTCTGGACGGTCTGCTGGCCGGCAAAGAGATCATCTCCTCCGGCATGACACAGGAGCTCGGAAGAGCCGAAAAGGCGATTGAGAAGGCCCTGGAGGGAAGAGACGTCTGTCTCGTTTCAAGTGGTGATCCGGGTATCTATGGAATGGCAGGGCTCATCCTGGAGCTTTTGGGAAAGAAGGAGGCTGAGAAGATTCGCATAGAGATCGTCCCCGGAGTGACGGCGGCCTCGAGCTCCGCGAGCCTCTTGGGAGCCCCCTTGATGAACGATTTCGCAGTCATCTCTTTGAGCGATCTTCTCACGGATCGCAGAATCATTGAGAAAAGGATCCGGGCTGCCTGCCGGGGCGATTTTGTCATCGTCTTTTACAACCCAAAGAGCAGGAAGAGGATCAAGCCCTTTGAAAAGGCATGGCAGATCCTGATGAGATACCGGTCCCCTCGAACACCGGTGGGGATTGTACGGAATGCGGGAAGGCCTGATGAGGAGGTGACCCTGATCTCCCTCAAGGGGATGCTTTCAGCGACGCAGATCGATATGGGAGCGACGATCGTGGTCGGCAATTCGAAGACCTTCATCAGGGGCGGGTTTATGATCACCCCCCGGGGATACGAACTAAAAACAAAAGGGAAGGCTTGATCGATTGGGGCAAGGAGCGGATCGAAATGAAGGAAAAGAGAAAAGGTAAGGTCTTTCTTGTGGGGGCGGGCCCGGGTGACCCGGAATTGATCACGGTCAAAGGGTTGAAACTCATTCAACAGGCAGATGCCGTCATCTATGATTTCCTGATCGATCTACACCTCCTCACTTTTGCCAGGAAGGATGCGGAGCTGATCTGTGTGGGAAAATCTCCATCCCATCACACGATGAAGCAGGAGGAGATCAACCGGTTGCTGGCCGCGAAGGCCCGGGAGCATCGCATCGTCGTCCGTTTAAAAAACGGTGATCCTTTTGTTTTTGGCCGCGGTGCCGAAGAGGCCGCCTCCCTGGCCGAGGAGAACATCCCCTTCGAAGTCGTCTCCGGCGTCAGTTCCGCGATCGCCGTACCTGCCTCTGCGGGCGTACCCCTGACCCACCGGGATTATGCCTCTTCCGTGGCTGTGATTACCGGACATCGCAGAGACGATGGGGAAGTCACGATCGTCAATGCGGACACTCTCGTCTTTTTGATGCCGGTAGCCAATCTGGAGAGGATCGCCGAGAGGCTTTTGAAGGAAGGAAAAAGCCCGGAGACGCCCTGCGCGCTGATCGAAAAGGGGACCCTGCCGGGCCAGAAAGTCCTCCAGGGAAATCTGGCAACGATCTTTAAGGATTCAAAGGCACGGGAGATCAGGCCCCCGGCCGTCTTTGTCGTGGGGGAAGTCGTCCGTCTGAGAAATCTGATAGATCGAACTTAAAAAGAAGGAGTTGGGTTCGCGGATGCTGAAAGACTACCGGGGAAGATTCCCTTTTCGGCTCGCAACGACCTCTTATATCTACCCCGATAAGGTCGTCCCCAATGTGGCCAAGTTGGCTCCGTTCTTCGATGAGATCGAGCTGGTATTCTTTGAAAGCGAGAGCCGGGACAATCTTTTGCATGGGGAAGAATTGAAGGCGCTGACCGATCTCTCATCCGATCATGGCCTGAAGTATAATATCCATCTTCCTCTCGATCTATTTCTCGGAGATAAAAGAGAGGCGGTCAGGACAAAAGGGATTTCAGCGGCCAAAGGGATGATTGCAAGAACCCTTGCTCTAAACCCCTCTGTCTACACCCTTCATCTTGATACATTCGACGGCGTCAAAGCCCCATTTTTAAATCGGGGTAAAAAGCGCCGCTCAGTATCAACCCTGAGCCCTCGACCTGAACTCGGGCCGAAGGGCATACGCCGGGCTTTGGTTCGGCAAGCTCACCCTCTCGAGCGAAGTCGAGAGACAGACCGGGGAGTCGAATGGGTTGATTCCGAAAATCTCTCCGGCCCCGCTTTCGACAGGAGGGGGAAAGAAGGAAAGGGGGTAGGGCGAGGGGAGGTAGAACGATGGGTGCTGGAACCGGATGTCGAAGGCTGGCGAATGCGTCTGAGCCGGTCTCTGGAAGAGATTCTGAGTGACGGGATCGAGGCGAAGCGAATCTCCATCGAGACCCTCGGATACCCTTTCGAATGGGTTGAGGACATCGTCGAAAGGTTTGAGTTTTCGATCTGTCTCGATATCGGCCATCTCCTGTCTCATGGACAAGACTTGAGATCTTACCTGGAAAGATATCTGCCCAAGGCCTCGATCATTCATCTTCATGGATTTGAAGATGGGATGGATCACCTGGGGATCGATCGATTGTCCGAACCGGCTTTAGGATTGGTTCTTTCCCATCTTCATGATTATCGTGGGATTGTGTCTTTCGAGGTCTTTTCGATCGAGGACCTTAAAAGATCACTTACCCTTTTGGAGGAAAAATGGGAGAAAAGATAATCTACGTCACGGGGGGATGTCGAAGTGGCAAGAGCGGTTACGCGCTCGATTATGCGAATCGCCATTTTTCTAAGAAATTATACCTCGCTACCTGCCAGGTGCTCGATGAGGAGATGGCGAAACGTGTGGAGCAGCATCAAGCCACGCGGGGGTCGGAATGGAAGACGATTGAGGAACCGTTAGAGATCGTAGAAAAATTGGAAGATTGCTGGGACAAGGCGCAGGTCATTTTACTGGACTGCATGACCCTCTGGCTCTCAAACCTTCTGATGAGAGGGGACAAAGATCCTAAGGTCCTTCATGAAGTGGAAAGATTCGTCGACCATATCGCCTATAGCGCCACTCCCTTAGTGATCGTATCGAATGAGGTCGGCATGGGGATTGTACCTGCAGACCCGCTCAGCCGCCGGTTCCGGGATCTCTCGGGGATAATGAATCAGAAAATCGCCGGGGTCGCCCATGTGGTGGTATTTATGGTTTCAGGCATGCCCATGTTTTTGAAGGGTGAAGGGTGAAAGACTTTCTCCGAGCCCTTTCGTTCCTGACCATCCTTCCGGCAGGCCGGTTTCAGGCCCCAGGAGAGAAGGATCTGGCCCGCTCCATGGCCTTCTTTCCCGCCGTCGGCCTTGTGCTGGGCGTGCTTCTGTCTTTCGGCTATTATCTGCTTTCGTTGGTCTTACCCGGGCCCATTGTTCTCTGGCTAACGATCGGGCTCCTTGCTTTTTTGACGAGGGGGCTCCATCTGGATGGGTTTGCAGATACCGCGGATGGGATCGCTTCCGGAGGGCCAAGAGAAAAGATCCTCGAGGTGATGAGGGACAGCCGAATCGGCGCCTTTGGAGTCATGGGCCTCATTTTCCTCATCGGCGCCAAATACCTCGCACTGAATCAGATTCCCGATGCGGCCATTTACTCTTCATTCATTCTGATGACGGTGATGGGAAGAAATGGGATGGTCTTGATCTGTTATCGATCGAGCTATGCCAGGTCGGGTGAAGGATTGGCCAAGCCGTTTACGGAGAACCTGACGGCCCGAGAATTATTGATCTCCTCAGCCTCAGCTCTGGGGATCGGACTGCTGCTCAGGGGGTTCGTGGGAATTCTGGTTTTTCTAGGGACCGGCCTCTTCAGCCTCGGATATCGTCTCTTCTTTTCAAAAAGGCTAAACGGAGTAACGGGCGATGTGCTTGGGGCGGCAAATGAACTCTCGGAGCTCTTGTGCCTTCTTCTTTTGATTATTCTGCGAGTGTAAAAATGGTTCTTAATCGTTTGTCTTTGCGCGCTATGCCCTATGCGCCATGCCATTCTCGGATAAGCAATGACCCCTCTTGAAATCTCAGCCGCCTATGTTGCCGACATGGTCTTGGGCGATCCTCCGGGTTATCCCCATCCGGTAAAGTTGATAGGAAGGGCCATCGCCTTTCTGGAGAAAAGATCTTTTCAACGGGTGCGGCCACCGTGGAAACAACGCCTTTTAGGAGCGGCCTTGGCTGCGGGGATCGTCTCCGGGGCCGGGGTTCTGACATGGGCCACCATTCGAATGGTCGGATGGGTCCATCCCATTTTTTCTACGGTGGCAACTATTTTTTTTGCCTATACCACGCTGGCCACACGAAATCTCTATGACGAGGTGAAGAGCGTGCTGACCACATTAAGACAGGGGAGTCTGAGTCGTGCCCGGAAGGAAGTCGGGTTCCTGGTGGGCCGGGATACGGACCAACTCGACGAAAAAGAGGTCTGCCGTGCACTGATTGAAACGGTTTCTGAAAACACTTCGGATGGAATTGTCGCACCCCTATTCTATCTGGTGATTGGGGGACCCCCTCTAGCCATGGCCTACAAGGCGCTCAACACGCTCGACTCCATGATCGGCTATCGAAATGAGCGTTACCGGTATTTCGGATGGGCTTCCGCCAAAGGGGATGATCTGGCAAATCTGGTCCCTGCACGGCTCACCGCCCTCCTTTTTGTCCTTGCCTCCTTCATTCTGAGAAAGGATTGGAAGAAAGCCTGGAGGGTGGCTGTAAGAGACGGTCGAAAGCATTCGAGCCCCAACAGCGGATATCCTGAGGCGGCGGTGGCAGGGGCATTGGGTGTTCAATTGGGGGGAAGGAATTTCTACTTTGGAATCCCTGAGGAGAAGCCTTTCATTGGAGAACCCGAAAGGTCCCTCGGCATGAACGAGGTAAAGGAGTCCCTTCGGCTCATGCTTTCCAACTCTTTAATCACGGTCATCATCGTCATTCTCATCACCCTGTGGCGATAAACCTGAAAGGATCTGTTGATGAAGAGAATCAGCGATACGATTGCAGGCATCAAGCCGATTGACGAAAAGGCGATGGCAGAAGCCCGAATGAGACAGGATCAGCTAACGAAGCCCCAGGGCTCATTGGGCCAGCTTGAATCCCTGTCCATTCAGATTGCCGGGATCAAAGGAGATCCCCTGCCCCGAATCATCCACAAAGTCATCTTTACTCTGGCCGGGGATCACGGCATCACGCGAGAAGGTGTAAGCGCCTATCCTTCTGAGGTGACCCCGCAGATGGTTTATAACTTTCTGCGCGGCGGCGCGGCGATTAACGTACTGGCCGGACTTGTAGGAGCCAGGGTTGTCGTCGCAGATCTGGGAGTTGCGTCGACTCTTGAGGGGCACCCCGACCTCAGAGATAGGAAAGTGGCCATGGGGACTCAGAATATGTGCAAAGGGCCTGCGATGAGCCGGAAAGAGGCTGTCTGCTCTATCGAAGCAGGGATCGAGTTGGTCGAAGAAGAGTTGACAAGAGGGATTGATATCTTGGGAACGGGCGACATGGGAATTGGAAACACCACCCCGTCAAGCGCGATCGCCGCTTCCATCACGGGTGCTGACGTGGCCTTGGTGACAGGAAGGGGAACGGGTCTTGACGATGTAGGATGGAAGAGAAAAGTGCAGATGATTCAAAGGGCGCTCGAGATCAATCGGCCGGATCCAGAGGACGCCATCGATGTGCTTTCAAAGGTGGGAGGTTTCGAGATCGGAGGGATAGCAGGGGTGATCCTGGCCGGAGCAAAAAATCGGATCCCGGTCGTGATCGATGGCTTTATCTCCGGTGCTGCGGCGCTGATCGCTGCCTCTCTTTCCCCGCAGGTGAAACCCTACCTCATCGCCTCTCATCAATCGGCTGAGCCCGGGCACAAAATCATCCTGGAACACCTCGGCTTACAGCCCTTGCTCGATCTTGGCCTCCGTTTGGGTGAAGGGACCGGCGCGGCCTTGGGAATATTTCTGGCCGAAGCCAGTCTCAAGGTTCTGGATGGAATGGCCACTTTTTCAGAGGCGGGCGTATCCGAAAAAGAAGATTCTCATG
>Ga0316624_10001188_pt1 | contig 10042 bp, 7 predicted proteins | sample OWC_Aug_N3_C1_D5_FD_207657 | JGI IMG/M metagenome (GOLD analysis project Ga0316624, IMG submission 207657) | Wetland soil microbial communities from Old Woman Creek delta, Ohio, United States - OWC_Aug_N3_C1_D5_A | ecosystem: Environmental > Terrestrial > Soil > Wetlands | place: USA: Ohio...
CTATTATTTTTTTAAAAAAAGAAAGAAAATGTTGCAACTTTATTCTTTAACTCGTGTCTAAATTATGTATTTGCTTGCAGGTTATTAACTACGTCTAGACATGACAGGTTGCTGCATAGTCTGGATATAATCTCATTTGTTACGAAAGCGCTTCATCAAGCAGAAGCTCAAGCAGTTATCGACGATGATCAGGCGTCTGCCAGCGACCCCAAGGTAAGAGAGGAAGGATTTGCGCTTATGATAAGGACCTTTATAAAGGGCTTCCTGCTTGTATTTATCGTGTGCCTTTTAGCTCTCCTGTCCATCCAAGCCTGGGCGGAAGACCCGGACCTGATATACTCGGTATCCTTCACGGACCAGGAGCTTGACGATCTTCTCGCCCCCATCGCGCTATACCCGGATCCCCTGCTGGCCCAGATACTGCCGGCCTCGACGTATCCATCAGAGGTTGCCGATGCAGGAGCGTGGCTCAATAGGGGAGGAGATGTGTCACGCATTGAAGAGCAGGATTGGGCTGAGTCCGTCAGGGCAATTGCCCACTATCCAAGCATTCTTCAAATGATGGCCGGGAATATGGATTGGACGGCCAACCTGGGAGATGCCTTTCTGAACCAGCCGGAAGAGGTGACCAATTCGATCCAGCGGCTCAGGTGGCGGGCGAGGGCCATCGGCAATCTGGTCAGCAACGCTGAGCAAAGCGTTATTATCGAAGGTGACTATATTCAGATTGTTCCAGCTCAACCTCAGTATATATACGTCCCTCAGTATGATACTTCAGTTGTATATGTCCAGGCTCCGATCTTCTCGCCGTTCATCACCTTTGGCTTCGGTTTCGCCATCGGCGGCTGGTTGAGCATGGACTTTGACTGGGGCCACCACCATGTGATCTATCATGGCTGGGACCGCCCAGGCTGGGTCAATTATTCAAGGCCATATGTTCACGTGAGCAATGTTTACGTCAACAGAAGCAGGCCCTTCATTAATCAGACATGGAGGCATGATAGATCGCACGGTGACCCCGCGAGGTACTTGGCCTCACGACCCAGTGGTCCAAACGCCGACAGGTATGCGCGCATGGGTAAAGCCAGGGGGAGCACTACGATACAGCCCAGTCCCGCCGGAGGTATCGACCGCGGAGGAGACACCAGCGCATACAGCAATCGCGGCCGGAAAAGCCGTGGTATTGTCAATCAGCAGCCAGCAGCAGTGACCCCAAGTATCAGCCGACGGCCGACCATACCGACTCCAAATGTCAGCCAGCAGCCGACAACACCATCACCAAGTATCAGTCGACAGCCGACCATACCGACTCCAAATGTCAGCCAGCAGCCGACTACACCATCACCAAGTATCAGCGAGCGACGAACAATGCCGGCCCCGGATGTCAGTCAACGGCCGACAATCCCGGCTCCAGGCAGCAGACAGCAGCCGACACCAGTTACTCCATCCGTTAGCAGCAGCTCGAATCAGCCAGGATCTGCTCGAGCGAGCCAGCAGCCTGCCAAGACACCTTCAGATACCTTTGGTGGTTACCGGGGAGCTGGTGAAGCCAAGACGCAGAGCCTTCGTGGCCAGACCAGCCGTCAAAGCAGCGAACGAGCACAGCCTTCCGCTCCCCCGGCAAGTCGAGGCAAGGTTCCTGCAGGCAAGGGTGCCTCCGGTGACAGGCAACGCCGGTAGCAACGGCGGTTTGCTTCAACTAATTTTTATATCGCGGAATACATTGAATTAAGAAAGGAAAAAAATCATGGAGACAAGGCGACAGAAATCTCTCTTTCGTTCTTCGCGGGGTATGGTTTTTCTTGCTGCGCTTTTAGCCTGTGCAGCGTTTATCGTTGCCTGGAGCATGCCGATAATGGCGGCAGCATCGCAAAAACTTTTTTCAACTCCTGAAGATGCCTTGAAGGGACTCGTTGAGGCGGTCAAGATACACGATAAGGCTGCACTCGACCAGATATTCGGACCCTCCGCAAAGGACCTTCGCTCCAGTGACGAGGTGCAGGCCGCCGCTGAATTTGAGGAATTTACCAAACATGTTGCGGAGAAAACCAGCTTCGTGAAAGAGAATGATTCAAAGGTGATCATTTACATAGGCAATGAGAACTGGCCATTCCCGATTCCCCTGGTAAAAAAGAATGGCCAATGGTTCTTTGATACCGAAGCGGGCAAAGAAGAGATCCTGAACCGCAGGATCGGAGAAGACGAACTCACTGCCATACTGGTCTGTCGCTCATACGTCAAGGCACAGCGCGATTATGTCCTGAAGGACTGGGATGGTGACGGGATCCTTGCGTATGCACAGAAGCTCCGGAGTGATCCCGACAAGAAGAACGGTCTCTTCTGGAGACACGCGCCAGGCGAAGCAGTGAGCCCCTTGGGTGAACTCGTGGCACAGGCCAGGATGGAGGGCTATAAGAAGGCAAAGTCTGTGTTCAAGGAAAATCCGATACCGTTTCATGGCTACTATTTCAAGATACTGACAAAACAGGGAGAACATGCGCCTGGCGGAAAATATAATTACATAATCAATGGCAACATGGTCGGCGGCTTCGGTTTTGTCGCATTTCCCTCAAACTGGGGCAAGTCGGGGGTAATGACCTTTATCGTCAACCAGCAAGGCAAGGTTTTTCAAAAAAACCTCGGACCGGACACTTTGAAGAAGGCCCAGGATATGGAAACATACGATCCTGATGAGACCTGGACACCGGTTAAGGAATGACAGGTCCCTTGCATCTCTAAAATAGAAATCCGATGGAGCATGAAAAAAGATTTCCGATAGAAATATGCTACGTCTGTTACTTCCTTAAGTTGTTATGGTTGCCACTCCTTGACACTCGTAAAGATCAACTCAGAATTAGTTCAAGTCTATTCGACCGAACTACTGTGAAAGGTGCGGCACTTTCAGCTGATCTTAGACCTCGTCTCGTAGATTCAACTCTGACCGGCATGTTGTGCTTCACAGGAGAGTTCAGCCCAGCCGATGAAACGTTTGCTATAGATAGAATGAAATTATCATACAGCATAATTCGCTTGGTCATCTTAGCGCTCATCATCGCCCCGCCAGGATGCACATACGTTAAACTAATGACCACCCGCTTTGAGAAGCCAACCTTCACCTATAAGGGACTCGAACTGGTCGATACCTCGCAAAGCAGGGTGATCGTGAACTTTCTGTTCTCAGCGCATAACCCGAATGAAGCAGGATTGAAGAGCGTAACCTGCTCGTATGAGCTTTTTATGGAAGGGAAAAAGATTCTGACAGGAAATGACATTCCTTTGGCGCTTAACCCGAAAGGCGACACGGAGATCAAGGTCCCAGCAACGATCGCTTATGCGGACCTCTTCCCCGTTCTGGGGTCAGTCGTACAACGGATTTTATCAGGCCAGAAGACAATCCCCATAACGATCGACGCCGTCTTTTCCGGTAAACCCGCGATCTATAGCGAAGCAGGAAAAGAAAAACCTATTTCCTTCGAGATGAGATTCATCAAGACCGCCGACATTCCTTTGCCGCAAGAGAGAAGAATCAAGGGACAGTGAAAAAATTCGATTGCATTTTGTAGCAGCAGATAACTTCGTGAAACTGTTGAAGTTATAATTCTTCGCAACATGCATATTACATGCGGAATTCAGCTCCCGCTTGGCTGGGTGTCTATACGCAACGCAGATCGTCCTTGACGATTACTATCCCCGAGCAGTACAATCATCCTGTCCAGCGATAGCTTTTAGCTGGCAAGAGCGGCTTTGCTTAGAGGTAAAACGGCAAATGGAATGCATAATATGAAGTTGACAATCATGCGCCTGCGAACATGCTTATATCTCACCAGCGCCGTTATCCTGCTGGTTGGTTTAATCAGCTCCGCCCTGATTTATCGGGCAGCTATGAATGATTCGACCAGCGATTTGAGCTATGAAATCGTTGGTGGATTTGTGTACCCGGGTGGGGGTGGATATACAAAGAAATATGTCCATGATTTGCAGCTCTATGGCGGAAATGCGGCTGTGCTTGCGGATGAGTTCATGCGCTGGTTTGCCGGGCTATGGCATGGGAAATCGCTCTCATTCACCGTGGCCGGCATCGCCTTCTTGCTGTCGTTTGGGGTTTTCATTGCCGCCAATAATGTGCCGCCCCGCTCAAGATCCGATGATCACCTTGAAGACAACGCGGACGAAACCGCATGAAGAACCCCACCCCTTGACGGTTTCCTCTTTGCTAGTGAATAAAGAGCGCAAAGTTAACGAGGCTAATATATTCGGGATAGAAGTGAGAATGATCGGTTGAAGCTTGTTGCGATTGATGCATTCTGAACTTGTCGCTGGTTTTGCTCGATCACACGTGCGAGCTTGTAGATGCTCATGACCGGTATCTGTATTTGATTGAAGCGAAGAATATCCATTGAATCATTCAGCACCTAATTCTTCCTGAAACTGCTGCAGTTGCCATCCTTCGAAACTTTCAACGATTCATTCCGCAATTAGCAATTCACTAAGCTACTTTTTATTAACTCTTCTCTGATAATTTTAAACCGCAGACGAAGCATCACTTTATTCGTGATAAGTTTAAGCATGTTCTCCATCACTCATTCCCGTGGTGCAACAAAGTGAAAAGTTGCAGATCCTGGATATTGACGTCTACTCATATATGTGATTAAATTTAACAAATACCCGATAAAGCCAAACCCTCTGTAAGGAGAGGACGGAAAGCGCTCATTTTCTGTATAGTCAATCACGGGAGCATCGTGGCGCGTAACAGCTTGGTCCAACCAGCTTCTTTATGGATAAGGCGTTCAAAAAGAAGCCTGAACATTAGGGTAACCAAAGGAGGGTCATATGTTGTGGACAATCGCTGTGGTACTGATAATTCTGTGGTTACTGGGGTTTGTGAGTAATTACACGATGGGTGGATTTATCCATATTCTGCTTGTGATCGCGATTGTAGTGGTCTTGATCAGAATTATTCAGGGGCGAAAAATTATATAGTCAGTTAAGCTATGAAGGGTCAAAATCAAAAAAAAATGATGACGAAATTATTGCCTACTATAGAGGCTTTCTGGAGAATATTTAGTAAAGGCAGCTTAAACCCATTGTTTATGCACCCCTCCCTAATATCCTAAAGTGCTCTTTTTTGCAACTGCTCACGTTACTAACGCCTTGACAACACACCAGGCAGGTGTTATCCTTTTAATTAAGATAAAATTAGTCCTTGATGCGATGTCCGTCAATTAATGCGATGGAACAAAACCAGGGACATTTAGGAGGTCGACTTTGATGAAGACGCTTACAAAAATGTTACTCATAACAATTCTTTGCGGGGTCCCGTTTTTTTTCCTGGGTCCCATGATCTGGCCACCAGCTCCTGAAGTGCAACCCACGCAGGCGCAGTTGCCCTTCCTGATCGTTCTATCCGCAATTGAGGCGCTGACAGCGGGATTCGGCATTGCGTTCATCGTGTACGGATGGCCCTTGATAAGAAAAGCTGCAGGAAAAAAGAATATATTGGCGGGAACAATGTATGTTGCGATTTCGTGGCTGCTCGTTACGTGGTGGCCCCATGATAATATGCACATCCACAATGCGATGAACATTGATGGTCTCATCGTCATCGAGTATCTTTTTCACGTGACGCTGATGATCGCGGCAGTAGTGATGACGTACGGATATTTCTCACTCTTGAGCGAAAAGGCGGTTATGCCTGAAACGAAGAAGGCCAAGGCAGAATGCTCAATAGGTCAGCCGGATTGCACGCCTGCTGGTGTACGACCATAAAAAAAAGAAAGAAGGAAACCTATTAAGATAGCTCCGGCGATAATGGTAAAGTAAGCCTAGGCAGGAGCAACGTTATGGGTCGATGGAAAGTGCACTTTTGTGACTGCGTTTAGGGCATGCGGTGGAATATTCTAAGCGAGCCTGAAGATGCTTGGCTTTGGTACTACGCGGGGCAGCTACCTTTTTGATTGAAGTAGTTTTTGATGAGTGACTACCATTATGGTGCCGTTTGCAGATAGAGTATTTCACGGAGCGGGCCTGAAAGAATAAGACTCTGAATGAATAAAAGTAGTCAACCGATCAGTAAAATCACATTCCTTTAGAAACCATCAACGCATACCTCAAAAATGCGCTTTTTTTCAACAAATCCATTTTAATAAAACAGGTAATTTCTGCTATATTTTAATAATATGCCTAATATTTATTAGCCACAGCATGCTTAGTCCCAAGGTCCAGTTGTCATATCTGGGTTGCAATCCGGGACTCGATGAATCCAGGAAAAAACTAGTGCCGAGGGATGGCTTTATTACGCCGCATGGAACCCGTACGTTGAGGTCATCATGAAGAGCACCATCCAGGACGACTCCGGGTTGCAAACCGACAGCGGAGCTAGTCAATGACTTTGAGACATCGAGGGTGCTCTTTTAGATCGAGGAGGAACATAGATGGCATCCTATTATCGATTGCCCACATTTGCTACGGCCGTAATAACGGACTTGGCCTATTCAGCTGCATTCGCAACCAACCGCACTGTGAAACGTGTACTTTTTATCTTAGTAAGCTTGATGCTCTTGCACTTGGCATTTGCCTTCAATGGAATAAGTACACCACTTTTGTTTTCGGGGCCGCGACCTAACGACGTAGCCTATGTCGAAGGGTCTTCACGGAGGCTCAGTGTTAAGATCATGCCGCTCGGTGATTCCATCACCTTCGGCAGTCCCGATCGCAGATACGGCGGCTATCGGCACTTGCTCGGGACGCTGCTCATAAACGACGGCTACATCATTGATTTCGTAGGGTCACGACAGAGCGGCAACGGCGTCATACCTAGTCCGAACAATGAGGGTCATCCGGGTTGGACAATCACAAAGATCAAGAACGGCATGGATTCAAATGGGTGGCTGGAGACCTATAAACCAGACATTATTCTGCTCCACATCGGCTCGAATGATATTCGCCATGGCGATGCGGCCTCGGCGCCCGGTAATCTCTCTGTGCTTCTCGATGATATTCTCGCGCGTTTGCCGCAGACACATGTCATCGTAGCACAGATAATTCCTATCCGGCGGGGCCCCGACCAGGGCCATTTGTCATATAATGCTGCGATACCTGGCATCGTCGCTTCCAAAGGCCCACGGGTCTCGATGGTTAACATGAAGACAATCCTCTCGCCGAGCGATTATGCGGAGGGTCTTCATCCCAATGCAGGCGGCTACGACAAGATGGCACGCGCCTGGGAACGTGCAATACGTGCAATACTCTCCGGTTCAGCCCATCATGCCGATGAGCATACGACGCTTGGCACTTCTACAGGTGAGAAGGAGAAACTTTCGGTAATCGCTTCTCCACCGGGCACAGCAAGTGCGCCGGTCATCCGCTACACGCTCGGTTCCACCATTAAGCTCGAACAACTCATCGGAGATGAGGACAAGGAGCTGCATCAACCGACGCGCAGCCAAACCGTTATGCGGTATCAGTTGCAGGGCACTGACCTTGGCTATTCTTTCGAGCACGAGGGACGCATCTATTTCCTGTTTGGCGACACCGTGGGACGTTTAGACCGGGCGCTCGACACGATTGCAACAACGGACGCGCGCGATCCGGAACTCGGCGTTCGGTTGGATTTCCTGACAATCGGCGACCGATACCTTACGGTCGAGCCCCCGGGCATAAGCATGGGAGCTTTCGAAGTGCCCGTCTCGGGCATCAGCCTTGGGGGGCAGATGTATGTGGTCGTCAGTACGAACCATTCGATGGATCGGACCACTGACCGTTCCGTGCTCACGAAGTTCGTCCCGCCTGTTACGTTCAAGCCGCTACGCACGATCTCTCAGCTTCCGGCAGGACGATTCATCAAGATGTCGATGCACACCGAGCCGTGGCCGATCGCGGGCCTGCCTCCCGGTGGCCCTTTTATCATCATGTGGGGAACGGGCGCCTATCGTAAGAGCGACGCATTTCTGTCGATCGTCCCGGCAGCGCACTTCGAGACCGGGGAGGGGACCCTCTATTTCGCGGGGCTGGACACTGCGGGCAAACCGTCCTGGAGCGAGAGGGAGTCGGATGCCATACCGATCGTTAGGAACGGCACGATGGGAGACCTCTCGGTCACCTGGTGCAAGGATCTCGATTTGTGGCTCATGACTTACGACCGTCGAGAACCCGATCGCGGTATCGCGTTCTCCTACTCCCGAACACCGTGGGGGCCATGGAGCGAGACGCAAATCATATTTAATGTAGTTCGTGACGGCGCTCTCAGCAAGTTCATCCACAATCCTCGCTCGAATCCGGACGACGGGCTTGCAGGACCGGTTATAGGAAAGGGTAAGGCGTATCCGGATGCCGTCCACGGTGGTACTTATGCTCCATACGTTGTGGAGCGCTGGACGAGGCTTCGAGGTGCCGAGCTAGACCTCTACTATGTGCTATCGACCTGGAACCCCTACGTCGTCGTTCTCATGAAGTCACGCCTGCGGGTTGAGTAGAAGGAGAGGAGTCGATCGCCGTTGCAACCTTGAAGGTGTTATCCGCAATTGGTAGCTTGGCCAACATCACTAATCTTGCTCTAACGCTAAAAGAAAAGTTTGGCTGAAGTGCATAGCCCAACCTGCTGTATGATCAAATCGAGAGCGATGGCACTCACCGTCACTCTTCCTCTCCCGGCCCCTCTTCTGCTTCCTCGTTAAACGGCCCCTTGATACCCAGTTCTTTGATCTTCTTCCTGAGGGTGTTGCGGTTAATACCGAGAAGATGCGCGGCGCGCACCTGGTTGCCCTCAGTCTTCTTGAGTACCAGGGTGATGAGCGGTTTTTCTACCCGCTGGAGCACCATGGAGTAGATATCACCGGTTTCAAGCCCGCCCATCCGCTCCACGAGGTCAACAAGTTTTTCTTCGAGAAAGCTCTCGAATGAGAGCGCGACGCCGTGGCCAGGCTTGAAGATCTGCGGCGGCAAAGCGTCGGGGAATATCTTCTCTCCCTGGGCGAGCGTGATAGCACGCTGGATGGCGTTTTCGAGCTCGCGCACATTGCCGGGCCAGTCATAGGCCCGGAGTATCTTGAGCGTCTCCGGGGTAAGGATCTTGGTCTTGCCAGGTCCGGGTTGATATTTCTGCATGAAGTACTCCGCAAGCGGCGTAATATCATCCTTGCGTTTTCGGAGCGGCGGGATATTGATCTGGATCACGTTCAACCGGTAGAACAGGTCTTCACGGAACCGTTTTTCGCGAACTGCTTTTTCGAGGTTCTGATGTGTCGCGGCAATCACACGCACGTCGGTTTTGATCGGCTCCGTGCCGCCGACGCGCTCGAACTCGCGCTCCTGAAGCACGCGAAGAAGTTTGCCCTGAAGCGGCAGGTTCATGTCGCCGATCTCGTCCAAGAAAAGCGTTCCTCCGGCAGCGGCCTCAAATTTGCCGATCTTACGGGCTACTGCACCAGTAAAGGCCCCCTTCTCATGACCGAAGAGCTCGCTCTCGAGGAGTTCCGAGGGGATCGCCGCCGAGTTCACCGCCACGAAAGGCCGACCGGCGCGTTTGCTGTGGTAGTGGATAGCGCGCGCAACAAGCTCCTTGCCCGTACCGCTCTCGCCGTGGACCAGGACCGTGGCGTCGCTCTCCGCGACCCGGCCGATGGTTTTATATATCTCCTGCATAGCGGGCGTGTTGCCCACGAGTCCGCCCTCGTACTTTTCGCGGACCTCTGCGCGAAGCGCGTTCACCTCGAGGGAAAGCCGCCGCACTTCGATGGCCTTGCGCACGAGGATGTTCACCTCATCGAGGTCGAAGGGCTTGGTGATATAGTCGAAAGCACCGCGCCGCATGGCCTCGATGGCGTTCTGCATCGTGGCCTGGGCCGTCATGATGATCACGGAGATCCCGCGACCCTCTTCCTGGATCTTCTCGAGCGCTTCGAACCCGCTCAATCCCGGCATGCGGATGTCCATGAGCATGATCGCAATATCGCCCTCTTTGGTCCGTTCGAGCGCCTCGGCACCGTCTTTCGCGAGCGCAGTCTCGATGCCCTCTTTTTCAAGCGACTTCTTGAGCACCCAGCGC
>Ga0316624_10001189_pt1 | contig 10037 bp, 9 predicted proteins | sample OWC_Aug_N3_C1_D5_FD_207657 | JGI IMG/M metagenome (GOLD analysis project Ga0316624, IMG submission 207657) | Wetland soil microbial communities from Old Woman Creek delta, Ohio, United States - OWC_Aug_N3_C1_D5_A | ecosystem: Environmental > Terrestrial > Soil > Wetlands | place: USA: Ohio...
GCTTTCGCCGCGCCGCCGAGCACTTCCGAGATGCGCAAGAATCTTTCCGGCGAACCCCAGGAAAATCCCACTGCGTAGGGATAATTTTGAGGGATCATTTTGTGATTGGCGGTGGCGACAAAACCTCTGGATGGATTGTAGGTATGCGGCAGATCGCTGTTCCGCACAAAACCGCTCCAATCGTAGCCGCCGTTTTCCGGAACGGGAAGGAGGCCGGTCCAGTTTTTGCGCAGAGGCGCAAGACCGGTGGAATGTTCGCCGATGTTGCCGTCGCGGTCGGCGTAGACGATATTTTCCGACGGAACTTTCCAACGCGCCATGGATTGCTCAAATTCCTGCCAGTTTTCGGCGCGATCGAGAGAGAGAGAACTTAGGTAGCCGGCGGTGCCGGGTTCCTCGCCGACCCAGTGAAGCGCTAGCGCGCGTTTGCCGTCTTCCCAGAGCACAGGCCCGTGGCGCGTGAATTTCAACTTCACCGTGACCGGCGCGCCACCGCGAACACCGATGCTTTCTGTTTTGACTTCCATGCGCTGCCAGCCGTGCTCTGTCTTATATTCGTCTGGATCGGCGGGATTCAGTTGGGCGAGATAGAGATCCTGCTGGTCGATGCCGAAAATAGTGAACCCCCAGGCGATATTTTCGTTATGGCCGACGGCAACGCCAGGGAGACCGGGTTCGCCGGAGCCAATGACATTCCATCCGGGCGCAACGAGATGAACGATGTAGCGCAGCGAAGGCTCGGCAATGACGCGGTGGGGGTCGTTGGCGAGGAGCGGCTTGCCGGTGGCGGTGAGAGCGCCGGAGACGGTCCAGTCGTTGCTGCCCTCAGGAGGCGCCTCCGGGAAATGGATGGGAACGTCGCTGCCCACGAGATTCTTGAGCAATGCAGGAGACAGCCCGGAAAAATCAATTCCGGGTGCCGGATCGAGTTTTACCGGCGGATCGAGATCGAGAAGCTCTGAGGCTTTTTCAGGGCCGAGAAGCGTAATCAGCTGCGCGTTGTGAAGCTCGCTCGCGCCGTTTCCGGTCATCGAGTACGCGGCCAGGCGGTTCAGGCAGTCTTCGGGCTTCCAGGGCTCGGGCTTGAAACCTGCAAGCTGGAATTCGATGGGGAGACCAATGCCGCCGGGCTTTTGAATTAATTCGATGTAAGCATTGATGCCGGACGTAAAGGCTTCGAGAATTTCCTTTGTGTCGGGCGCGTAGCTTTTGTATTCGGCGTCCATATCGCCTCGGTATCGCAGCAGGCGTGCGTTGACGTCGCGCTGTACGGCGGAAGGGCCGAGAATTTCCGCGAGGCGGCCCTGGCCGGAGCGCTTCCAGAGTTCCATTTGGAAGAGGCGGTCTTGGGCGACGACGAAACCTTGCGCGAAGAAGAGGTCGTGCTCGTTCTGCGCGTAAATGTGGGCGACGCCCCAACGGTCGCGCTGAACCCGGACAGATTGCTGGAGGCCGGGCACGTTGAGCGTCCCGCGAATTACGGCTAAGGATGCTTTGGCACGGGCTTCCAGATTCAACGAGGCTTTTTGGGTTGAGGCTTGGGGAAAAGCCGAAGCCGCAAGGGCCAGAGTCACGGCCAGAAGGAAAATGGATCTTTTCATGGCAAATTCTCTCAGTCGGATGGTTCGCGACGACTAATTTCTCACCAAAGCGCCGCGAGCTTATACTACTCCGCGGCAGGATGCACGGGATTGCCGCTGGAAGAAAGCTGCCGCTACGCCCGAATGTCGCGGAGAGTAAATCGATGCGCTACCTGAAGACTTTCTTTGCTTCATTGCTTCTTTGTTTCTTTGCAGCGGTTTTTGCCTCAGCGCAACTGCCTCCAGCGAAGGATCCTCTGAGCTCCGCGCAATCAGCCCAAAGTCCGGCTGCTTGCTCCGCGACGGATGCTTCGAGTTGCGCGCAAGCCGCTGCAAAAATCTTGCCGCAAGTGATGGGCCCCTCGCCGATGGAAGAGAATTTGCGGCGATTGACGGACGAGATTGGCGGGCGCGTGACGGGGTCGCCGGCGATGGCGAAAGCCGTCGAGTGGGCGGTCGCTGCGTTTCGGGCGGAGGGCGTGGAAATTCACACGGAGAAATACATGCTGCCGGTGACGTGGAGCGAAGGAGACACGCGGCTCGAATTGCTGGGACCGGTGAATTTTCCTGTGCGCCTAAAAGCGGAGGGCTGGTCGCCTGCAACACCAGCGGGCGGCATCGAAGCGAACCTGGTCGATGTAGGTTACGGAACTGAGGAGGATTTTGGGCGCGCTGGTTCTGCCATCAATGGCGCGATACTGCTGGTACACAGTGACATCGGCTCAACTTGGGCCGACCTCTTCAACGAATATCTGCGGCCGCCGGAAATCATTGGGAGGGCGGTCAAGAGCGGCGCCTCCGCGATTCTTTGGATGGGCGCGCGGGAACGGCTGCTGCTTTACCGTCACACAAATGCATTAAACGGAGAGATCGACAAAATTCCTCAGGCTATCGTCGCGCGCGAGGACGCGATGCGGCTCGCACGGACGGCGGCCGCTTACCAAGGGAAAGTACGCGTGCGTTTCAGTATGCCCAACAAAATCGGAGGCCCCACCGAGCAGGAAAATGTCGTGGGGGAAATTCGCGGGTACGAGAAGCCGGACGAGTCGGTGATTCTCGGCGCGCATCTCGATTCGTGGGAGCTAGGGACGGGCGCGCTGGACAACGGCTGCAACGCGGCGTTGGTCATTGAAGCGGCGCGGGCCATCAAGGCGACGGGATTGTTGCCGCGGCGGACGATTCGCTTCGTGCTGTTCAGCGGCGAGGAGCAGGGGACAATCGGTTCCTATGAGTACGTGAAAGCGCATCGCGCGGAGATGGACAAAATTCGCGCGATGGTCACATTTGACGCGGGCGTCGGGCGCGTCACGGGTTATTCGCTGGGCGGGCGGCGCGACATCGAGGCGGGCGTGCGCGAAATTCTCAAGCCGCTGGAGTCGTGGGACGCGAACGATCACACCTACGATGCCTCGTTTGGGACGGACAATTTCGATTTCCTGCTGGAAGGCGTCCCGACATTGGTTGCCAATCAAGAAGAGGCGAACTATCTGCCGAACTACCACGCGGCGTCGGACACGCTGGACAAGGTAGATATCCGCGAGCTAAAGCTGAACACGGCGCTCGCCGCTCTCACCGCCTGGGGAGTCGCGGATCGCACCGAGCCCCTCGGCAAGCGCCTAACGCGCGCGGAACTCGAAGTCCTCGTCAAAGAAACCGGCATCGACCAGCAGATGAAGGCTCTCGGCTACTGGAACGACTGGCAAGCCGGGGCCCGAGGGAGAGAACCCTAGTTTCAATTTGTGGCTGGATCAGAATGACAAGCGGTTAATGTTGGAGGGTACATCAGCTTCACTCTTTTCCATTTCTTACGAGCTGAACTGGACAAACTCAGTTCAAAGCCCTCGCCTTTCTCCATTGGCGCACTGAGTTCGATCTGCATCAAGCTATTCTGAAGAATCGCCTGATAGAGCCTCATGAGAATCTCCTGTGTTGTCGCCTTTTCGTCCGGGAAAGCTGAGAGCACAACTCGATTGTCGTGCCACTCCGCACCAGTCAGGAGCCCGCCTCCGGACTTGCGAGCAATCTGGCTGATCACTTCAGGGCCCATGATTTCTTCATGGGTCTTTTGGCGAAAACCGACATCTTCCTGAAGGACTATCGCAAAAAGTCGAATGTGCTTTTCAACAAGCTTGCTGATGTCCTCAGAAGGGCCGCGCGTGCTCCCGCCATATTCTTCGGCGTTGGTCAGAACGTAAAGGGCGTCAGAAGAGGCCGGAGGATCGAGCAATTGAATCCCCTCGAGTATGGCCTCGTCCAGAGTCATTACCGGATCTAAATTTTTTTTCATGTGTCCGTAGCCCTTGGCAGCTTCGCTCAAACTTGCATTGGCCGCGGCACTTTCCTCTGAAAAAGGAGCGACTTCATGAATGCGCTTCGTAAGAATTACAGCGGCGATTTGTGTGTCTCGCCGATTTTGCTCGAAGAAATGCCGGGCCATCCCAAGCTCCCAACCCCAGCGCGCTGGCTCGCCAACCCCAAAGCTAGACATAGCGCCCGTCATATCCATGACTAAAACTACGCGATGCGATCTGTTGTCCGGAGTAACGGAAACTACCCTCACCGGCCGACCTTTTACTCTTGCTTCGAAATCAGCTGCTGTCAAGTCGCGAACCAAATTGGCTTTCGAATCGATCACACTCAACGCAACCGTTGGGTGAAGGCAGTCCGGGTCTTGCGCCATCGCACGATTCGTGACAAGGAGCAGAATGAAGAGCGTCGTATTCCGCAACATCAAAAGATTGAGCATAATAACCGCGTTTCTGATAGCACATCGCTACTGCAATCGCAAGGCGAGCCGACAACTACGGCTCGCAAGGCGTGAGTTCTTTCGCGTACAAAAGTCTTGCATTCTTCCATTTCTCGCGTTTTTCCTTCGAAAGTTTCAACGTCCAATCTTCATACTTCCGCACGGACTCTGGCAACTCGACTTCAAGCAAGTAGTCATCGACCAGGGACAAATCGAATGTCCTTAGCGACGCCTCGAATACTTGCTGATTCTTGGGATCGAACGGAAAATTTACATAAGGTGTGACAAATTCCCCGCCCACTTTATGAATCAAATCATTCGAATCCAACGCACCCACAAGTTGCTCTGACCTGGATGGAGCGAACGGACTAGAAAACACAAGTGACATGAACAAATGGACTCCGCTGGTTGTGAGCGCCTTGGCCACATCTTTCGGCATCGCACGGCTCGAATTGTCTCCAGCGTCGGTAATTACGTATAGAATGTCTGAATTGGTCGGCGAGACCAGAAGTCGAATGGCTGACAAAAGAGCGTCATACAGCGCGGTCTTGCCGCGAACTTTTTTGTCAATCTCATTCCTATCGAACTCCATGCCGCGCAATTCTGTCTCTAAGGCCTTGCGCCCTGCAGAAAACCCAATCTGCCTCTTTATTTTCGTGTCGAAAACTAGCAACGCCACCAACGTGCTCTCCGGCAGTGTGCGAACAATATGAAGGGCCAGATGGAGCGGCTCTTCCCACCTAAATGCCATGCTCGCGCTTGCATCTAGCAGAATGACGACGCGGTGCGGCCTGCCGTCGGGAATTGCGGACAGAATCTTTACCGGTTTGCCCCGGAAATGAGCTTCAAAATCTCCCGCTGCGAGCCCACCTATCGGTCTGCCCTGCGAGTCTTTGACATAGATCGTCATCGTGCGATGAAAGCAATCGTTCGCTTGCGGCAAGGCCGGAGCCGAGACAGGCAACACCACAATCATCCATAGACCGAGCGCAATAGGTCGCAACATAACCGCGAAGCTAATAGCACACCATGGATTTCAGGGCAAGAGGTGCCGTGTACGGTGGGAATACCGTGCCCTCTTGCCTTGGAAGCTTCACGCTATACTGGAATGGAAGAGGTTCTTGAGACAAGGCGTGGGTGGAGAATACTTGGGCGCGGCACAATCCAAACCGGAGCACATTCTGGCGCTGGACTACGGGCGCGCGAGGATCGGGCTGGCTATCGCCAGTGCGGAAGCTGCGTTGGCGCAGCCGCTGGGGACGCTGGAGCGCATCAACCGGAATGAAGACATGCGGCGCTTGCGCGAACTTGTGCGCGAGCACGGCGTGAAGCAAATCGTTGTGGGGCTGCCGCTGCGGCTCGATGGGACGCGCGGGGAGATGGCCGAAGAGGCGGCGCGATTCGGCGAACGCGTGCGCAAGCAGATTGGCGTGCCGGTCGAGCTGGTGGACGAGCGGCTAACGAGCTGGGAAGCGGAGCGCATACTCGAAGAGCAGCAGGGGAGGACGATCCACGCCACCTCAAGCAAGAATCGCAAGAAAGAAAGCGCAAAGCCTGGAGTTGACGCCATGGCGGCGGCATTGATCTTGAAGGAATACCTGGACCGGCAGCAGACGACGCGGGAGTTATCCTGAAATACGCACTTCTCAGTTTCGCGAGGCTGAATTGAAAAAGGTCTTGCTACTCATCGTACTGGTGATGCTAATTGCGGCGGGAGCCGGCGCTTGGGTGTGGTATTGCGCAACGCATCCCTACCAGGGCTTTGGGAGCGAGGGAGTGTTCGTGACGGTGCCGCACGGCGCTTCGCGGCGCGGCGTGGCGCGCCTGCTCGAACGGAATGGCGTGGTGCGGAGCGCCTTCGCATTCGAGATCTATGCGCGGCAGCATCCCAAACGCACGCTCGAGGCTGGCGAGTATTTCTTTGACAAGCCGCTAACGGGGCGTGACGTTTTCTGGAAGCTGGCCAAGGGCGAAGTCTACGAAATTTCCTTCACTGTTCGCGAAGGGGAGACTCTCTACGACATTGCCCACGACCTGGAGGCCGGGCACTTCATGTCTGCCGATGATTTCGTGAAAGCCGCGAGCGACCCCATGATGGTTCGCAACATTGATCCTCACGCTTTGACGCTCGAGGGGTATCTGTTCCCTGCGACGTATCAATTGCCGCGTCATCCATTGGCCGTGGAATTGACGGCAAAGATGGTCAAGAAATTCAAAGAGGAGTGGGCGCGGATTTCACCGCAGATGGCGGATAGCGACAAAACGCGGCTGGCCTCCGGCTACCCGATCGCCTCCATCGTGACGCTGGCTTCGCTGGTCGAGCGTGAGACACCCAAGAAAGAGGAGCGTCCTTTAGTCGCGGGAGTCTTTGAGAATCGCCTGCGCAAGGACATGATGCTGCAATGCGACCCGACCGTCATCTATGCGCTGGAACAGGAGGGGCGCTACAATGGAACACTGACCGGAGCGGACCTACACGTGCATTCTCCCTACAACACGTATGAGCACACGGGTTTGCCGCCGGGACCTATCGGCAACCCGGGAGAAGCTTCGCTAAGGGCGGCGCTGCAACCGGCTCAAACGGACTACCTCTATTTTGTGGCTAACACCCAAGGCGGACATTTTTTCGGCGCAACACTGGCCGAACATAACCGGAATGTGACAAAGTACCGCCGCCTGCTGGCGGGACTTCCGGCCGATCCACCGCCTCCCCCGCCGCAGAAGCCGAAGCAGAGGCAGAAGCAAACGGTGAAGCAGAAGCAGACGGAGAGGCAGAAGCAAACGCAGGCGCACAGCAAAAAGAAGGTCCACGCCAAACCGCGAAGAGGCAATGCTTGATGACGGATTCGCAAAAATCGAAGAAAGACCTGATTCTCGAGACGGCAAGAGAGATCGGCGCTTCGAGATGGACGCTGGCGGAGATCGATCAATTGCGCCGGCGCATCCTTGCAGAACATGGCGAAGCGGGAAAGGCCAGCTCGGAGTATATCGGGGACGTTTTGAAAAGCGCAGGCTGGAAGGTATTGCTGACGCTGCAGGAAGAGGCCGAAGACCAGTACGAAGAAGAGTTCGAGGACTTGCTGCACTTCAAGACGCTGGAAGACGCGGAGGTCAGCATCATGCGGCTGGATGAGCTGATGCGGAAGTTCCAGGCGCACGGCGAGCACGCCGCCGTCGAACGCGTTCTGGGAGTGGCGCGGCTCGGCAAACGCCGGGCCGAAATGATTTCGCGAAATCACAAAGTGGAGCCTCACAAGCGCGCGGAAAAAGTGGAGATCGCCAATTGGTTCCGCATCTGGCTCGAAACGCCGGACGCATTTTTCGACTGGCTGGACGTGCGAAAGCAGTCGCCCGATTTCCAAAGCAGATTTCCGCAAGCGGAGTCCCTGGAATGAGTCTTCCCCCCGGCGCGCCGCCAGACGCGCTCGACTTGCCTCCCTATTCGCTGGACGTGGAAACGCTGGACCTCGGCCCGGGGGTTAAAGCGGTGGGCCTCGAACTGGTTGAAACGGAAAACCGCGAGCCGGTTCGCGGGAAACAGGCTGCCGAGATTTGGTCCGCGCTCTTCCCTGCCCTCACGGGCGATGAATTTTACGTGGTGGATTTTTTCAGCCACATCGATCGGGTGCGGGAATTTTGCAAAGCTCGAAAGATTGAGTTTCGCGAAGCCGGTGGGCGCTGTGTGGTCCTGCCGCAGCCGCGGCAAGCCCAACTGTTCCAGCTTTTCGAGCGCTTCGAAGGGGAAACCTTTGGAATGCGCGCGGGAGCGGCTGCGGAAAATCCCGATGGCGCGCTCGAAGGCGATCTTTCGAAGCGCGGCGTGGACGCCTACCAGTTGGCTTACGAGCGCTACGTTTTCTGCGCCATATGCGAGCCAGAAGACGGCTGGATTACGTTGCTTAGCGCGACGCTGTGGGCCAGCGAAGCGATACGCCGCATACGTCCCGCGGTGCAGCCCTTCGACATCTATATCGCCCGGCCGCAATAATCGGCACAATTTACATCGCGAGCTCTTCCCATGCGTCTTATGCCCCGAATGGATGGCTTTCGAGTCCTGTGATTCTCTCTGGGCGGAGGACGATTCGTCCATAACCACGTGTGCGACGGCCCGGCTATGCGTCCACACTGATGTTTCGGTCAGCGTTCTCGCGATACTTTTTGTCTAGCGTGATATCAGCACAGTTTGTGCGGCATCTATTTGGTCATCCTTACGGCGTAAGTGTCACAAAGCGGACAGACTTAGACTAGGGAATAAGCCACTGTAAAGGTTGTCCAAATAGAGTGCTCCGGGCAATTCGCTTCCGCTGATCGGCCGGATATCCCAGATGAGTCAAGAATGGTTCTAAACAAATGTCCTTCCATCGCTTACGGTTCCTATCTGCCGCCCGGTTTCGATTATTCGCCCCCGCCTTCTGCGGTTTAGTCCTAGCCGGTTGCCTCGGACAAGCAGCCATGACCCCTCCTCCTCCCGCTCCGAGCGTGCGCTTTGGCCATGTCTTTCTTGTCGTCGAAGAAAACGCCAATTTCAGCGACGTTATCGCTAATCCGGCGCTGCCCTATTTGAACGATCTCGCCAACCAGTACGGTCTCGCGGCAAATTACTTCGCAAACGCGCATCCATCGATCCCGAATTACTTCGAGCTCACCACCGGACAGATTCTCACGCTCATCGACGCCTCCACGCCGAGCGACTTCCCCGTCTCCTCGGAGAATGTCGTCCGAGACCTCCTCGCCGCGGGCAAATCTTGGAAGTCTTACGCCGAAGATCTTCCGTCAGTCGGCTACACCGGCGGCGATACAGGCCGTTACGCCGTCCGCCACAACCCGCTGGCGTACTTCACCGACGTGCAGAGCGATAACAAGCAAGCGCAAAACCTCGTACCTTTCAGTCAATTCGCTACCGATCGGAGCGCCGCAAACCTGCCCGATTATTCCTTCATCGTCCCGAATCTCTGTAATGACGCACACGACTGCTCGCTCGGCACAGCCGATACCTGGCTCAAGACCAACATCGACCCGCTCGTACAAAGCGCGCAGTTCCAGAAGGACGGCCTGCTCATCATTGTCTTCGATGAAGCCAATACCCTTGACTTCACTTCCGGCGGCGGCCACGTAGCGGCCGTCATCGTCAGTCCGCTGGCCAAACGCGGCTACAAGTCCATCGCTTTCTATCAACATCAGAGCGTTCTTCGCCTGGTGCTCGAAGGCCTCGGTGTGACTAAGCTGCCCGGTGATGCCGCCGCGGCACCAGTCATGTGGGAGTTTTTCAATACACCGTAGAGCAGCGTCTCCATCGAGCACAACTTCCGATAAAGCGCAAACCGGACATGTGCCCATAGGTGCCTCGATGAAGGCGGTATCGGGACAAGCAGACAATCTGCTACGTCAGTGTGCACAACGGAACAGACACGAATCCTCGCCGCGCCTAGCATCCTGTTGAAGTGTTCACATGCAACCTCAACCGCAGAAAAAAGTGGCCCGAGCATATAGAATCGAGGGAGCCATAGTTCTATATCGCCCGGCAGCTAGAAATCAGTTCCAAGCGGAAAGATCGCCCCTCCGTCCGGAGCCGTGGTGGAGTATGATCTTCGGCGCCCCGCTCCTTCTACGGACGCTGCTTCGTCTTGTCTTTGTCTGTCGCCATCGGCATAAGGGTCCTCCGATAACACTGCGCGAGTCACTTCCATCCAATCTCCCCGGATGCCGATCTA
>Ga0316624_10001190_pt1 | contig 10037 bp, 6 predicted proteins | sample OWC_Aug_N3_C1_D5_FD_207657 | JGI IMG/M metagenome (GOLD analysis project Ga0316624, IMG submission 207657) | Wetland soil microbial communities from Old Woman Creek delta, Ohio, United States - OWC_Aug_N3_C1_D5_A | ecosystem: Environmental > Terrestrial > Soil > Wetlands | place: USA: Ohio...
CACCCAATGCCTCAAGACGTTTACAGAGCTCTATCGTCTCCTCGATGGTCGTCCCGTCCGGTTCATAATCTATGCCGCTCACTCTCACACAGACAGGATAGTCGGGCCCAACCTGCCTTTTGATCTCCGCAATCACTTCCAGTAAGAAGCGCATTCGGTTTTCGTGCGAACCACCGTACCAGTCGGTGCGCTTGTTCGTTCGGGGAGAGAGGAAGTTCGAGATCAGATACCCGTGGCACGCGTGTATCTCCACCATGTCAAAATCTGCGGTCTGTGCCATTTTCGCAGCCTGGCCAAAAGATTTGACAACCTGCAGTATCTCTTCAAACGTCAGTACATCCGGTGCCGGACAGCCCATGGCGTAGATTTCCTCCCAGGGAACCGTTGAAGGGGCCTTCGGTCTGGCGAGCGTGAACCTCTGCCGGCCCGCGTGCGATATCTGGATTGCTGCTTTCGCCCCATTGGCCTGGATGGTCTGTGCGAGCAAGGAAAGCCCGGGAATATGGTCCACGCTGGAAATCCCCAGTTGACACGGCGAGGCCCTGCTGGCATCGTTGTCGATCCATGCGTACTCGACGATGATCATGCTGACCCCACCAGAAGCCACGTCTTTGTAATACCGAAGCATCCGTTCGGTAACGGAACCGTCCGGGTTGGCAAGCCCAGTATGCTGCGGAGCCTTGATGACCCGGTTCTTGAGCTGGATGCTTCCTATCCGTCCCGGCTCAAATAATTTAGGAAAATTAGTTTTCATGAACACCTTCCTCCTTATCCTTTCGTCTTAGTCTCGTTCAACTTCTCATGATGCCGAACTTCTCGATTCAGCTCGGACGACCTCAGCCGGCCGCCCGGATTTTGTTCTTTATTGCCTCATCATTTTATCTCATTCGATCGGAAACAGATCCACAAAACAATTTACCATGACGATCTCACAGTTTTAAAAATCTCTCCGTATTTAAATGATATATTTTTTCTTTATCACTATCACAGATCGGTGCTTCTCTCATGAATTTCAACGCTTCTTCACTTTCTTCGTAGGGGTAATCAACCGCAAAGGCTATCCGATCGGCTCCCAGGGCCAAGAAGGTACACATAAATGCAGGCTGGAAAGACATCCCACTGGTTGTGATAAGAAAATTTTCTTTAATATAGTCACTCGGTCTTCTCTCAAGGGGCGGTTTTTTCCCAACCCATTTCTTCAACCAGAAGAAGTCAATGCGATCCAGCCAGAAGGGCAACCCTTCACCCAGATGGCCTAAAATGATCTTCAGTTTTGGGTATCTATCGAAAAGACCGCTATAGACAAGGCGCATCGTGTGAAGTGCAACGTCCGCCGCATAGCCGAGGACTGGGCCAGCCAGTGCAAAACCGTACTTCTCATAGTACTTTAATATATCGGAAGGCGGAACTTCAGGATGGATATAGATCGGGACATCAAGTTTTTCCGCCATTTTAAAAATCGCCCAAAATTTCTGATCGTCGAGATATTCATGTCTCGCATGTGATTGTAATACCAATCCTTTTAGACCCAACTTTGTCACCGCTCTTTCCAGTTCTTTAGCTGCCTCGTCCGGGCTCTGGGGTGCCACGCAGGCCAGACCGATAAACCTGTCCGGGTGCTGTTGAACGACCCTCGACAATTCGTCATTGACTTTCTTGGACCAGTAGACCCCTTCATCCGGTTCAAAAAATTGCACATGGGGTCCGCTCAGGCTCAGAATCTGCATGTCGATGCCATGGGCATCCATGTGTTTGATTCTTTCCTCGCCGATATCCAGCAGCCGCTCTTCGAGCGCATAACTCCGAAACACAAACAGGACATCGTCATACCACATCTTCAGGCCGGTCTCCTCCGGAACTTCTCTAGGCACATCCTTTTTTGAACGCAAATGCTCTGCATATTCTCGTGTAAAGAAATGGCTCTCAAGGTCAATCACCTTCATCCGCTCCCTCCTACCCATCATTTATAGTTCTTACCCGACGTGAAAGTTTTCCCTTACATCTTCGGAGCTACGTCTCGCACACTGGCAGGTTCTTCCTTGACCACGTTCGCATACTTATAGACATCCGTCGTCGTATAAGTACTCCCGCTTTTGACAGCCTTCATAATATAGGCGTTTCCGATCCCAACCCTGTCGTTGTTGAAGGAGACCGGGCCCCACGGGGTTTTGAACTTGCCGTTCTTTAGCGCCTGCCGGAAGACCGATGGTGTGGTATCCCCTTTCGTAGATTGGATCGCTTGCAGGAGAATAGAGGTAGCCGCATACATCCCGCAGCCTTCGGCATAATAGGGATATTTTCCCTCTTTTTCCGTTCTGCCGCTGTGCAATTTAATCCATCGATCGACCCACTTCTTGACCTCAGGACCTTTGACATCCCCATCATAAGATGAACAACTGATCAAATTGAGGACTTTCTCTCCCATTTCAGCAATCTTTTGCTGCCCCAGGTCGGTCACCCCTCCCTGAACTAGCGGCATTTTGAATCCATACTGGCTGTATTGGTTCACGAATTGGATGGTATGGGCGGCCGTAAACCAAAATAGACAACAGTCAGCCGGTTTCATATTGCTGAAATAGGGTGCATAGTCCATTGTATTCATAGGTGTCCGCTGCCTCTGGATGATTTTACCCCCCTTACTCACGAACGCATCCATGGCACCCTGGAGATAATCTTCGGCAAATACAACATCGTCATGGATCACCGTGGCCGTCCTGTAACCCATCACGTCATAGGCATAGGCGCCGACAAAATATCCTGTCCCCCTATGGGTTCCATGATGCGAAAAGACATGATCCCCTACTTTCAACAAGGCGGGCATCAGATCCAGTATGCCCATATGCGGGATTCCATAAGGTTTTAAGAGCGCTGCCACCGGAAAGGCCGCGGACGCGGGAAGCGGGCCGATAAAGGCGTCCGCTTTGTCCACTTCCAGCAACTTCTTCGCTTTGTCTGCAGCGATCGTCGGGTCACTGGCAGAATCTTCACTGACCAGCTTGATCTCCCTGCCGCCCACTTTCCAGCCGAACTCATCGCAGGCAAGCTCTGCCCCTCTCAACATCCATGGGTTTACCTCGGCGCCAATCCCAGTAAAGCAGGCAAGGTTTCCTATGGTCACAGGCTTGGGCATTGACTGCGAGGAAGAAACACGCGGGGTTGATGTCAACAATGCTAATGTCATCAAGACAACGATGCCCAGTACGGAAAATGCTCCTTTTTTCATCATCACCTTCTACCTCCTCAAAGTGTTTGTCTTTTGAGTGTTTCTTTGGGTCGAGAGAGAGCCCAAATTTCAAACTGCCACGCCGATATACTTCGCTTTTACCTCGTCATTGGACCTTAATTGACCCGGCGTAGATTCATGCACGATCTTGCCGTTACTCAAGATATAAAGGTAGTCCGCCACCTTAAGGGCCATGGGCAGGTTCTGTTCCACCAATAAAATAGAAAACCCTTTTTGCTTTAGCTCGTAAATGATCTTGCCCACTTCCTTTACGATGAGCGGAGCTAATCCTTCTGATGGCTCATCCATTAAAACGAGCTGAGGGTTGGTCATTAAGGCACGTCCGATGGCCAGCATCTGCTGCTCCCCGCCGCTTAAATAGGTGCCACGGAAGCCGGATCTTTCCTTCAGTATTGGAAAGAGAGCGTAAACCTCATCCAGAGACCAATAACCCGGCTTGCCCGAACCTCGCGACGCCATGGTGAGATTCTCTGTAACGCTCAAAGAGGGGAAGATGTATCTCCCTTGGGGAACGAGACCGATTCCCAGTTTGGCGATTTTCTCGGGCGGGAGGGCAGTCGTGTCTTTTCCCCGATAGGATACTCTGCCTCGCCGCGGAGGCGTCAGCCCCATGATGGAGCGAATGGTTGTTGTTTTGCCCATACCATTACGGCCCAAAAGGGCCACCACAGAGCCCTCCGAAACCTGCAGGGAAATTCCGCGCAGGACATAGCTCTCGCCGTAATATGTATGTATGTCAAAGAGCTCTAACGTCATCCGCGCTGTCCTCGACCCCCATGTAGATTTCCCTCACTTTTACGTTACATTGAACGTCGTCAGGCGTTCCACTGCACAAAACTTCGCCATAATGGAGAACCAAAATGTGATCCGCAATCCCAAACACCAGGTCCATGTCATGAGCCACGATCAGAATAGTAATTGTCGGTCCCAGGTTACGAAGGATCGCTGAGACATCGACACTTTCCCCCGTGGTTAACCCAGCACTCGGCTCATCTAACAAAAGCAGTTTCGGCTCTAAGGCCAGACTCATGGCGATCTCCAGCCTCTTTTGCTCCCCATGAGAAAGGTCGCTTACCATGTCATCCTTCTTCTCCCACAGGTTTACGGATTTCAAATGCCTTTCTGCTTCACTGCCGTACGCGGTATAAGTCTTAAAAGACCGAAACATATGGCGACGAGAAGGTCTCATCCCATGAATGGCGAGGAGCAGGTTATTGAAAACGCTCATGCTCGGGAAAAGCGTGGAGGCTTGGAACGCCCGAGCTATGCCGAGATGGGCGCGTTTGTGGACAGGTAGCCCGGTGATGTCTTGCCCCATAAAATAGATGTGGCCAGAATTGGCTGAGTGCTGACCATTGACGACGTTTAAGAGGGTGGTCTTCCCTGCTCCATTCGGACCGATGATGGCCAGTCTCTCTCCGGTCTCAGCAGCAAAGGTTACATCCTTTAGCGCTTCGACCCCGCCGAAATTCTTTGAAAGCTCTTCAACTCGTAACGCTTCCATGGGTGAAGTCCATTCTTCTCCATAACTTCATCAAAGACACCCCAATCCCGTTTCTGAGAAACATGACTGCGATTACGAAGATCGCCCCCAGGATCAAGGGCCAGCGTTCAGGGATATAGATACTGGCAACGTATTCCAGGAGGATGACAACGATCGACCCTGCCACCGGTCCCCAGAATACCCGGGTACTGCCTATGATCACCATCAGGATAGCCATGGTCGAGGTTGTCATGCTGAGTTGGGGAGGCCCTACCACAACCAGGAAATAGCTGAACAGCACACCGCCTACTGCGGCAAAGATCCCTGCGATGATGAAAGCTAGGTATTTATAAAGCCAGGTATTATAACCCAGGGTGCGCATCTTTTTTTCATCATCACGAATGCCCTGCAGCGCATACCCGAAGGGGGAATTCACCAACCGATAGAGCAGAAAGAAACAGACGACTGCAACGATTAAGACGAGATAATAGTAGGTCATGGAGTCGACCGTCACACCCGGGATTCCCAGGTCTGGAAAGGGTGTACCGATGACACCATTGTCGCCCCCTGTGACGGACCGCCATACGGTGGAAATGGAAAACACGAGTTGCCCTAAGGCAAGGGTCACAAGCAAAAAATAGAGGCCAACGACCCGGAGAGCGATGATCCCGTAAATCGCCGCCAATACTCCGGCAGTGATCACGGCAATCAAACTCGCCACCCAGAAGTTTCCAATCCCCATTCGCACGATGAGGATCGTGGACGTGTATGCGCCGACCCCAAAGTATGTGGCGTGGCCAAGCGAGATAAGGCCCGCGTAGCCCCAGATCAGGTTTAAACTGAGAGCGAAAACGGAAAAAATTACGATTTTGGTAATCATACTTTGAAGATACCGGGGCATCAAAGGCGGCAACACCACAAATGCCAATAAACAGATAAAATAAGGGCCGTATTTGACAAGGAACCCGCGAGGATTATAAAGGGTAATCGACGAGATGGGACTCGGATGGGTGCCTTCTATATTCCGGCTTCTCCCCAAAATTCCCGAGGGTTTGATCAGCAGCATCAGGATGAGGACCAAATACATGGTGAACATGGCAAGGGTCGGGAAAAATGCCTTGCCGAAGGCATCCACAAGCCCGATGATGAGGGCCCCAATGAGGGTTCCAAGAACGGAGCCGGGTCCCCCAACAACGACGACGATCAGCGCGTAAAGAAGGATATCCAGGGCCATGGATTGGAAAACGCCGATCAGGGGGGTGGCCACGCTTCCTGCAAAACCTCCTACGAGTGAGCCCAAGGCAAATACGGCGCTGCAGGTGAGGCCGTAATTGATGCCGAGAGCCCTTGTCATTTCCTTATTGTCCATACCCGCGCGGACAATGGACCCGATTCGCGTCTTCTCGACAAGCCACCAGAGAGCGATGAATGCGATCGCTCCCATGCCGATCAGAAAAATCCGGTAAAATGGGAAGGCGTAATCCCCAATGGATATTCTCCAAGTCAGCAAAGGCGGGGTATCAAAAAGTTGCACCCGGCCGCCATAGATCCAAAGGGCCACATTGCCAATGATGTAAACCAGACCTAACGTGAGCAGCACCTGGTTGTCCAACTGTTGATAGAGACGGGACAAAAATAACCGCTCGATGATGAGGCCGAAGATTCCGGCCCCGATGCTGCCGAGCGCGATCGCAAGCCAAAAACTTCCTCCCGCGTTTGCTGTGCTCAGGGCGACGAAACCGCCGATCATGAATAAGGCGCCATGAGCCAAGTTTAGAATGCCCATGACACCAAGTGTAATGGATAGTCCCATTGCTAAAAGGAAGAGAATCATCCCGAAGGAAATTCCGTTTAGCAGGTTTATGGTGAGTAGGTCCATCGTGAGATCTGGATTTGCTGCAATCCAAATCCCCCCAGTCCCTTTTCTAAAGGGCGCTGGGGGGATTACTAAGACAGTAGTCAGGTTTACATCTTGGGGGCCGCATCTTTGTCTTTTGCAGGTTCGTCACGGAGGACATTCTCGTACTTATAAACATCCGTTCGAGTGTATTGGTTGCCCTCTTTCACCACTTTTAGGATGTAGGTATTCCCGATGCCGACCTGACCATTATTGAACGTCACCTGACCCCACGGGGTCTTGAATTTCCCCGTATGCAAGGCCTTCCGAAAAGCAGCCGGGGTGGTATCCCCTTTGGCCTGCTCGATGGCCTGGAGAAGGATCGACGTGGCGGCGTACATGGCGGCTCCCTCTGAGTAATAAGGATATCGCCCGTCCTTCTCTGCTCTATTCCCATTGAGCTTAACCCATCGGTCCACCCATTTCTTAACTTCAGGCCCCTTAATATAGGCGTCATACGGATTGCAGCTGATGATATTAAGCGCTTTATCTTTCAGTTCCATCAGATTTTGCAATCCAAGAACATTTACCCCGCCCTGGACCATGGGCATTTTGAAGCCGTACTGATTGAACTGATTGATGAATTGGACAGCATGGAAAGGTATGAACCAGAACAAACAGCAATCTGCCTGCTTCATCGATGTAAGGTAGGGCGCATAATCCACTGTGTTCATCGGGGTCCGCTGCCGCTGAATGATCTTGCCCCCTCTGCTTACAAACCCATCCATGGCGCCCTGGGTGTACTCTTCTGCGAAGATGATGTCATCATGGATGACCGTAGCGGTCCGATAGCCCATAACATCGTAAGCATAGGTTCCCACAAAGTACCCGGTCCCTCTCTGGGTGCCACTGTGGGCAAAAACATGATTCCCTATGGCTACCAGTGCCGCCGGGAAATCCATGATACTCATCAGCGGGATTCCCATCGGTTTTAACAGTGTGGCTACGGGAAACGCGGCTGCGGCCGGAAGCGGACCGATAAGGGCCTCGGCCTTGTCTACTTCCAAAAGTTTTTTTGTTTTGTCCGCGGCCACGGTCGGATCGCTGGCTGAATCTTCACTTACCAGCTTAATTTCTCTCCCGGCAACTTTCCCCCCGAACTCGCTGATGGCAAGTTCTGCGCCTCTCAACATCCATGGATTGGTATCGGCGTCCCTTCCGGTAAAGACGCCAAGGTTGCCGATGACGACAGGTTTGCCCTTGGTCTGGGAAGAAGGAACGCCTGGTGTCAAGGCTAATAAGGCTAATGTTAAGACGAGAACGATGCCCAATACAGAGAATGCTCCTTTTTTCTTCATCACATCCGCCCTCCTTTAACTTTTCTGTTTTTCATATTCCTTGTTTTAGCCGTGCTTTTTTTGTCGTAGCCAAGATCACCTCCCTCCCATTATCTTTGTCATTCCTGGATCTCTTTCCTGGGCCCCGGATGATCGTATCTTTTTTACCACATTTCGCTGCTTTGTCAAAATGAAAAACGATCTTTCAAAATGGGGCCGTTGCAAGCCGGGAGGTGTAATCAGCACGCATCTATCTGGATGAGTTCAATGCCTCGGGGTCGTCCAACTCTAACTCGTCTAATCCTAATTCTCTCCAGGTCTCGGGATAAGGCTTGCCATTTCTCAGGTCCCATCCCATTTCAGCGAAATAACTTTCCTTCATCGTCCCAAAATCGATCTTCTGTCGAGCCGAAACCCCCACACCCAGAGGTTGCACCAATCGTTCCGGCAGGCGAAAAGCATCCGGCGCGATTCCCTCCCGGGCATTGAAAGCCTGTCTTAAGGTCAGAATCCTCTTGCCGGCCCTCAAGGCTTCGGACCAATCCATCTCCCATCCCGTTACAGCACTGACGTACTCGGCGGCGGGAACGGTGCTGCCCAACAAAAGCAGGGCGCAAAGACCCGCTGAACTATAAAATTGAAAAAATTGGGCACCGAGTGCAAGCATAGGACCCTTTCTTCCATAGTCTCCGTAGCGGTCGAGAGGCGGTGTCGATAGAACCCGATCATCACCGAGCGCTCCTCCCTGTTCAAGCGTCTGGGTCCCTGAAGATTCCATGTGGCGACCCGGGTTCGCATCGGCAAAATAACCGGTCCCCTGTGCCGGACTTGTTCTCGGATCATGATAGGGAAGCGCCTGACCGCAAACGTGCATGGCCCATTCTCCAGCCCCCCTCCCGATTCGCTCGGCAGCAGCCCTGGGGCCATCGGCCAGAAGAGCGCCGAACCCGTCCCTCCGTCCAATCTTCTCCGTCAGAGAGACAATGGCTTCCGCATTGCCCCACGACAGATCCAGTCCACCCGTATCCTTCTTTCCGACCAAACCTTTCCCATAGCATTCCATGGCGAAGGCAATCAGATTTCCGACCGCGATCGTATCCATTCCATAGAGATTACAAATTTCGTTTGCCCGAATCACCGCTTCAATGTTGTCATTGGAACAATTCGTCCCAAAAGAAGCCAAGGTTTCATATTCAGGCCGGTGAACCTCTCCCTCTGTCGCAAACTTCCCCTTTTCTACCCTCACCATCGCCCCACATCTCACCACACAGGAGTGGCAGCCATACCTTTTCAGCTTGAAGGGTTCCATATTCACTGAATCCAGATTTGTGCAGGAGGGCATGAACTCTGTGCCGTGAAGCGTCCAGTTCTTTATGGCAGAGTCGCCGATGCTCACCAGGAAGCTAAGTCCTCCGCCGGTCCCGTGAGCCGACAGCCTTTGTTGAAAATCACTATCCTTGAACAGCTTGAAATAGGTTTTTTGAACTTCTTGCAGTCTTTTCTGGTGCGCCACCCCTACGCTATCTTTTCCACGGACAACAACCGCCTTGAGCCGTTTGGAACCCATGACCGCCCCTACTCCGGACCTTGCAGCGGTTCGACCGTTTTCGTTCACAATGCCGGAAATCAACGACTTTAACTCCCCTGAGGGGCCGATACAGGCTACCTTGATTTTCTCATCCCCGATCTCCTTTTTTAGCATTTCTTCTGTCTCCCGCGTATTCTTCCCCCAGAGATCGGATGCATCCCTCAATTCGGCTTTACCCTCAACGATGTGAAGAGATACGGGCTCTTTTGCCATGCCTTTAATGAACACCGCATCGTATCCGGCATACTTAAGTTCCGGCCCCCAGTATCCACCAGAATTGGAATCCGCCCAGGCGCTTGTCAGAGGAGATTTACAAACGACCGTAAATCTACCACTTCCTGGAACGGAGGTTCCCGTAAGAGGACCGGTCACAAATCCTAAGATATTATCCTGACCCAGAGGATCGCTTCCCGGCTTCATCGTTTCATAAAGGAATCGTGCTCCCAGGCCCGTTCCTCCGATAAATTTTCTGTAAGTTTCCTCAGAAGGGTTCACTGCTTCGATTTTTCCCTCTGACAAATCGACAGACAAAATCTTTCCGCGATATC
>Ga0316624_10001191_pt1 | contig 10037 bp, 10 predicted proteins | sample OWC_Aug_N3_C1_D5_FD_207657 | JGI IMG/M metagenome (GOLD analysis project Ga0316624, IMG submission 207657) | Wetland soil microbial communities from Old Woman Creek delta, Ohio, United States - OWC_Aug_N3_C1_D5_A | ecosystem: Environmental > Terrestrial > Soil > Wetlands | place: USA: Ohio...
CGTCATTACTTCAGTCAGAGCAGCATGCAGCGGCTCAACTCGACCATCTTGGAACCGACCCAAGCCGGGCCGCGTCTGGCGCCCGTCCGGTAAGCCAGATGGAGGTGGCGGGGCGGGCTGACCTGCCTCAGGCTCTTCCCTTCGGCCACCCTGTGAAGGTGTTCTCGCGCGCACACCCCGCGCGCTGCGCTCCACCTTGACAGGAGACCCGGCCTCCGGGAAGTCGCGCTGGGCAGGTCAGCCGCCCGCGAGCCAACTCACTGCCGGCCAGAAACATGGGACTGGACGGCTTGGAGATCGACGACACGAGGCTTGTTCAAATCGACAGACCCAGCCGAGCGCCCGGCATTTTTACACCATTGACAGAGACACTAACACAAATTCAGCGGTGCAAAGCCAGAACTTCCAGGCCCCATGACGACATTTCCCCAAACAATCATTCGGAAATGTCTTCAAGGGTACCGCAGCTAGTCAAAATCAGCTGCAACCAAAATGCTCGTTCCACTCTCACGTACGAGAATTATCAACCACGGATAGAGGCTGTACCGGGCTGTGGGAGTACCCGTCTGCTGGCAGAAAAACGCGATCGCCAGGTTCGATATTCGGAGGTATAATATTGTGTACACACTTGTGTACACAAGGAGATGTCCTATGCAATCCATCGGCATTCGAGAGCTCAAAGAACATACCAGCCAGGTTCTCCGACGGGTACGGGAAAAGGGCCAGTCGCTGCAAGTGACCTACCGCGGACAAGTCATTGCCCTGATTTTGCCCGCCCCATCTTCCAAGCCCAAGGCGAAAGACCTGGAGACCTATTGGACCGACCTGGACCAACTGTCCGCCGAGATCGGCGCGCATTGGCCGGCGGGTGTTTCGGCCGCGGACGCAGTCCGCGAAGGTCGGCGCGAGCTATGAAGGCCGCATCCACTTCAACCACAGTGGCGGTAGTGGATGCCAGTGTCTGGGTCAGCCGGTTAGTCTCAGCGGACGTGCATCATCCCCTTAGTCAAACGTGGCTGGAATCCTTCGTCAGCAGTGGTGGACAATGTGTAGCGCCGGTCTTGCTGTTGGCCGAAGTCGCGGGGGCAATCTCTCGGCGGACAACTGAAGCACGCCTGGGCCAAGCGGCATTGCAGATGTTGTTGCGCCTGCCAGCCCTGCGCGTTGTGAGTGTGGAACGGCGGTTGGGCATGAGTGCCGCTCAATTGGCGGCAGACCTCGGACTACGCGGAGCTGATGCCGTCTATGTTGCTTTGGCCCAGCAGTTGAAAGTGCCCTTAGTCACGTGGGATCAAGAACAGCTTGACCGAACCAGCAGCGTCATTACCGCACGCCAGCCGACGTAGCGACCGGATAGCGCAGGCAGAATTGGGCTCAAATCGCTGGTCGTGTCTGAGGCGATTTGTTTGCGGATGCAGCGGCCACGCCAAATCCGCGAACAAATCACTTGAATGCAAATTGATACCTTGAGTCACTTAGCCAAATCGTGCTATACTCATACTCGGAATTCAAATTGGCGCGTTTTCGTCGACGAAAATCCCAGAAAAAGTATCACCCCTGACCTCATGGTTCGGCAAAATTGCTGTCCACATGGTTCCCTAAAACAGGGAGCCATGAGGTCAACGGTTGAGGACAAGGTAATTTTAGTTCGGGACCGTGAGGTCGGAGGTTCAAATCCTCTCGCCCCGACTCTACGTCACACGGTTAGCGGAAATCGCTAACCGTGTGACGTCCGGTTACCCAATCTCCCCCCATTCGCACAACCTCGGACCACATGGTCCTTATCCGTGTGGCAGCAAAAATCACCCCTGACCCGTATACTCGGAATTCAATCCGGCTTTACTCGGTATTCATTCCCGAAGCGGAGACCTCATGGTTCGCAAGACCAATCCAGTCAGACAAGTCTATTCTGGCGGGGGGCGTTCGCCTCAAGAACGCCATCGGCCTAGCCAGCCTCTTCCGCGGCGTGTGGGTCTGCGTGTTCCACACTCGTCGGGTCCCCTCCAAACAATTTCTGGGGAACAGAAAAAGAAAGATCACCAAACTCCGCAATTGCCAAGGCGCGGTGTCTTGATTTAATGCTCAGGTTCGATGGTAACTATTCTTTGCTTCTCAGTTCTGTGCCGTGCTGTCCCCCTGAAGTCCAACAGTCCCTGACCACGTCGAGCCCCTTTGAAGTGAAAGTGCGGAGACGGAAACAGTAATACCAACACTCCACAACTGATCGGTAATCCAGTGTCGGTTCATGCGGCGGTTGCCGCCCACGCTTGCGGATTCTGACAGCGCACGGATCTTTCGATACTTGGACTGAGGGAGCACCCGCCTGGGCACCAACCCAAGGCTTGGGAACCGCTGGGGGGAAGTGTAATATAATGAATGCCAGCGTGCCTAGCCGCACATAGACGATCACAAATAGCACATCTCACTCCCGCAAAAGACTTGGGCGAGGTGCTGAATGCCAATGCTTGCCATAAGTCAATTCCGCCACCATAGGCTGTTTGAAGGGCTTTCTGAGGCAGAACTAATCTGCCTGGCCAATAACCTGGAGAAGCGCATCTTCGCCAAGCACGCCTATATTTTCCATCCGGGCAGTCCTGGCCACAGCCTCTACTTGGTCGAATCTGGTCAGGTGCGCAGCTTCATCTCTGACGCAACCGGCCACGAAATCTCGCTCGACCTCATCGGCCCAGGCGCTACCTTTGGCTTGGTGGGTCTCCTCGATGACGGCGTGCGTTCGACAGGTGCCATTGCGCAGCAGATGACGGTAGTGTTGCGCCTCTCCGGGCCTGACCTAATGCACTGCCTGGACGCCTGCCCCCTGTTTACTCGGAATCTGCTGACGGCCATGTCGGTCAGGCTGCGAAACTTGACTGACTATGCTTCCGCCCTGACCTGCCTCGACGTCACTGGCCGGCTCGCCGCCGTCATCTTGCGACTGGCGGGCACAGACGACGACAGTGACAACGGCGGCGAATTCGAACTTTCCCTGACTCAAACCGAGCTGGCAAGCTGGGTAGCGGCGAGTCGAGGCCGTGTGAACCGCGCCCTGCATGCTTTGTGCAAGCGGGGCATGCTTCAATTGACCGGCCAGAAGCTCGTCATCCTCGACCGCCGCGGGCTCAAGCGGCTGGTAGAGGGGAGTACTCTCGCCGAGGGATAACACAGGGCACAGCTATAATGTAACCCACGGCACCGACAGCCGGCGGTGCCTGATCTATGATTATTCTAATCCTGAGGTTCTTCCACTAGGGCTCCTCTATCTCGCCCACAGAAAGGAAAACCACCATGTCTAGGGAAGCCGTTGAATCCCTCATTGGCAAAGCCATCCGCGATACCGAGTTCCGCAAGGCGCTGTTTGCCGACCCCGAGAAGGCCCTGGCCGGCTACGACCTGAGCGAAACCGAGAAGGCGCAGCTCAGAAGCCTGGACAGTGAGACCCTCGACGCCATGAGCAACACCGTGGATGCCCGGATATCCAAGAACGCCTGGCCGACGAAACACGTGATGCCATCATAGGCGCATGCGGGGTATCCAGGCCCAGCGGATTTTGCCGACTCAGCCCCAATGACACCTGCTCCGTTGCCTGCGGCCGCCCCGCTCCAGCCTGCCTGGCAGTCTGCCGTTTTGCCGAACGGTTTGCGCCTGATCACCCTGGCTCGATCGGGCACACCCACTGTGGCGGTCCGCGTGTACGTGCGGGCGGGCAGCCGATATGATGTGGCCGAGACCGCCGAGTCTTCGGGCCTGGCGCATCTGACGGAACACCTGCTCTTCAAGCGTACTCGCTTCCGGCGCCAGCAGGAACTTTTCGCCGCCCTCGAACGGCTGGGAGGCACGCTAGAAGCCGGCACGGCCAAGGAATATACGAACTTTGACGCGGTCACCCGGCCCCAGCACTGGCCGATGGCGTTCGACGTTTTGGCCGAAGTCCTGACCGCGCCGGCACTGCTAGAAGAAGACCTGTGGGCCGAAATGCTGGTCGTCGTCGAAGAGATGCGCCGGGCGCAGGAGCGTGAGAGTTGGCTGCTCGACGTCTTTGCCCAGACGCTTTGGCGCCTCCATCCGCTCCGCCAGCCCGTCATGGGCACGCTGGCCGGCCTGCGAAACATTCAGCCCCAAGCGCTGTGGGCTTTCTACCGCGAGCGCTATGTGGCCGGCAACATGGTGCTAGTGGTGTGCGGCGATATTGAGCCGGAGGCCGTGGCGCAGTTGGCGGCAGAGAAGTTTGCGGCGCTGCCCCCGGGCCCAGCCCAGCCGCCCCCCCTGGCTCACGAACCGCCGCTGGTTGAAACGCGGACAGCGCACCTCCGCCGGGACACCCTTCAAACGCACCTGTGCCTGGGCGTCCCCACTGTGGGCATGGCGCATGCCGACCGAAGCGCCCTCAAGGTCATTGAACTGGTGTTAGGCATGGGCGGTAGCGCCCGCCTCCACCAGCGCCTGCGTGAGACGGAGCAATTGGCCTACGCAGTCAATACGCTCACGGCCCCCTATGAAGACGCCGGGTTTCTCGCGGTGCAGGCCGCTTGCGCTCCCGAGAACGTGCCCCGGGTGCGGCAGGCCATTTTGGAGGAGTGGGACAAGCTCTGCCAGAAGGCGGTGGATAACGCTGAGCTGAGCGCCGCCCAGGGCAACTACTTGGGCACCGTAGCCCGGCGCTTCGAGACCAACCTGGCCCTGGCCGGCATCTTCGGCGTGGAGAGCCTGCTGGGCCAGGTGGAATCTCTGGAGGCCGCGGCCGCGCGCATAGAGGCCGTCACCGCCGCCGATGTGCTGCGGGTAGCCCAGACGCACCTGACTTCGGACCGGCATGTGGCCGTGATGCTGGGGCCAAAGGCGTAGGCAACCAGCGCCGAGGATCACAGTTCCCTGCCCTTTGGCAGCCGCCCGGCCGTGGCGAAAGACCTGTAACCCACGGCACAGCCAGACTGTAACCTACGGCATAGACAACCGGTGGTGCCTGATCTATGCTTGTTCTAGGCCTGAGACCCTTCCAGTCAAGGCACTTCTATCTCACCTCACAGAAAGGAAAACCGCGATGTCTAAAGAAGCCGTTGAATCCGTCATTGGTAAAGCCATCCTCGATGCCGAGTTCCGCAAGGCGCTGTTTGCCGACCCGGAGAAGGCCCTGGCTGGCTTCGACCTGAGCGAAACCGAGAAGGCGCAGCTCAAAGGCCTCGACAGCGAGACCCTGGATGCCATGGGCAACACCCTCGATGCCCGTGTATCCAAATTGAGTGTTCAAATGCGCCAAGTGCGTCGGGCATGACGCCCGAGCAACACCCGTGGATGCCCGCGTATCCAAGCCACCAGGAAGGTAGCCGCACGTTGTTGGCTAAATTGTGGGCCATCGTCGCTTTGGCCAAGCCAATCGCGTCTCGCTCCTCGACGATCGGCTCACCCCCCTCTGGACCTGGCTCTTGCAGCAGTTGTGTGCCCGAACGGAAAAGCGGAGCCGGGAAACTCCAGCTCCGCAGAAAGGAAAACCGCGATGTCTAAAGAAGCCGTTGAATCCGTCATTGGTAAAGCCATCCTCGATGCCGAGTTCCGCAAAGCGCTGTTTGCCGACCCGGAGAAGGCCCTGGCTGGCTTCGACCTGAGCGAAACCGAGAAGGCGCAGCTCAAAGGCCTCGACAGCGAGACCGTCGACGCCATGAGCCGTACCCTGGATGCCCGGGCATCCAAGAGCGTCGCAGGGGCTTTTACGTACAAAAGGATGCCTTGACCGGTCAAATTCTAAAGCCTTTAGGTAACTTGGGGCCAAGTTTTCCTCTCTGACCGTTCGACGCTCTGTCCGTGCTGAAGGCTTTGCTGCCGATCTATGCACCGCCCGATGGATGCGCGCAGCTCGAAGAGTTCATTCACAACGGTGCCGGGCCGGAAGTAGCTCAACAGCCTGCTGCCTCACGACTTCGGACATTGCTTCAGGCCGCGTTTCCTTGACCCATTGGTCCTAGGCAGGGCGGGCCGCGCCGGGCGAGGCAGGCTTGCACGAGCCTAATCCCTTTCATACCCTTCATGACCGACGTCTTGCTGTGTTCTATGCCCTTTGGCCTCGTCGTTGCTCCTTCTCTAGCGCTGAGCCTTCTCAAGGCCATCCTGGCGGAGGCGAGGTATTCGGCCAAGGTCGGCTATTTCTCGCTGGGGTTTGCTGAGCAAATTAGCTATGGCGCTTATCAGGACCTTTTGGGACGCAGCAATCCTTACCAGGGACTGGGCGACTGGCTGTTTGCCGCCGCGGTCTTTGACCCCCTCCCCCGGCCCGCCGACGACTATGTGGAGCAGATCCTCCGCGCCCCCTCGCCCGCGCTGAGCGGATATGTCCCGCCTCTAATGGACTGGGTGATCGAATTGGCCCTCGCCGTGCGCAAACAGGTGGAGCCCTTTCTCGACCGCTGCCTGCAGGCCGTGGCGCAGGAGGCCCCACGCCTCGTGGGCTTTTCCTGCCTGCACCAACAACGGCTCGCTTCACTGGCGCTGGCGAAGCGCATCAAGGCCCGTTGGCCGCAAACGTTCACACTGTTCGGCGGCACCGATTGCGAAGGCCAGCCGGGCGCTGAGCTGGTCCGCCAGTTTCCGTTTGTGGACGCCGTGGTCTCCGGGCCCGGCGAGGTGGTGCTCCCCCAGATCGTGCGCCGGGTACTCGCCGGCCAAGCCGTCACCGGCCTCCCCGGAGTCTACTCCCGCGCTGATCCGCTCCCGCCTCTGGCCCAGACTGCTTATCCGAACGCGCCCGCGCCGGCTCACCTCGACCAGAATCCCTATCCCAACTTCGACGACTACTTCGACCAACTCAAGGCGTCGAGGCTCTCTCTCCCGCTTTTCCCTGATCTGCCGCTCGAAACCTCGCGGGGCTGCTGGTGGGGGCAGAAACGCCAGTGCACCTTTTGCAGCTTCAGCAACGCCAACGTCGCCTATTCCGCCAAATCCCCCGAGCGCGCCCTGGCCGAAGTGGAATACTTCGCCGGCAAATATCCCGGCCAGGCGATGGTCATGGCCGACAGCGTGCTTGACGAAGCCTATTTTCAGGAGGTCTTGCCCGCCCTGGCAAAGCGCCGCCTCGGGGCCAAGTTGTTTTATGCAGTCCGGGCCACCCTCCGCCGCGATCAATTCGCCCTGTTGCGCGACTGCGGGGTGACGAGGATTCAACCGGGCATCGAGAGCCTCAGCACCGACGTGCTGCGCCGCATGCACAAGGGCACGACCCTCTTTCACAACCTCCAATGTCTCAAGTGGGCCCGGGAGTTTGGCCTGGAGGTGACCTGGAATTTGCTGTACGGGTTGCCCGGTGAACCGCCCGAGGCCTATCCCCGCATGGCCGAGCTTGTGCCTCTGCTGACCCACCTGCCTTCGCCGCTATGGATGGGGCCGGTTCATATTGAGCGCTTCAGCCCGCTGTTCGACCGGGCCCAACACTTTGGGCTCAAAGACCTCCGGTCACCGCCCGCCTATGCCTACATTTTCCCGTTTGACGCCGAGGTGCTAACCAACTTGTCCTCGCGCTTCATATATGCGGATCAGGACTTCCGGCCGGTTGAGGCGTACACCCGCGGCCTGCGCCTCGCCGTCGAGACCTGGCAGCAGGTTTACCCGCACACTTCGTTCTTGATGTGGGACGATGGCGAATGCCTACACCTCCGCGATCAGCGCCCTGCCGCTGTAGTCAAGCAGACCACCCTCAAGGGGCTCCAACGGCGGCTCTACCTGGCCTGCGACGAAGCGCAATCGTTATCCCAGTTGAAGCGGTTCGTGGTGGCCCAAACCGGTCAGGGAACAGCGCTGAATGAAGTCGAGGGCCTGCTCCAGCCCCTGGTGGCCCAGAAATTTATGCTCCGGGAAGGGCAGCGCTTTCTCAGCTTGGCCATTCCCGCTTCGCCCGGTGATGAGTGACCCGATAGCCGGCCGGGCGCGGCAAAAGAAGTGTGCCCCAGAGCACAGCCAGACTGTAACCCACGGTATAGACAACCGGTGGCGCCTGATCTATGATTGTTTTTGGCCTGAGACCCTCCCAGTCAGGGCACTTCTATGTCACCCACAGAAAGGAAAACCGCCATGTCCAAAGAAGCCGTCGAATCCGTCATTGGCAAAGCCATGCTCGACGCCGAGTTCCGCAAGGCGCTGTTTGCCGACCCCGAGAAGGCTTTGGCCGGCTTGGACCTAACCGAGACCGAGAAGGCGCAGCTCAAAGGCCTCGACGCCGAGACCCTGACCAACATGAGCCGCACCCTGGATGCCCGGGTATCCAAGACATTTCGCCGCATCACGTGAGCAGCCTCGCGTGCGGGCTTCACTGCCAGGCTCTGCTCAGCACGCGAGATGTGTGTGATCCTGATAGCTCTTCTGCGACGAGGCTCGGCCGGAAGTAACCCAAGAGCCGGCTGCCTCGCGATGTCAGACGTGGCTTCAGCCCGGCGCTTCCTTGACCCACTGGTGCTGGCCAGGGCGGGTGGTGCCGGGCCAGGCAGGCTGCGACAAGCCTAGTCCATTTGACACACTTCATGACTGATGTCTTGCTGTGTTCCATGCCTTTTGGCCCCATCACCGCTCCTTCGTTGGGGCTAAGCTTACTCAAGGCCACCCTGGCAGAGACGGTGTGTTCGGCCAAAATCCGCTATTTCTCGGTGCGGTTCGCTGAGCAGATTAGCTATGGCGCTTACCAGGACATCCTACTGCGCAGCAATCCCTACCAGGAATTGTGTGATTGGCTGTTTGCCGCCGCGGTCTTTGACCCGCTTCCCATGCCCGTCGGGGATTACGTGGCGCAGATCCTTCGCGCCCCTTCGTCCACGCTGCTCCCGTATGTCCCCCCTGTGCCCGAGTGGATCATCGAGCTGGCCCTGGCCGTGCGCAGGCAAGTGGAGCCCTTCCTCGACCGCTGCCTGGAGGTCGTGGCGCAGGAGGCCCCGCGCGTGGTGGGCTTCTCCTGCCTGTTCCACCAACGCCTCGCTTCCCTGGCGCTGGCGAAGCGCATCAAGGCCCGCTGGCCGCAAACGTTCACGCTGTTCGGCGGCCCCGATTGCGAAGGTCCTCAGGGCGCGGAGCTGCTCCGCCAATTTCCGTGTGTGGACGCCGTGGTCTCCGGGCCCGGCGAGGGGGTTCTCCCCCAGATCATGCGCCAGGTATTCGGCGGCCAGGCCGTCACCGGCCTCCCCGGCGTCTACTCTCGCGCCGATCCGCTCCCGCCACCCGACTGCACGGCTTATCCCAACGCGCCCGCCCCGGCTCACCTGGACCAGAATCCCTATCCCGACTTCGACGACTATTTCGACCAGCTCAAGACGTCGGGGCTCTCCCTCCCATTTTCCCCTTACCTGCCGCTCGAAACCTCGCGGGGCTGCTGGTGGGGGCAGAAGAGCCAATGCACCTTTTGCAGCTTCGGCGGCGCCAATATGGCTTTTTCCGCCAAATCCCCCAGGCGCGCCCTGGCTGAACTGGAATACTTCGCCGGAAAATATCCCGAGCGGAACATTGTCATGGCCGACGGCGTGCTCGACGAGGCCTATTTCCGGGAGGTCTTGCCGGCTCTGGCGAAGCGTCGCCTCGGCGCCCGGTTGTTCTATGAAGTCCGGGCTACCCTCTCCCGCGACCAGTTTGCCCTGTTGCACGATAGTGGGGTGACGAGCATTCAGGTGGGCATTGAGAGCCTCAGCACCGAAGTGCTGCGCTGCATGCGCAAGGGCACCACCCTCTTACAGAACGTCCAAGCTCTCAAGTGGGCCGAAGAATTCGGGCTGGAGGTGTTCTGGAATTTGCTGTACGGGTTGCCCAGCGAGCCGCGCGGGGCCTACCCTAGCATGGCCGAGCTAGTGCCTCTGCTGACCCACCTGCCTCCGCCGTCTATGATGGGGGCCATTGAGATTGAGCGCTTCAGCCCGCTGTTCGACCAAGCTCAACACTTTGGGCTTAGGGATCTTCGGCCACCGCCTGCGTATGCCTACATTTTCCCGTTTGACGCCAGGGCGCTAGCCAATCTCACCTCGTGTTTCACCTATGCGGAGCAGGACTTCCAGCCGGTTGAAGATTACACCCGGGACCTG
>Ga0316624_10001192_pt1 | contig 10034 bp, 9 predicted proteins | sample OWC_Aug_N3_C1_D5_FD_207657 | JGI IMG/M metagenome (GOLD analysis project Ga0316624, IMG submission 207657) | Wetland soil microbial communities from Old Woman Creek delta, Ohio, United States - OWC_Aug_N3_C1_D5_A | ecosystem: Environmental > Terrestrial > Soil > Wetlands | place: USA: Ohio...
GTACCTGGAATGCATCGTGCGCTTGAAGGTCACACGTAGTCATACCGTGCGACTGTCAGAATGACTCCCAGGTCACTCGTGCCGAAAAATCAATTCGTTCATGCGGCCTTCGTGCCGACACAGAGGACAGCTCCTGCGTAGCCTCTGGTTTCGCGTTTCCTCATCAATACATCCTTCAGCCGTCCTATGGGTATCATTCGTCTTCGGAAGTTGCCGTTCCTGAGCATATCCCACCCGACTCGGCCAATCATGCGAAGCAGCTTCGCAGTTCCTCCAACTGCGTTCCTAGTCTCACGACTACTGTATCTGTAGTCGACTACCTCTTGACTTATGTCCTCCAGTCCCGCCTCAGCGAAGTACGTTCGCCATTCAGACATGGTTGGGATCTTGAATGGAAGCCCGACAGCCTGCTCGAACCCCTCTAGTACCTTCTCAATCTTCGGCCTTACCGCTGCGGGTATCTCGTCAGCGAGAAAGAGCTCATTCACGCCGAGTCGTCCAGCGGGACGGAGCACTCTTGCGAACTCATGGAGGACACGAGGCTTCTCCAGAAAGACTGACACGAACTCGGTCATCAACACATCAAACTCACCATCACGGAAATCCAGCTGGTACGCATTGCCCTGTTGGAACTCAACATGGTCTTCGAGACCCCACTCGGCAGCTCTCTTCTGCGCACCATCGATCATGTCGCTTGAGATGTCCACCCCTACCAGATGACACCCCGTGTTCTTCGCGATCCTGCAGGCACTGTATCCGGTACCGCAACCCACAACCAGCACTCGCATGTTGCTGTCGATGGCAAGCAACTCCGCAATCCGGTCTGACGCATTCAGACCACCCCAATGGAAGTAGGGTATGCCGATTGCTGCCGCGTAATCATAGTATCCCATTTCATCCAGCTTTCGATGCTCTGACACCTCGTACACCACCTTCTAGACCTGCAGTACAGCGCTCAGCCTCTGCTGATTTCTCTTATAGGTTTCCTTCAGTGCTTGCGCATCTGGCATTACGCCTTCGTGCCAATCGCCAAGACGGCGTTTCTTGCCTGATGTATGACTCCGGTCCTCTTGTATCGGTGGAGCATATCGAAGGCGTGCTCTCTCAGTGAGTCGACCGTCACCACACCGGTCTTCTCCAGGTCCTCCATCACTTCTTTCCAATCGCCGTCGGCCGATGATGTCCACCACTCACTCTCTGAAGCATACACCTTGTCGTAGTTCTCAATCAACGTCGTGATATCGACGAAGCCGGCATTTGACAGGATGGCCTGCCACCCCTCGGCTGTCTCTCTGTGGGACCAGCCCCGGATTCCCTTGCGATGGGGCGAGTCCGATGGCAGATATTCATACAGCAGGTCTCTCAGTATCTCGTCCTCTTCATGCACCGCCCATCCGGTGATTCCAACTCGGCCCCCACTCCTGAGTACTCGGTGAATCTCTGACATGATCTGGTCATTACTGATTGGCTTACAGCTGTCGAAGTCAAAGTAGTCGTCCCACCCGATGAACCCCGATATGACGAAGTCGAACGAGTCATCCTCGAAGTTCATCTTCCTCGCATCCATGTAGAGCAGCTTGGCATTCGACACGCCGCATCTATCAATCTCTGCGGACGTGCGCTCGAAACAACCGTTGCAGGTTTCAATGCCCACGACCATCCCTCTGGGACCTACCTTCTTAGCCGCGGGATAGAGTGAAGCACCGCCTCCAGACCCCACATCCAAGACCCTGGAGCCGGGCCGAATCCCTACCAACTCAACAAGATGCCTGCCGAAGTGGTCCCAGCAGGAGCCCCAAGTCTTCGGTTCTTTCTGTTCTGTGGGCGTAACGGGACACGCTCGTCGCTCATCTGGGCTCACGGACCTCATGAATGTTGCCTATCGCGCCAAGAAGGCTTGCCAAGAGCCGCGAACGTCAGAAAACCGGTTACGACTTTATTCAAGTGCAGACCGTGTCGGTCTGGTCAATCGGGCGGTTACCATATGTCTTCTGCGGACTTCGGCTGCAAGGACAAGAGCCACCACGACTGCGAGCAATGCAACAGTCAACGGGACTCTAGGATCCGATGGCGTCACTCTGACCAGCTCCATATTGTCGGGGTCCCCTTCGCCGCCATAGGAGTCTTCAGGTGCCGTTTCGTAGTAGAAGGAACTCAGAACGCCATCTAGGAGCAGATACTCCACCCTCACTGTGTGATTCGCCCTGCTTGGCCCGGTTTCGTACCACTCATAGTCCACTCTGCACGTGGTGGGGGTGAGTGATGCATTTATGGTAGCGACGGCTGGATACTCAATGGGCCATGGCATACTCTGAGGCAATAGAAGGCTTACAAGCGGCCAGTTGCCGATGGGAATCGGCCTCCACGGAAGACGGCTCGTGACGGGTGTGCCATTCTGGAGGGATACTGAAATGGCTGGGGACAAAGCGATGTCTTCGGATGAATACACGTTGACCGGGATCATCGGAAGCGACTCCAGCTCAATGCGTATTCGCTCGGACCAGCTGCCACTGACGTTCCACTTGGTGACGTTGCCCTGAGCAGTCCAATCGTACTCGAACACGTCGCCAGCCTCAACCCCCCATCTCAGACCCTGCGCGTTGGACTGGGCAAGGACTGGTGGCAGAGTGAATATCAGCAACAGCAAAGCACCCAGCGAACCAACCGTCTTCGCCAAAGCAGACGCCATACCCACCGCCTGAAGACGAATGGCCTTCTTGAGTTATCTCTGTTTTGGTCTTCTTCTAGCGGACTCGCTTCGCACTGCGATTGCGAACACCCAGGTCAATCTATCCTGTAGCCGTCTTTCGTTTCCTGTGAATCTCGATGACAACAATGGTTGTCACCATGGCTGCACCGAGGCCGACAGTCGCCAAGACAGGTATGGCAGACGGAGGGGTCATGACCAGCTCCCAGTCCATCACCATCTCTTCCTGGGCGGACTGGTCAGGGAACATCATATAATAGTGCATGTATGACAATACACCCGTCGAAAGCAGGAACTCCAGCGTTATGTTTCCCCCATAGTCATATTCGGATGACGTATCGACCTCGACGACGCACAATGTCGAGGTGAGCGATACGTTCGCATTCTCATACACGTACGACTGGAACGAATCAAGCAACAGCGTCGCAATCAGCTGCCAGTTGCCGATTGGCCATGCCATCCAAGGAAAACTGCCTGGAACTTCCGTGCCGTTAGCGAAGTATGCCCTTACGAAATCGGTCCATGAGAAGGGAACGCCTCCCAGAGAATACACCTCGGCCGGGATGTCCGGAAGTGACTCGACCTCCACGCGCACTTGCTCGGACCAGTTGACGACTGTCCACATCGAGAACTCATCATACATTGTGCAGTCGTACTCAAACACATCACCTACCTCGAATCCCCATTTCAGACCCTGAGTGTTGGACTGGGCCAGCACTGGCTGCACACTCAATATCAGAAGCAAGAAGACATACCCCAGTGGGAGAGTCTTGCTCAGTGCAGACGACATACCTACCCTCTGACGTATGAGAGGCTTCTTCCAGTTATCACTGTTTCGCCTCTTCTAACGGCAATGCGTCTATATGGGCCCACTGAATTCCGAAACCTCAAAAGCAAACGCGCCGCCTATTCCCACAATAGGGAGGGCTTGGTCTTGCGAGAACTGAAGATTGTACCGGAAAAGGATCAATACTCTGCAGGTCAGACTGTAGAGGGCACGATGATCGTCAGGTGTGACGGGGAGTTCAGGTGCAATGCCATTCATCTGACCTTCACCGGACGCGAGCACACGAAGATAGTGGAGAGCGATGGTGAGAACTCAAGCACATATAGACAGGAACGAGTGTACTTTAGGACTAAAGCGGAGTTCGAAACAGAATGTGTAGTAGCCGCAGGAGAAACCCGGTACCCCTTTCAGTTTAGACTGCCCGATGATGCCCCACAAAGCTACTCCGGGGCGAATGGATGGAGCGAGTACTCCTTGGACGGGGTCGTCGAGGTTTCTTGGGCATTCGATCCCCGCGAGCAGACCCTGATTATCGTTCACGACCCGGCAGGAAAGCGAGTGAGCCATCCTAGGAGTGAGTCGGTTGACAGGGACGAGCGCCTCGCGTTGGAAGTTGAGCTGGACCGGGACTCTGTCTGCCTTGGCGAGCCAATCGCATTGCGGTTCCGAGTCGCTGGCGATGTCAAGATTCGAGGAGTCCGCGTCGAGCTGTGGGCCAAAGAGAAGGCCTCCGCGGAGGGCCATGATGCAGAGGAAAAACGGGAGTTGGTCAGCCAGTTCATAGAAGAGCGCGAGGTCATAAGGGATGCCTGGATGAACACGGAGATTCAGACCCGTGAGTCGATGCCTGCGAGCTTCGACGGAGCGATTGTGAAACTCGAGACCTTCGTCAAAGTCACGCTGGATGTTCCCTGGGCCGTAGATACGTGGGTCACCATACCTGTCCGACTCGTACGTTGTGCCGATGTTTCTACGAGCGAGATCGACGACTACTTCGCGCACGAATGGAAGCCCGTATGACACACATCTGCAACGTAGCAACGAAGTCGTCAATACGTCGCGGTATGTTGACAAGTGTACTGCTACGGCGGGATATCCGTCTGCTTGAAGTACATGAGATAGTTGCCTGGACCAAGCACCACCACGGTCGGGTCCCCAATGAACCCGGTGAATCCTGTAACCAAATCTTCTGCTAGAACCGTCAGACCGCTGCCGTTGTATTCGGCCACTGAGATTCCGCTAGATCCAAGGTAGTAGGTGTGGAACCTACCACTGATTTCGTGCGTCGAGCACAGTATGCCCTGAAAACTGAAGGCGCTATCTCTCACAAGGGGCATTGATATGGAGGTTCCATTCGCTTTTAGCAGAGCGCTCCCTTGGTCCACGAACAGAATCCACTCAGTTGGGGCGTAGTGAAAGAGATCCGGATCTGTTATGTTGCTTTCACTGAGCAGAATGGCATCCTCGACGAAGTTGATTCCATCGGACGAGTGAGCTGTCACGATATTGGCCGGGTCTTCTCCCAGATTTCCAACATAGGTGAGCCGTATCAGTCCGCCATCGATTATCGGGTTGGGATCCACAGGACGCGGACTATTCGATCCTGAAATCACCACGTCATACACAGCAAACGTGGCACCGTAATCGCCGCTGACGGCGACACTCAGTTTCTCCCCGCATTCCGCGTTGACGAAATAGAGGTAGATCTTGCTGTTGTAGTAGACGGCTCCAGGAACAGATGCGTGATTGAGAATGACCGTACTATTGACAGTCCAAGCTAGACCGTTGACCGATGTGGCAGAATAGACTCTGTGATAGTAGGGAGCCTGAACATCACATCTAGGACAGAGTGCGACGGCCGCCATGACCACGACAACAACTAACCCCACTGCGAGGATGGGGACTACGATTCTCCGATTCCAGGAGACCACAATCGTCACCTCACGAGACTGATGAAGCACTCGCGGGGTGCCACATAAGCGTTTAGAGTGATGTCACAGCGCTAGTTCAAGATGACCTGGAACGACCCTAGAAGACATTGATCCGGATCGGCATCATCTGCGTCTGGTAAGCTCTGTCCGGACGAACTCTTCGCGAGCTGCATCATCTGATCTGATTACGAAATCGTGCAGTTCGCGTATCATTGCCGATAGGCCCGACATGGATTCTGTGTAATCTTCGAGGGCCCCTCTGTCTTCAGAGCACTTTCCAATCGAAGATGATGCGGCTTCGCCACTCTCGACCGCGAGTCTTATTCCCTCACCAGACAGCGGATTGCACAGGCCTGCCGCATCTCCTACAAGAATCACATTTCCCTTGCCATGAGTGATATGGCCAAAGGGTATAGCCCCCCTCTCTTGCATGGTGAGCTTCTTTGCCACGAATATCGACTCTTCGCTGAGCCACGTCCGGAGTTTCCTCAGAGCGACAGTTATGCTTGGTTCCAGTCTGGGAAGAACGCCGGTACCGATTATTGCTCTTCCATTTTTGGGGATTAGGTATGAGCTGGCTGGCGAGATGTTTCTGCTGAGCAATGTGTAGAAGTCGCTCGTGCAGTCCCCTATCCCTTCCCACGTTTCCTGTCCTACGACCATGGAAGAGCTCACGGGGTCCGGGAACAGGCATTTCCGCACGGTGGACATGACGCCATCTGCACCTATCAAGAACTCAGATTGAAACGATAGTCTCTTGCCCTTTGACTCTGCACGTACCGAGATTCCGTCACCTTGATGGAGAGAAATGAATCGAGTGGAAAAGAGAACATTCGCGCCAGCCTCCCGTGCTAGGTCGACCATCCACATGTCGAAGCTGTCCCGGTCGATGCTGTACACAGTATATCCAGGCAGTCTTCCTCCGTTGGCTTTCCCGCTAGGAGGTACGTAAATCAGGCCAAGCTGTGGAGGCTCTGCCATGACCTCTGAAGGGATAGATGCCTCCACAATCTGCTCGATGACATCTGGAGTGACCAGAGGCAACACACCACCACACACTTTGTGTCGCCCCCGAGCCATCTTCTCCAGAAGCAGGACCCTAAGGCCCGAACGTGCGCAACACATTGCCGCAGTGGCACCACCGGGTCCGCCACCGACCACAATCACGTCGTAGCCTTCGGTCAATCTCGTAGCCCTCTCAGGACTCCTTTGTCAGACAGATTGGTCAGGACGCGCGCAATGAGTTCTGTCTTGAGAGCAGTCTGCCCCTCGAACTCGCCGAGGTATGCCTCACCATCCTTGCCCAGCTCGTAGCAGGTAGAGTCGTCGATGTCAATCAACAGAGCGGGCACGCCCGTGGCCACAAAGTCATCATGATGCTTGCAGAAGAACCCCTCACAGCACGACCCGACGAAGCCTCGGGCGCCCTTCTCCTTGAACTCATGAATTGTCTCTATCAGGTGCTCGAAGTTCTGGACAGTCCTCACTGGGACTCCCATCTTCTCCAATAGCTCGTTGACATCTCCAACCGTGCAACCGCCGCAGCTTGTGCAGCCCTCGGCCTTCCTGTACTCACAGTCCACAAGCTTGGCGCAGTACGGAAGTAGAACAAAGTCGAACCTCTGTGAGGAGAGCTGGTCTGGTGCGAAGTTGACGGTCATGAGATGGTTCGTTTCGTCAAGGGTCACTCCGAGCTTGACTAGTGCCTTCTTCTTCACTGCTTCTAGTATGATGTCTGCGAGGTCGTCCGGTTCGATACCAGACATCTTGGCTTTCGTTTCTTTGAAGAAGCTCCTGACCTCATCGCGCACTGCGTCGCCATCAGTGGAGAGGTTCTTCAGGCGTGCCTCCAGATCCATGATTGCCCTCTGAGGGAACACCTGAAAGTCTCCTGTGATGAAGCTGCTGACGATGAACTCGCCTGCGGTGTCTATAGCCAGAGAAACCCTGACGAGCCCTCCTGGTGTCTTGTGTACTGCATTGACGTGTCCAGCTGTTTCGGGTGCCCGACGCTCAAGGTAGACCCAGTCATCAGACTGGAAGTACGGGAGACCGCTGTTGTACAATGCCTCTTCCTGAGCGAGTAGTCCGCTCGGTTCCAGTTTCATTCCGAACACCTTCTCGAAGCCCTGCACGATGGCCAGTTTGATGTCTCCCAGCGGTGGCACATGTCCCAGTTCGCGGCTAAGCCATGTGACTCGCTCTTTCGCGCTGTCAATCTCCTTGTCTTTGAGTTTCTCCATCGGAATCCTGAGTGACTTCAGCATGAGCTCAAGGTCGAAGTCGATGAGCAGTGTTCCCTGATACATGAACGAGTCGACTCTCTCTGTTCCCCCCGTGCCGGATATCTTCCTGCCATGGACCTCGATGTCGTTCTTCGGTCTGAACTGAGCCTCGACACCCAGAGTCTTTAGCCCCTCCACAGCCGCAGAGCACACCATGCGTGAGAGTCTGTCTAGGTCCCTTCCCAGATTCTTTATACGTGGGGTCTTCTTGTCCGCATAGATCTCCCATCCCAGACAAGTGGGCGAGAACAGCACTGTTCCTCCCCCCGTTATGCGTCGGTTGATATCGACTCCATTCCTCTTGCAGTAGTCGATACGAATCTCCTGCTCGGCCGACTGATGGTATCCCAGCAATGCCGCAGAAGGTCTGAACTGGAGGAACCGCACGGTGTTCGGCGAAACACCTTGGCTATGGCATTCAAGAAGTGTGTCGTCGAGAGCCATGTTCTGTGCTCCGGTGAGGACACCAGTGTCTAGTAGTCTCCACTTCGTCACGTCATACCCACCTCAGTGCGTGATGATCGCCTTTGTGAGCAGAGAACAGCACTCGTCAGATAGCGCGACCTTCAGTCCTCTCTGTAGGGCATATTCATACGCTTCCTCAGTCGGGTACGCGATGCCGTTCACCCCTGCATCAATGGCCAGACGGTCCGTGGTCACTCTATGTTCTCCCTGTGGTCTTGCACATCCGAGAACGATGAATCGGTCGGGCATGCCAAGCCTGCACGCGAGCAGGACCCGGGCTATATCTGTAGGTTGCACGGGAGTGACATTCTGCATTGGAGTCCCTTCAAGCGGCATGAATGCGACGACAACAACAGACTCTGACCGATGGCGGGCTATCATCGTGATCGCATTCTTCTCGCCTCTTATCTCGCCGTAGTGCAGACCCACCACGATGTGCGGTACAATCGGAACCCTGTTCTCTTCGAGGAGTGACATTGACTCATCAAACACATCTGGAGTCAGGTCAAGATGATAGACAGAATGCAGGGTCTCACTGTCCCCTATGACATCTATCATGGCGCCGTCAATCCTTGCCTCTCCTAAGCCCCTCGCAATCTCGGGAATGACGACTCCCGTGTGCACCACGATATCCAGACCAAGTTCCTTCTTCGCCCTCTTGATGACAGGAATGTACCTCGCAAGCGGCGTGTTGCCCTGCGGTGTCGAGCCCCCGCTGACAAGTACTCCTTTGCCCCCTCTTTTGATGACCTCAAGGCACACCTCCCACAGACGTTTCGGGGTTGTTACGGGGATCATGCTCTCCAAGAGTTGCCCCTTGCAGTGTTCACAGTCCAAGGAACAGCGTGCACCTGAAACCGATACACTTGGAAACCTGTAGGGGTCAGTCCCCGAATAGAAGGCGGTCTCATAGTGTCGCATACCGGGCATGTGAAAAGCGATGATGTCGGAGAACTTGTCCCTGGAGAGTTTGTAGGCTCTCTCGAAGAGCTTGCCCAGTTCCTCCTCTGGGCTGTTGAAGCAAGTTTCGATGATCGCGTCCAGTTCAGTCAAACTCGGGGTCGACCACCTTGTATTCGAGAGAGTAGTCCCAGATCTGTGAGCGAATAGTCCTCAGGTCATCCTCCGTGGGTGGGAAGGGTATGTTCCTCCAATGACCTATGGATGCCTGATAGGGAGTGCAGTTGCCAAACGGTCTATTGCATGCATACTTGTGTGTCACGCTCGAGCATCCCGATGTCATGAACGCCTCGCCTTTCGCAATACTGTCATCGAGCAGTGCTTTGGGGATGCCGAAGTCGGTGAGCTGACCCGCCTTGTTGAACTTCATCTGCGAAGAGCGTCCAGTTCCTTCATTGATTAGATACCTTGCAAGCTGAACTCTGCGATATGTCCCTAGCGGAGGTTGAGGATGTTTCTCCATCAGTGAACCCTCCTCGGGAAAGAACGAGAACAGGTGCGTATAGGCTCCCATGTCGTAGGCTCTCTGGATGACTCCAATAATCTCCTGCTCGGTTTCTCCGACACCGACTATGAGATGTACTCCGGCATTGTACCGCCCGAAGACCTCAACTGATTCTTCCAGAGTCTTCCAGTACTTCTCCCACTTGTGAGGCCCACCGACACCCTTGCCACGCAGGCTGTCGAACAACTCTGGAGTGGCGGCGTCAATTGCCACACCCACCTTGTCGGCTCCCGCAGCTCTCGCCTTGACCAGCCAGCTGCGATTGACAATCGTCGGGGTGATCAGTATGGAAACGCTGTCTATGACCTGCCTGAGTTCTGAAACCACCTTGAGGAGGTCCTCTTTGGCCCGTCGTGTTGTTATCATCGAAACACATACCCGTTCTACGTGGGGA
>Ga0316624_10001193_pt1 | contig 10031 bp, 8 predicted proteins | sample OWC_Aug_N3_C1_D5_FD_207657 | JGI IMG/M metagenome (GOLD analysis project Ga0316624, IMG submission 207657) | Wetland soil microbial communities from Old Woman Creek delta, Ohio, United States - OWC_Aug_N3_C1_D5_A | ecosystem: Environmental > Terrestrial > Soil > Wetlands | place: USA: Ohio...
AATAATGGAATGCTGGTTTTTTGTTCAAAGAGATGAGCCAGAAAGGAGTAAAAGATGGAATTTATTCAGAAGAAGACCGCTGATAGCGTAGTCGAGAACTTCCTGTCAAAGGCAGCAGAAAGCGGGATATCTCTGGTTTGGGATCGATACGAAGGGCAGCTACCAGAGTGCGGCTTCTGTGAGAGCGGCTTGAGCTGCCGGGACTGCCTCCAGGGCCCCTGCATCAGCCATCCCTTCCGGGACTCAAATAAATTGGGGGTTTGCGGAAAAGATAAGGATGTTCTCGCCAGCCAAACTTTATTGAGGCTGGTGATAAAGGGAACTGTGGCCTCTTTAGACCAACTGACTGATTTTACGAAGGGCGTCGAATCTAATAAAATTAGATTGAAAAACAAGGCAAAGGTTGATCGACTCCTAAAGGAATCGAGGAATCTCTTACAAAATGGAGGGATGGCCATAACAAAGGAATTTCCTAAATCCATGGTGCAGCGCTGGGAAGAGAGCGGGATCATTCCCGAAGGAATCGCGGGGGATATCTTCAAAGCCTCTCAGAAGCTAGAAGGTGGCATTGCGGGATTTGAAGAAAACCTGCTCTGGGCTTTTAAAGTCTCCCTCCTGGCCGGTATGGCACAGAAGCTTCAGGGTAGCCTGAAGAAATCGGTTTTTGGAAATACATCCCCGGCCAAGATGGAAGTTAACCTTGGTATTCTTAAGAAAGAAACTCCCAATCTCCTTCTCTATGGTTCTCTTTCCCCTGTCCTGAAACAGATGATCGCGGAAGCAGCAGAAAAGAAAAGGGTTCACCTGGCAGGTGTTTGTACCGATCCGCACGTGCCTCCCTATCATTTCCCTCCGGCAACCAACTATGTCTCCCAGGAGATTCCCCTGATGAGCGGAGCCGTTGATTTGATCGTCGCCGGAGATCAATTTGTCAACCCCTCTCTTTCTCATCTAGCCAAATATTACGAAACCCCGATCATTTCGGTCGGGGTTTTAAACGGGGAGAGAGACCTTGGGAAGCTTGCTAAAGATATCGCCGAGCAGGCCAAAAAATCCTTTGACTTCCGCCGAAAAATTCCAAGGGATATCCCTGAAGTCAAAGAATCTGCGGTGATGGGCTTCTCTTGTGAAGATTTAGATCTGAAGAAAGTAGTGCAAGGCCTAGGTAAAGGAAAGATCAAAGGCATCGCCATTCTCTCAGGAAGCAATAATGTGAAGCTCACTCAAGATAGGGAGCTGGCAACGATCGCCCAGGAATTTTTGAAAAACGATATCCTTTGTATCTCGGAAGGTGATGCGAGCATCAGCCTTGCAAAATATGGGTTCCTCAACCCGAGCAAGAATGACATGGAATTGGGGAAAGGTTTATCCGACCTTCTTCGATCTCTCGGGAAGGGTCTTCCCTCCGTTCTTGATTTAGGGAGCAGCGAAAATGGTGGGGTCACAGATTTTCTTCTAACCCTTGCAAAAGCCGACAAGAAAGAGCCAAGGGATTACCCCCTTCTTGCATGCTTTGCTGAAGCCAATCGCAGCACGGAGGTGGCTGAGGCCCTTTGGATGGTAGCCATGGGCATCTCCACCTATTTCTGGCCATCTCTCCCCGTTGCGGGAAGCCCGAAAACAATGGAGGCTCTCTCCCACTTGTGTCAGGAAAGGTTTGGTTCAAAGCTCCATGTCCTCACGGATAAAAAGATGGAGCCTCGAATCAAGGCCGATCTGATGATCAAAGATTTAACAGGCGAGAGAGGACCTCGCCTCTCCGGCTATCCCTGGAAACAAGAATAACAAGGTTAAGGGTCACGGCCGCCCAGCGCTATTGCAGCTTGCACCTACCGCGGTTCACTCCAATGTAAGGTGTTGATTTCCGATTGAAAGAGAGTGCATTTAGGTCTGTCAAATGGTTAGGGAGATTCAGGCAGACTTACTAAGAAATCTTTCAACTGGGTCATACCTTCGCGAGAGATATTGATAAACCTTACCCCGGATCGAAAAAGTTTTTCCCCTTCGCCCAATTGAGTATTTATCCAAACCACCTCGGCAAGGACCTCGATTGAATTCATTTTAGAGCCAGACGAGAAAAAAAGTTTCATATTCAGCTTTTGGCCAATCTCCATCGGTTCCGGTAAAAGGATCTGCAATCCCCCTTCGCTGGCATCGACAGTATGACCCGTTTGATTGATTGGGGAGTTGGTCCGAGAATACTCTACTGCCAAGCGGATTGGAAATCTGGGGTTCATTTTTCTTTCCAGATTGGCGACCGCATAACGGACTTTGGCCTTTTTTTCTTCTGTTGTCATTGCCAATCACCTTTCTTAAAATTTCAACTCTGTCACTCGAGGCATTTCCTTCTCAAAACTTCAAGGTGCGCCTGCCCTACACTTCGTAATATACACGATTCACGGTTTCCAGGGAAGTGAAAGTTTCTCAGGAAGTAATCCAAGCCTTCAAGAAGTGGCGGGATAGGACATATTCAATGAGATAGTATCTGCCGGGGGGAAAGAATTAGGAGGAGGTCACTTCAACGCGCCTGCGCCGCAACCCCTTCAACACCCACCGGATCACTGGACTGAGGTAGGCGAGGATGGCGATGATAATGAAAAGAAGGGAAATCGGTCGTGTGATGAAGATGGCAAAACTTCCACCAGAGATGGTGAGGGCTTGGCGGATGGAATTTTCCGCAAGGCTCCCGAGAACCAGGGCCAACACCAAGGGGACGATCGGATAATTGAGTTTCTTCATGATGTAGCCCAGTACGCCGAATCCGAGCATCATCCAGACATCGAAGATGTTGTTGTTGACGGCGTAGGCGCCCACCGATGCGAAGATCACAATGAAGCACATCAGGATCGTATAAGGTACTCGCAGGATCATGACGAAGAGGGGTATGAGAAAGATGTTCATCAGAAGGAGGATGAGGTTCCCGATGAACTTGCTTGAAATGAGGCCCCAGACGAGATCTGGTTTGGTTTGAAAAAGTAGAGGCCCTGGACGAATCCCCCACATCATAAAACCCGCTAACATGACGGCCGTCGTAGGAGAACCTGGAATTCCCAATGCCAGCAAAGGAGCAAAGCCGCTGATCGACGCCGCATTGTTGGCTGCCTCGGGCGCAGCTACTCCCTCAATCGCTCCTGTCCCAAAACGTTCCGGATGCCTAGAAATCTTTTTCTCTGTAAGATAGGCAAGAAAGGAAGCTGTCGTGATCCCGCCGGCAGGAATAATCCCTGTGAGGAACCCGATGATCCCACCTCGCAGGATGGCCCATCGCGACGCGATCCACTCCGTCTTTGTGAGGAAAAGATCACGCAGCCGCATCTTCTGCTTCAGAAGCTGGCCCTCCTCAGGCGCCTCAATGCTGTTGAAAACCTCGGCCATTCCGAAGATGCCGCAGATGATGACGATAAAATCGAATCCGCCGAGCAGATAGGGGATCCCAAAAGTAAACCTGGGCATGCCACTCACCACGTCGAGCCCGATCGTCGCAATGAGGAGCCCGATCAGCGTGGAGATGATCGTCTTAACGGGTGCCTCTCCTGCGAAGACGGTGAGGAGCCCGAACGACATGAAGGCCAGACCGAAGAACTCGGCCGGTCCGAACCGGAGGGCGAACCTGGCCAAGGCCGGGGCAAAACACATGAGAATAGCAACAGAAATGGTTCCTGCAATCCAGGAACCGATGGCTGAGACGAACAGGGCCGGTCCGGCTCGACCTTTGAGAGCCATCTGATATCCATCGAGACAGGTCATCACCGTTGAGGATTCGCCCGGAACATTGATAAGAACTGAGGTAATCGTCCCTCCATAAGCCACGCCATAATAGATGCCTGCAAACATAATGATGGCTGAGGTAGGGTTAATTGAAAAAGTCAGAGGGAGGAGCAGAGCTATGGCGGTCGGTGCTCCAATGCCCGGCAGGACCCCGACGATCTGACCAAAGAAGCATCCTGCAAGGCAGTAGAGAATATTAATCGGGGTCAAAGAGATAGAAAATCCCATATAGAGATTTTGGAGGAGATCCATATCAGTCCTTTACCCCGTCAGAAAGCCCAGGCATCCATAGCGGGGATGTATAATTAAGACTTCAATCCTTCCCAGAAAGGGCGGGATCAAACCCACGCCCTTTCGAACGGGGTGAACTACCATCCCACAATGCCCGTTGGTAGCGGGATCATCAGCCAATAGCCGAAGACGAAATGAATCCCCACGGCTATCCCAACGGCCGTGAGACCGCACGGGACCCAATGATGTCTTCCCATGATACGCATGGTGACTCCAGCAAAAAGACCAAACCCAATAGAGAAACCAAGGAAGGGTAAAAGGAGAAAAGTCGCAATGATAATGACGAGTAGCTTGAACCCTTCTTTGGTTCGGAGTTTAAAAAAAGCCCCTGCTTTTTCATGTTTTCTTAAGAGATTGAAAATCAAGACGACGGCACAGCCCGTAATGCAGATTCCCACCCACAGAGGCAAGAATCCAGGACCGGGACCGAACTCGGAATAATATTCCATTTGCGAGGAAAAGAAGATTATGGCTAGCCCTAGGATTAGGACGACCGCTCCCCCTATGAGATCAGCAAGACGCATTTTCCACCCTAGAAAACTTCTTCATTCCCAAGAGCGAATCCCACCACTTCGAATAATAGAACGGTCAGCAGTCTTTGGGCAACGGTTAGGAGGCCAGTTTAGCACAGGGTCAAAGGGTTAGGGCTAAAGAGATAATGACAAACGACGTCACCCACAGACAAAACTGGCATCTTAACCCTAACCCTATGACAAAAGGTCTTCTTTACTCATCTACTTAAGGAGTCCCAGGTCCTTCAGTACTTCTTTCGATTCTTCTTCATTCTGAGCCACGACCTTGGCAAACTCCTTGCTTCCCATCCAGCTGGGGCTGAGCGAATATTTCTTCAGATAGCTTTCTTTCCAGGCAGATGATTCCACCATCTTCTTAAACATGTTTTCATAAAAAGCAGTGGTTTCCGCGGGAATGTCTTGGGCGGCCATAATGCCCCGGTAGAAAAAGTACGTCACATTATGTCCTATCTCTTTTAATGCAGGAACGTCTGGAAAATCCGTCATGCGCGTGGCCTTCGCAACGGCTACAGGCTTTACCATCTTGGCTTCATACTGAGGCACAAATTCAGGCGGATTGGCCCAGATCAAATTCACATGTCCTCCCAGAAGGGCGGTGACCGCTTCTCCCCCGCTTTTAAATGGGACATAACGCATCCGGATCCCCGCAGATCGTTCAAAGAGACGCTGGCAAATCTGGTCATCCTGACCGGCACCTGTTCCTCCGATTGTTAATTCTCCAGGACGCTTCTTTGCTTCGGCAATGACGTCTTGGATGGTCTTCAAAGGTGAGTCGGTCTTCACAACGATCAACTGCTCATCGAGGGCAAGGTTACAAATCGGCGTGAGTTCACGGAAAGTGGGAGCCCCCTTGCCTGCCACCAGTGCCGCTTGCGCCTGGCCAGGGATGAAGGTCACAAGGACATGGGGGTTACCCTTCTGCTGAACGACGGATGTCGTTCCAACGAGACCACTCCCTCCAGCCTGGTTGACAACGAGGAGGGGCTGGGGACAAAGTTTCTGACCCTCAATGATGCTGGCAATAGAACGGGCCAAAACATCGCTCCCACCTCCTGGAGCAAAGGGGGCCACGAATTCAATCGGTTTCGTAGGCTTCCACTCTGCGGCATGGGCCAGCCAAACAAAACTCATCAACAGCACCACTGCGGTCATTCCAATGCTAAATACTCTTCCTCTCGACAAAAAAAGTGTCTTCATCACAAACCTCCTTTTGCTGAGTTTTTGTATACAAAATCAGGCCGGATTCCTATAATGGAATTGCTCCTTTTCTTACAATTTTTTATTCTTGATGTCAATAAGTTTTTGGTTTTTTCAGAGAAATCTTGCAACTCTATTGACATCGGTCGGTTGGAATTGTAATATTTTTTGAAAATTTGTCCCGGCAAATTGGATACAAAATTGGTCTCCAAATCTTCTCAGAAAAAAAGAATCTCTCCCCCCATCAGGGAAAAAGTTTACGAGCACCTCAAATCAGATATTCTTTCGGGACGTTATACCCCGGGCGAGAAGCTCGCGGAGGAGCATCTTGCCGAAACGCTTGGGGTCAGTCGGACTCCCGTGCGGGAAGCCCTCCATAAATTGGACTCCGAAGGGCTTATTAAGCCTCGCAAAAAAAGGGGGTTTATCGTCTCCCGCGACACGAAAGAGGAAGTGGAAGAACTCTTTGAGCTTCGCTCAATTCTAGAGGGACATACGCTGCGAGTCATCTCCCGGATCATCTCTGAAGAAATCCTAAGCGAACTCAATGAATCCATTCAAAAGGCGGAGGAGGCACTCAAAAGAAACAGGATCGAGGAGGTCTTCAAGTGGAACACCCGCTTCCATGACACGCTTCATGAGTTGGTAGCGGATAAAACCCGGCTTCACCAACTCATTGTGAACATCAGAAAATATGTCCTGCGATACCGCAAGGATACTCTTCGATATCCCGATGGCGGCAGAAGAGCCGTGGAAGGTCATAAGAAGATCCTTTTGGCTCTCCGATTAAAAGACCCTGAGCTTTGCGAGCGCGTGATGCGAGAACACATCAAAGAAGCTATGGACGACGCAATCCAGTCTCTCTCGGGTAAAACCTGACGTTAGAGGGAAATCGATATGGAGATTGACAAGAAGAAGTGTGTTGGATGTGGCAACTGCCATGCCGTGTGCACCATGGGCGTTATCTACTTAGATGAAGATGGAAAGTCCGCCGTCAATCAGGATGAGTGTGTGGAGTGTTATACCTGCTATCGTGTGTTAAGGAATGAAGGATACCTCCCTTGGTTTGTCCGTGCCATTCGGAAAATCCTTTCCCTGTTTCGATTGGGTTATTTGGCTGAGGTCGATGTCTGCCCTACAGGTGCCCTCACCCCAGCGGAATTGACTTGGCCGAGGAGCCTCCGCGCCGTCTTCAGTGACCCGACCACGGTCCATCCAGGAACAGGGGTCATGGGCAGGGGAACGGAAGAAATTAAGACCAACGATGTTACGGGAAGACTCCGGAAAGGAGATGCAGGATTGGTGATTGAAATGGGTCGACCAGGGACCGGCGTCTACTTCCGTGATATCGAAAAGGTGGCCATGGCTCTGGCTAAACTCAAACCCCATTTTGAAAGGGAGAACCCGGTGACCCAATTGATGGCCGATACTGAAACCGGAAAGATCAAGGAGGAAGTCCTGAATGAGAAGGTGCTATCGGCCATTATCGAAATGAAAACAACGCTGCAGAGAATTCCGGAATTTCTCCAGGCTCTCGAATCAATTCAGAAGGAGGTCGATACCGTGATCAGTGTGGGGGTTGCCTCCAAGTGCCTCCCTGATGGAACAATCCCTCATGAGGAATGGGTCCAGAAGGCAGGCTACAAAATTTCAGCAAATGGAAAGACGAACATCGGATTAGGACACCCCCTATTTAGAGAGCTCTGAAGAAAACTTCGCGCTCTCATGATTACACAGATTTCGAAAAATGATTACGCCGATTTTCCTTAATTTCCATTGCAGGTTTAATCTGTGTCATCGTCTCATAATCAGTGTAATCAGAGATTTCTGGAAAAGTTCAGAAATCTCTTTTAAGGAGAACTAACGCATGACGAATACGCTGCACCGGCAGGGAAACAGGGAAAGTCTGAAGAAGGACTACGTCATCTTTGCTCATACGGCTAAAAACATCACTCGGGAGGGGTCTGCTCCCAAACTTCAGGAGTTTATGCGGATCTGTCTCAAATATCACCCTGTCAATATGGGTGACAGCAAGCAGGGAAACATGCTTCAGGACGATATCCATATCGAGAAATTGATTTCGAATCAAGAAGATGGGGCAGGAGCCACCGCTGTCTTTACCGACCTCGACACGCTCCGGAATGTAGTGGAAGAACTGATCCGTGCTGATCTGGGAATCTCCATCAATATCAGCGGACTGATGGATGAGGTCCAGACCTGTTGCAGGCGGGCAGGAATTGAGAGACACAGTGCCGAACACTCCCTCGGCTTTTGGGGAGCCAAGGACCGGCTGCCGGAAAGGGAAATTTTAGAATTCAACACCCTGTGCGGCCATGGCATGGTCTCGTTCAACCTCATTCGGAAGATGATTGAATATGTGAAACTTCGTCGTCTCACCCCAAGGAAGGCTGCAGGGATTATGGCCAAATGTTGCGAATGCGGTGCCTTCAATCCTGCTCAGGCTGAGATGCTGTTGGAAAAAGTGAAAAAAGGCGAAAAGTTCGCCAAGGGATGAGTTCCCTCCCAAATGCTTTTACCTCCTCTTCTCCGGACAAAGAAATGGAAACCTTAAAGCGAGATCTCCAAGGGTTGATCGAGGGAGAGATCTTCTTAGATGAACTTACCCGCACCATCTACAGCAGTGCTGCGTCCATCTACCGGGTGAAGCCTCTCGGCATTGTAAAACCCAAACATCAGACAGATGTGATTCGGTTGGTGAGATATGCAGCCGAGAAAGGAATTCCGCTCATTCCGAGAGGAGGAGGGACGAGTCGCACGGGTAACGAGCTTGGAGAGGGGATCCTCGTCGACTTTACGAAGTATATGAACAGGATCCTGGAATTTGAGCCTAAAGAAGGATGGGTTCGGGTTCAACCCGGGATGATCCTCGATTCCCTGAACAAGTTTCTAAAACCTCACAAGCTTTTCTTTCCCATCGATCCCTCGACAAAGGAATATTGTACACTGGGTGGAATGATCGCCAATAATTCGAGTGGTCCCCATGCGGTTAAATATGGGGCCACCCGCGATTATGTTCTTTCATTAGAGGTGGTCCTGTCTGACGGCGAGGTGATGACCACACGCCCCGTCTCCTTAGAAAGACGAGAATCAAAAGATCCAGAAACCCTCGAGGCGAGAATCTACAGGACCATGCCTGGCCTGCTCCAACAGTATCGCAAACCGATGGAGGAGGAAAAGCCTTTCACCCTGAAAAATTCTTCGGGTTATGATCTCTGGCGACTGCAGGGGAATGGATGTTTAGACCTTACCTCCCTTTTTGTGGGATCTGAGGGAACCCTGGGAATCATTACCGGGGCAAAGCTCCGTCTCCTCCCCCTCCCTGGAAAGGCACGGGGAGGCCTCATCTATTTTGACAATCTGGATCATGTGGGCGCGGCCACCCAGAAACTCCTTGAGTTCTCTCCTTCCATGCTGGAGATTATTGAACGGCAGATCATCGATCTTGCCCGAAAACAGAAGGCCGAGATGAGGCCGTATCTTCCCGTAGGGACCGAGGCCCTCCTCTTTGTTGAATTCGAGGAAGAGGATGGACAAAGGCTTCCACATGAATTCATCGAAGCCGAGAGGGTTCTCGTCCAGCAGGAAAAATTGGCCACATCGGTGAAGGTGGCCAGGAATGAAGAAGAGACGGCCATGTTTGAGAAGGTTAGAAGCATCTCTGGGCCCATTCTCAATAAGGCAAAAGGACCTAAAAGACCGCTGGCCTTCATTGAGGATGCAGCCGTTCATCCAAGCCTGCTCTCCCGATATATCATGGGCCTGAGGGAAATTTTTAGAAAGGTCGAGGTGGACGCGAGCATTTATGGCCACGCCGGCGATGGGAACCTTCATCTCATGGTCTTTTTAGACCTCCGGAAAGATTTCGAAGTGAAAAAGATGTTGGAACTGACCGATGCCTGTTATGATCTGGTCCTTTCGTTAAAGGGGACGATCAGTGGAGAGCACGGGGATGGCCGTCTGAGAACCTACTATCTCAGAAAACAGTACCCGAATCTCTATCCGGCTATGGTGGAAATAAAGAATCTTTTCGATCCCAAGAACATTTTCAACCCAGGCTGTATTGTTGGAGGTGAGGAGAACCCTCTCAATCAGCACCTTAAATATGAGTCTCAGGACCAGGGAAGAATGAGAGGAACCTTTTTTGACAAGGAAGTTGTGAGAACAGCCATTGAAACTTGCTCTGGCTGCGGGAAATGCCGTTCCTACTGTCCCGTTGCACAG
>Ga0316624_10001194_pt1 | contig 10031 bp, 10 predicted proteins | sample OWC_Aug_N3_C1_D5_FD_207657 | JGI IMG/M metagenome (GOLD analysis project Ga0316624, IMG submission 207657) | Wetland soil microbial communities from Old Woman Creek delta, Ohio, United States - OWC_Aug_N3_C1_D5_A | ecosystem: Environmental > Terrestrial > Soil > Wetlands | place: USA: Ohio...
GAGGTCATCGAATCCAGGCCCGATATGGTTGAAAACTGGCGCTCAAGCGGCGTCGCCACCGCAGAAGCCATGGTGTCGGGGTTTGCGCCGGGCAGGCTCGCGGTCACCTGTATCGTCGGGAAGTCGACGTTCGGCAGGTCGTTGACCGGAAGAAGTCGATAGGCCGCAAACCCGAAGATGAGAATCGCGATCATGACCAGGGAGGTCATGATCGGCCTGCGTATGAATAATTCAGGGATGTTCACTGTTTGATGCCGGCCGCAGCAGAAGCGGCGGGTTTCGAGCCCGCCCCCGCATCATTCCTGATTTCGACCTTTGCACCCGGCGCGAGCTGCAGCTGGCCGTCGGTAACCACTGTTTCTCCGGGGTTGAGCCCTTTGTCGATGACCGTATAGTTGTTAACCGTTATACCCGCGCTTACCGGTCGTGACTCAACGGTGTTGTCGCCCTTCACCACGAAGACGTATTGGCCATTTTGTCCCGTCTGAACGGCCGCAGCCGGGACAAGCAGGGCGTTCGGCCGGTTCGTGAGCGTGAGAACGGCGCTTACGAACTGTCCGGGCCAGAGCCTTCTCTGCATGTTTGGAAAAGTCGCCTTAAGTTTGACAGTGCCGGTGGCGAGGTCCACCGCATTATCGACGAATGAGAGCACTCCTTCTTCGGGTGCGGCGACATCCTTGGAAACATATGCTTCCACTTTCAGTTTGCCTGCGGCCATATAATTCTTTATTTCGGATAGATACTGCTCGGGCACCGAGAACGTCACATAGATAGGCTGTATCTGGTTGATCACGACCATCGCCGTGTCCGCATTAGCCTTTATAAGATTGCCCTCATTGGCGATCAGACTGCCGGTGCGCCCGCTTATCGGGGAATAGATAGAGCAATACTTCAGCTGGAGACGCGCATTATCGAGCACTGCCTGGTCCGCAGCGACCGTCGCCTCAAGGGCAGTTGCGTTTGTGCGGTACTGCTCATACTGTTCCCCGGCAACGTACCCTTTCTTAGCCAGCCCCTCGTAACGGCCAGCATCTTTTCGCGCATTTTCCATCTGCGCCCTGTCTTTTGCGAGATTCGCTTCGGCCTGTTTGACCTGGGCCTCGTACGGTCTCGGATCTATCGTGAAAAGAAGCGCCCCTTTTGCGACATCCTGACCTTCCCTGAAATGGACTTTATGAAGTGCCCCTCCTATCTGGGCCTTCACCTGTATCGTCGAAACGGCCTCGACGTTCCCTATAGCGGTAAGCTGCACAGGGACTGTCTTCTGGGTCACCGTCCCCACAGTGACAGGGACAATCGGCTTTTTCGGTAACTGACTTGAATTCCCTTTCGAACACGAAACAAGAAGCGCCGCCGATAGGGCAAGGACGACGAAGCCCACCGGTAGCATGCTGGATTTTCCATACCCTGGACCTTGTGTCATCGAATTCTCCTTCATCCCTTATATACGCTTCCAAAATGTGCGGGGCGCGCATAGGAGAGACATGTTAGCGCTCACTTACATTTTACTTTATGACAACGAGCGGATTTTTGTCAATGAGAAATTCCCGGTACGACATTTCAGTGGTGGTGCGGCGGGTGCGAACTTCTGACGGTGCAGTAGGTGGCGTTCGTTTCACATTCCGCGCACTCCATCTGTATCACGGAATGCCGGATGCCGAGGTCGGAGAGTCTGTGTTCGATGTCCTTTCTTATCCCGTCGGCTTCACTGATCTTCTGGTCGGTCACCTGCACGTGTCCGGAAAAGGCGGGTATGCCGTGACCGATGGACCAGACGTGGACGTCATGAACGCAGACAACCCCCGGGATTTCCGCGATAAGGGACGATATCTCTTCCGCATGGAAACCCGCGGGGCTCAGTTCCAGGAATATCCAGAGCGCCTCCTTGATGACGCGTCCGCCGCCGATGATGATCATCACCCCTACGAGACAGCTCGCAAGGGGGTCGGCAAGCGCCCAGCCGGTAAACTGTATGACGACGCCGGCCGCGATGACCCCAACCGACGAGACGGTGTCGCCGAGCACGTGGAGCCACGCGCTCTGGATGTTCAGGTCCTTGTGTCCCCTGCTGAGTATGAACGCCATCACGACGTTCCCGATGAGACCGGCTGTAGCCACGATCAGCATCAGCGAGGAATTGATGTGGGGCGGGGAGACGAGGCGCGAATATGCCTCCATGAAGATGAATATTGCCATTACGACCAGCGAGACGCCGTTGATCAGCGCCGCCAGAAGGCCTATGCGCTGGTAGCCGTACGTTGCGCGGTAGTCCGACGGCCGCTTCATGACCATCGCCGCAACGAGGCTCAACCCGAGCGCAAAGGCGTCGGTGAGCACGTGGCCGGCATCGCTCAGGAGCGCGAGACTGTTGCTGAGAAGGCCGCCGGCCACTTCCCCGGCAAGGATGATCAGCGTGACAACGAGACTCCAGATGAGCCTTTTTTCAGCGGTATGAGATGTTGCCATTTGCTACTATTATAGCCTGATCGCGGCGGAACTAGCGCAACTTTACCGGCAAGGTCAATCCGCCGGAGGGAAACCACTTTGCGCATGTCTCTCCCGCCTTAAGAAGACCCGAAACGGTCAGTCGATGAATATGTAGTCTGCGTCTGCGGAAGTGATAGAGGACCTTTTCGTCGCATCCGGCACTGCGGGCAGCACGACCCTTAACGTATAGGATGAACTCTGTTTGACCTGTTCCGGAATTCCCCTCTTCCACGCATGTCCGATGCCGGAGAGGACGACCATCTTCTCCCCCGGGCGCTTTTTCATATACCCGAGGAGGTGCCATGCCATCGACTTGTCCCATACCATCTGCGCCTCGCAGAAATGGACGAAGGAGTCCTTCTCCGCCGCATGTGCCTCATAGACTTTCTTGATGAAGTCCATATACTTCTGGTCCACATTACAGCTTATGCCGGGCGGCAACTGCGCCAATTCCTGCCGGGTGAGAGAAGCGAATCCGGTTGTGGCCACTTTTCTGGAGATGGCATCGGGCACGTTAAGTCCGACCATCGGGATGGAATGACTCCTCGCATAGAGGAAGATGTCACCGTACAAAGGCCATGGCATACGCCAGTTGTCGTAATAAACCCTGACGAATTTCGCCTTATCGAGCTTTCCGTCGTTCCATTCGTCGAGGTCCTTCTGGCTGTCGGCCCTGAACATCTCGAACCCTATGCCGAAACGGACGCCTTTTTCATGAAGCGCCCTGATGACATCGAGTTCGGCCTGATGGTCTCTCATGCTGTCATGGACCTCGCCGACGAAGACAATGTCGGCGTTCTTCAGGTCGTCGATCATCTCTGCGAAGGGGATCACCTTGCCGTCATGCAGTCTCAAGGCATGGCGGTATGCCGAGGCATCGCGCGAGGTACAGAACACCGCAAGCAAAATACAAATTACGCAGATATGAAAATGAAAAGGTTTCTTCGTCATGGTTACATGCTATCGCATTCCGGGATGCGTTTCAAGCGCTCTCTGCAGGCAGAGTTGCGCGACAAAGTCATTGTTAGCACAACAAAGTATTCCCCCTTTGGCAAAGGGGGATGAAGGGGGATTTTTCAGAATAGCCTCTTTCAATAAATCTCCCCGCGCCCCTCTTTGCCAAAGAGGGGTTTTCAAAATACCAACTATCTTGCCGCAGATCAATTCCTGCCTCGCGGGGTTTACAATTCCCCGATGGTTGCCATAAAATCTTAGCTATAGATGAACGCATCGCTCTGTGTGATAGGCATAGGAGGGTATTCAGGCGCCGGCAAGACGACCCTTATTGAAAAGTTATTATCCGAATTGAAAGAGGAGGGCTTCAGGGTCGGCATAGTGAAACATGCGGCGCATCCCCTCTCGCCCGACCGTGAGGGCAAGGACACGGACCGGTTCTACAGGGCCGGTGCAGATTTCGTCTGCGCCCACGATGCGCATCAGACATTTTCACGATATCCGCACGGCGGCGGCCGGCTGCAGGACTACTTGTCGGGCTTCCCTCGCTCGCTGGACCTCGTACTTGTAGAGGGGCACAAGAACGCCGGGTTGCCGGGAATATGGATTGTGCCGGGCACCAGTGGCCAGCAGAAGCCCGAAGTGCCGAAACACCCGGCTAAAAAAATTGTTTTGAGAGACGACCCCCGCCACTTCGGGGCGGTCATGGAATACATTCATCGTGAACTCGAAAAATTTCACGCGCACCGTACGATTGCGGCAGGGCTTCTCATAGGCGGCAGAAGTCTGAGGATGGGGACGGACAAGGCCCTTCTCAGGATAGGCGGGGAGATCTTTGCCGAGAGGGCTTTCCGGATGCTTGGCGGGGTGGCGGCAAAGACGGTCCTCCTGGGTTCGGCTGAGCTTCCCGGACCACTCGGCAGGGCGGACCGTCTGCCGGATATACCGGGGGTAGCGGGTCCGATGGCAGGGGTGCTCAGCGCCTTCAGATGGGCGCCGGAGAGCGTCTGGATAATATCTGCGGTGGATATGCCGTTTATGGACAGGGAGGCATGGGAATGGGTCCTGAGCCACAGAAGGCCCGGCGTCTGGGCGGTCCTCCCGCTGTTGAAAAAAGGCGCAAAGGCAGAGACGATGGCCGCATGCTATGAGCCGGCGATCTTCGGCGAGGTGGAATCGCTTGCAAGGGCAGGGATCGGTACGTTACAGGAACTGACGCGCCACCCGAAAGTGATCACGCCTCTTGTCCCCAAGTCGCTGGCCCATGCATGGAAAAACGTCAATACGATCGCAGAGTGGAAACGCGCGAACCGCCTTCTCGAAGAAAAGTCCGGCGCCACCTCTGACTGAAACGCTGACCTTGCCGCGATGTCCCGAGAGCGGTCATCTATGCACCCTAAAAATTTTGTGGTAGAGTGGGTTTATAATTATGGCCATCATGGGAGGATCATATGTGCGATTCACTTAACGAAGGGCAGGCGACTGGGAGAAAGACGATACCGGTTACCGAGGCTGTCGGCACCGTCCTTGCTCATGACATTACCGAGATCAGGCCGAATGAGTTCAAGGGACGCGCGTTCAAGAAGGGGCATGTGGTGAAGGAAGAGGACGTCTGTCATCTCCAGAGGCTCGGGAAAGAGCATCTCTTCGTCCTCAGTATCGGGGAGGACGAGATGCACGAGGACGAGGCAGCCCACGCGCTTGCCGAAGCGCTTATGGGGGAAGGGGTCGCGATAAAAGGAGAGCCGAAGGAAGGCAAGATAAATATCATCGCTGAAAAGGACGGCCTTCTCAAGGTCGATAGGGAATCCCTGCTGAAGTTCAATATGACCGGAGAGGTGATGTGCGCTACGCTCCACGACAACACGCTCGTCCGAAAGGGACAGGTAGTTGCCGGGACGCGGGCGATTCCCCTTGTCGTGAAAAAAGGGGCGGTCGATGCAGCGGTCAGCGCAGCAGGGCAGGGGGAGAAGGTCATACGCGTGAAAGAAATGCGGAAGCCTCGGGCCGGGATCGTCATTACGGGCAACGAGGTCTATTACGGCAAAATAAAGGACGCCTTTGCGCCGGTCATTAGCGATAAGATCAAATCTTTCGGGGGAGAGGTGGTCGGCCTCTACTATGCGCCGGACGAAGAGTCCTTCATCGAAAACAGGCTGAGGGAGTTGATCGACGCAGGCGCCGACCTGCTCGTCACCACAGGGGGGATGTCGGTAGACCCTGACGACGTGACCAGGTTCGCGATCCGCAAACTCGGCGCGGAGGACATCACGTACGGTTCCGCGGCGCTCCCGGGGGCCATGTTCCTCATCGCGTATCTCTCCTCACCCTTCACTCCTGACTCCTCCCTTATTCCCGTCCTGGGCATTCCCGCCTGCGGGATGTACGCAAAGGCAACGGTCTTCGACCTTGTCCTGCCGCGGATACTTGCCGGTGAGAAGATAGGGAGGCTCGAACTGGCGGAACTCGGCCATGGCGGTCTCTGCATGAAGTGCGAGACCTGCAGGTACCCGGTCTGCCCGTTCGGGAAAAGTTAGTATTTATTCACCCTCTTGCAGCAAAAAACCATCTTTATTGCGCTTCTTTGTGCTACCGTAAAAGATTACAATGAGTGAGAGAAAGGCAAAAATAATATGCACGCTGGGACCTGCTTCCGTTGCCCGGCCGGTTCTTTTTTCTCTCGTGAGAAACGGGATGGATATGGCACGGCTGAATTTTTCTCACGGCGACCACGAAGGCCACAGAAGAGCAATCGAATTGGTCAGGAAGGGCTCGAGGCAATATAAAAGACCGGTTGCAATACTGCAAGACCTGCAGGGGATAAAGATAAGGACAGGGCGGGTAAAGGGAGGCTCCGTGTTTCTTGAGAAAGGAAGCAAGCTAACCCTCATGTCCGGTGAGGGTATGGGCGATCAGACAAGGATATATATCAGTTATGCCGACATCGCAAAAAACGCTCGAAAGGGAGATGAGATCTCTCTCGATGACGGCCTCATCCGGCTCGCGGTGGCGTCTAAGGGGAAGGATTGGCTGCAGACAGAGGTTGTCGAAGGCGGGATCCTGAAAGACAGGAAGGGCGTTAATCTGCCGTTCGGGGTCGAAGCGCGTTCTTTTACCGGGAAGGATGCCGCAGACCTGGCCTTCGGTCTTGCCATGGATGTGGATTATGTCGCCCTCTCCTTTGTTAGGTCCGCCGATGATATTGAACGAGTCGAACACTGGCTTAAGAAGAGGAACAAGCGGGTCCCCATTATCGCAAAAATCGAAAAGGCCGAGGCCCTGGCAAACATAGAAGAAATACTCGACAAGACCGACGGTATCATGATCGCAAGGGGCGACCTCGGAGTCGATCTTCCTGCCGAGGAAGTGCCGCTAATACAGAAGAAATTGATCGCGCTTGCAAACAGAAAGGGGAAGCTTGTAATCACGGCGACACAGATGCTTGAATCGATGACCACACATAGCCGCCCGACGAGGGCAGAGGCCACCGACGTCGCGAATGCGGTCCTCGACGGCTCTGATGCCCTCATGCTCTCGGCAGAAACCGCATCGGGCAAATATCCTGTAGAGGCGCTGCTGATGATGAGCAGGATAATCAAATACACGGAAAGAGAAGCCCCCGCCCAGACTTCCTCCTTCGGGTTTCCGGAGGCCAGGTCTGCTGCCCCTGTTTCGTTACACGACTCGGCGACGTTCGAAAACGCCCTCTTCTCGGGCGCGGTGGCCGATGCCGCCTGCAGAGCGGCGGAAGACATTCGGGCGCGGTTTGTTGTTGCCTGTACGGACTCGGGGTTTACAGCAAGGCTTGTCTCGAAATTCAGACCGCGGATGCCGATAATTGCGTTTACACCCGTAGCGCGCACCCAGAGGAGAATGTGCCTTTTCTGGGGAGTACAACCGAAATTGATGCCGCCTCCCTCCGGCACTGACAAAATGATTAGGGAAGTCGAGCGATTGCTTATGGAGGAAAAATTTGTGAAGAAGGGAGACAGGGTGGTGATCACCGCGAGTGCCCCGCTCCTCGGCTCCGGGAAGACGAACTTGCTGAAGCTCCATCGTATCGGGGAAGGAAGTGCCTACCGGTAGTTGATGAACTCGATATGGATCCCCAGCTCTTTTCCCTTTAACAACGTGATCGTCGCCTGAAGGTCGTCGATCTTCTTTGCCCTTATCCTTACCTGGTCTTTCTGGATCTCGGCCTGGACCTTCATCTTGGTGTCCTTGATAAGCTTCACGATCTCTTTTGCCTTTTCCACAGGAATGCCCTGCTGGAGGGTGACGATCTGCCTTACCGTGTTACCGGCGGCCTGTTCTATCTTTCCGTAGCTGAGGGCCTTGAGGGAAACCCCCCTCTTGACGAGTTTCGTCTGGAGGATATCGATTACTGTCTTCAACTTGCTCTCATCGTCCGAAACGAAATTGATCTCGTGCTTGTCCTTGTTGAGTTCGATGGAGCTCTTGCTTCCCTTGAAATCGAAACGCTGCGATATCTCCTTGGTCGCCTGCTGCACGGCGTTCAGGACCTCCTGAAGGTCTACCTTGCTCACCACGTCAAAAGAATGTTCATCCGCCATATATGCCTCCAAATAAGTTAAATGTAAAAGGTGAAAAGTAAAAAGTCGAAAAATATCTGAGAAAGCACAGGCGCAAGGTCAAAAGACAAGGGCTGTCGAATCTTTTCACCCTTCACTTTTTACTTTTCACTGCCTTTGGCTCCGGTTTACAGACCGGACAGAAAAGCTCGCCCAGATCCAGTGGGCATACATGCCCGCATCCCTCGCAGCACACGCATTCGCTAATCTGCTGTCCGCACAGCTCGCATTGCTCCACCGATGCATTATACCCGCTCAGACTTTCTTCTTCAATGGGACATCTCGATGTTCTTCACGAGGCCCTCTACGAGAAAGATCAGGGATTCGACGTCAAGAAACCTGTCGGCCGAGGCGTCGAATAGCATCTTCACCTTCGCCGGGAATTCCTCCTCCTGAGGCCAGTAGAGGATGAGGAGGGGGACCTTCGGAAGGAGAAAAAGCTCCCATGCGTGTGCAGTCGGGAATCCCTTGTCCTGCAGTCTCCCCATCCTGCCGAGGACCTGCGCCGTCTTCTCGTAGTCATTCTCGAACAACCCCCGTAGCGGCTCCTCGCATTCCCGCTCGAAGGAGGACGCCTTTATCATCCCTCCCCTGAGCTCGCTGAAAGAGACATGTCTTCCGACGAGCGGTCCCTTCCCCGAGGTCCGTATGTAGTGAAGTATCAGAATTTTTATCCAGGGGGTCATGCGGCCCTGCGTTGTAATGTCGCCTTCGGGAGATATCCGGAATTCCCTGCCGAAGCATTTAAGGACAAGTCCGTCCCCCTCCGTCTTCGCTCCAATGCCTTCCGCGACTTCACTGAAGCGAATGCCTTTTATTTCTTCGCGCAGCTTGAGGATAAGCTCCTCGCGCCAGTCGGAGAGAACGAGGGAACCCCTGAGTTCCTCACGCTCGGCTTCAGTGAGAAGCGGACATTCCGCCAGGTCGGCATCTCCCTTGACCACGGCAAGCGCAAAGGGCATGCAGGTCTTCAGACTGCATTTCCCGCAGTTCTTTTTCGGGAGCTTCTTGTATAGTTCGAGCGGGTTCATCTCACACCTGCCTTTGCTCAAGTATACCAACACGACGCATATCGGCGCAAAACTAGTGAGGGCCGCATGAAAGTTTGATACCGCTTGATATATAATTAACTATCCTATCTCTTACGGGATCAAAGAGGAAATGCCGGAACTGCTGCGACAACACAGATGGATACTCGATTTTCTGGACATCGCGCTGATGTCACTGATAATCTACCGCCTTCTGCTTATCCTGAAGGGGACGAAGGCGGTGCAGATGCTCATCGGGCTCGGTATCCTGCTTCTTGCCTCTCTGGCGTCCCGTTATCTCGAACTCTACACCATAGACTGGCTCGTGCAGAGCTTTTTGGCCCAGATCGTTATCGCCATCATCGTCCTGTTCCAGCCTGAAATCCGGAGGGCGCTTGCCCATATCGGGGAGGCGCAGTTTCTCACCTTTACCAAGGCCGAGGAACTGAAGTCTCTAGAGGAAATCGTCAGGGCATCGATTTCCCTTGCCAACAGGAAGATCGGCGCCCTCATGGTGATCGAAAGGGAGACGAGCCTCAAGGATTTCATCGAGGTGGGCACCCCGCTCGACGCTAAGGTTTCAAGGGAATTACTGGCAAGCATATTTCACCCTACGTCTCCGATCCACGACGGGGCGGTCATTATCAAGGGCAACCGGATCGCGGCTGCCGGCTGTTTTCTGCCGATAACGCTCAGTTCGGAACTGAGCAAGGCGCTCGGCACGCGGCACAGGGCCGGAATCGGTCTTACCGAGGAGACTGACGCGATCGCGATCATCGTCTCCGAAGAGACGGGGTTCATCTCGATGGCGATGAACGGCAAGCTCGAGACGAAGCTCGACATGGGAACGATGAGGGACATCCTCACCGACATATTCACCGCCCCTAAGAGGAAGAAATGAGAAAAATCCTGCTGGAAAACGCCGGGCTGAAGATATCGGCGATACTTCTGTCGGTGCTTCTGTGGTTCA